>Ga0208669_1000040_pt1 | contig 57609 bp, 60 predicted proteins | sample 21_taG_FD_184095 | JGI IMG/M metagenome (GOLD analysis project Ga0208669, IMG submission 184095) | Marine viral communities from the Subarctic Pacific Ocean - 21_ETSP_OMZ_AT15319 metaG (SPAdes) (version 2) | ecosystem: Environmental > Aquatic > Marine > Oceanic | place: Pacific Ocean | collected...
CTCATCTTCAGAGTCATCACTATCATCATCGGAATCGTCACTATCATCAGAATCATCAGAATCATCTCCATCTCCATCTGAATCATCTCCATCTGAATCATCTCCCCCGTCGTCTCCATCACCTCCATCATCACTATCTCCTCCGCCGTCGTCACCGTCTGAATCACCTCCACCATCTCCATCGCTATCTCCTCCTCCGTCAGAATCACCACCAGAGTCACCACCACTATCGCCAGTGTCTCCACCACTATCTCCTCCAGAATCAGATCCACTTCCTGAACTATCAGAACCACTTCCGCTTGAATCAGAACTATTGGTATTTGATGTAGATGTTTGTGTTGTTGTTTGTGTAGTTTGGGCCGTAGAGCATGCTGATAACGCATACCACCAAGCATACGTTTGTTCCATCCAAGTTCTTAAAGCGCCACTGTAAAAATCATTTGCAGTAAATGTTTTTGTTCTGTTATAAAAGGATACGGTTGTATATCCTTCCATTTGAATTGAAACTCTTTTAATCTCTCCGGTACATCTATCCGCAAAGGCTTGTACTAATGTTTGAGAATATATACTTGAGGAAAATAATAATAATATTATTATTTTTTTCATTAATGATCAAATATCTTTTTTCTTATCATTCGTTTAACAACCTTAGCAACCGCAGTTTCTAAAGCTTTCTTAGTCGATGTACCAATTGATGATTGGTTAAACTTAACATCTTCTAAATTCTCATTATTTAATAAAGTTAATTCTCTTGTTGTTGTAGCTTTGCCTAAGCCAGACCCCGTCATATATAAACCAGTTTCAGAATCAACAAGCTTAACTTGTAATCCTAATCTTGTAACTAATTTATTTTTAATACCGTCTTTTAAATTAATAGTTTCATCTTCTGATATACTAAAGTCATAAACTTCTATATAACAAAAGTATTTAGCTAAAACTATTTTACCAATAGGATTTATAACGTTAGCTGTAAAACCTTTTTCACTTGCTTTGAATTGTTTAATCATTCTGTCTTTTATTTCATCTCTTGTTTCTACAAACTCAAAACGAAATGTTTCATCTAAGAACGCTACGGTTATATTAGTTAAACCTAATCCAACTCTATAATCACCTAATTCAGGATACTGATTTAATATTTCTTCAGTAACACCAATGTTTAGCAACGCTACAGATACAGGATCACCATTATATTCTGGTACACTCCATATAGATTCTCTTGACTCAAAGCTACCGACATAATCTTCGGTTGTTGTTTTTCCAATTACTTGGCTATGAACAGAAGCCACAGCCGATACAAATATCGCACATAGTATAAATTTTTTCATGTTACCAATCTATTTCTCTTTCCTCTTTCTTTGGTTTTTGTATAACTGTTTTAGTTATAACCAAAGTATCTTTTACAACACTCGGAGGTATTGTTATTGTTTGTTCCATTGTTGGTGGAGGGGAATCATCTTCAGGACTGAATATAGCTTCCATGTTAGCTATAAATATTCCACCAGCTGCAGTTATAATTAAACCTACTGTAGCTATTATTTGATTTTTTAATTCTTTCATATTATTTCATTGAAAAGGTTTGTCGACCTATAAATTGATTATTTTTAGTATACAGCTCTACGGTATATGAGCTAACTGGCAATGAATTAACATATATGTTTAATATGTTATCACCTTCTTTACCTTTTATTATTTCTTGATTAATTATAGTATTTGTAAAATCTAATATTTTAATTCTATAATCACCATCAGAAGGTAGCTTAGTATTTATTCTTACTTTGTCCTGAACTATATAACTTTCAAGTTTTAAACCTACAGCTTGAGACATGAATAAAGATTCAGGTACTTCTTGTATTGGTCTTTCATTGTATACCTCGGTGGTACAACTTATAAATAAAAATAGTATAAAAAGTTTTTTCATTATTGTATTTTTAAAATTACTTTAGTTCCATCGCTTGTAACAGCATCTGTTGTTTTAAAATAAATCAAACCTGATGCATTTGTTACAGTTTGTTTTGTATTAAATATAATTTTATAAGGTTTACCAACCTTAATACTTTCTTGGTTTTCTACGCTAATACTACCAAAATATAATTTATTATTACGTTCTGTTGCAAAATTAGTTAATAGATTACCTGTATCGAATTGGACTTCTTCAAATTCTAATATAGTATCGTCAAACTGAATTACAAATTGCATACCCGCTAAATAATCTTTTTCGAGCTCAACTAATAATTCTACTTTATCGTTAACTAAACTTGTTGAAATATCTAAATCTAAATTTTCAATTTTACCCTGCACACTAGGCATTCTTGGGATTCCTTCGTCATCGTCTTCAACAATAGGCTCAAAAGAATGTGAAAAATCTACATCTCCAATAAGTCCGTGACCAAAATCAAAAACCTTATTAGAATCAGTAGGTGTAAAATGTTTTTTTTGTCCGAAATAATAATCGTCCGTAGCATACCCATATTGAGTTTTTTCACCCCAAATATCTTTAGCACCGTTAGTAGAGCTGGTAAAATATTCACTAATGTTTTCGTCCATTATGTGGCTTAGCATAACGTAGGAATCATCAAAGTCCACTTTGCCACTATTATTAACTTCTCCTAATAAAGATTGTAGAGCGTGCGTAAACGTACTTGCTGAACCACTTGGGCTAGAACCAGCACCAATAGCCTCTTTAAATACTAAAAATACATCAGTAACAGTAACCACATCATCTAACCAATCTGATGCTAATTCATTGTCAACAGTAATATTAATATCATATTTGACATCGTTTTCTAAAACGGTTACAATAGCTTGGGAGTTAGCATCAAAGTTACCACTCGCTATACTATTATTATTACTTAATATATCGTATTTGTAATGTGTTGGTTTGTCGTTCTCTGTTTTAAGATTTATAGTAACACTACCCGCATCACCACCTTCAACGTCCGATAATGTTATTTTTTGCTGCATTGCATCAACATCGTATTTTGTTGATGTTGAATTATCCTCAGCTCTCATCCAGTTAAGATGTGTTACATTATTATAATTACTGTAGTTAGTATTAATCTTATCTTTAATTTTAAAATCAACTTCAATTAAAGTATTATTATATGTTATACCTACACCATCTTGAATCGTTATTCTTTCAACTGACCAATCGTTATCCGTGGGATATGAATTAGTATCTCCTTGAACTTGTGTTCTATTAAACCAACCGTGTAAATATTGTGCTGAAAGATTATCTTCATCATAAGTGCTTAAAACCTTATATTTATAACCGTCCCAGTGTGTTAACGATGTTTGCGCGTTTGTGTTAGCTGAGTTATCGGTTACTTTAAATCTATGAGCAATCTTTTGTAGCAATTTGTTATTGTACTCATAATCAAATATATACAAGTTGGGATCTACATTTTCTGTAACCTGTATCGTATTAAACTTTATTGTTATAGTATCACCAACCGCAAAATCCTCGGCGTTTGTGTAACTGTGATCAAGTTTTAAATCTTGCGATAAACAGAATAATGGTAATAATAAAAACAATAGTTTTCTCATAGTTTTAATTTCTTAATAATGTTTTCGGATAATTTTTTTAATGCAACGCTTACACTATTTTGTGTAAACTTACCTTGTTCATTTAATAAAATTAAAGATGTAGTTATATCTTTTGATGTGCCTTTTACTTTTACTTTTTTCTTTTTATATTTAGCAATAGCAATTATTTCGGTTTGACTTGATGATTTGCTATACAACGCAATATTTGACTGAGTACGTTTTACATCAAAATAAATTAGTTCAACATCTAAAACATTTTTACTTCTATCATTTAAGTTATAATCTTGATCTTGAACCACTTCCTCTAATATGTTTTTCAAACCAAAACCTACATTTCTGTTTCCAACCAATGGACCAGTTTGAATTGAATTTTTTATATTGTTTATTTTAATATCTTGTGCAGATATTATTGTACAAAACAATAAACTACTTATTAGCTTGATTTTTTTTATGTATGTCATACCATCGGGCTATTGTAAAACCTATAGAAACTAACAATAATATTATTTTTAATATTGTTTCCATCTCTGTCATAGATAGTGTCAGTGTTGCACCGTTAAAGGCCATTAGTTTAATATCTTGCCATTCCATAGTTAATTATATTTTTTTCTTTTTGAATATCTGCTTGATGCAGAGTTGTTTTGTCTAATTGTTTTTGATTTTCTTTTACCCTTTGATTTTGTAGAGTAATAACTATCATCTGGTTCAAAGTTTACAGTCCACCTGTTCCAACCAGCTAATAATGCTATTTTTTGCCATGTTTCTGTTTCAACATCTAACGCATCTTTAACGTTTCTAGCTTTTGAAACAACCCTATCTAAAGGCACATTAAAAAATGAAGCAGAGCTACCTACCATATCTAATACAGGATTTTCTATAGATATACCCATTTTTTCAAAAGATTTTCTTTTATACTTGTAATCTTTCAAAGCATCGTATATATCTCTAGTTTTAATACTTATTGCTGGGCCAACTGTTGCGACTTCTGCTAATATTGCAGCTATATCAAATTGTCCTTTTCCTTCCTCAACTTTTTTGTTTTCGTCATATAACTTTTTACTAACATTTTTTACCATTGAAAAAACAGCACCTTTAACACCGGTACCCCTAATTAATGTATCAACCATGTTGTTTGCCATGTAACCAAATTTTCTTTCATTTCTTTTTGTTTCTTCATCTTCATCTTGTCCTGGAAATAACATACTAAATAAACCTTGTTGTAATACAGAGAACATTATATTTTGTAAAAATGAATAATATAATATCTTACTTACTTTTTCTTTAGGGTTACCTCTACCATTTCTTAAATCTAAAGCAGCTCTTTCTATTAATCTAGTATATTGCATTGGAGTATTTTGGAAAGCTAAAAATAATCTTCCCTCTGCGCTTGTTTGCTCCATAGATAGCCTGTCTGCTCTTGCAGACTGTTGGGTTTCTTCAGTAACCTCTTGAAAATCTACAAAAGCTTTTCTTTGTGCTTCTACTTTTGAAAAACCTTTTGCTGTATATGTATTTATTCTATTTCTGTAAAAACTAGCTCCACCCGCGGCAATCGCAAAGGCATCACCAGCTTTAGTAAAAACAAAACCTTTTTGTAAAACTAAACCTAAAACACCTTTAAATCCTTTATTTCTTTTTATAGCATCCGCAATTTCCGCTTCATTGACATCGGTTCTTAAACCTCCTCTTCTTTCTTTTAAATAATCAGAATTCATTATATACTTAAAATCTGTTGCCCACTGTGTGGGATTACCTATTAAAGCTTTACCAGAATGATATATATTGTTATCTGACCAGTTTATGTAATTAAAAGTAGATAATGTTTGTAGTGTTGCTGTTCTAGTGTTTAAAAACATTGTAGATGCAACAGAACCCCTTATCCAATTTAACATACCATTTACCATTTTAGATTGACCACTTGTTCTAGTTTTTCCACTTTCCATTCTAGTTAAAATATCTTGTAATGGATCTAAGAAATCTTGACCGTAAGTTGCTCTTATTTTATTTATGTTGTTTTCACTAAAAATAGCCTTTTTATTTTCAAGAAAAGGTCCTAAAAATTTTTTCCTTGAAAGTTGATCTATTGATCTAAGTATATCTTGTCTAATAGTATCAGTTTGCCACGAGTTTACATCTGGATCTATCCAATATGAATCTTGTCTCATTATGCTAGATAAACTACTAGCATATTTTAACATTTTATTACCTGGATATGTTATTATTTTTGCTTTTAATTTTTGAAGAGTTGTATCGTTAATACCGGGGACTTTAGAACCGTTTTTAGTATATAAATATACTCTTAATGCTTGGTCATAGTTAAAACCTGAAACACCCGTTTCTTGCTCCATTTCTTTGTTGAAATTAGGATTATCTTTTAAAAACTGTTTATATTTTCTACTAGATAATTGTCTAGCTATGTCTAATGACATTATTGCCTTACTAAAAGGTTTTACTAAATTATCAACAAAAAATTCTAATTGTTTTTCTCCTTTTTTTCCTTTACCAAGAAAACCATAAAGAAGACCAGCTAAATCGTTTGCGCTATGTGGAATTATTCTAAACATTTTTTTCCTAGTAGCAGCTAATTGTTTTGAAGTTGCAACATCAATCACGTCATCTAAAGAATATCTTTTATCTTTTGCCGACAACATTAAACCCATTTGTGATTCTAATTTCAATGTTTTTACTTCATCATTAAAATTAACTTGACTTAACTGTTCGTTTTTATCAGTTTTATTTTTAATAATTTTTATTGATTGTTCTTGACTAAGTTTTGGAGTTTGTTCTAATATACTTGTAGGTACTACACCTGACTTAAAATTATTAGTACTAACAATAGGCTCTTTACCTGACATTATATCAAATAAAATTTGTTTAGTTATTTTACTACTTGAGTCATAGTTTTGTATAGAATATCTTTCAGTCCCTTTTTTAAGTACAGATAAATCTAAAGAAGATAAATTATTTAAACCATCAATAGAAGAATTTTCAAAAGCTAAGCTTTGAGTAATAAACATTAGCCTTTCTTTTACTTCATTTTTGTTTTTTCCAGATTTAACAAAAGCAAGTCTATATTGATTCATTAAATTATATACACCGTTTCTTGTTTCATTTGCTTTTGATGACTTGAAATCAAGTATAGCTGTTTTTTTTGTATCTTCTAATAGTGTTGGGTCGTTTAGTAATTTTTTTAAAGTATATAATGTATTTATTTTTTTGTTGTTATTTTTTATATGATCGTTTAAATCATTTATAAAACTAACATCGTTTTTAGATAAATTTTTATTTGATTTTAAATTTTTAGTAGATATGTTTTTATTTATTTCTTGATCAAAAACAGTTATTTTTTCTATTCTATCGTCTCTTATTATTTTATTGTTTTTATCTACAAGAACTTTACTTTCTGATGTATAAAGATCTAGTGTATTATTAAATAAAGAATTAAAACCATTAAAACCAGCGACTGATCTTGCTAAAGAACTTTCTCTTTTAAACAAATCAGGCATTGAGTTTAAAAATTCAAATTGATATTTTTTTAATTTTAAAAGTTTTTCATAATCCCATTTTTGCACATTGTTTTCATATTTATATAAAGATATGTTTTTTACATCTTCTTTATTTAAATCAATATCATATATCTTACTTGTTTCTTCTAAAAATTCAGGGTTTTCATATAAACTTCTAGTGTATTTAAAATATTCACGCTTATTAAATATCATGTTGGTTAACTCTGGAATAACAATGTCATTATCGGGTTGTTGACTAAATTGGAATTCAGATTTACCAGCAGCAACATTATTTATCACATTAGGGTTTATACCAGCTTTTAACATTTGTATTCTTAACTCGGTATTTGTTGTGAGTTTAGACAATAAAGCTAATGCACCTTTTACTCTTTGTGATTCAGGGCTTCTACCATCTAATATTTCTCCTTTAACATCTGTTATTAAAGCTCCACCTTCAGAGTCCATACCAAATGCTTTTAAAACTCTTTCTTTATACTCGTTAGATAAAAAATTATTAGGAAGTTTAAACTGTGGATTACCTTGTGCACCCTTAACTCTTTTGTCCGCTGGTTCATAAAGATCTAAATTAAACTTTTCATCATTAATTAATTTAGTTGCTATTTGAACTGATTTACCTTCTGCGTTTTGATCAGTTACTTCTTTGTTCGATGTAAGCGGTGGTAAAAGTTTTATAAAATCATCTATGTGTTTATATAAAAACTTCTGTGCTTTTTTTAATTCTCCTGCTCCTAAATTTTTCTTAGGATCAGTTATTTTACCTACTTTGACACCTGCCTTTTCAGCAATATGTGGAGATGCAATTAATGGAACACTACCAAAAGTCATTTGATCTAATGTTAGCATTGGAAATAAATTTTCTACAGAATTCTTTACATCAGATTCTATACCGAAAACCTTAGAAGGTATTATTTTATTTTCAGTATTTTCATCAAAACTTTCTTTTGTGTCAAACTCTGAAAAATCTTCATTCATACCAGGTTCAGCAACAGATCCAACTTCTCCAGCTACAACGTCTAAACTTTTAGATTTAGATTGTGCATATTGTTTAAGAACTTTACTTTTTACCCATGTTTGTAATTGTCCATTTAAATAACCTGAAAATGAATCATTTTGTTCAGGATTAAATTTTATTATTAAATCTGTTAATTCTTTTTTAACATCTTCAATGAAATTACTTATAGGTTTACCAGAAACAGTTTTACCCTGTATACCACGAACAATAAGTGCATCCATTAAATTACCTTCTATAATTCTGTTATATGCATCAGCTAAATAACCATCTTCTTCATATTGTTTTTTAGAAATACTATAACCTTCTTCTTTGGTATTTGGCCCAGCTAAATCATCAATTATAGAATTTTTTTCTGCTTGAGAAAACTGTCTAGATTCACTTTCTAATTCTTTATTTAATTTTACTTTGTCTATAGCATCTAAAACTTTTTTTGAAACTTTATTTTCTTTAGCGGATTTATTAAACTCACTTAAAAAATTATAAACTTGGTCTGCGTTTTCAAAACCAATATCCATATCATATTTTTTAAATAAACTTTTAAAAAAATCAGCTATTTTTTCTAATATTGTTTTATCTAAAGAAAGTTCGTTTTTAGCAAGAGCATCAGACATTACATTTAAATATTCTGTTTCATACTTACCTGAATCGACACCATAACCTCTATTTTCCATTATAGCGTCAAGTTCTTTTATTTGTCTAGATGTTAATCTTTCTTTAACACCTTGTACTATTTTTGCTTGTTGTTTTTTATCACCTATTTGTGAGTTTAAAATAGGGTGGAGTATTTCGTGTGCTCCAATATTTATTTGAAAAGTTTTACTAGCGGCGTCTTTATTAAAGTATATTTTACCATTTATATAGGCACCTCCTATTTGACTTGCTTCTGATTCTGTTTTTCCTATAGCATTAGCAAATTCTTTATTTGTTTCATAGCTTTTAGCTTTTATATTTAAAGCTTCTGCCATTTTTAATCCAAAACTAGTGCTTTTGTTTATTAAAGAGTTTATACCTCTATTTTTTGCTAAAACTCCGTTTATTCTTAATACACTTACATTGTAATCTTTTTTTACTTTATCTAAGTAAGTTAAATATTCTTTTTTGTTTATTTTATTATTATCTAATTTTTCTTTTAAATTTTTTAATTTAGATACTTGTCTTTCTGTTTCAACATTAATGTCATGTATTTTTTTCTGAGAACTCTCATCTAAATCTTTTATTTTGTCATTAGATATATCTATTAATCTCTTGATATTTGCTTTAGCTATTTCTATATTAGCTTCAGCACTTATTCTAACGTCTTCGTCTTTGGTTTCTACACTAACTTTCTTATTATATACAATTGAGTTTATATTTCTTTGTATTTCATTTGAATCTTTTGTAGATCTTACTGAGGATGAAGCTCTTAATGCATATCTACCTCCTCTAATTCCAGCACCTCCAAAACCTCCACGTAACATTGACTCATATGCATCTTTTTCGGTTAACATTCTATATAAAGCGCCTTGTAGTGCCTCTGTTTTGGTTTTACCTTCACCTAAAAGTTTATTAAACTCTCCTAAACCATACTGAGACAATTCTGTGCCCGCTTCTACACCACCGGCAAACGCAATATCCAAAGCATATTTGGTTATTTTGTTTCTACCTTTTTTTAATACTTTACCTAATATTTTACCTAAACCTAAGTTTTCTATACCAGCTTGTCCTGCAGCTATTGAAAAAGGAATTACAGTTTCTTCTTCGTTATCAGATATTAACTGTTTTAGACTTTTGTTTTTTCTTTTAGCTAATCTTTCGTTGTATTCTATATAGTTTTCAGCAGCGTATTCATATGCGTAACCTGTAAAACCCGTACCTAAACCATAACCAACAGATGCTATAGCGTTAGCTACTGTTCCAAGAACACCAACAGCAAATTTACCTGGATCTTTTTCTGAAATGGCATCTGCTAAAGCAAAAACAGGCCTATTACTTTGTTGTTTTTCTTTAACATCTTTTATTAAATCTTCAACGGTTTCAAACTGTAAATATCTTTCCTTAGCATTAAAAGAATCTCTTCCAGCATCTAATAATGCTTTCATACCTTTTCTTCCATACAACTCTTCGTTCATAGCTGTCAAAGCTAATTGTACAGAAGGATCATCACCTTTCCAAAAATTGTCTATTAAACCTAATCTATCTCCAGCATTTTTAAACTCATTTAAAAGACCTTGACCTAAGGTTAATTCTTCAGAATCTTCCTCTGTTTTATTTTTTACTTTTATTTCTTCTGGAGTTGGAAGTTTGAACTCCAAAAAACCAGCTGCCAAGTTTGATTCCGTATTGGGTGTTGCATTTTCCGGAACAGTCACACCCTTTTCTGTTCCTTTTGTCTTTGCTAAATCTGTTTGTTCATCTTTTAATTTAGCTTGTGGATATTTAAGCAGAAAATCTTGTTTTCTGTCTGGTGAAACCTCAAATAGTTTCCCGTCTACTATGTAAAATTCATTCATAATACTATCTATTACTATTAAATTCTTGACTTGCGTTTTGACTTCTAACTAAAGTTATGTCAAATATTTTTTTAGTTAATTGTTCTTTTATTATATCTAGTTCTTTTCCTGTATAATTTTTACCTTCTACACTAAAAGTTCCATCAATATTCATTTTAAGCTTGTTTAATCTATCTAAACTTGCTTTATGATTATTTAATTGTTTGTCTAATTCAGCTACTGGTATTTTACTTAAAGCCTCTTTTTCTGCATCTTCTTTTATTTTTTGTTCTTTTAGTAAATTAACATATAAATTACTTATTTTTCTGTTTATATAACTATCGTTTTTACCAGTATATAAACCTTGTTTAAAAATAATTCTTTTAACTAAATTAATTTTTCCATCTGCTGTATTCATATCATAAATAGCATCTTCATATTCATCATCGCCAATCTTAGTACCATCTGTTATAGTTAATATACCATTTTCAATTTTATATTCTTGATCTTCAACTATTTTTAAATATTCAGAAAGTTGACTACTTGCTGGACCATCTACAATGTCAAAAACATTATTTAAAGACTCATCAACATCCATTCTTTCTAAATCAGCTTTACTAAGCTCATCAACTTCTTCTTCTTCTTCTTTTTTATAAATAAATTTATTTCTAACAGCTGATTGATTACGTATAGTGTTTTCGATATGTTCTTTTATAGCAAGATCTTGTATTTCTAAAAAATCAAATTGCTCTTCTTCACTGATATCACTTGGTGAGTCGTTATAGTTAAATTCTTCTCCAGTTTTATCTTTTAATATTTTTTTAAAAATAGCAGCTCTAGATTGATAATCCATGTTACCAAAAATTTTATTTGCAGCACTTTCAAAACCTTTTTCCATTTCGCCTTCTATTTGACTATAATCTTCTGCTCTTTGGTATGCATAATCAACAATTCTAACAGCATCGTTTATGCTTTTATCATAATCACTAAATATTTCAGTGTTTTTTCTTATAGTAGGCATTTTATCAGGCACATCATTTGACGTTAAAAAATAATCTTTTTTACCATCATTAAATTTAAATGCTAAACCATCATCTTTAGTAACAACTTCAAAACCATTTTGTTTATTTTCTAAAAAAGATCTAAAAACAGGTGTTTTATTAAATAGGTTTAAATCAACATCAGTTGGATCTAGTGCGACTGCTTTATTCATATTTTCAAGAGGTGCCATTATATTAACACCAATGTCAGATAAAATTTTAGCTTGATCCTGTACACTTGAACTAGCAAAAAGCCCAGAGTCTACATATTTTTTATTAATAATGTTTTTTACTTGAGAAGCAACTTGAGGATTATAAGTTTTAGCTATATCAGGATAATTTAATTCGCTTTCAAATTTAGCTAATCTTATATCTAAATCTCTTTCTTTTCGTTCTTCTTTCTCTGCTTGTTGCTGAAAATAATTAGTATACTTTTCAACACCACCTAAAAAAGCTTTTAAAAAAGCATTAGGATCTCCTATGTTTAAATTTCCAGGATTTCTATAACTCATTTTTTATTTTTTATTATTATTATATTTTTTATCTAAACAAATCAGGGTTTGCTTTTCTAAACTGGTTTTGATATATACCCATACCCATACCTGCTAAATTACTAAACGCACTCCCTAATGCACTTGATTGTGCTGACCTATATTGCGCGGCCATGTTAGAATATCTATCACTCATACCTTGTAGTCTATCTAAGTTAGCAACTTGTCTTTGTTCTCTTACTCCAAACATAAATTGTTTTCCTGCTACATCTGCTGATTGTAATCTCATCGCCTCTCTCATTCTCATTTGTTGAGCAGCTTGTTCGCCTCTTGCTCTTTGCATACTAATAGCTGTTTCTTGTTGTTGTATATTTCCAGATATTTGTAATTTAGATTTATTAGCTTGTTGTGCTAAAGCAGTAGCCATACCTGCACCACCTCCTGATTCTCTCAAACCTTCTAGTGTAGTAGCTAATGACATATCAGTTTCTTCAGCCGCTAATTCAGCAGATCTAGTTGCAACTTGCATGTCACGAGCTGGATTTGTGATCATAGAACTTAAATCAGTTATACCTTTATAAGGATTAATAATTTCTTGTCTGTTTTCTTCAGCTTTTCTTAATTCGCCTTTATAATAATTAGCTTGACTTTCAGCTCTTCTAGCTCGTCTTCCTGAACCAAAACTACTAAAAATACTACCTAATGCTCCGACGCCTGCCATTGCTAAACCTATACCCATAATTTTTATTTTTATATTAATACATTATTAAATACCGTATTGGTACTAAACAACTCTTGTTTTTTATTATTAGAAGTTGTAGAAAAAGTAGCTTTTACAAAATTACCTTTTATACCTGTTACATCTAAATTGTTATCTACATCATATATTTCTCCAGATACTATTGGTGAACTATTCTGTAATTCAGCATAGTATCTATTATTTCTTTTAGTAAATACAGATGCACCTATATAACCTATTACAGTAGAAGTTTCAGAATTAGCAACGTTATTTGCTTTGTCTAAAAATTCTTCTGTTCCTGACAATACTCTATCGTCTGTATTAGTTTTAATGTCATTTAATTCCCATAAAGAAGTTCCTTCATAAGATATACTATAAAACACATTTTCTTGTACAGCGTTAGAATTTACAACAAAAGTCACGGTTGAAGGTACTACGCTAGCACCATAATATCTACCATAATCAACAGTTGATCTGTCATAATGATTCCATACATCACTACCATTAAATGTATAAAATTTATTACTCAAACTAAAGCCTTGTAAAGGTTTATAATCATGTCGACTTGTCCAACCATTTATAGCATCACTAAAACTTACTGTTTCGTAACTTCCATTACCTTTTTGTAATGAAACTATAAAACTCTTGTGGTAGTTGTCAAACATACCTACTACTTTAGAACTATCTTTTAGATTATCTCTAAAAAAACTTCTCATACCATACTCTGATATTGGAGTTAATCCATCTCCACCACCTTGACCAGACGATAATCTTAATATTAACCCTCTGTTTTTATCTGCAAAATATTTTCTATTTCCAAATGAAGCAAAGCTTTCTGGATTTTTAGATATACCATATTTTCCTACAAAAGGTATTATTTGACCTATAACAAGTTTAGAAGAAGTAACTGTTCCACCACCTTCAGCTGAAAATATCGCATCTTTATTTATTAAAGCTCTACTAACTTTATCTTCTTGTAATATTATTAAATTTGTTTCTTCTGCAAAAAGTTTTTGTATACTTCCGTTTGCAGAATTTACTGACTTTGTTATTGCTTCTGCTGGTGAAAATTGATTTGTATTGTTTATACCTGTTCTAGAGTTAAAAACTCCAGAATATATTAAAGCATTTTTTCTTCTTTCCTCAGTAAAATCTTCATCTATAATATACGCTCTAACACCTATATCTACTTGAACAGCGTTAAAATCTCCTTTTATTCTACTTTCTTCAATATGCCAATTATCATTAGCATCACTACTTTTTATGTAAAAGGAATTAAAAAAACTTACATCTATTGTTGTTGCCATATTAAGAATATTGCGTTGTTGTTATATTATTTCTTTTTATAAGCACCCTGTGAACAGGCTCCATTACAGCACCTATTTGTTCATACCCTACTACTAATTCATAGTCTGTTGTTACCGCACTACCCGTTATATAACTTGTCACTGTTACTATAAAGTTACTATTACTAGCACCTACATAACCAGAATCAGTTGGGTCTGTATTTTGGTGAGGAGCAGGTCTTATCCAAAAGGCTTCAGTAGAATCATTCCATGTATAATTTGATACATCTAATATTACTGTTCCATCTACACTTACTGTTGCAAATTTGTGAGATGCAGGAACAGGACTGTTAGTTGTTTCATCATAAGCATTGTGATTTGAAAGAACATCTTCGTAATCACCTCCGCAAGTTCCGTTAACTTCATAATATCCATAATTAGTAGGTATAAAATATTCTTCATACTTATCACCCGGATCATAACCGTCACCTTGTCCACCTTGACCATAACATCTAGCATAGTAATTAAAGCCAGTACCTGTTTTTTCTGTTACACTAATAATATCGCCAAACTCTAACGAAAGAGGTACTGTTAATGTATCTGTTAATCCAGCAACATCAGTTGCTCTTAAAACAAAACTAAGGTTAGATGCAGAAGCACCTATAGCTGTTCCTAATGATATTGCACCTTGTGAAGATACACTAACATTAGAATATCCACCAGCGTGGCTATATATTAATCTATTTGTCCAACGATTTGAGTTTGAACTACCGTTTTTACCGGATATTTCACCACTACTATTTACTGTAGCAATAACACCAGTTTCATCCGCAGAATATCCTATTCTATCAGCGTTTGGTATGAAAGCAAGTACTGGATCTGCATTTGTTACAAATATTTCTTTAGTGAAATTTTGTGCTCCATTAGATGTTGTTGCTCTAAAAGTTATTGTGTATTTGTTAGAAGGTGAAGGTCTAAATTCTTGGCCATTTATAAGTTTTAATTTTATTACATCTGTATTTCCAATTTGTTCTGCACTAAAATCATTAAAATAACTATTATTTATATTATCTTCTACTCTTACAACAGTTTGAACGCTTATACTTAAGTTGTTTGTTCCAGGTGTTAATTGTGTACCATTAGCATCAAAAACTTTAATAATCATTATATGTGAATTACCAGCTGTACTTTCAACAAACTCATCTAAGTCTGCATCATCATTGAGATTTCTTAATACTAAACTAGCGGCACTAGAAGATCCTCCACCAGAAGATATTTTAGAATTTAAATCTGATATTAATCCACATGTAGATGTTTCATAAAATATATCTAGTTTAGATTTAAATGGCTTTGTTTCAAAAACAGCTAAAGAAGGCGCATTATTTCCTGAAACAGTAGCCTGCTGACCATAACCACCTTTAATTTGTGCAAACAAATACTGTTTGTCTTTATCATAAAATTCTAAGTCATCAGGATCTTCAATACCAAAATCTTTAAGTTTACCTATTGATATAATATTATGTGTAGACGTTTGAATCCCAGTATCTCCATTTTCTAGTATACCATCTAAAATAACACTACTTGTAGACAAGTTTATATTACTTCCTTCTGTTACTTCATCTCTAGGTATTTTATTTATATTGTCACCATATATAGGAAAATAACTCATATTATCACCAGTACCTCCTGTGTTATACCAAACAACCCCTGGTGTATATACGTTATAATAATCTTGTTCAGTTTGTTTTACCACTATTCTATAGGAATACCAACCTAAAGGGTTAGTATCAGCTTGCCATAAAAAAGAACTATCAACACCTTCGTTAAATATAACTTTTAAAGAATCTCCATTTAAACTTATTTGCGATCTCTTATGTTGTATTGATGAACTGTGTTGATTAGAAAGTATTACAGGTGATTGTCTTCCATATCTATCTGAAAAAACAACACCAACAACATATGTTCTATCTTGTTTTAATGTGTGTCTTTTATATTCTTCATAAAGAAATTCATCTTCTTCATTTTTAGAACCAGTACTTAATTCAAAGTTTAATCCAGAAGGAGGTAATTCTTTACCTGTAACAAAATTACCATATACAAGTCTATTACCTGTTATTTCCTGAGCTAGTGCTTTTACTGGAACACGATCATAAACTCTTAAAGTTTGTGATTCAGGTAACATTTTATAAGGCTCTTCTGATCTATATATATAATATAATTCTTTTCTTCTATCGTTAGTAGAACCACTAACTGTGTTATTGATATATTTTTTTATTTTACTTCCAGAAACAACACCGTTTGTTATTGTAGAAGGATCTTTTCTTAACGTAGATATGTTTTTTATATCTATAGTATCTAAAACCTTTACTGCTAAACTATCTGATTCTTTAAATAATATTTCTATTTCTTTTATTAATAAGTCACTATAAGGATCTAAAGTAGGTAACATTATTTCTAACTCTAAATAGTTTATAGAATTAACAAATGTAGAAACCTCAGTTTCTTTATAAGCGTTTTCTTTTTCTGTATTAGTGAATGTTTGTATTTCTGGTACAAAAGCTATTTGAGTAAAAGGTGCAAAAATAGAATAAGTATTATCTTCAAACCTATATCTATATGAAAATCTAGCAAACTTTTCTTTTAAAAACTCTTTATCTATACCTGAATCAGCCGCACTATTATCTATCATAGAAGAACCTATAATTGATAATTTTTGACCATTAGCTATTGTTACACTTTCACTTAATGTTAAAGTTGTAGAACTTATGTTATTTATAATAACATCATCATCTAAACTATCGTGCCTAACTAAAAATTTTTTACCAGCAGCGTGATCAGCGGCTAAAGAAGAATTAGCTGCTGAAATTGTAACGGTAGCGCTATTACTAACAGCACCATTAACAGTTAAAATGTATTTTGGTTTTAAAAATTTAGGTGCACAATATGGTGCATATTTCGCCACACTTATTTTGTCTTCAAAATATTGATCATCTGTATATAAGTTAGATTTTTCAACGTTAAAAACTCTTGGTTGATTTAAATTATCTGTAAAATATAAAAAACCATCTAAAATATTTACACCGTGTATAGCAAAAGATTTATTAAAATTAAATCTATAAGTTTTAAATATTGTGGTAGTAGTTGGTGATGAATCTGGGCTATATTTTACAATAGCACACTTTGCACTAGAAGGAGCTTTTATATTAGAATCAGCGTTTGAAAAATTAGTCACAAAATAGTATACGTTTTTATTTTCAAAATCAACAACATGACCTATAACTTCAGTAGATGATAAATCAGATTCTATACCACTAACTTTATTATTAGAAAGTATATTTTCTACAACACCTACATCACCACCTTCAGATCTACTAACTTTAATGTTTTTTGCATCAAAATACTCTCCTTCAGGTAGTATCCTAGGGTCTAAATCTTTATTCATTTTACCTTTTATAAAGGTATTTTTAACTTCAGGCATTTAATTAATGTTTTATCTGTTTTGATTTACCTCTCATTACCTGAGTTAATTCAGGTATATTTATTTCATATAATCTTATTTTAGCTTGCCTCATAGATGCTCTTCTATCTCTCTTATATCTATTGACAATATATTCCGGTATATTTGCCATAGTAGAAAGCATTGAATATGCAACATGTTTATATATAGCTTCTTCAGCAAACTTATGTACTTTCATTTCATTATCAGTACCCATACTATCAGATATATATTTTAATGTTATTAAAGCACCTCTTAATTCACTACTAAAGTTTATAGTACCATTATATTGATCTATTATATATATACCATTTCTATTCATATGTTGTGGATCTCCACCATATCTCTTTCCAGCTTCAATTAATCTTTCTGATGGAAAGTCACTATTGTAAAAATAGTCATCATTTCCATGGGCATATGTTAATTGTGAATTATTAAAACCTTTGAATCTTTCATTAGTAAGAGCTGTTGTTTTAATTATATTACCATTACTGTCATAAGTGTAGTTAAATTCATCATCCTGAGCAATAGCTTCTGTTGGTTTAGATGTATTAGAACCTTTTGTAATCATATGTTCTATTCCAGAACCATCTATCCAAGAAATACTTGTAGCACTAACAAAGTCTTTTGGCATAGGTATAGACAATGTGTGACCAACTTCAACTTCTTGTATTTTTTCCACCTTTGTAATGTCATAAGCAAACTCTTGTATACCTCTTTTTGTGTGAAATAATACATCTCTTCTGTTTGCTCTATTAATTATTTTTCCTTCGCCTACATATGAAAACATAAAATTATTTACTATGTCAGATAAAGATGTGTATCTATACTCGCCATATAATTTTTCTTTTAATTGAACTGTTACAACATCGTTGTTAGATAATGTTATGTTACTTATTGTTACTCTTTTATTTGAATTAGTAAAAGATATGTTTGTTGTAGATACAACATTACCATTTATATAGACATAAAAATCTCCTACAGCAGTTGGCGGAGGATCTATAGTTGTTATAGTGAAATATTGTGGATCTCCATTTTCCCATCTAAAGCTTTGGGAACCAGCGTAGTAAGCTTGATCTGTTTGATTATCTAAAAAACCCATTTGTTATATATTTTCTTTATTAAACTTATTCTGCTCTTGTTGTGATGATGATTGTAATACTAAAGGATCTTTTATTACTACACCAACGTAAGATAGTATTTTTGTAATTAAACTAGGTTCTTCTGATGGATGTAACTCGAAGTTAGTACTATTTGCTGAAGAAAAAGTTATAGAATTATTTGGTCCAGGTGTATTAGAAGCGTTCCAAGAAGGAGTATTAGGTATTTTAATATAATGTATATTAACATTACCAGTCAAAGTACTAGGAAGTAGCTTAACTGCATCATCTAAATTTGAACCGTCTGTTATTTGTTGTCTGTAGTATATAGGATAAGAACTACTAGGTGAGATAAGTTTAGAAGATAAAACATAAGGAAGTTCTGATATTTTTATTTCTTCAAACTGTGTTAAATTGTCACTTTTATATATAGATATTAACCTATAAAGATCAGTAACATTATCTGTTAAATTTATTAAATCATTTGTTGTATCTATAGCAACAGATTTTAATTTTAAAAAATGATCTATTTTTTCTTTTATATTATTTGCTAAATCGCCATAATCGTCATTAGAACCAATAACATTTGATTTTGATAAAACTCTATTATAATCATAAAAAGTTTTTTCTAATATTTCTAGTTGAGCTTGCTGAGCTAATTTATTAAATTGGCCAGGTGTTAATTGCCCTCTCTGTTCTCTGTTTAAAATTGTAAGTACAGTTTTGTATATTTTATCTACACTTATAGCCATATTTTATTTTTTTTTATAATAGTTAGGCCACATAAAGCGGCCTAACCGTTATATGTGACTATTTTAATCTTTTTTCCAATGTTTGAAAAACTTCAACTCCTTCATCTGTCTTAAACCAAGCTGCAAGCGCAGAATATGGGTTTTCATCAAAAGGTATAGTCATTAATTTTCTACCATTACTAACCCACTGAAAAGTTCTTTGGTCATTTGATAGTTTTATTATGTTTGCTTCAACGCCTTTTAAACCTATATTCCTTAAGTTTACATTTTCATCAGCTGCTAGTTCTAAAAATAATTCTGGATCATTATTAGCAAAAACTAATAAATCTCTTTTTATTTCTTTAGATGTCATATTAGCAACAGAAGATCCAACATTTACTCTTATTATTGCTTCAGCTTCATCTATATTTAAATTTTTAGCTGCATTTAAAGCTTCTATTCTTTGTTCAAGCTCTACTAAGTCATCTTTAGCCTCTTCCTGTGGATCATACTCAAAGTATAATTTATTTAATCCAGGGTGATATAAAGATAATAATTTTTGTAGTGTTTGTTTTTGTTTTGGTACTATTAACATACCATCTTCAAATATAATGTGACCTAATCTAGCATCACCTTTGAAATCATCTACAAATGGAGTTTTTTGGTTAACAGTATATTTTAATTCTCTTTCAAAACCTTGTTCTTCATCAAACCAATATATGTTTTTACTTTTCATTGTAAAGGTTAAAGGAGATAGGTCGTTTTTCAGTATATATGTTCTATCCTTGATAGACCATTTATTTTTTGTTTTTGTCATGATATAATATAATAAAAATTAATAAAAGTAATAATTACCCCCGTTGATAAAACGAGGGTAAAAATTACGTTAAGTATTATGCAAAGTTACCAAACAGTACGAAGTTATTCGCAGCTTGTACAACTAAACATCTTTCTGATAGGTAATGTACCTCCATCGCATCAAGATCGCTAGTAGATGCTCCACCAACAGATCCTGTGATCCAAGATTTTAATTTTCTATCATCAGCTTGTGAAGCTCTGTATCTTACGTGTAAGAAAGGTCTTTTGATGTTTTTACCAAGAATTTGGTCATAAACAGATGAAGTACCTGCTGGTACTAATATACCTGTAACATCAGAAGCAATTTCTCCTCTAGTAGATGCATCGTTTAAGTATTTCCAGTCAGTTTTGTAGAAGTCATAAGAACCTCTTCTAAAACCAGAAAAACCTAAGTTAAGTGCCATATCTTCAGAATTATTAAATAATCCCCAAGAAGTACCACCAGAACCATAAGAATTTTGAGCAGCTAACATATCATCAATATTTAAAGATAAATCTCTATTTAAAAATAATACATTTTCCTCAATAGCTCCTTGCTTATCTAATTTCTTAAGCATGTTATCAAAATCAGCTAAATCATCAGAAGCAGAAGAACCGTCAATACCATCTTCATGGATGTGACCTCTATCTTTTACCGCAGCAAATAAACCTTCAGTTCCTGCGATGTCTGCTAAATTTGTATTAACATTTTTTTCTGATTCAATCATTGCCATTTCTAAGTAATCTTCGAATCTCTTTCTAGTATCACCTTCAGCTTTGATATACCATAAGTAACCTGACTGACCAGCTTCACCTGTAACTTCAACCCATCCAATTTGAGAAGCATCAGATCCAGAGATCTCATATTTATCTTTTAAGATAATTGGGTTGTTAGTATAAGACTGGAAACTTGGCTTAACCGCTTCGTTCATACCAGTGTCAGCTTTTTTGAATTCAGAACCGTATACAAAAAGCTTTATAACGCCACTTCCTGTTGCAATTCCAGCAGCAACACAACCTGTAGAGTTTGTGTAACATTTAACTGTTATCTGTGCAGCAGCAACTGCTGATACATAAGCTTTAACAACATCTGTTCCGTCACTTACCACCACTGTTTGCCCTACTCTAATAGCATGACCAGTAAGTCCTGAAATAACGTTTGCACCACTTGAATCACCAGCACAAGTACCACCTGAATAAGATAGGTGTAATCTTCCTTGTTCTGACCAAATGATTTGATCTGAACTCATAGGCATTTCTGCGCCTACCATTTTTAAAAACCCACCAACAGATCTATCACCGAACTTTTCGATCTCTGCTTCATATAAGTCTGGAAGATATTGTTGCGCCCATCCTTTTTCTGCAGCTGATGTAAAGTCAATGTAGTTTGTTGACAAAGTTTGTTTAACTGGAGCTGGAGTTGTAGTTCCGCTCCCTAATGTAATTGCCATAATTTGTTTTTTTTAAAGTTATTTTTTAATTTTAATTCTTAATTTTGAACTATCATCGCCGCTTATAGCTCTCACTTTCATTCCTCCAGAATCTATATTTTGACCAATCCTTCTAGGATCCATATTAATATTTTTAGCTTCTGCAGACATTTGCTTTATAGCATCTGACTTTCCTTGTTCATAAAAATGATTTGCTATTGAATCAGCGTTTCTAGCAGCATAAAGTGCTTTATGATAACCATTAGCATCTTTTAACATGTTTTTGTCATCTAAGAACATCTCAAATGCACTTAATATGTCACTTTGTGCTTGTTTAGTTGTCTGAACATCTTTTACGTTGTATCTAAACTTGTTTTCACCAACTTTAAACTCAAAACCTTTGAATTTATCACTGAAAACATTATTAGTTTGATTAACAAAATGTTCATTCGACTTTTGCTGCTGAGCAGTTAATTCGTTCTGCTCTTTTTTATAATTATCATAAAAATTTATAGCTTCTTTAATTTCCGGAGAAAAATTAGAACCAGATTTTATGTCATTATAGTATTTACTTTTTGCGTTAGCTAAGTATTTTTTTGCGCTAGCGACTTCTTCTTTGTAGTTTAATTTTTTTCTTCTAATATCTCTTTCCTTGTCTATTTCATCATCATAAGAAAATTTATCCTCTAACAAAAAATTTATTTCATCATTGTTTAAATGAGGTTTTGTTGATTTGTAGTATTCTAACAATAGGTCATCATCACCTAGTGATTCAACATCAACATTTAATTTTACATAATCCTGTAATGTTCCGCCAGTTTCACTCATAAAATCCATGAGTTTCTTAACGTCTTCAGGGTATTCTAGTTTTACTTCTTCTTGTAAGACTTGACTTTCTTCGGGCTGCTTTTCTTGTACTTGCCCTTGCTCTTGCACTTGTACGCCATCTTTTTCTTCTTTAATTAATGTTATTACTTCTTCTTGTTCTTGAGGTTCAACTTGTTTTTCTTCCTCTTTAATCTGTTCAACTGGTTCCTCTTGTTTTTTAGCTTCTTCTACTTTTTCAACAGGAGGTTGTTCAACGGTTTTTTCTTCTGGTTGTTTAGTTAAATCAACTTTGTAAACACCATCTTCTTGTTGTCCACTAGTTTGATCGACTAATTCTTGTTCTTTTTCAGCTGTAGACAAATTGTCTTCAACTGGTTTCATTTTGATTTCTGACATAATAAAATATTATAAAATTTAAAAAATTATCTTGGATCAAATTGTTCTAATCCAAATCCACCTAAATTATCAAATCCTGCAGATTCAAAATCTTTTGGTGGTTTTCCAGTTTGTCGCTGGTTTATAAGCTCACTTTGTTGTGTAGCTTGTATTTTTGTTCTTTTGTCTTTTCTGTTTTCTTTGTATTCTTCTTTATTATTTATCACCTGTGTTTCAGCTTGTTTAAGCTGCATGTTAAGTTGAAACTCGTGAAACATTAATTCTTTTTTAATTTCAGCTTCTCTTTCAAGCTTTTGTATTTCAAATTGATGTTCTATTTCTGACATTTTAGCTTTACCTTGCATTATCACCTGTTCTTTCTGAGCTTCACTCTGAGCAGCAGCCTGCGCAGCTTGTGCATTTGATCTGCTTTGAGCTTCAATATTTTCCATTTGAAGTTGTCTATCTTTTTCAAACTTTTTCTTTCTTCTTAGTTTAAGTAATTGATTAGCTAGTTTTAAATTTTTAACCTCTCTTGCATCAATAGCATCTTCTATTTCTATTTGCTTTTGTTGTAATGCCATTTGAATATTATTTTCAAGAATTTGTTTCTGTTCTTCATCTGGAGCTAATTCTAAAAATATACCAAAATCATGCAAATGTAACGTTTGTATTTCTCTTAAACTAGCCACATTAAATTTACCAACACCATTTATAAATGCTTGAGTTGTATTTCCATATTGTAACACATCAGAAACTCTTAATGATATTGCTTCTGCTGTTTTTAAAGTTAAATATAATCCAGCTTGTAAAACATGCCTAGTGGCAACATTTGAATTAGCAGCAGCTATTTTTTGTAAGCCTACTAAAGCATTTTTATCAGGCATACTACCATCTCTTGCTTCATTTAAACCAGTCACATCTCTAATCATTTGTAAATAATAATTATAAGATTGAATTAAACTAGCTATTTTTTGTCCACCAGAAGATGATTGTAATTCTTGAACTGGCATACGACTATGGTTATATTCACCATCTCCAGTCATAGATCTACCTATAACAGAACCTGTTTGAAAATACATGTTTAATGCTTCTTGTGGATTGTAATTAGTTCCGTTACCTAAATCTATTTCAGCTATACCATCAGCATCTAAATAAACACCATCTGGTACCATCCTTGATAATACTTGTTGTAATTTTAAATGAGTCAATTGAACCATATCAGCAAATGTTGTCATTCTACTTACTAAAGATTCTATTTTACCTTTATAAATACGTGGAGCAACAATACTATAAGATAATTGTGCTTTTGTTATATCAGAATATGGTCTTGTCATATTTTCTGATAACTTCCATTTAAGTAGTTTATTTGATCCAATTATTTTAGCGCCTTCATAAACAACCTCTATTGATCTATTTACTTTTTGAAACCTGTTTTCTGCATTTTTTGGTGGATCAAATTGATCAGTCTTTTTTATAGATTTTTGAGAACCAGTTGATGTTTCTTTAATTTTATAAACTTGATTATTAAATGTTTTATATTCAAAATATAAAATATAAACGTAATTATTATCTGGAGAATCTGCAGAAGAATAAGACTTATTATATAACATAGCACTATTGCTAGAATCTTCTAGTTCTTTAATATCATCACTGTTTAATTCAGGATACTGTTTTTTCAAATCAATCAAGCTAACTCTTTTTACCTCTCCTACATAATATATATCATCAAAGTATGGTGATTCAGTATATGAATAAACTAGATCAGCAGGATCTACATAATCTATTTTTATACCTTCAGAAGTATTAAAACTATTTTTAACAGCTCCAATACCTAAAACAGCTAAATCATAATCTAATCTCTTTTTTAATAAATCATATTTATTATAGTCAAAAACATTGTTTATTGCTTCTTCTTCAGCTATTTCTATTGATTGTTTATAATCAAGTTGCATATGAAGTTCTAACTCTTCTTGTGTTTCTGGTAAAGTTTCTCTGTCATTATTGTACATGTTAATTGAAAAAGAATTCTGTAACTCATCAAATAATGATTTGTTTTTCATATCTCTAACAATAGAATCAACATAACTTGTTCTTGTATCTATAGAAGCTTGATCTTGAGAATAAGCTTTTATATCATACATTCTTTCTGATATACCATTTACTACAATATCAACAAACTTAGGAATTATAGGTATTGGCTTCCAGTCTAAATTTAAATATGATAAATCACCATTAATTGATAATTCATCTTTATATTTTTGTATGCTTTGCTCTCCTCTAGCATAAAGCCTTAATCTGTGAAATTGATCTCTATTAGCATAGTATCTAACAGAACCTGAATCTCTTTTAAACCATTCAGCTTCTATAGCTTTTGCAACTTCTAAACCATATGTAGATGAAGATTTTTCACCATCACTAGCTGATTGGCTAGGAAACCGTCCTTTTGTTATTTGTTTTGACATTAATTATATTATTTTTGAAGAAAATCCTCTGTTATCGTATTTTTTAAATCCAAAATCTAGTTTTTTAACTACTTTATCCGCTCTAGGAGTATATAAATGTCTATTACAAGCCATTATAGCTAATCCAGAACTTATAGTAGCATCAAATTTTGTTCTATTTGTTATATCAAACTTTGACCAATCATTTAATGTTCTATTAAAATACATAGAACCGTAAGATCCATCAGGTTTTATTCCTACATGTTGCTGTATATATGTTTCTATTGCAGCAGCATGAGCTTGTTTAATATCTTCACCTGTATTAGGTATACCACCAACTTCTTTTTCTGTTGTTGATAATCTACTATATGTTTTATCAGGTCTATTCATAGAATACCCTCTATAACCTCTTCTTTTTAAGTAATAAAGTAAACGAGGTTTGTTGTTTTCAGCTAATAGTGGCATCCCATAAAAAACTAAAGACATAAGTACATCTTCAAAGAATATTTCTGCAGTTTGTGGTCTTGCAACATATTCTAAAAAAAATGTATTTATTGGTGCATCTTCCATACTAAATTTAGTTAAACCATGCAAAGAACCCTTAGATCCTCTTCTGTCAACAGTACCTGATATGTCATAAGAGTCACAACCAAAAGCACCAATATGTTCATTACCTGGTTTTTTAAAACCATTTTTCATTACAACATTGTTTTGTAAATTCATTTGTGGAATCCATGAAATATAAAATCTACCTTTCATATCGGGATAAAAATTAACCTCAGTATCCTTAACTCCATTTTTCCATTGAAAATTACCTCTAGTAATAATACCACTACTTTTTAAATCTTCGTTGTAATCTATTTGCTCATATAATTTAACTAAGTTAAATATACTATTTTTTGTTTCATCTCTAAAAGCATGTTCCTCTGTTCTTGGAAACTGTCTATAAAACTCATTTAAAGCATCATGATTGCTTTTTAAACCATCTGCTTCATTTTCCCAATGTTCAATGACCCCGATGTCGATAGTTTCACCATGAGGTCCAATAGCTGCTTCTTTTGGTGTGTCGAATACAGGTAATCCATAAGTATCAATGAATCCTTCGTAATTCCATTCCATAGGTATAAACAAACTATATAATCCAGAGCGAGTCTGTCCATTTTTATTTCTTTTTGTGACGTCTGAATCATAATATAATTGTTTAAAATTATTTCCACCTTTATCAAGAGAGTTACTTGTTGAACCCATCATACATTTACCTATAATTCTACTACCTAATCTTAAGGTTGTTTTTGTAACCCTCCAGTTATTCAATATGTTTTCTGGTCTTTCCCATTTTCCAGCTTCATCATGCACAAGAAGTGCAAGCTTTTCACCATCATAACTGTTATCTCCCGTGTTCTTCCAGTCAATAGTTGTATCTAATCCCTCCATTTCTTGAGGTTTGTCTTTAGATTCTAGTCTTTTACGTGTAAATTTTGAAGCAGGTACTCTATATGCAAGCTCAGTTTTAGGTCGATCCATACCATCTTGTATGGGTCTAAAAAAAAATGGATAATTAATTGATATCGGTACCACTTTATCTGTAAACATTTTTTTAGCATCAGCTCCAGATTTAGACAATATACCATAACGCGCGTCAGAAGATATAGTTGCTAAGTTAACTGTTTCTCCTGATGCCATAAATGAAAAACCTGAACGTCTATTTTTAAGGTAGCACATTCCATAACATCTTTTATCTGCTTTACATGCTTCCCAGAAAATAAAGAACAATCTGTTTGCTTCTCTAAAATCTGGTCTTCCTACATCAATTTTTGTCCATTGCAAGTACATGTAATGAGTCCCAGTAATATAAGTAGAATTACCTTTGTTATTAAACCAATGACCTTCTTCACGTCTTGTAAACTCTCTGTCAATATATTTATGCCATTTTTCTTTAAATTCACTTGGTAGTTCTTTCCAATCAAATATACTTTTAATTCTTTTTAGTTCTTTAGGATATTCGTGTTGTTGCCATTTATTGTTTTCATTAGAAACTTTTTGTGTTTTAGGCAATGCTATTTTTAAGTTTTGTATGCTATACACATCTCCTATTTCACCTGTTTTACTTATAACCACTACATCATATTCTTTGTTATAACCATACTCCCATTTTTTTGATTTATTCAATCTATTAATAGTAGTTTTTTTAATAGGTTCTATTGTTTTATATAAACTTTGTTCGTACATTATTTAGATCTTCTTTCAGCAAAACCTTTAAAACTCTGTTCTTTTTTTTCTATAGGTTTATTTTCTAATAAACTTTCTTCTTCCTGTATCCTATTTAGTATTTCAAAAGCATCAAATATAGCTAGTTTTTTTGTAGCAGCAGCATTTTTTAATCTATCAGCAGATATATCATCATCTGAATCTACTATAGGTTCTTTAGCTACTTTTATTAATTCATCTACAGCTTTATGTCCAGCTTGGATTATATTCTTTTTCGTGTCCTTGACGTTCATATTTTATACAAATTGATTTAATTGGAACTCTATATAGTCTTTCGTTATCTATAATGAATTCATATTCACTATTTGGAGTAAATCCAATTAGTGTATTTTTTTTAATAATTTTATTGTTTTCTATATACTTAACAATACCTATTAATTCACTTTCCTTTTCTGTAGAAAAAAACTTATTTTTTTCAATAGGTTTTACAAAACAAAAATCATCAATTGATTTCCATGTTTTATTTTGTTTATACATAAAAATTTGATCTAAATAAATAAAATACTTATTTTCTTTAAAGTAAGATGAACTATCTACTTCTTCACCTCTTATATTATTATATCTTCTAAATATATTATGATGAACTATTACTTCATCTCCTATTTTTATATTTGTTTTTATGTTTTTAGGTACAGATAATATAATTGCATTTCTATTAACATATCTATGATCTTGTATCTCGGTATTTAATATTAAGTTTTTTTCACCTACTTTTTTAATATTATTATATCTTGATTTAATAGGTTCAACAATAAAAGCATATAAACTTTGCATTAATATTGTAAATTATATTCTACACTAACAGCCATATTTTTATTAAAATCTTTCCAAGGTAGTATTTCACCTTGTTTTTTTATAAATATACTAAATTTTTCTTCTTTTTCAATAATATCACATATAATATGGCCACCATATACTTCTTGACCAACCGCATAATGCATTGCAGAGTCTTTATAGTCTCTACCTACACTTATTTTTCTAATTAAATTCATATTTTATTTTTTAAATATACTCGCTGCTTTTTCTCCGCTTCGTCCACCAAAATAAGCTAATACAACTGACATCATAACTTTTTCAAAAGTATCATTCCATGTTTCACCTATATGAAACGGTATTGATTCTACACTATCTAATATTCCAGCTAGTGAAAATATAACAATACACCACACTAAAATCATAGGACGTACATTTTTAGAAAGCCATGAATCTGACATAGAATCCGCTTGCCACCTTGAGGTGATGCTTTCCATTTCTTTATTTTGTTGTTCAAATATAAGTTGTTGTAATTTTATTTTATCGTCGTTACTTACATCAGATTTACCTATTGCTGCTATAGCTTCTGCTGGTGTTGAAGCTCCACTAATTAAATTACCTAAAGTAGGGTTTACTAACGATGCAGCACCAAATAATAGTTTACCTACTGTAGTTTGTGCAAATTTCTTTTTTTTATCACTCATTTTATTTTATTTATATGGAAACATTTCATTTAAACGTTTTTTTCGACCTTCACAACCACAAGGTATATTTAAACCTTTAGAAACTTTATCTACAATAGTTCTAATACCAGTTGCTTTTGTTACCTTATGTATTGTATCACCTAATCCTTTTGATTTCATTTTTTATTCTAAAATTGATTTTAAAAAATTAATTCTATTTCTTTTAGCTAACCCTGAATCTTCTTTTTTATTTTCTTCTTCCCAGTTTATTCCTTTAAAAAGCAATGATCCTTTAAATTCATTTCCTTTTTTTGATTCAAATAATTCTTGCTCAAACCATGCACCAAACTCCATGTTTTGGTTTTTATAAGCATTAGGACCTTTTGTTACAAACTTTGTTTTATAAGCTAAACCTAAAATAGCATCTAAACCAGAAAGGTGGGTTGGGTTTGTAGGTGATTCTTGACCAAAAGTTAAACGACGTGTTCCTGGGGCTATTGTTGGCACTTTACCTACAGGATACTCTGTTGCGTGTAAACCTTCATGTAACAATGTGTTTTCAACATTGTCAATACTTTCTGAAGGGTGGAAAAATGCTGAACCCGTACCTCGATTTTGAGCCATTCTATGACTTAAATGAATTGTTTTTGAACCAACATCATATGAACCTATAGTGCCAAGGCCTGTTAATTTTCCTTTTTCATCATGAAAAACAGGTCTTGATAAACCAAAGTTTAATTGTTCTTCTAAATTATATCTATTAAAATCTCTAGCATGATACAAATACTTGTCATCGTTATATTTTCCCCTAGATTTATCTAAGTCATTTACTTTTATAAAATCTTTATCTTTTGTGTCTAAAACGCTTCTATAAATATTTTCTGGATAATATCTATCATAAAATTTATCATAATCAAAAGTCTCAGAATTTTGAGGTTGATACCTATTTTCATGTTCTTCGCTATTATAAGAATAATTTTTAGTAACTGAATCTTTAGGTTTTATTTTGTTTCTAATGTTAATGAAATTATCTATTTTTGGAACTATACGATTATTACGAGAAACAGTTGATTCTGAACTATATGTGTCAAAATTAACATTTTCATTTATTAATTTTACAAGCTTTTTATTTCTTTCTCCTGAAAATCTTTCAATTAATGCATTGTTTTTTATTTCACCTAAATTAAAGTTTAGTTTTTTATTATCTAATGTTGGGTATTTAGGATCATCTCTTTCTATACTCTCACTTTTTTCTATACCTTCTTTATTAAAAAAATCTCTATATCTCAATGCTAATTTTAATCTATTAGATTCTTTTATATTTATATTAGATAAACTTGACTTATAATTACCAGTTTTTTTAAAAAATTTTTTATAATTTTCATATTCTTCTTGCGTGGGCGCTTTATCAAAATCTATATTATCAGAAAAATATGTTCTCTTATCCTCATATTTAGGTATTTTGTTTTTATTAATTCTTTTAGTTACCAATGAATTAACAGATCTTTCTAACCTTGGTTTGTCTTTAAATTTTTTTAGTAATTTAAGTATATTAGGATCTAGTTCTTCCATTTAAAATTTATTATATATTTTATATAGATTTTTTAAATCATTATCGTTATAACTTTTCATTATATTTTTTCCGAATAACTCATCTGATATACTAGATATTTGTTCAACATTAATATCTTTAGGGTTTTTAAGTTGTATTAAAGAATCTAATTTAGGAGTTACAATATCTTTGAATTCTGAGTAATTAAAACCTTTTTTATTTATACCTAATAAATATTTTGTTGCATTGTATCTAGCACCTAATTCAGAACGAAAATCAAGTTCAGAATAAGAATTATTTATATAGTTATTAGAATTTTTTATACCTAAAGAGTTTTTAGTAAAATCTAATAATCCTTGTGATTTAGCAGCCCCAAAACCAATCTCCGCGTGAGATAATTCGTGTTCTAAAACAGGATTTAATTTTTTAAATCTTTCTCCATAAAGATTTTCGTCATATCTACCATCACCATTAATAGGTCTTTCTACAAAATACCTAAGATCAACCTCCATTGATTGACTAGTGTGATAGTCCATAACTTGCGCATATCCATGATTAAGATCATGAAATCTCACTGGTATACGATATTTTCTAATTGCGTTCGATTTATCAGTTGATGATAAATTTTTATATTCATCTGAAAAATATAAACTCATTTGTTCATCTACAAATCTATTTTTATATTTCCCCATGTTCTCTCCACTTAACTCATTGGTTGGATAATACTTGTCACCAGCTTTTGGTAAATTATGACTATATTTTTCACTAAATTCTTTAGCTTGTTTTATTCTATAGTTAAAAAAATCTTTTTCAGTTTTAATTTCTTTAAATTCATTAAACTTTTTTACTAAAGTTGAAAGTGCTTTTTTTGCATCACCCTTATATCTAAAAACGTTTAAATCTGCAACAGGATTTCCTAATGCATCTTTTTTTATATTTTTTATTATTTTAAAATTTTCTAAATCTTCTTTATATTTGTAACTAGCAGATGAATTTTCCGGAACATTACTATTAGCTAAAGCCGTTCCACGAGCTATATTCATTTGTGTATCTACTAGGTTTTTTAATTTAAGATTAGAGTTATTTTTTTTAACAACAGTAGATTCTACAACAGGTTCTTTTATTAAAAATCTATTTATTTTTTTTGTATTATTATTTTTAAATTTTTTTAATAATTCAAGTATGTTAGGATCTAGTTCTTCCATTTATTTTTTTGATAATTTGTATTTACCTTTTTCTTCTTTTATATATCTTCTATCATATATTTCAAACTCATTTACTAAACTTTCTAATGGTCCTTTAAAATCATACCTATCATATATAGATATATATTTTTGTTTTTTATCTTTATCATATCCAACACTAATTTGAAAATTCTGAAGTGGATCTATTCCTTCAAATTTATCAGAATCCATAAAACCCTCACGTATATAAGGAGTAAGTCCTTCTATATTTACAGTATCACCTACTTTTTTATTTTCTATTTTTTTTAATAATTTTTTATAATCAATAACATCATCACTTAAAGCATAATATTTAGCATTAGGGTTTTTTGATTTAGTAGGTTTGTATTTATTTTGCTTAATAATATATTTATTTTTAGTTTCTAAACCTAAAGCCATAGCCCAAGCTTCATCACCTATTGTATAGTCACCATCTTTATCTAAAGAAGGAGGAGTTGTGTTAGGTATTCCTAATTTTTTACCCATTAAACTAATCATTGTAGTTGTCATAGTAGCAATGCCTGGATAACTCAAGGGTCTTACATTATCAAATATAAACTGTTTGTTTTCCTTTGACATATCAGAAAAATCTGTATAATCAGATATTTTATTCATTATAAAATCGCTAACATTGTCTGACGCGCTAGCGCCACGCTTTAATGCTGGAAAAACAATATCATCATCTAAAACATTACCCCCTCTTCCTGAATTAGAAAATTGTAAATCTTGTGTTTGTTTAATTTGATTTTTAATCAAACTATTCCCAAAACCCATGTTATTATTTATATATTTGTTTTTTTTAAAGTTTTTTATAAAATCAAATATTTCAGGATCAAAGTTTTCCACTATTTTTTCTTATTAGGAACGCAATTAGGAACATTTCTACCACCCTTTTTTTTCATACCTACCATTTGGTAACCTTTCCAACATGGATTCTTTTTTGATTTCTTTTTTGCCATAATTATTATTTTAACATTTCCAACGTCTTCTAGCCGCTCTGCCTCTTTCACCTGTCCAACCTTTTGATCTAGCACAAAAAGATTTTCTACGTTTAGCTGCTTTGCTGCCTTTTTTTACTTTGCCTGTTACGGCGGTTTTTAATTTACTACCAGGGTTGTTTTTTCTATACTTTTTTACACCAGCTTTAGTCATACCGGCGCCTTCTTTAACAGTACGAAAGTTTCTACTTTTACCTTTAGTAGTTTTTCTTACTCTTTTAGCAGGCATTATTTCTTAGATTTTTTCTTAGATTTTTTCTTTGAGATTTTTTTAACTAATTTTGATTTTTTTCCGTAAGGCATAATTTTAATTTTAAGGTTTAACGTTCTTTATCTTTTATCATATCATCAAAAGCTTTATTAAAAACTTTATCAGTATATGATTTATTTTTATAAAAAATATTTTTTCTAGTAACAGGTACATCTTCATCACCTAATAGTATTCTGTAAACTCTACTAATTAATTGTTTTGTTTTAAAAGAAACACAGTATATGCTATATTTTATAGTTGTTCTATTTCTATTTCTCCAAACATCTATCCAACCTTCGTTTCTTAATCTTTCCCAACGATGTTTATCCCAACTATACGTGTAAACACCATCTTTAAAGTCTTTTATAGAAAATCTATTTAAACAGTCTAAATATATAAGAAGCTCTAAGTCCGCTTCTTTTATTTTATATGTTTTACAAGCCCATTTTCTAACTATTCTATAGTATTTTAATATTTGTAATTCTTTTAAATCACTTGAAGAAAGTTTCATATAACAATAACAACATCTTGTTGTCTAATAACATAATATGTTTTATTATTATATTCAACCATATGGCCAGCATGTTTATCATAATAAATTTTATCATTTGGCTTTAGACCATCTGTTTGATTACCAACACTTATTATGTTACCTTTTAAATAACGTATATCTTTTTTATCATTATTAGTTAATATCAGTCCATTAACTTTTTTTGATTCTTCTTTTATTTTTTCTATTATGATGTAATTATTTATCGCCTGCATTCATTCTCATATTAGAAATTACACAATCTGCAGATATTATAGTACTAACAACACTAACCGCATTTTTTAAAGCTGTTTTTGTAACTAATACAGGATCTATTATTCCAGCCTTTAACATATTAGTTTCTTTACCATTTACAACATTTATTCCAAATCCTTTTTTATTACTTTCTAAGTATGGTAAACCAGCGTTTTCTATTATAACAGAATAAGGATATTTTATTGAGTTTAATAATATTTCCTCGCCTATATTTTCAGGTTTTATTTTTTGTGATGCATTTAAAAGTGCAACCCCACCTCCTGGAACAATACCTTCTTGTAATGCAGCTTTAGTTGCATATATAGCGTCTTCAACTCTATCTTTTTTTTCTTTTAACTCTACTTTTGAATTAGCACCAACTTTTATAATAGCAACAGAACCTGTCAACATTGCTATTCTTTGTTCTAATTTATTTTTTATAAAAGCATTAGTCTCTGTTTCTATTTTGCTATACACACTTTTTATTCTTTCTTTAGCTTCTTCATTAACTTCTTCTATAGTAAGAACAGTGTTTTTATCATCTGTAATGGACTTTAAGCATTCACCTAACACATCAGGTTGGATTAAATCTAAATCATCTCCTAGTTGCTCATCTATTATTTTAGCTCCAGTTAAACAAGCTAAATCTTCTATCGTATCTCTTTTAGTAGAAGCGAAACCAGGAAGATCAACAACGTTAACCCTAATATTACCTTTAACTTTATTAGTTAATAATGCAGACATAGGCTGTTGATCTACAGAAGCCACAATTAATAAACTTCTTTTTGTTTTAATTATATGTTCTAATACAGCTTGTATTTTTCTAATATTGGTAATTGGAGAAGCTACTATTAATATATAAGGATTATCTAAAATAGATTTATCTTTATTTTCGTTTGTAGTTAAATGATTTGATTTCAAACCAGAGTCAAACTGTACACCTTCTACGTTTTCGTAATAAGTTTTTTCAGTTTCTGATTCTTCCATTAATACAACTCCATTTTTACCTACCTTATTGTAAGCATCAGCGATTATAGAACCTAAAATACTATCATTGTTAGCTGATATAGTGCTAACATCTTTAAGTTTATCATGTTTAACATCAATAGATATTTTATCCAAGTAATTGTTTATTTTAAATAAACCAGTTTGTAAACCTAGTTTTATATCTCTTATGTTATATTTTTCTTTTTTACAATTTTTTAAAAGTGAGTAAGCAAGGACGGTTGCCGTAGTGGTACCGTCTCCTGCTTCTTTCACTGTGTTTTTAGCAGCTTCTTTTAAAAGTGTTGCTCCTATATTTTCTAAAGGATCAAATAATATTACTGATTCAGCTACGGTTACACCATCTTTAGTTATAACCGGTTTACCTAATGAATCTTCATATATTACACATTTTCCTGAAGCTCCTAGTGTAGACTTAACAGCTTGTGTTAATTTTCCTACACCTATCATTATTTTATTGTTAGCATCTGCCCCGAAGGACAAATCTTTAACTATCTCACTTGGGTTATTATATTCCATTTAATTTAATTTTATTGGTAAGTGGTTTTATTTAAAGCTCTTTACTACTTTAGGTCCTTTTAAAAACTCTAATTTTTTTTGATAATGTTCAATACTTCCATCAATAGCAGCCTCGCAGCTGTCTACAGTTTCACGTCTTGTAACATCTATCCATTTGGATTCATCATTCAGGTCTTTATGTTCTGCTTGAAAAAACCCATTAGGTAGTTGAACTATACGCCAGTTTTTTTTCTCAACGATGTGTTCCCAAAGCTTTCTGGTTCCTTCGGGTATTCCTTGGGTACTATTGTTCCCCCAGGAATAGGTTTTATAAAAATAGGTCATGGTTAATGGTTAATATAGGTTTTATCTATATTATGCTTTCTTTAATACTTCTGGTCCTACAATTTCTTCACCGCCTTCTTCTTCGATAGGCTCGTAATTACCAGTTTGAATATCAATTTTAATTTTTCCGTACTTTTCTTCTAGTTTAGCTTGAAACTTCTGTAGATCGTTTTGAACTTCAGCAGCAGCATGGTTAAGCTGGTGTTTTTGCATTTCTAGGTTTCCAATTTGAGAAGCTGCGTTATTTAGTTTTCCTACATAACCTTGCAATTCTTCTAATTGTTCTTGGCTGATTTTGTTTTCTTGGTTTTCCATAATTTTAATGTAATTTTAATTTAATTTAATTTACGCCCAAGGTAGTTCCCCTATTTCGACGTTTTTTGGTGTTTTTTGTTCGTTAATGTTTTTAGTAATAACTTCCTGCATATGCTCCACAGGATGGTTTGCTTTTGCCCATTCTATTACGTTAGCTTCAGTAACCTCGGCTAATGCAGTAAAACTTTTAGAGTCAGGTGCACCTATTGGGCAGGCACCTGAAAATTCAGCAGTGTAAAAGTTATCATCAGAATCTTTTTCACTATCTGTTCCTACGTATTTAAAATTTACGTGTGTAATCACATCCGACAAACCGTCGAGACTGGGTGCTTTTTTCATAGCCGTGATACCCCATGTGTAAGTAATTGCCATATTATTGTTTTTTAAATTGTTTAACTTATGTTTATTATCACTTGTTTTTGCAAGTATCTAATTTTAGTGAATATACTAATTATTCTCTAAAGTTTCAAGTCTTGACTTAAGATCATCAATAATAGTTTGTTGTTCTTTTATTGCTTCAACTAGTAATGCGTTAATTTGTCCATAAGATATAGATTTAGTTTTTAATTCGTCATTAGCTGTAAGCACGACCTCAGGAATTACAGTTTCAACTTCTTGAGCAATAAATCCTATTTGTTTTTGTGAAGTGTTAATATCTTTTCTATTGTAATAAACACCTCTTAATTTATTTACTTTATCTAAAGCACTATCAATTGTAATTATATTTTCTTTTATTCTTTCATCTGAATTTTGCGTAACACTACCATTTACGGTCATATTAGCGGTTGTCATATAGAATATAAACCTTGTACTTGCTCCTTGTCTCCAATGTATATCTCCACAGTTCATATCAAAATATTGATGCGAGTTATTCAAGTGAAATCTTAAATAGTTACCTGATGTTCCACCTATATATATATCACCACTTCCGCTTTGCCCAGCTTGTATTAATCCGTGTGTATAAAGTGAACTTATAAGACTAGAACTAGCAGGTCTTGTATAATAAGTAGTATTATTAGAATCATAAAATATAGGTGCTCTAAATGATGAGCTAGCTATACCAGTTGCTCTTATATTAATGGTATTATTTTCCCCAACATACATTGTTTGGGTACTACTATGCGCATAGAAATGTTGTGATTGAACCACATGAAATGATGTGTCCCATCTAGGAGCAGAGTTTGTGGCTGAACCTCTACACCAAATTTTATTGTAATAACCAGTACCAGCAGGGTTTGCAAAATAGTTAGTATCATTTAAATCATAAAAATATGGAGCTCGCATGTCTACACTAGCTCTTGTAGAGCTTGCAAGTGAAGCATGCCATTGACCATTTGCAATATTCATAAGTCCATGGTCACTTAAATTAGCCGCTACACCACCCGCGTTTGGATGTGAATACCATAAACCATAACCTCCTGATACATTAGTACCATCTAATGCGCCTTTATATGAGGTGCCCATTGCAAATACCAACTGATATCTATATGAACTATAACTACCTACAATTCCAGCACCAAAATCATTGAATACTAAATAACTTCTAAGTTTACCAGATAGACTTGTTGAATCAGGATCAATATAATAATTTGTATTATTTACATCATAAAATATAGGTGTTCTTACATCTGTACCAACTTGTAGCTTGTTATTTATATATACATTGTCTGCACCTAATCCATCAGAGACATTACCAACACTCATAATTTGTGTAGCCATGTCTGAATTATTGAAAAATCTAGTTCCACCATAGCCACCATAAGCACCAATACTTATTCCAGTATGAAAACCAATATTTAAATCTGGGAATGGTGATGACCAAGAACCACTTTCTTGATAAATAGCATAAGATCGCGTACCTCTGCCGTGAGTTCCTCCATTGCTAGTTGGAAATCTAATATCACCTTTAAGAGCAATATTAACTACATTACTAAGTGCTGCTGGATCAACATAGTAGGTTGTGTCATTAGAATCATAAAATATGGGTGCTCTCATATCACCAGATACAAGTAAATTTCCAGTATTACTTAAATCCATTAATTGTGATCCGCCATTACTGTACCAATCGTAACCGTTAGGACCAAAATTTCTTTGTCTAGCGATACCACCATCTTGAATCATGTTCCAATAATTAGAACTATCCCCCATATTAAGTCCTGACGACCAACCAACACCACCAGCTCCCCCGTTGTTAATCCATATTTTTTTAAGTATACTTTGACTATTTGCATCCACATAATATGATGTGTCATTTGAATCATATAATCGATCAGAATACAAACTTCCACTTCCAAAATTGTGACCTAATAAAGCAGCCTGAGAAAGTGTGGTTGTAACTTTTTTACTTGAAGAAGGCTCTGTTGAATTAACAACTGTCAGTGCTCTATTTCTTGAGCTTCCACCAGCATCTCTTACTCTTACTTCAAATGAATTCCAATAAGATACTCTTGGCCACCAAAAAGCAAGTTTATTATCAGAATGATTAAAAACTTTTATTTGGTTAGTAGAAGTTAAGTGTCTTCCATAACTAACACCACTGTGGTTAATTATAGTATCATTATACAAATACCCTTGAGCTTTAAAAGCAAAAGGTGGTTCTCCTGAATAACTTTTGCCGGTAACTTCTATAACATAAGATGCTCCATTGGTTGTATTAGCCGGAATATCAGTTGTTACTAAAGTACCATTAGCAAAGTCTGAGCCTGAATGTTTACAATGTATAAATTCACTACCATTTGTAGTTTCTGCATGATATAATCTAGATGTTCCAGCGGGATCAACATAATAATTCGTATTAGCCGAGTCATAAAATAGTGGTGCTCTTAACGAGCTACCGCCAGCTATATACTCATGAACATAACCAACCCCATTTTGATCTACATAAAAAGTATTAGTACCTGAAGCGTTTCTAAAATGTACATATCCGGTAGCTTGTAAATACCAATGATTACCATGATATTGCATCTTACCTCCAACTTCACCAGACCAAGAATCGGTGGTTTGTCGCCAATCACCAATGGTTTTTAATGCGTTTCCGCCAGACGCGGAGGGGTTTAAAAAGTATGAGGTATCATTTGAATCATAAAATAAAGGCGCTCTTGATGATCCATGGGCTGTTACATTTTTACTATTGTCACATTGTAAACTCCATTGGCCAGCATTATTTAATAAACCAATATTACTACCGGAATCTGCATAAACATAACCCCTAATGGTTTCATTATTACAAACCATAGCTAAACCTGTTGACGTGGATAATCCGCTTCTAAGATAAAAGAATTCGCTATTTCTAGGATATAAATGCCACCCAGTAGATGACCAATAATGTCCATTATTGTTTGTATGGTTTCTTATCCACTCATCATGATATAAACCATCTACATACCAATCTGTTCCATAACTTCCGCCAGCAGGTGCATAACCAGCACTAGCATGATTACCCCATCCATATGCTGTATCCCAATTTGAATTATTATAACCAGAGCTTGCAATACTACCAACCCACTGACCACTAGCATTTACTATATCAGTTCCTCTCCAGCTTATTGTTTGGTTATTATATAATTTTAAACCACTAGTATAATTTCCATTACCGTCTTTATATCCAAAATCAACATATCTGTTAGCGGTAGAACCATCATATCTAAATTTCCAACTTGGGCCATTTAAAGATCCATTATCTAAAACATGATATTCGGTCTGTGTTGCCATGCTTCTAAACAACCAAGGTTGCGCTTGTAGTGCTCCAGTTAACGTACCGCCTGAAGCTGTAATACTGCCACTTACTTCAATACCTGTGTTTGTTGTTTGGAATTTTTGTACATTATCGTAATATAATTTTACTGGACCATCAGCATAAAATTTAGCCATAGTTTCACCGTGATTACTACTTTCTATTCCTAATAAATCTGTGCCAATAAATAAATCACCTGTTCCTGCATCTGTTATTTTACTATTACCACCGTCGTGGTATATTTGTAGGTCGTTTCCTGGGAGTCCTAATATTAATTTTTTATTATCTGCTAACTTTACATCACCTGAAAAAGTTGTAGTGCCAAAGCTATTAGAATTTCCTGCTGCCGTTACACTTGCCGAAAAAGTTCCTGTTGAAGCTGATAATGCCGCTATAGTAGTATTTCCAAAACTATTTGAATTACCACTTGCAGTTATGCTTCCTGAAAAACCAGCAGTTGTTCCTGTTAACCCTCCAGTTAACGTACCACCAGCAAGTGGTAACTTAGTTGCAATACTATTTGTAACTGTTGTGCTAAAGTTTGCATCATCACCTAAAGCTGCTGCTAATTCATTTAATGTATTTAAAGTTCCAGGTGCTGAGTCAACTATTAAAGCAACCCTTGCGTCAGCTCTTGCATCTGTGTAATATAAATTACTGCCTTCTGTAATATTTGATGTATTTTGAGCGGGCATTGTAAATGACATAACACCTGTTGTGCTATTATAACTTAAAGAACCAGTACCACTAATTGCTGCTCTAGCCCTTGCATCTGTATAATATAAGTTAGTACCTTCAGATAAATCAGAAGAACTTAAACTACCTATCCTAGAATCAACTCTAGCATTAGTAAAAAATAACTTATCACCTTCAGTAATGTGAGATGTTGTTATACCGTGACTTGAATGTAAATGTCCCTGGGTTATTGAACCCGCTTTTATAAAATCACCTGTTACTTTAGTTAATGCCATAATTTAATTTTTATTCTGCTGGTGGAAAAGGATTGTAAAATGTTTTGTCTACTGGAGCTTTTTGTAATGCAATTTGTGCATCTAAACTAGTCTTCATAGAAGCAACATCTAACCCAGCCTCCAGCCAAGCTATTACATCGCTTTCTTTTATATTAGCGTATTCTGTAAAATTATCTTTATCGTATTCTACGGAGTGAGTCCCTATAGATGAAGCCACTTTTGTGTTGTCATCATTGTCTACTGCGGAATATCCCCAGTGAATTGTGTTGATAACATTATCTTTGCTATCGTGGGAAATTTTTGCGTCTAACGCATTAATTATCCATTTGTAAGTGTTTGCCATTTATTTGTTTTTTAATATTTCTATTTCTGCTTTTAATTCTTGTATTGCAGCTACCAATAATGGTACGATTTTACTTTGATCAATGCTTTGATATTTAGGATTATCATCTTCATCAACTTCATCTTTTGTACCTACAATTGCTTCTGGTACTATATCCTGCACTTCGTGTGCTAAAAATCCATCTACTGTTCTGCCTTTATCTGATATGAAATTAAATCTACTTGGTTTTAATTGATCTATTCTATCTAACGCATTTGTTAGTTTAACCACATTTTCTTTTAATCTATAGTCAGAAGATGTTGCATATGTAATACCAGATGTTCCGTTCATTACAATAGAACCTATTTGAACAGAGTTTGATCCATTGTTTCTTCTAAATGTTTGGAATTCCCATCCATTTCCAGCACCACTTGTTGTACAGTTATCGTGAACAACCCCGTTTGTACTTACATCAAAACTAACCGTTCTAGCTCCCTGTACACTTACACCCCCAATTAATACATCACCATTACTTTCAACTATAAATTTAGCATTAGCTTCTTCAGATGTAGAATCGGTATGGCTAGTTGTACTTTTAAATGCAACCATCCATTTATCAAATCCAGCAGCATAAGGGACTCCCATATAGAACTCCGCATCATCATTTGTATTATGCATAAATACACCAGCGCCTCTTGCGTTACTTTCAGTTGAATTTAAAATTAAAGCAGAATTGACATAACCTGTATCGTTATCTGAAGTTATATTTATTGTTCTAAATACATCTAATTTTGCAGAAGGAGATGTTACACCGATTCCTACGTTACCTCCGTTAAAATGAGTTGCACCATTCGACCTTATTGCAATAGTTGTAGAACCAGCAGCAGTACTTGCAAATAAACCAGCATCAATACCACTTGGTGCATAAGCATGAATATTTCCTGCAACTTGTAATTTTTCATTAGGCGAAATTGTTCCAATTCCAACATTTCCATCATTCTGAATAACCATTCTTGATACACTGTTTAATCTATCAAAAAACTCTAAATCTGTACCCGCACTTATATTAGTTCCTATTTCCCACCTATCCGCTTGAGTTCCGCCTGAATTAGAATTAAACCAAATTGAAGCATTTTGATTATTAACAGTAGATTTTACATAAACAATAGCTGCGTTTGTGTTTTCTACGTGTAACCTAGCCGCCGGAGATGTCGTCCCAATTCCTACATTACCAGAACTGTTAATACGCATTTTTTCTGAAAAATTATCAAAAGCAGAATTTGTAACTGTTGCAAATCTAAGGTCTTGATTATGCGGAAAAGCAATTTGTGGGTTTATACTACCATTCAATAGTAAGTAGCCAGCATTATTATTAATTCTTTCTAAAAAAATTACAGATGCGTCACCATCATTTTTAATATGTAAATCTTGAGAAGGCGAAGTCGTTCCGATTCCTACTTTACCGTCTGTATCAAGAGTCATTTTTATTGTACTAGACGTTCTAAAAAACATATCATCTCCATCATGATTGTATTCAACCGCACCTCTATATCTTTCATTACCACTTGTTCCGTCTGCAAATCTTAACGCTCCTCTACTTGCTGTATCATTAGTTGCTATTGTAATCCCTGGAGTTGTTGAATTAAATACAACTAAATCATCTGATTCACCATCATAACTACCAGGCGAAGTCGTTCCTATTCCAACATTACCAGCATTATTTATAATCATCCTCTGCGTATTGGCAGTAAGAAAATCTATATCACCAGTTGAAACATTTCCAGCAACTATAACAACGCTACCACCAGTACTACTAACTTCATTTCCATAAACACCGACTTGGCCACCTCTTGTAGAGCTTGCTGTTCCGCCACCGCATAAATATAATTCTTGATTATCAGCTCCATCTGTGGTATCTAGTGCTACTGTTCTAAAACCATTAGCATTCGACTGCAAAAATATGTGGCCGAAAGTCTTAATATTACCTACAACATGAAATGGCTGACTAGGCGAAGAAGTTCCAATCCCTACGTTTTGACTTGGGAAATATGCTAATGTTTCACTAACATAAAAATCTAAAACAGTTGTGTTGTGAGCAAACATTTTAAATGCTTGAGCCGCGTGGTCGTAAGTAAATTTTCTTTGTGTACTTGACGATGACCCATCTTTATAAAAAATATTACCAGTTCTATCGTTGGTAGTTATCATTGTAATACCAGGATCGCCAGCCGATGTGCTTTGTATTGTTAGCATTGCATCTCCTGCGGTAGACTTATTTACATGAAGCAATGTCCCTGGTGAAGTCGTTCCGATTCCAAAATTTCCACCATTAAAGTATGAATTACCACCAGAAGCTATGTTTACTTTTTGAACTTCACTGGAATTATACATTTGAAGAGCAGAATTATTTCCACTACGTCCGACACTGAACGCAAATCTTTGCTCTCCATTATCAGCTCTAAATCTTACATATCTATCTATATCGTTATTACCAGTAGCTGAATTTGTTAGTACGTCTAATCTAGCTGTCGGCGACGTTGTTCCTATTCCTAAATTTCCTGCAAAAGTTGTAGTTGTTCCATTTAAAGTAATAACAGCCGCATTGTTAGTCCCTAATACTAAATTACCATTATAATGATTTAAAATATAAGCATGATCATTTGAAGAATCATTATATAATTTTAATCCTGAAGAAGATCCAGAGCTAGATGCTATTTCTAAACCAGTTGTTGTTGTTCCATTAATTCTTAATTTACCAGCTAAAGTGTTTGTGCTTGTGCTTGTTGATGTTATTGTCCCTGCAAAAGTTGCACTAGTGGATGTTAATCTCAATGGTTCTACACCAGAAGCTAATTCAAAAAATATTTCACCACCTGACTCAATATTTTTCATTGCAAAGTTTCCAGCTTGTGAGCCATGCCCAGCACCATAAGCAATTATATATGCTTCATTTGTTCCGTGCGAAGAAGTCTGCCATTGCTGAAGTGTATAACTAGTTTGACTACTACTACCTAATATTAAAGGGTTATCAGAGGCGCCACTGTCAGCTATAGTTAAAGTGCCAGTCATTGTACCACCAGCTAATGGTAGTTTTGTTCCAATGCTATTAGCAGTTGTTGTAGCGAAGTTAGGATCATCACCCAAAGCTGCCGCAAGTTCATTTAAAGTGTTTAATGTTGCAGGCGAAGAATCAACTAAATCACTTACCGCAGTATCTACATATGTTTCTGTAGCTAAATCAGATATTGTTACAGCCTTTATACCAGCTAAATCTGTTAATTCAGAATCCATTAAAGCTCCAGCAGCAGTTACATTCACTGTATCTGTTACATCAGCAGAAGCCTCTATTGCATTTAACTTAGTATGATCAGCATCAGTAAATACATTCGAATTAGTTGCAGCTTCAACAGCTGCTCTAATTTCAGCATTTGTTTGATCCGCCGTAGCGTTAGCTTCTATGCCATCTAATTTAGTTCCATCAACAGAAACGTCTCTGCCATCAAACGTACTGTTAGTAGTTATAGCTCCTGTTATTGCGCCACCCGCTAAAGGTAAGTGACCGACTTGAGAATATGTATAAGCTGTATTCCAGTTTGATGAATTGTTTGTAGTTATGCTATACACACCCGACCCGTTGGTTGTCATTAAACCAGCAGATCCAAAATCTGTATCGTATAAAATATCATCAGCAGCTGTAACGCTACTGAAAGATATAACTTCTATGTCGCTTGAGTTTGGTGGAGCGGTGCTAAAGGTAAGAGTTGTACCACTTAAAGAATAGTTATCCTTATGTTGGTATACACCGTCTATATATACTTGTGTTTTATTTTCGTTGTCTACACTATTGGCTAAAGTAAAAGCAGTTGTGCTGCCATTGCCAGTAAAACCATCTTGGTATATAACACTTGCAGAAGTGGTAGTATTTATCCAGTTTACACCAGATCCAGTTGAAGACAATACTTGTCCACTGTTCCCTATGTCTCCACTAGAATCATATACTCCTGCGGCTATTTTTATATCGGTTAAAAACTTTTTAGCCATGTATTTTATTTAAATTATCCTATTTTACTAACAAGAACTCTCATATCAGTTGATGCTGGTGCCGAGGCAAAACTAATTGTAACTTGATTAACTGTATTTCTTGTAACGTCTGCAAAAACAGTTTCGTTATTTGTTAGATCATATATTTGTACAATAACGTCTTTAGTATTAAAACTGTGTGTTAATGCAAAAGATGTTGCAGATCCATCACCTATAGTGAATGCTTTTGTACTGTTTTCTACTACTTGTATTTTCTTGTATGTTGAACCATCTTCAGTTATTTGCCATATATTATTAGCTTCATTCCATCTTAATGCAACATTCGTTTCACCTCCTCTTTCTACTTCTATACCCGCATTTTCAGTAGCTGTAGAACCAGTAAAATTACTATTTAAAGTAATTATATTATCAGCTAAATTAATTGTTTCTGAATTTACAGTAGTTGTCGTTCCTGATACCGTTAAGTCTCCTGTTACTACAAGGTCATTACCTATTGTAACATCATCGGGTAAACCTATAGTTACTTTATTATTAGAAACTAATGTTGTTACTTCATTAGCAGTTCCTTGAAAAACTAATGTATCACTTCCTACAGATACTACATCTGTATTAGGTGTTCCCTCAGCATCACTTATTGTTAAGTCTGTGCTTATTGATGCGGTTTGAATAGCAGTAATTTGCCCTTGTGCATTTACCGTAAAAGATGGTATTGCTGTTGAAGAACCATAAGAACCAGCTTCATTTGTACCACTGGGACTACCTGATCCATTTGTTGCTAACGTAGGTGTTATCGCAATGTCATTTGCATTTGCTGTAATACCAGTTCCACCAATAACATTCAGTGTTACAGCTCCGTTTGTTCCACCACCAGTTAAACCGGTTCCAGCGGTTATACCTGTTATATCACCAGTTAGATCTATCCAGTTTGAACCATCTGAAACAAAAAGCTTGCTAGATCCAGTATTAAAATATACTTGACCAGCTGATGGGCTTGAAGGAGCAGAACTATTAGGATGAAGTGTAGCATTTTGTAATTGATTATTTGCTAAATCAATATTACTTAAATATTTTGCCATAGTTTTATTTTAGTTTAAATATGCAGTACCTGAAGTGTCTGCACTAAATGTTATTGTTAAATTACTTAAAGAGGTGTATTGTACATCACCATAAACAAGATTATTACCAGTGTCTACAACGCTTACACTTGGATATTTATTTAATGAATGATTTATATTCCAAACAGTTTGAGATGATATTTGTTTAACAGCTGTTTTATCAGAATTTTGAAACATTGCAGTCATGTTAGCTTGATCACCACCTGTTAAAGTGCCATTGCTAGCTAACGCGTCTACAGTTAGTTGTATTACATCGTTTGTTAAAAAATTAATCGTTTGAACTCTATAAACTCCAAAACTTAATGTATCACTAGAATTATATATAGTTAAAACACCATCTTTAGACCTTATTTCTTCTATATATGTTTGTACATTACCATCCTCAGCATTTATTTTATTTAAATAAACTGTAGTTACAGCTGAAAAAGGTGTATTTGTAGTACTATTATTATTAAAAGAAACTAATCCTTGACCTAAATTAGAATAACTTTGATTTTGATCATATTTATAAACAAATATATTACCTAATATATTAGATTGTTTTGCTAAATAGTTATTTATTGTTTCAATTGAAAAGTTTCTAGTAGCTTTTGATGTGAAATCAGTTCCTAATAAAGAATCGTCTTTTATTATTTCGTTGTCTTGTGTGTATTTACTTATTCTTGCCATTAACTTGGTTTTTGTGGATATGTTATATTATTTATATCTACAGTAGAAGGTAGATCCCTTAACTGTTGTCTATATGTTGACCATTCTTGTTTTTTATCATTACTTAATGGTGAATCTGAAAATTGTGTCCAATCACATGATTTTAATAAATTATTTCTTTCAGATCTTAATATAGCGTATTTTTTGTTATTTATTTCAGTATCTGTAAAAGGTATTTCAGTATGCGTACCATCTACAACTCTACATCTAACGCTATTTGCTTTTTGCCATTGTTCTTCTGTTAGTACAATATTAGGTGTAGGTATATCTTTACCGTGTATTTCTTCTGTATAAAAACCCGTATAATCACCGTTTTCATCGTATGTTGCGTAATAATTCATAAATTATATTTTAATCACCAAAAGCTATCCACCAAAAATCATGCGGACTATCTGTTACAGCCACAAAACTATTTTTACTTACACTATAAGCATAGTTTGCCCCATCTCCAGATCTACTATTTCTATTACATGTAACACTAACAGAGTTACACCTTGTAGGAAATGCTGTAGGAAAAGTTACAGTAACATCTTCAACACTACCAGTTTGATAACCCCATTTCATAAAAGTACCTGATGGTAATTTTTGAGAATGTTTTTGATAAGTTGTGCTACTCGTACTACTCGTGCTTGCTGTTTTTGCAAAATCCCAAGATTCGCCATCAACTTCTAAACCACCTTTAACTTCTACATAATCGCCGGTTATGTCTGTTCTATCTATTTTAAAGTAGTATGCTGAACTACTAGCAACCTGTATTCCTTGATCTGTAATTTCTGTTTGATTCGCTGTTTTTGCAAAAGCTACATTTGTATCGTTTATATCAAAAGTGCTACCAGGAAAAATAACATAACCAGAACTTAAAAAACCAACTCTTTTCCAATAAAATCTTAAATACAAGTTATCAGATGATCCAGTTACGTTAAAAGTGAAATTTACAGTTCTTTGTGTAAAACTTAAATCTGATCCAGCACCACCATCTGATGCACTATTTAAAAATTTATCTGCTATTATTTCTGTAAATGATGTGTTTGTAGATATTTGAACTCTTAATTCTATATATACTAAACCAGAAAAATTAGCACTTGTAGATGCAAAAGCATTTAAAGCATTTGTTGTTATACTTCCTGTATATGTACCTGTTCTGTCACCAGTACCAAAACCAGCTTGTTTATATAATGTACCAGATGTTTTAAATAAAGAATCCGTTATATTACCTATTGTAGTGTAATTTGAAGACCAACAAGAAAATTGCAAGTCATTCATTGTATTAAACGTTGCAGTAACTAAAGAAGTTAATGCAGATAAATTACCTTGTCTAACTTGTAGTTTAGGTGTACCACTAGTATCATTTATTATTAAACCTTGATCTGGATCTAATTCTACTCTATCAGAAGAAGATTTTATTTTATCTGTATTTATTGTCCAACCACCTATATTACCAGAACCAGCACTAAGTTCACCAGAGAAACTTCCAGTAACACCGTTTAGCGGAACATTTAGTTTTAATTGATTGTTATCTAATACAAATGGCGTTGCTGTAGTTGTGCTAGATTTTATAATAAACTTGTCTGTTTGAAAAGTTACTGATGATACATCTGTTGTTGTTCCATTAGCAGCTAATATAGACATACCGGTTACTACATTTCCAGCTGTAGCTTGTAATGAATACCTAGATTCTGCAAAACCTTCTACAGTAGATATACTACTCGTATTAGCTATAATATCTGCTCTTAGTCCAGAGTTATTATCACCACCTACTAGTGCACTAAGGGTTGTAACCGAAGATGCTGAAGCAAAATCAGAATTAGTTGTAGTTGTAAAAACATCATTAGCAAAAGCTTCACTAACACTAACAGCGGTGAAAGTTCCATCAGAATTATCATATCCTGTAAAAAAGTTTGATGCTAAACTATCTATTTTAGTTGCACTAGCAGACTCGGCATCTGATTGTGCTGTGTTTATAACTGTATTTAAAGTATCTGCAACACCGGTTATTTCGTTGCTTGAATTAAACGTAAACTGTGTTTTTAATTCTGTAACATCTGATGCTGAAGCTAGACTTGCATTTGTTATTGCATCTCCAGCGTGTGTAGTTACTGCTGTTGATAAAGCACCTGTTATATCATCAACATCATTGTTAGAATCAAAACTAAATACTGCTTCTAATTTATCTAAAGAATTAGCTGTAGCTTGTACAGCACTTGATGCCGCATTGTTTATAGATGTATTTAATGCGCCGGCCACACCACTAACATCGTTGTTTGCATCAAAAGTAAAAACAGCTTCTAACTTAGTAACATCTGATGCTGTAGCACTTATATTAGTTGCATTAGTACTTATATCATCGACGGCATCGGATAAACCCTGAACAGTGGTACCTGTTCTAGGATCTACTGTTAACGTCCAAACGTTAGGAGTACCTGAAACAAGTATATATGGCTTATTATCATCATTTGCATCATACCAAACCGAACTAACTGGTTCTGTGACAGCAGGTGCGGCATTTTGTCTAAAAATCTTAGGTTTTAAACCTATAGCTGTTGAATTAGCAGATATAGCTGTAGCATTAGCAGATGCGGCAGAAGTATTTGATGATATATTACCAGCATTTACAGATATTAAACCATCTTGACTAGCAACCCATGTGTTTGTTCCACTAACGTCTTTTAATACATAGGGTTTATTACCATCATTAGTATCATACCATATTGAACTTAATGGGTTTGTAATAGCGGGAGCATCATTCTGAGAGAAGACTTTCGGTCTTAAATTAGCAGTTGCTTGAGCGGTTGCAATAGTTGAATCTACAGTTGCGGTCCATGTATTAGTTCCACTAACATCTTTCAACATATAAAGTTTGTTGCCGTCATTTGTATCGTACCATAATGAGTTTAATGGTACCGTTATAGCTGGAGCATCATCTTGTCTAAATATTAATGGTATAGAATCTTGTGCTGTTTTATTACTAGTTACTGTTGATGATAAGCTAGTTATTGATGCGGCGTTAGCTGTATTAGCTGTTGAATTTGCTGTAATAGCTGTTTCCGCGTTACTTATAGATTGTGTATTAGTTGCTATTCTACCATCAAATGTTGCTGTCCAAACTTTTGGAGTGCCTGCAACTAATATATATATCTTATTATCATCATTACTATCAAACCATATTGAACCAGTTGGGTTATTAGCTGATGGCTCTGCATCTTGTCTAAACGTTAAAGGTTTATTATTTACAGTAGTTGTTAATGTTGTTACATCACTCGATGATGCAAAATCAGTATTTGTAGTGGTAGTAAATATATCGTTTGCAAATGCTTCAGTTAATGTACCAGCTCCTGTTGCATTATTGTAATTTGTAAAAAATTTAGCCCCTAAAGTGTCAACTTTTGCCGCAGAAGCAGATTCTGCATCACTTCTAGCTGTATCTATAGCTGTATTTAGTGATTCTGAGCCATTTACACCTGTTATATTGTTACCTGTATATGTAAATTGAGATTGAAGTTCTGTAATTTTAGCCGCTTCAGAAGAAATAGCCGTAGAATTTGTTGTAATAGCTGTATTTGCTGATGCTAAAGAGCTAATATTTAAAGCTATTCTTCCATCTGTAGATTCTGTCCACACATTTGGGCTACCTGATACTAAAACATATACTTTATTATCATCATTTGTGTCAAACCATATAGATCCAACCGCTTCCGTTACGTCTGGAGCGTCGTCTTGCCTAAAAATATCAGGTTTTAGGTTAAGATTTGATGTTAATGTTGTTACTGAAGCTGCAGAAGCTAGTGATGCGTTAGTAATTGCGGTATTTGCGCTAGTATTTACGGCTGTTGCAAGACTTCCGCCTGGTTTCATACCATCTACATCACCATTACTATTAAAACTGAACACAGCTTCAAGTTTATCTAAGTCACTAGCGACTGCTCCGGTAGCAGAAGTAACAGTGCTACTAACACTTGTTGATAAAGCACCAGAAATTCCTGTGATATCTGTGCCTGAAAACGTAAATTGTGACTCTAATTCCGTTACCTTGCTAGCACTTGAGCCTATATTTGTAGCATTTGTACTTATTCCACTGTTTGCGGTAGCTATAGCTGAAGTATTTTGTGTTAAAGTGTTACCTTGTGTATTGACAACACTTGTTAAAGAGGTAAGCTGTGCCGCCGAGGCGTAATCTGTAGATGTCGATGTGTTTAATATTGAATCAGCAAATGATTGAGATAAACTCGTGAGGTTACCATTACTGTCAAATGTACCAAAAGTAGAAGCTAGATTAACAGCATATGTAGCTGTAGCAGATATACTATTAGCATTTGTAGATATACTAACATTAGCTGTAGCTAGTGCATTAGTATTTGTAGTAATACTAGAAGACATGCTATTTAAATTATAATTAACCTCACCTATAGTAAATGTGTTGTTAAGGTAATTAGATAACTCGTCTAACGTTATATTGTTTGTTATGTATATTGAACCATATTGACCTTCGCCCTCGTAAGAGGAGATCACTAACTGATCCTCTGCCCTTAATAGTTCGTCTCTATTGTAACTGCTTATTCTGGCCATTATTTTGTGTTATATTTTTTTGTGCCCTTACCGTGTCCACTTCTGTTTTTCTTCCTAGATATGAATTTCTTTGCATTGTGATCATAATCTAGCCCATCTAAGTTTCTACCTTTCTTCTTAGCAGCGCGTCTAAGTCTTTGGTTTTCGGCCTTCATTCTTCTTCTACGAGGAGTTTTTGCTGTAGCCAAATCTCGTTTAGCTTTAGCCAGTCTTGCTTTCTTACTAAGTTTCTGTTTTGCCATAACCCTTATATCACCTATTTTTAGGAGGTTTTAAACATAGGGGTTTTGTATAATACCTATACTTTACGGTACAGCTATCAATACCAAAACGACTTGTAAAAGGCCCACGGGCCGTTGTTTACCTCCATTTTGTCTAGAACTTTTAGCTTTTGCCTAGGGCTTGTTATTAGTCCTTATGCTATACACAGACGAGTCACGAGCAGAGTAGAGCAGACGAGTCACGAGTATATTTATATAATATATATAACTAATAAATAAATCTAAATAAATAATTATGAAAAAAGAATCAAGTAATCCAAGTGTTAAACAAACTAAACTAACTACTAAAAGGTTTGTGATCAGAAAGAATCTAATCGGTAAGAATGTGACGATTGAATTCAAAACAAAAGAAGGTAAGACATTCAAGTATAACCATGACAAAGTATATACTAGTAACAAGAAAAGGTTTGAAGGTATGAACTGTTTCAAGAAGTATAAGTCATATACTGCAACAAACAATGTACCAACATTTGCAAGAGACTTCCTACTGTAGGGAGTTTCTTCTTGGTAAAGCGAAGCAAAGGGGAGTGTAATGCTCCTCTTTGTGTGTATAGCACAGACAGGTCACGAGCGAAGAATAACAGACACAATACGAGCAAGTGACTATAATATAAATGTAACTAATAAATACTAAATATATATACTATGAAAAATTCTATTATTAAAACAAAAAGATTTGTAATCAGAAAATCTTTACTTGGCAAGAACTCAATTATTCAATTTACTAACAAAGAAGGTAAGTCTTTCAAGTACAATCATGATGAAGTGTACAAAGTAAACAAAAAGCATTTTGATTCTATGAAGTGTTTTGAAAAGTACAAATCATACACTGCTACTAATAACATGCCAACCTTTGCTCGAGATCTAGTAATCAAATAGCAATAGTAACTGTACTGCTCCGCTTTGCGGAGTATGTATAGCAAAATAGCAGAGCGAAGCAAAGAATAGTGTGACACTAGCCACTAATATACCTTATTATACTGCCTTATGTCACCTTTTTTCAATAATCTCACACCTTGAGGCGGAGCTTTATACCTCCTAATACCTCTACTACACTTAAATAAACAATCCACCTTTGCAGACATAATACACAGGTAATCATATAATATATATAACTAATCTTAATAAATAATACTACTATGAATTACACTCAATTAAAAAAATTATTACCAGTGGAAGAACTACACTATGTTGATGATTGTGAAGTATTCTTTAATGAGAATCCAAAACTATATGATTCTTATTTAGAAGACTACCATTATATACTATTTGAATATACTATATCTTGTTTTCCTGAAGTTATTAAAACACTTAAAGAAAATAATATAGAATACTTAACAAAAACTGATAAACTAGGTTTAGATATAATACTAATTAAATAATACTACTATGATAATAAAAAAATCCAGTAAATCCAAAAAACCATTCATTAAATTCAACCATACTCGTCACTTTGGTTTCCAAATTGGTAAGTTACCAAAAAGACTATGTGATGTGGAGTCTAAGAATCCAATTCACTCGTGGTTTAACTACAAAGGTTTCACATTTATCAGTGAAAAGAACTTCATAAATCCAATCACTGGTCAACTAACAATAGAATAATACTATGATAAATACATTAATAGAACGAGAAATAATTAGAGTTAAAGCATTCTCTAAATTCATAAGTGCTCATGAACTAACTGAAGAACAGTTAAAAGATAAAGAGTATATAAATGACTTATACAATAACTTCAAAGAAAATTTAATACTATGAAATATACATCACCAATTACAGGCAAAGAGGTATCAAAGAAACAATACTTTGAGATAATGTTTGGCAAAGAGTTTATACAAAGTAATAATAAAGGAACTTTAAAAGAATATAATTATGAGAAATGAAATTAAATTATTAAGAGAAACAAAAGAAACTGTATCAGTGGATCCAGTAACTTACACTGAATTCTATGATTTATCAGGTAATGAATTTATATATGAGGATGGTGTCTTAAAAGATATATTTATAGGTAAAAAACACATTCATATCTTTCACGAAGGTGATATAGAAATAGATGATGTATCTGTTGAAGCAAATGGAAATTGTGTTGTAGTAAGAGTATAAAATTACAGACATATAACAAAAGTAATAATATAATAAATAAAAATAATAATTATGTTAATCAAGAAAAAAATCGTAAATGAGTGTACAGATACCATACTAGACAGTATTTATGAGAATCTGACCGAGTACATGTTTGAATATGGTAATTATTCAGAAACTGATGACAAGTTTTCAAAAGACCATAGTAATTATATGGAGGCAGTTATCAAAGAATTATATAAAAGAATAAAAAAATGAAAGAATTATTAGAATATATAGATTTTACTTCAATATGTGAAGATTATTGTTTAAATAGTGGCGACTTAACCCCACAACAAACAGGTGAATTAGAATATATAATACAAGAATTTATAAAACAAAATAAATGAAAGAATTATTAGAAGAAATATACTTTCACATTAAAATGTTACAAGATGGTAATATAGATAATGATGATTTTAGTAATGCAATAGAACAGGTGTGGGAACACTATTATTATGGAAATTATGAAATATAAAATGAGTGACTATAAGTTAGTAGATATAATACTAAAGATAGTTTTAATAGGTTTAGCGATAATGTGGGTGTTAGGTGTGGTTCAGTTATTTTACCACCTTATAACTAATCCATCAGCTCTAGACAATGCAACATTTGGAATCTTTGATACAATATAATATGGAAAAATGTAAATTCTGTGGTGGTTATGATTTAACTTATCATCAATACTTTATAATGGATTCTGTTTGCTCTGAATGTGGCGAGTGGCAGGACGGTAATACAATACAATATGAATAGTTGTGGATTTTGTGGTGGCTATGAATTAATTTATAGTTGTCCAGAGTGTGGAGATCTTAAAAAACAAGATGTGTTTTCATTAGACTGCTCTTATTTTAATAAAAACTTTACATCTATTGCTGATCTTATAGAGTATATAACAGTTAATGGTATGGATCCAAACTATGAAATAACTAAAAATGGTAAACACACATATCAGAAAGCAATAAACTTAATACAATTTTAAATGGAAGAGTATACTAAAAAACATGAGCACAGAGGTATAGATTATTATTATTTAGAGTGGAAAACTTGGAATGATAAAGACGCTAATGGCTATGTATGTAAAAATGAAAGGTTGTTAAGTGGCTTAAACTTAATACAGTTTGGCATGCCTACAAAATACTTAATGAAACAAAAGATTAATGATTTACTTGATTACAAGCATAAGTATTTAGAAGATCAAGAGCAATATGATAGAGCGGCTGAAGAATATATGAGTAAAATAGGTACTGAAGGTGATGGTTAATACAAACATAAAACGACACTAAAAATATAATATAATAAATTGTTTAACTTAAATATAATACTATTATGACTAAATCAGAATTACAAATTTCGCATTACAGAGAAGTTCAAGACATTATAGATCGTTTTCAAAACGGTAACTTTAACTTATACTCATTAGAGTGGAAGTTAGATGATTTATATCTTGAAGCTTTAAAAAACAACATAGCACTGCAAGATGTAGATGTTATTGTAGAGGTTTATAAAATTAAATCTTTAGCAAACGCCAGAAACAAACTAGAAGAAACTACAGAAGAAATAGTTGATGATACTATTACTGATGCTTTATTAACTAATACAATAGATATAATATCTGGTACGGAATGAAGCTAATAAACGTAACAACACACGGTAGTTTACAGTTTAGACTAGACGACAATAGAATAGCTGTATCATGTAATAGTGGGTATATAAGAATAAATACCCACCATCGCAATATGTTTAATGGTTTAAAAGTTTTCTATCAAATGAGAAAACAAAAAATAATGTGTCCAAGAAAAAGATACAAGTTTATAAAAGATTTTAATTCTAGGATATGTACAAAGTAAGAACAGTAGACATATATAAATGTGAGATGTGCAAGGGAGGTATGACATCAGAAGAATATTTCTTTTGTGATATATGCCCTGACTGTAGAGATTATGATGAGTACGAAGAAACAAACGAAAGCGTGTATAGCAACGGCGGACAATAATACAGACAGATAACAAACAAGTAAGTATAATATAATAAATAAAAAATATGAAATTAAAAGTTTTAAAAAATGGCGACGAATTTTATATCGGCGGCACGTTCAAGTTAGCATCCCTTTACAATGTACGTTATATTGATTTAGTTGATGCATTAGGCGAACCTACATTACCTGAAACAACATTAGACAACAAAACACAAGTTTGTTGGGTGTTAGAGTATGACAACAACCTGTATACTATCTATGATTATAGAATGACTGACAGAGAGTTTGTATTAAAACATAACAAAATGTGGTCTATTGGTGGTAGAAAAAGCTTACCACTTGAGGTTGAAGACAAATTAATAAATAAAATTAAAAAAGGTCAAATTGGTGGTTTGTTTATGCATCACGATTTAAAGTGGTATGCACAAGACTTACAAAGCCAAAAAGTAACATAGTCAGACGAGTAGCTTAATTAGGTGTGTATGTGGTGTCGACTGTCGACGGGCATATGTGAACGTACGGAAGTGTATTACACACACATAAGTGAATAGCTGACAAAGTGAGAAATAGGAGACAATTTAAGAGCTGAGACCATTTGTCACACTAACTCACTTGAGAGGTGGCGGCATACTGGTCACGTTAGGTAGATCGGTACAATTACACATTAATTTATAATTAATAGTAATGGTAATTTAATTACTGTACCAGTACAAAACAGAAATTGTGGATAAATGACAATACTAGTTAACTACCAGTCCACAACTTCTACCTCTCATAAGGCGGGATAGAGCAGTTGGTAGCTCGTCGGGCTCATAACCCGAAGGTCGGAGGTTCAAATCCTTCTCCCGCAACTACAGACTGGTGAAGTTAGTCACACGTTGCATTCACCGTGAGAAGCTTACGACATTGCTCACAGGTTGGTCGCCACTCTAACATTAAATAATTAAATATGGCAAATATGAGTTACTGCAGGTTTGAAAACACTGCAAAAGCATTACAAGACTGTGTAAACGCTATACAGGACAGAGAAATTGATAATTTAAGTACTTACGAAGTAAATGGCTTAGCGGAAATACAACTGCTTGCTATGGATATAGTAGCTTTACAAGACGAGATAGGTGAAATAATAGATAGTAATAAAGAAAGATATATTACAGATTAATAACTTTAGTAAACATATAATATATATATGAATATATTTTATCTACATAAAGACCCAGCAGAAGCGGCTAAACTACAATACAACAAACACGTGGTAAAAATGATTTTAGAATCAGCACAAATGCTTTGCACAGCTCATCATTTACTTGATCCTTGTAATTCTGATGATATACCTTATAGAGTTGCACATAAAAACCACCCATCAACTATATGGGTAAGGCAGTCAGCTCCTCATTATTTATGGCTCTATTATCACATGATAAAGCTTGGCGAAGAATATAACAAACGTTATGGCAAAACACATCTTACAATTATAAAATGTAAAGACGTTCTAAAACGTTACCCTGGCGGTATATTTAATGTGGGTTTTAGCGAACCTCCTCAGTGTATGCCTGATCAGTATAAACACAAAAGTGCTATACACGCTTATTGGCAGTATTATATTGCAGAAAAAAGTAACATAGCTCACCAATCAGAAAAAGTATATACAAGTATTCCAAGCTTTATACAGACATAAAACAAAAGTAATTATATAATAACAATATGAATATTGAACCAATAGATGCTGAAAGCATTAGGCGAGCTTTTTTAGAAAT
>Ga0208669_1000041_pt1 | contig 56902 bp, 78 predicted proteins | sample 21_taG_FD_184095 | JGI IMG/M metagenome (GOLD analysis project Ga0208669, IMG submission 184095) | Marine viral communities from the Subarctic Pacific Ocean - 21_ETSP_OMZ_AT15319 metaG (SPAdes) (version 2) | ecosystem: Environmental > Aquatic > Marine > Oceanic | place: Pacific Ocean | collected...
CATGTCTAACTTTGACGGGTACTTAGAACAAAACCCTGAAGCAAAGAAACAGATGGATATGTACAAGCAACAAGCTGTAAAGATGATGCAAGGTGGTATGGTACGTAAAAACTATCAAGAGGGTGGAACTGTACCTCAAATTAAAAAAGATACTATTGATCGTATGGCTACAGGTGCTGTACCTGCAGGTGGCGAAGTTAAAGCTGTAGGTACAGAAGCAGATATGATGAATAAAGGTGTGCAACTTGGTCTTTCCCAAGTTACTAGTGATGATCCTCGTGCAAATCAAACACAAGCCGTTGCCAGTACTACAGATATATCTGATGAAGATGAAGTTAGAATCCAAACACCATCTACTGTAGCTACAACTGATCTTGCAAAGGCAGGAGATACTGTAGATGATGTAGTTGATAAAACTAAAGCACAAACAGGAACTGTAACAAAAAAAGTAGACGCACAAGAAACTAAAAATACTATGGTTAGTGACTTAGAGGCTGCACAAAGTAAGTCTGTAGAGGTAGCTGAAACTCAAAAACGTGTTATGGATATTAAAGAAGAAGTTAATCCTGTTGCAAATGCAGAAAGTGCCGCTAAGTTTACTGAAGAAATACAGGCAGCAACGGCTACACCTACAGACAAAGCTACAGTACAAGGACAGCTTGAAGATTTAATGCAGGACTTTGAGGGTGGTGCTACACCGCCTTGGGCTGCAGGAGCAATGAGAAACGTATCTGCACAAATGGCGGCACGTGGTCTTGGTGCAAGTAGCATGGCAGGTATGGCTCTTGTACAGGCAGCTATGGAGTCTTCACTACCTATTGCGATGGCAGATGCACAAACAGTTGCAGGGTTTGAGATGGCTAACCTTAGTAACAGACAGGCACGTGCAATGCAATCTGCAGAGCAAAGAGCTAAATTTTTAGGACAAGAGTTTGACCAAGCATTTCAAGCACGAGTAATGAACGCAGCTAAAGTTAGTGATATAGCTAATATGAACTTTACTGCAGAACAAACTATTGCAATTGAAAATAGTCGTGCCGCTAATACTATGGAGATGTCTAACCTATCTAATAAACAAGGTCTTATTATGGCAGAAGCTGCAGCACTTTCACAATTAGACATGGCTAATCTTAACAATCGTCAACAAACACAAGTAGAAAATGCTAAATCTTTCTTGGCTATGGACATGGCTAACCTATCTAACAAACAACAAACAGAATTGTTTAAAGGGCAAGAACGTAGTAAGGCATTATTTAGTGATACTGCAGCAGAAAATGCAGCACTACAGTTTAACGCTACATCTGAAAATCAAGCAGATCAATTCTTTGTAAATTTAAAAACTCAAAACAATCAGTTTAATGATGCACAAAAAAATGCCATAGAGCAAGCCAATGCAGGTGAAGCTAATGCACTATCAAAATTTAATTCTGAAATACAAAACCAACGTGATCAATTTAATGCAAACAATGCTTTAGTAGTTGCTCAATCTAATGCAGGTTGGAGAAGAGAAATAGCAACTGCTGAAACTGCAGCTATAAATAGAGCTAATGAAATAAATGCAACTAATGTACTTGGTATATCTAATCAAGCGTACTCTAATCTTTGGCAAGAACAAGGTGATCTTATGGAGTGGGCATGGGAATCTGCAGAGGGTGAAAGAAACAGACAAAATGCTGTAACACTAAGTCATCTAGCAGCAGACTCAGCAAGATCACAAGCTGAAATGGAAGCTGACTTAGCTTCATCGGCACTTATAGGAGACTTTGCTACAAAAGTAACAGTTGCTGCTTTAGGTGGTGGATTTTTAGGAGAATAGTATGGCATTAAATGGACAAGCAATAGTAGCGTACAAACATTTTTTAAATAAGAGTATGTCAGGTACACCTGAAGTAGAAGAACCTACGTCTGGTGGTTTAATGAATAGAAATAGACCCGTTACAAAATCAGATAATGAAGATGCTTCACCTGATTTTCTTATGGATCAATTTAAACAGTTACAAAAACTGAGAGCAGGTTTAAAAAAATGATTGAAGATAATAGTATTTTTGATGCACCTATACCGGGCCAATCTTTAACTGCAGAGGTAGGTGCAAGACCGTGGCAACAACCAGCGCAGTTTCCTACTGTTGAAGGTGCATTTGAGTTTTATGTAAAGAAAATTACAAATCCAGAAATTAATAATTCGTTACTAGATGCTCTTGAAATGGGTACACCTGTAACATCTATTACAGAAATTCTTGTACAAAGTGGGGCAATGGAAGGTGTACATACTATAGATGTATCTATACAATTACTTCCTGTTCTTATGGAGCTTATAGCCTACATTGCTGAAGATGCAGGTGTTGAATATAATATGGGAATACAGAAAAAAATAGATCAAGACGTAATATCTGATAGTGAACTGTCTGTTGCCCTGCATAAAGTAACGTCAAAAAAATCTAAAGAAAATAAAGAAATGCCTATGGTTGAACCTGAAGCTATGCCAGAAGAAAGACCACAGACAAGTGGCATAATGTCAAGGAGAATGTAATGGCTTTTAGTTTATTATCTTTTTTAGGTGGTGCTGCAGGTGCAGGTAGCCAGATACTAGATGAACGTAGAGAACAGAAAAGACGAGATGCTGAGTATGATAGGAAAACTACTGAACAACAGCAGTGGCAAATTGCTACTGAAACTAGGGCAGAAAATCGACAGAAAAGAAAAGAAAAAAGAGATAGAGCAGCGGAAATAGAAGAGTTACTTGAACAGGCTTCTTTATACTTTGACCCAAAGCACATACCTTTAATTTCAAGTAAGGGTAAATCAGGATTGGTAGCAGCTATTGATCATGCTAAAGCAATGGCCCCATTTAATATTCGTGGTAGTGACTTACTTAATTTAAATGGTGTAAATAATACAGAAGACTTTCCTACAGAAGATGAGTTGTCACAACTACCAAAAAAAGATAGTCCCTTTACAACAAATATGTTTTCTTCTATACCTACTGAACCCGAAAAATTTACAGGTTCAAGTATACCAGCTAGATTAGAATTTTTTACAGATCTAGCAAGACGTGCTAAAACACAAAAAAAGAAAGACTACTATAATAATCTTGCAGTACAAGCTCAAAAAGAAATTGATGCATCTAAGGAACCTACCCCTACTCAAAAAAGTAATACTGCTAGACAATTAATTGAATCATTTATTGATGATCAATTTACTAATGACGGATTAATGGAAGTTGATCTTACAAAACAATATAAAAGAAGGACAGAAAATAATACACTAAGAGCAACTAAATTAATGACAAAGGCATATAGCACAATACGTAATGATCCTAACTTTGTTGCGGATGGTAGTTTAGACTATCAATTAAAAATAAAAGAGGCTGAAGCGGCAGCAGTAATAAATGGTTTTAGATCTGAAACATTAGCTAACTACAATAATTTTTTACAAGCCGAACAAGATTTACAAAATTTTACTCAAGGTTCTGATGAGTATGAACAACAACAAGCCGAAATAGAGAACTTAAAATTTGACGTAAATAAAACTTTTATACCTCTTGATACATTAAAGCCTCTTACTTTAGAACAAGTAAATAAGGGAGCGTGGAATACGTTAGAAGAAAATAAATTAGTAGAGGTATTAAAACCTGATGGTACACGTGGGTACGTAATTAATACAGGCAGTGGACCCATAAGATTAGGACTTAAATAATATGAGTGATCTTGATATAGATTTTTCTGACATAGAAGATTCTACTAATACATCTTTGCAAACTATTGAGCCTGTAAGTTCAAGTGCTTTGTCTGTAGATTTTTCAGATACTAAACTTGACACTTTTGCTACTGCAGAAAAGAAAAAAGAAATAACTCCTGTTTCTACATCTGTACGTTTTTCAGATAAAGAAATGAAAGATATTTTTTATAGTGCCGATGAACCTGATCAATATAGTATGTCATCTATGGGTATGGGTCCATATGAAATAGATAGTAGAATTGAAGATGCCTTTAATAAAAAAGTTCTTAGTATTGATGAACAAGATAGAAAGTACAAAGAAGAAAAAGCTAGAGATGATGAAGCTATTAGAAGTGCTGAAGTTGCATTTGCTGAAGGTGATCAGTCTGCAGGTTACGCACTAGAGGCTGCAAAGAAAGCATCTAAAGAAAGAACATCTTTTAAGCCAAAGTCTAAAGAAGAATTAGAGCAATTACGTAACGATATTTACTACATGTCTACAGAAGATGATAATGTAGGTAGAAGAGCGATTACAAATGCTATGTTAGATAAGGGCTTTGATTTAGAAACAATAAGCTGGACTGTACTTGGGACTGAGATAGCACCTATTACTGGTGGAGTAATGGCTGCACTAGAAATTCCTGAAACTGCTAAGATTGTAAGGGAATTGTACAACCAAGGTGACTATATATCTATGGCTCCGATACTTGGTATGCAGCTATTTGATATTGGGGCTGGGGTATTAGGTGTAAAGGCTGCAAGTAAAGGTGCAAGGTCTATACTAGGCACAAAAGATATTAAAAAACGAGTAAGAAACAAAGACAGAATAGTTGCAATAAAAGCAGTAGAAGCTGAGATGAAAGCTAAAGCATTAGCAGAAGCAAAAAAAGTTGCCAAAGCAAACTCAAAACTTAAACAAGATTTAATAAAAGAGTTTGAAGAAAACACTGGTAAAATTATATCGGATACAAAGACGAATAAAAAAGGTGTTGAAACTAAAACAATAAATCAAGACAAGGCTCGTATAGCAGGTAATGAAATTAATGAAGAGCTATATGCTTGGCAAGAGGCACGTAAAAAAGAATGGACACGTACCAAGGGAGATGACGCTGCACGAAAAGCATTAAACAAAAAGTTCAAAGATGAAGGAGACTTTGCAGGTACTTCTGATGAACAGATATACAGAGACTACGTAAAAGAAAATGATATGGTAGTCAATCCTGTACTTAATCCAGACAAGCTAGATTCTCTTATTGCTGTAGCTGCATACTTAGGAGAAAAGAAACCAAAAATATTTAAGCGTCAGGCTTTGATGTCTCCTAGTGGAAAAATAGTAAAAGAGAAAGGAAAGATAAAGAAAGAATCTTTCTCTGATATGATATTTAGACTTGCCGTTAACAATGAGTTTGGTGACGATGATGCTCTAGCAGAGGCTTTAGTTAAGTATGGTCTATCTTATGATGACTTTATGCTAGCTGCAGTTGGGTCATCTACTAAAGCTGGACAAATACTAAATAGATTTTCACAAGCATCACGTGCAGTATCTCCAAGTGTAACATCTGCAGCTAAAGATGTAGTTGAGGCAGGTGAGCGTAATCCTTTTGTACAAGGCTTTCTAAGATTTGAAAACATTCGTAGGGGTTCTATGACTTCTATGGTCAAAACTGCTATGCGTAATGCTCAATCAGGTATGTTGTTAATGCCAGCAGAGGTACTAACAAAAGGTTTTGATAACACTTTGTTAAGTATGACAGATGCCTTTAGAGAAAAAGGTATTGGTTCTGCACTTGCTGCGGGTGCAAAGACAGTTACGCCTTTTACAAAAGCAGGTAGAGACAACTGGTCAGGGGCAACTCGCTCAGTACAAAGGTTGTTTGGTGATCCTAGATTTTCAAAACAATTAGCAGAGGTTATATTAGATAGACCTGAGTTTGAAAAAGATTTCTTACGTATACGAGATAACATAAATGAATACAGAAAATATTCTGGAAGAGGAAAAGGTGGAGTAGCAGACGCAACGTTTTCTAAATTAGAAGACGTAGTAGATGTACTGCAAATACCTAACAAGATTCAAGAATATATGATACGTCATGCTGCATTTAATGGTGAGCTAGAACGTTTACTTAAACGTGAGTATAAAGTAGAATTATTGGATGTACTTGAGGAAGGTGGAATACAAGATTTAATTAGTAACACATCTAAGTATAGACCAAAAGGTGCAAGAACATTTGAAGAGATAGTCTCAGATAGTACAGACCACGCATTAGAAATGACATACGCAAGTATGCCTGATAACGCTATGCTTGCAAATGCTACACGTTTTATAACTAATAATGGTCTTACTGTCTTCGTACCTTTCCCAAGGTTTATGTTTAAGTCACTTGAAATGATGGCTCAATTTTCTGTAGGTGCAGGTAATCCTTTGTTAAAAAGAGTTGCAGCCTTTGACATGAAGAAGCCTTTAACTAAAAACGAACGAAAGTATATATCACGTAATATTGTAGGGGCAATGGCAATTACTGCAGCCGCTGGATACAGATCGGGTTTATTTAATTCAGATGATGTACCTGCAGACTACAAAAAGATGAACGCACCTGACGGTACGGTAATAGATACCACTGCACAGTTTCCTTTGAGACAATTTTTATGGTTTGGAGAAGCTGCAAGACGAATAAAGAATGATACTTTTAATGATTGGTTTAATAAAAAAGAAGCTACAGAAACTTTTTTTGGTCAAAGCTTTAGAACAGGTACAGGTAATATATTTATTCAAGAAATGGCAGACATTCTTTCTGGTGCAGAAGATCCAGCAGGGCAGAGCAAGGCAGGTAAAGCGTTAGGAAGAATAGCAGGAGATTATATAAGTAGTGTTATAGTTCCTCTTACACAAGTAGTAGATGCACAAAGAGCAACAGGATATAGAACTACTGAATATGCAGACTATGCTGAAGATACTACAGACCAAGGATTTTTTGAAGGTGTAGGTACACAGGTAAAAAGATCTCTTGGCTCACGTGGATTTTTAAATATTACTGATCCATCATCTGATAAAGACAGACCACGTAGAGAATCTATATTTTCTTCAGATAGAAAGCGTGAAAACGTAGCTCTAAACTTAGGACTAGGTATATCTACTGTAACTAGAGACGATGAGTATGCGGAGTATATACAGGGAATGGGTTTCACAGAGTTTGAATTATCAAGTAAGTCTAGGACACCATCCATTAGAAACAGAGAAAATAAACTTATACGAGATAGGCTACCTATTTTAGCACAGGCCGCTAAACAATTAGAGCTTCAATTAAGAGTTGATTATTTTAAATTACCTGATAGTATTAAGAAAAGATATAAACAAGATGCTTGGGTTAACATGGAGTTAAAAGATTTTGTAAAAGAAGAAATGAAAGGTATACGATCTAGCATTAGAGAATTAAGAACGCTAGGAACAAGTGATGCAGTAGTTTTAAGTGAAAAGTTTGGAAGACTAGGAAAGAATAAAAGAAAGGTTGCAATTTCTAGGTTTTATTCTAACTTTAATGAACCGCCTAACTTATCAGATGCAGCGGATTTAGAAACGCTTATAGAATTATCTAAGCAATAACAAAAGGGGGCAATTAAGCCCCCTATTTTTTTTTGTTTATCGTTTGTCTCCATCACCGCCTATTGTACCTGCATCTTTTCTTGCTGACAGTTTTACCTCATTCTGTGCAGCTATCATACCTAATGTAAGATTAAGATCAGTAGCAAGTGCGGCACAGTACCATAGTACATCACCTATCTCACTGGCTATTTGTTCTCGCCAATCTTCTGGCCTGTTTTCTATGCCATCACGTACAAGTTTCTTTACTTTGTTTGCTACCTCACCTGCCTCACCTGCCAAGCCTAGTGCTGGATAGAGTATACGGTGTTCGTCTGGATAGATTGCAGTCCTAGATGCACTACGTTGATATGCATTAAAGTCTGACATACTATACTTCTCCTTTAGAAATTGCTCTGCTTCTTGCTTTAGCCTCATTTTCTTTTACCCGTTTCAAGTTATCAAAGTAGGCTTTGTTAAAGCCCCTATTCCATTCACGATACTGCATAGTATCTTGGTGAAAAGGATTAGCCTGACGGTTATATTTAAATCCATCAAAGCCCATACTGTACTGTACACGTAATGGTGCATCGTACTTACCTAAACCACGTGCGGCTCTACTCTTCTTTATCATAGGGTTATCTCCTTATGCTACGTTAATTAACTGTGCTTCTTTGTAGGGTACATGATAGAACTGTTCCCCATTGTAGATGTTTCTTCCCTTTGCTTCCTTGAGTTTATCGTCTGTAAGTTGTGTACTATCAATACACCATGCCTTAGATAAGTCACCACTAAAAATGTAGAACTTTAGATTGCCACTGTGCTTAGACAACAAACGTTTCTTGCGTTCTGGTATACGTATTTCTTCCCAATGAGTAGGCCAATCGCCTCTCCATGCAGTCTTTACTTCTGCCTCATTGTGATATTGTACACCGTCTTTACTTGTTATTACGTCTGCATTGTAGGACTCCGTTGTATCTACAATGTCATGTCCCTCACCCTTGAGGTGAGAGATCAATGTCTGTTTAGCTACGCCATCATACTTACCATATAGGCCACGTGAAAAAGGTTTTCTGTATGCAGTCATGTGTACTACTCCGATTCTGGTTTTGTTTCTTCTGGTTTGTTTGTTAGTTCATCCTTCAGTTTTCCTACTAGAATATTTGCAGTAGTTCTTACACTCTGCAACTGATAGTTCAATTGCGTTTGAACATTGTTATTGTAGTTAATCTCTGACAACAGATTATTCTGTAGGTCATTAAAGTTTTCTGATTCGTATTCAACTTCGTCTAACGTTATCTTAGTCATGCTATAGTTCTCCTTTTCTACACTATCTATGAGATGTCTACTATCTCACATGAGTCACCACTGCAAGCTAGTGTCTGCATTGCATTGGTGTTATCGTCTTTCTCGTACTCAGACAGCCCAGCCCAATCAATTTTCTTAGGCATAGACTTTAATACCACATTATATATGTCCTTGTCTACCTCTTGATAAGGTGCTTGCTGATAACTATGATCAGAGTGTGGTAAAAATGACACACCTGACATCTCATCAAAGTGTTCATATACAAATGCACCTACCGCCATCCACTCACTGTCTCTTACTGTACATGTTATGCTTGGTTTGTGTTCACACCAATGTCTCTGGTACATAAGCCATGTCTCTAACTGTTGAATAGCGGTCATGTCATTACGTGTAATAGAGTTTCTAGGTGCAACAATAGGAAAGCTAAACACTGTGGTAGTGTCAGGCTTCATTGCACATGGCTCTGATGGTACGCCTTGATCTTTCATAAACTTTGTAAGGCCATCTTTATTGTCACCACGTACAGTCCTGATGTAATGTTTACTGTGTCTTGCATGTATGCCTGATGCACTGTCTACTAATTGTGATACGGTTCCTGATGGTTTAACACAGGAGATAGCAGTAGATACAGGTATGTTAAGTAACTCTGCCCACTCTTCGTTTGTACTAACTGCAACTTGTTTAAGATGCTCAAGTGTTTTGTCGAGTCCTTTGTTCTTCAAGGTCATCAATGGATTGTCCATCAACCCTGTAAGGGACACACCAAGTAAACGTTCCTCATCCGTATTGTTCTGCCATACCTTACGTAGATAAGGAAACTTAGTTAGGCTAGACTGTATTGTTCCAAGGATGGTAGCCATACGTACCTTTTCTTCTAATGACTCAATGTTATCTGTTGCTCGTACTACTACTTCCGTTAGGTTACAAAATTGATACGGCCTTAATATTATCTCACTGCATGGGTTAGTACCAAACTCATAATCAGGATTACGTCTACCATTCTTTGCTGCCTGTTTCTTAGATGCTATACGATTAAAGATGCCACGTTCACCTGACTTGCTTTCTACAAGAGAGATCCACTCACGCATGAATGTCTCCATGTCAGGTTTCTCTGTATAACATACTGAGTTGTTAGCCAATGCCCTATGTGCTGCAGTCTCCCACCACTGTCCTGACTTAGCGTGACGCATACGATCATCACTCAAGTTAGATAGAGAAATCATGGCACTACGTCTTACGCCACCTACAACTACAATCTGACCAATAAAGCACATAAGATCGTGACACTCCATACTAGATAGCTTACGTCCTTGTGCAGCTTTGAATGTAGATACTGCAAAGTTAAACAACTCTACCAATGGAGCAGGTCCACTAGCCCTACCACCAAATGTCTTGAGCCTTGCACCTGCAGGACGTACTTGACTTATATCCCACTTAGGTATCTCACCTGCCCATAGTAGTGCAAGTACTTGACGTAATGCTTTAGCCCAACCTTCCTTACTGTCCTTAACTACAACGGTAGTCTCACTGTCGTACAACTCAGGTACTTCTGGTAGCTTCTGTATTGACTGACGCTCTACACTAAAACCTACCCCTGTGCCACACAGTAAGATGTACATAGCTTCATCAAAAGATTTAGGATCATCTACTGGTAGATAGCTACAGTTAAATCCTGCAGTGTTATCTCTGTCTAGTGCAGGTCCAGCAGACATCATTGCCCTCATAGATGGCATAACATCTAATGATAGTATGGCCTCTTCAATGTCATTGAATTGTTTGTACGGTATCTGTGTAGATTTACGAACTACATTATTCATGTAACGTGTAACTGTCTCAGGCCATGTCTCTCTGCGTCCTTCATCGTCAAGCCAACGGGCATATCGTGACGTATGTATAAATGCTTGGTAATCTGTTGGTAAGTAATTGTTCATATCTATCTACTCCGCTATTGTTCTAATTGATTTAATTGTCATACCATCTACATCGTAGATAAATTCTTGTAATGCCTCTCGTACCTCGTCATTGATGAAGTTGTCAACAGGCATCTGATATTCTTCCTCATCTATGTCAAGAACTAGAAAGACTTTAACTATCATCTTGATCCTCAATGAGTACGTTAAGATACCACTGAGCCTTTCTCAGATCCTCTACACCATTCTTGTACTTAAAACGCCATAGATACTTCATTACATTTCCTTGTAAGTAGAAAGAGAAACCTTCCTCACCTGTAGCTGCACGTATTGCATCAATACATTCTACACCTGCAAAGTTGTAATGGGCAGGAGAGTTTACCATGTCCTCTTCTTCTTCTAATGCACTATCTAATATACTTGCTGCCTCTGCAAACTTAGTTACATTCATTGCCTATTCTCCTTCAATTAAAGTTAACACTGATAACATTTTCTTTTACTTCTTTTACCTTTGATGTAGGTTTCTTAGTTTCTTCTTCTGCTTCGACACGTTCAGCTATACTAATTAATGTCTCACGTACACTCTTATCTTCTTCTATCGCTGGCACTGCAGCGCATACCATCTTTGTAATCTGCATAAGATTGTAGTGATCGTCATCTGACATTTCATTCTCATCTGTAGTTACAGTACCTACAAGTAGTTCTCCTGTCCATGCACCATTCTTATCTAAGAAAGGAGTTAGTCGTACAACGTAATCATTTGGATCAAACTCAATAAATATTCTATCGTCTATTATCATACTATCTCCTTTTTACTTTCTTGTATGGACAGTGTATCATCTTAGGATGCATGTCCTTTCCTTTTTCTTTTAACCATTCTTCAGGAATGATCCTGTCACAGAAAGGTATATCATGTTTCGTACACCATTGTCCATAGGTAGTTTTAGCACCCTTACTTAATTTTCTTCTACTGCTAGTAAATACAAAGCGTATGTCTAGCTTGGGATGCTGTACCTTAACAGCCAGATGTTTACGTCTATCGTCTGCAGTAAACAATCCTTTTGTTTCAATTATTATACCATTACCTAATACAAAATCAGGAGTATAGGTGCGGTACATAAGATCTTCCCATTCAATTTTGACTTCCTCATACTTGAACTTCATCTTGTGTTCAACGAGATAGTCTTTGGTTCTAATCTCTAGTCCACTCCTATACCCATGTTTCATGGCGGCAGAGAACTGCTTGCCATTCATGTTATGCTACGTCCTCTATTTTTAAAGTGGAGTGTTCACCCCAACCAGTATCAAATACACCTTTAGCATTTGCTTCCGCTATAGATTCAAGTGTTTCTTTTACTGTCTTTATTGATGCCTTTAGTAGCTCAGGACTTACCTTGTGCAAGTGTGCAATGTAAGGTGTAGACTTTTCCACTGCAATGAAGCTAAAGTTCTTAGCCTTTAACCCTGCCATATTACAAGTATATATGTAGAACGCAGCCTGTATGTGGTACGCATACTTTTTTACCTGTGCCGCAAAGCCTGTAGGCGATGCATCTACTGTAGTCTTGATGTCAAATATCTCACCTGTCTCTGGAATGTACAGGTCAGGTCTGGTCTTTAAATTTAAACCAGTATCTTTATCCACTACAAAGATGCTACTCTCTGTAACTCTACGCTTATCTTTTAGTATCTTACTACACGTAGTATTGTCTAGTGCAGACTGACACATCTTGTTATGTACATAGTATTCTACTTCTGTCAGAACAACTTCATCATCCTTTCTATTCTTATACAAGTCCTTAAACATCTTAGATGTCCTTGTCTTTGGACCTTTTATAACTAAGTCACGATCTGGTTCTAACAACGTAGCATGTACGGCAGAGCCAAGCGCAAATGCTGGGCTATCGCCTAATGGTTTCTGTGCCATGTAGTGCGCAAGCGATTGCTTGCACACCGTTTTAATGGCAGACGAGGAGTACCCTACACGTTTGTGATACTCCTCATTTGACATGTCATAGACAATGCCTGACAGCGGCATGTCCATTACACAAAGTCTTCTTCGTTAATGTCCACAAACTCTTCAACTGTGTTTGTGTCTACGTCCTCATTCTTATGCATGTTGTCATTCCATGCGTTAAGGATGTATGTATTGTAGTTCTCAATCCATGCCATGAAGTTAGCAAATACTTCTTGAGTACTATTGTCCATGTCAATTGTCGTACCTAAGTCCAGTTCTATCTCTGGTACATAGAAGCTGCTACCGTTTGGTAGTGGTACTTCTTTTGTCTTACATGACATGTTATGTTGAGGTGGAAGTCGTTGCATCTTAGACAACTTGTTGAACTGATCACCCATAGTCTTAAAGGCATCACGGTTATCAATCTCCCAGATAAACGGTGTAGCCTCTACGTCTACTGCATTACCATTCTCATCCGTTGGATTAACCAACTCAACGACACCAAACAATGCACGAACACGTTTGATAGACTTGATTAGTTCCTTCATGGTATCAGGCAATGCCGCCCAATCCTTGATGAACCCTGCAGGTTTACCACAGTTGAAGCCACCTTCGTTGTCCTTCATGTCACTGTTAAGATCATTAGCCATAACAGTCTTGAGAAAACGATTCGGTGTATGGTCATTACCCTTGATAAACTTCTTGTACATAAACCTCTGAAGGAATGGACGTATAGTCGCACCCTCTGCATAGTATGTAGGACCATCTGGTATCTCTAGTTTGTATGTACCCCCTGAGATAACCTCTACGTTCTTCATCTTACCCTTGACTTCTTGCTGGCCCATGAGTGGTGTGTGATGAATACGTAAACGTGCAAGTGTACTTGCCTTGCTTGTACTCTGTGGTGCTTCTGCGTTCATGCCCATTGCTTGAGCCATAGCTGCGAAGTTGTTTGTGTCTATTGTTGTAACTTGATTCATGTATAAAGTCTCCTTGTTTTTGATCAGGTGAGTGATAGTTATATCACGCTACGTCTTTTGTGTCAAGCCAGTTTGGACCTATTTTTGCCTCTAATAGTAGAGGGATGTTAAAGTCTATGTCCCACTTGCGATTGACGATTGCTATTAGTTTGTCATTTGCTGCTTCTATTACTCGTAATACTTTCCTTTCTTCTTCTGGGTGTACGTCAATTACTATTGAGTCATGCACCGTGTTGACTACGCAACTGCGTAACTTGTTTGCTGTTAGTAGCTTATCTATGTATATCAGAGATATGGGTACAATGTCAGCAGTTGCAAACGATTGAACAGGATAATTTTTAATCTGTGTGAAATATGTCACACCCCCGAACCTTCGCCTTGCTACATCAGGGAACGCAAACTCACGCCCCGATGGTGTAGTTATCTTACCAGTGTTCAATGCTTCACTGGCTAATGCCTTGTGCCAGTTAGCTACACCAGAATACTTTGTCGTAAACTGTTGGTAGTATGCCGCTTCTGCAGGACTACGGCCAAACCCTGACGCTCCATACAAAGGGGCAAAGGTATGCGCCTTGGCATCTTGTCGTGACATAGGCTGACCTGCATCAGATATAACCTTTGCAGTATAACTATGCACATCAAATCCTGTGGTTACTTCATCAATGGCAGTCATGTCCTGTGATAGGAACGCAGCGACACGAAACTCAAGCTGTGCAAAGTCAGCTTCCATAATTTTGCCACCCTTCCATCGTGATACGAACACCTTTTTGACAGGAAACGTACCGCCACGTGGCATGTTCTGCATATTGGGGTCTGCGCCTGACAGACGCCCTGTTCCAGTACGATGTTGAAGTAATCTTACGTGCAGCATACCGTCAGGTTTTACATGCGTTGAGATGCCCTCTACGAAGCTGCTGAGGTATGTCTCAACGGCAGACAATCTACGTACATTTTGTAGAAATACAACTGCATCTCTCATGCCCTTGGAACGTGCTACACCTTCAAGGAATACAAGGTTGTCTTTACCCGTACCAAAACCATTGGCACTAATCCATTTAGAATTAGGCGGTGTAAACTTTAGTCCCGCAAGGCTAGTAGATATATTCCTATAAGTAAAGCCTGTAGAATTACATGTGCTGCATCTATTTGATCTGGCATATCGTGTTCCATCCTTCTTTTGTTTCCATATCTGTCCAGTACCATTACACTCACGGCATTGATACGCTTTTTGTTTGTACAACTTCTCGCTGTATTTACTTACGTTACGTCTGTACTCTGCATCAGGCATACGTTCATCAAACATATCTGCCCATATCTTTTTGTCATGTGGCTTACGACTGTAGATAACCCATGACAATTGCTCTGGGCTGTTGAGGTTGATAGGTCTGTCACCCATAAGATCACTGGCCTGTTCCTCAAGTGCCATCGTCAAAGCATTACGTTCATGTTCAAACTCAGTACGCACTTGAGACAGTGCATCCATGTCAACCTTAAACCCACGCTGGTATATACGTGCAAGGTGTACGGCTAACTGGTTGGTCAACTGTATCGTTGGTACTAGTGAACTGCATCCCTCGTACGATGTCTGCAAAACATTATACAACTGCTGAGTAGCATGGAGATCGTGTGATAGATACTCTGATAGTTCAGCATGAGGTATATCACGTGTGGAATATCCATCTTTAAAGTACTCCTTTAATGTGTCCTGTTTCTTTGTGTCTAACTCGTACCGTTCAGCACATGCCTCAAGGGATAGTGGCTGCTTCTGTCCACGCTGCAGTACGTACTCACCCAACAAGGTATCAAATACCTCACCGTCATACTCAAAGCCTGACTCCCATAGCCATAGCAAGTCATGCGGTGCGTTGTGTGCAATAAGTAGAGGGGCAGCATCCAATGCGTCTTGCACTATTTGCCGACCCTCTGTGGTAGGTTGTTGCTCTGCGTGATCGAAAGTTATAATGTTTTCGTTCCCAAGATCATCTAGCATCCCCACCATAACCAAGGTATTCTCTGGCTCAAACGGATCAAGATGTAACTTGCCATTGCGTTTGACCACTGTGTTCTCTACGTCTAGGGTTAGGTGTTTCATGTTGGTATTACTCCCCTTAGTCGGTCCATCTGTCCCAATCATCTAGTATTGTGAAGTCGTTATCGTATATCTTGACACGATTGTCAACCCCTTCATTGTGTACTTCAAGACTTTCTGTGTTTAAGTTATCTCTAAATAGTTCCATTGCGATGATTGCCTCGTCAATTGTAAGGTTGTTATCTATCATTGCCCTGTGTAGTCTTATCTCTGCGCTTGATGTAGTGTGTGTCATAGGTATCCCCTTCTCTGTATAGAACGTTTGCGTTCATCATCTGTCATTGGTTTAATGTACGGTACTACTACGCCAGTGTTCCACTTGTCTGCACGTTTCTGTGCTTCCTTTTTGTCGGTAAAGTATATAGCAGGATCATTTGTTGTAAAGCAATCCTTACCTGTATCATATACAAACTCATACTCTTCTATCTCAAACATTACTGCCCACATATTATTTCTCCAATCTTAATGCCAACCATGACACAGGAAACAATCCTTTCATGTTATTGCATATTCTATTTGCTACTAGTCTAGTTTCGTATTGTGTATCACCTGCACATCTAAGATTGCACATGTCAGCAAAGGCGTCAAGGCTACCTGACCAGTACCATTCAGTCATGGTGCTTTGTGGCAGTACCATGCGTGCTTGCTCTGGTGCTACTCCATTACGCACAAGAGTTTTATATGTCTCAAGTAACCATTCAGATATTTCTATAACATGACCATCCATGTTCCCAGAACCAAGTATGGCAGTATTGTACGGTGAGTCTTCTATAGTAGACAAGTCTATAACACCTTCGCTACCCTGCTTCTTGTCAATACTACGGCCTCTCCATTTATCAGGGTAGTAGTAAGTTGGTTTATCGTCTACATACCTACGGCTTATCTCATTCCAACGTAGGAACTTATGCTTCACTAACTGTCGAGCTACAAAGATAGGAGCCTTTACATGAAAGGATGCAAAGCAATGACCAAAGGGTGAGGTGTGTTTGTGTTCTGCTAAGTAGTGGATTAACTTACTATCCTTATCCTTCAAGATATACTGATCTGTTTCACTGTCATGGTCATGCCATGTAGATACTTTACCAAAGGATACACGTGCCGCATTAACTACAGACAGGTCACTACCCATGTGATCTATATATGTTACTTTAATCATCTGTAATCTCCTTTAGTATTTCTATTGCCTGTTCTTCTGTCAGTTTAAACCACTCACCATTGTCATGCTTGTTCCAAGGGTGTGCAGTTTTAAGTGCTGCCATTATGTGTGCTTTCTTTTCTGCTACGTTACGATCATCAAAGTGTACTGAGTACACCAGCTTATAATCTCGCATAGGTGAACTTGTCTGGTATCCACTGAGCCTGTCCTCTGCGTCAAGTGCCTTACCTATCTTGACCCACTCAGGCCATGCGCTATTTACAATAGCATATACATATCCTTCTTTTATTATGTCATAGTTTTTTAAAGAACCAAACGCTAGATCACCAAAAGACTTATACGTTCCAGACTTATGAAGTGGATGTGACTTTGGTATGTACTTACCATTGACATACATCCTTTGTGGATTTCTTTTTTGCTGAGTGGTTCTGTTGTTTTCACGATGACACGTAATACATCTGTACACATACATTTCCTTGTGATATTTACGCCAGTTTTCACCTACTGTTAATTCAGTGTCACAACTTATACAACTATGTGTTGTCATGCTACGTACCTCGCTATCTTGTACTCAAGATCTGTAAGAACAATACCATGCCAACCCGACAGTTTGTTTTTAACAATGTTAATGTGTCGTTGTGTATCTTCTGACTCATGGTCAGTAGTTTCTACTGGTGGGTTCTTAGAAATCATAATCATCAAGTCAGCCTCTGCCGCCTTACCTGTACGACTACCTTCCATCATGGCTTGGTTCAATACAATCTTACCTTCTGCATCTGCAGATAGCTGTGACATGTAGAACATAGCACAGTTCTGTTGCTTAGCTATCTGTCTAGCTTGTATTGCATTAGCCTTCAGTGCCTCATCAGGTCTTGCAAACCCTGCAGTACGTGCAAACTTGTCACCCATGTCTAGTATAACTATATCAGGTTTGTATGACTTACATACGGACTCAACCCAGTTCATGTCACGACCTGTGGCATCCTTGAACATAATCTTATCACGTATCTTATTGAACGTAGCCATAGCACTTGCCTTGTTTCTAACAATCTCATGCTTGTCCATACCTGTGGCGGCTGTAATGTATCGGTGTGCTACACGATGATAGCCCTCTTCATTGCACAGTACAATTACTTTAGCACCCTGCCAAGCAAATCCTTTTGGTCCAGCTACAAGGCTGGCGTGAAAGGATGTCTTACCTGTGTTAGGTCTAGCACCTACCTCAATCAAGTGACCAGCATTAACGCCCTCAATCTTGCGTGTCAACGTAGGTATGTTGAATGTCCACTGTGACTCAAGGTCAGTCATGGCAAGAATAGTATCAAGGTCTATGTCTTCCCACTCAACCTTTAGGTTAGGTGTAAAGTCATCTGAGTATTGCTCAAGCATCTGACGTAACGGATCAAGACTTGTTTTGCTACCATTGACATAATCAAATCCAAGGTTAGCAATGTCCTCACCTATCACCTGTTGAAATAGTTTCGACAATACATCTTGTGCTATGTCGCTGCCCATTACATCTTGCTTGTTTACCTGCCCAAACAGTGCGCTGTATGCTTGGCGTTGGGCGGTAGTGAGTGTGGCGTTCTCTGCCATGAACAGTGCCTCAATCTCTGCAGGTGTAACGGTACGTTCATACCGTGTCATAGCTGAGTCAATGGCCTGTTTTATCTTACGTACATCCTTACTGAACAAACGGTCAGGACATCTAGCCCCTTTGTGATCGTTATAAAAGTCCTTGTCCATAAGGCTACGGATAAGTGATAGTTCCATTTGTTAATCTCCTAGTGTTAAAAGGTTATGTATGTCGGTAGGCTCTTGGTATTTTAGATCGTCAGTTAGTCGTAGCACTTTAACGTTGTCAACGTAGCCACGTAGTTCTTTGGCAAATTGCAGGGTCTTGGGTAGTGCGTCAGGATCTAGTGCAATTACTGCCGTTGAGAACTGCGATAAGTATTCCTTATGTGCATTTGATAGTGACGTACCCAACACTGCGACCCCGACACATCCATCACTATCACCTACAACTGCAGCACTTATGCAGTCCTCAACAACTACAGCAGTTTTACCACAGCCTGACACGTATGGCAAGTAACTTTTTCCATAACGTTTCCACTTAGGTATTCTTTTACCCAAGGATCTGCCAGTGGCGTCCACTGTAACTCCACCATGTACAACAGGGAACACCACACGATGTTCCTTCACATCATACAATAGCCCTAAGTGTTGTGCATCTAGCCGCCACTCCTCACAGAATGACTCAATCTTTTGATAGTCTCTTACAAACCAATCAGGTTTTGAGAAAGTTGAAACATGTGTCTCTTCTGCAACAGGTCCAATAGACTTACGTATATCGTCTGCAGTCAGTGATGTACGTGTACCACCTGACATTGAACAACTAGCTTTGTAACAATTCCATACGATAGAACCCATATTATTTGTGATAGTAAAAGTGTTCTTAGTATTACATGAAGGACAAGTCATACGTTTTGTCTCACCATTTACTAGTGATAGATCACTTATAATATTATTTATATTCATATGTTATATCACTTTCTATGTTACTCGTTACCACTCGATTGTACACGAACGTTTCTCTGTGTCAAGGCATTATTTGCAGCATAGTACGTATGTTTCATGTATGGTTTCACAGAAGACACATGATTGTGTCCTGTCACTGACATAAGTTGACCTATTGGTACACCCTTATCAATCATCTGTGTTACCCCTGTCCTACGTAAGTCCATAAGTCGTAGTTCCTCTGGCAGTTTAGCCAGCCTCATTACCCTACGTCCTACCTTTGACAGACGTTCCATTGCATACGGTTGGTACTCACCCATCACTGGCCTTGGATGAGGTGCTACGTAAGGTTGGAATCCAAACTGTTCCTTCTGATCAGACAACATGTCAGTTAGTTCTTCTGATATAGGAAGCTCTATGGTAGCCCTACGTTTGCTTTGTTCTAATTTGAGTACCCTACCAGCCAAATCAAGGTTACCCCACTGTAACGTCCTCATATCGCCCAGACGCTGACACCACTCGTATGCCATCTGTACTATCAAGCCAATACTTCTGTACTCATAGTCGCTGTACGAATAATCAAGAAACCTGACAACATCTTCATGTCTCCACACTATCTTACGTTGCGGTGTGCTATACCTTTCGATCTTAGACCAAGGGTTCTGATATGTATGCTCCATCTTAATCGCATAGTTGTACACCCTGCTGGCACAGGTAGCTGCATGGTTAGCAAAGCTGATGCCACGCTTGACCCACTCCTCATACGTAGCCTTTGCCATCTTTGATGTCACCAACTCGTACTTACGTGTGCCTAAACTTTGGTGGAGAACCGTAAGGAAATATCTGTAATCCACTTTAGTATTAGGACGTAACATATTGAAATCATTAGATTGATAGTACAAGTTAATGAGATCAGTAACCCTGCTGCTTGACTTTATTTGTACAACCTTTGCCAACTCATCACGATACGCATCAATGGCATCGTTATGTACCTTGACAATTTGTCGCACCTGTTTGAGATCAGAACCACATTCTTCTCGTACAACTACTTCCTCATCTACAAGAAACTGTGGTGGGTTGAAGCGGTAGGAGATGTCACCCTTAGATGACACCCTTTCCTGCACATATCTAGGTAACTTTGGCATTTGACACCTCACGATTACACCATTGTTTTAGACGATTTACTGCATCTAATCTTCGATGAACACTTCTGTCTGAAGGATGTTCAATGTGAAGGTCTGCTAGATGCTCGACCATATGATCGATAGCTACTTGAAGTACATTCATCTCTTCCGATGAAAGGTCTAAAGAATAAGCATTTAAATCTGTCATCTATGCAGCTTCCAACATACGAAACCTGTCATCACTGACCCACTTAGATACCTCTTGCTCACGTGACCACATGGACGTAGCCTGTGTATCGTTGCCAGTGTTCTTGAGGTTAAACCCATTACGTTCATCTGCATACGTGGCATAGTTAGTCATGGCACTATACAATGCGAACTTGTTATGTCCACGAGTCGATGCCTCTTGCATATACAAGCTGTACATCTTCTCAGACTTGCGCTTAGACCCTAACATATCATCAAGCAAAGAACTTACATCTACGTATTTGAGATCTGTGTATGCCCACACCTGCATCTGTTCTGCATGAGTATAGAAATCAGTCCTTGCACGATTTAACTCATAGATAAAGTTAGCCATTGTAAAGTTAGATGTATTCTTCTTACGTACTTTGTCGTGATCACCACTGATCATACCATTCGTGCAGAAGTCATCAATAGCACCAAAGAATACTTGGTTGCTGCATGATCCATCAAGTCCATGAAGACTGATGATCCTGTTCTTAACTGAGGTTTCAAACTTATCTGTGTGAATAGTCTTTGTGACGTTAGGTAACGTGATGTCGAGCATAGCCCATGCACCATTACGTGCAGTCCTAAAGCTATACTTTGCATCTTCTAGGTCATTTGCATTTAGTGTTTCACTTGCAGTGTCAACGACACCACGAAAGAAATCTCCATGTGATGCACACTGAAATGAATTACCTACAATACCAATTGGTTCTGCTGTATCTTGATTGATAACATACTTCTTTTCCTTAAACCTAGTAGGTTCAAAGGCTACATCGAAGTCTAAAAATTCTGGAATATCAAACGGCATATTGTTCTCCTTATGTTTGTGTGTACGGCAACTGTGCCATAGTTGTAGTGGGATGTCCACCTATACTAGTAACGGTAAGCTACTTATAAAATTTATGTGACCCATAAGCCACAGTCTTCAGTAATTTCTTAGACCAGTACGGCCTAACGTATCGTGCATGGTAGTGCGTAGCACCATAAGTTATATCAAGTATCCTACCTGACAGTACATTGTCAGCTACTATCAATGACTTAGCCCATGCAAGTTCTTCATAGGGTTTGTCGGACTTACCGTCACAGTACCAGCTAAACTGACACCTGTGGCGTCCTTTGCGGTAGCCCTGCTTCACGACTTTGCATACATCGTTGGGCCACCTGTTACTTTGTACCCTATTTATTGTGACATGTGCCACTGCATACTGCCCCACCACTGGCTCACTACGAGCCTCATGGTATACATTAAGGGCAAGGCACATCAATGCTGCACTAAGCATACTGCTTCTCTCTTACAAACCAATCAGGAACAGGACGTTTAGTCCACACCATCTTGAACTTGTGTTGTTTAGTCATATAAAATTTACGGTAGCTTTCAATGGGCCACTTCTCTCCTGTCTTTAGGTCGGTGTGTTCACTGAAACACTCAGGATGGAATGTCGTGCGTCCCTCTGGTACATACTTAGCTGCCTCTTTGAGTGTAGCATAGTGTCGCATAGAGGCATGGACCTTGCCGTACCTGTGTGTGTATTCATCTGACATATGTTTGAACATAAGCAGTGAGTACATGTAGTTGTCTCGTGTCCTTCCAGCCCACAAAGTACATGGGTGCTTCTGGTGTACTGCACGATACAGTCCTGCCTCTTCTGCAAACTCAGGTGCATGTAGTCTGACTGTCGTACATAACATCTGTGCCTCTTCAAGTGGCATCTTGACTACATGTTTGTCACACATGTCACGAGCGCACCACTCAGGAGTGTAGTTGATTATGAATCTGTTCATTTGTTGTCATCCTTTGGTTAATTCATTTTGTATTGTTAAACCTTTTCTGAGCATAGCTTCAGCCTCTCTTGTATCACCTCGTTTCAATGTGTCAAGTGACCACGCTACCCAGCTTGCAGCTTGAGGTGATAGTAGTTCAGACGTAAGCTCAGGCTCAGACTGTACTTCTACAGCACCTACCTTGCGATTATTAAGAAACGCCATAAGGCAAGTCTTATCTACTGGTACTTCAACTGTATGCCAGCAACCTCTACCTAACTGTTTATTTGCATCAGCCTGAGTACCAGCCCATTGCCCTTTGTCATTAGTGTATAGCTTCATTTGTTGTCATCCTTTGGTTTAGGTATTGGATTGTGTGACCAATCATCACACGGGTCATCTTCTTTGCCATCATCATCATTGTAATGTGAGTGGTGCTTCATGTATGTATCCCCACTTTGTATACTCTTCATGCTCATACTCAGCACAATCTACAAAGTCTACTATTGCATCGGGATGGTCATGCAAAGCCAGATGAATGGCAAACTCTGTAGCTGTCTTCCAATCACGCACCGCAGGGTACGTATCGTCTAACGTGACGATAGAGTTAGTGCCATCTATTTCTAATGTTACTTCGTATGCCATTACAGCCATGAGATTAATCCTCGCAATTACATTCCATTTCATCTGAAATTTCTTGATACAACTGAGGAAAGGCTGCACGTAACTGCCACTCAGCACCATCAATAAGCTTCATGCTATACACACTAAGGTCATAAGACTCATGTAGTTCAAAGTCACATGTCCTAATAGTTTTTATAACTTTCTTTAAGTGGGCAACTTGCATTGGCAGTAGATTGTTTGCCGCTTCATTGCGTGCTGCGTCACGTTCATCACGTGCAATCTCCCACGGCTGTCTGGTATCTTTAGTCATGTGTTGGTACTCCTTTTGATTTAGCATATGCAATACATATACTTTTGTTGTGTGATATGATGACAACTTTACCATTGCCATCATACACTGTGTACTTGCTTTTATTCTGCATCAGTACCATAACTTTGTATTTTTTCCCTTAGTTCTACGCTACTGTGCAGTAACTTAGTTACGTCTACAAGATAAGTTGTATCACTAGATGATAATTTGTCAACCCCTTCATCGTCAGAGACATAAAAGTAATCACCGTATTCAAGGTTAAGTTTACATTCCGAAATGATAAAGTCTACCTGTGCTTTATTTACTCTGAGTATATACTCCATGTATTTAAGCTCCTAACTTTTTCTCAAGTTCTTTAACTTGTGTCATTAATACTTTGTATTGCTTAATTAATTTACCACGTGTTCCGCTTCTCTTAGCTGGTATAAGCCCCTTGTTTATTAGGACTGCTCTACGATAAGATACACGATGCACATACTCATTCAAGTCAGAAGCAATTTGCTCCATAGTTTTATTGGCATCGTTCTCGACAATGTAATCGTCCAACACTGCATAGTTATAGGTAAACTTATCTGCCATCTTCATGTGGAAGGTATGGTTGACATACAACTCAGGGTGAGTTGACTTAACTACAGGGCGATTAGTGATTTTGATTTTGATAGTCATAGCGTGGGTTCTCCTTTGTGCTATATTAAACGTTAAGTTCTAGGGTCGTGTCTTCAAGTTCGTGCCAGCCAGTAGGCATACACACAAATGCTATGTTGTCTAGTAGATTAACAACAATGTCACCAACTGACAGGCTAGGGTGCTTCATCAGATGGGTAGTTTTAATAGGGTTGTCTTGCTCTATGCCATTGCCCTCAGCAAATATAGCCTCAAGTCTGGTACTCTCAAGACTTTTCTCACTACCTGCATACTGCATAAACATAGTAGGTTGATACAAACTGTACACCATTCCTGTATGTACAATTTTTTCTGGTGTAGCATTGTCTTTACCCATCATTATACTCAGGCTAAAGTATGCATCTGCCATAGGTTTATTACGTCCTGTGTTTATTATCTCTATCAGTTCATCATCAAGAGGACGTTGATATATTAAATATGAATGTAACATTAGGCTACCTTTCTACGTAGACTGTGTTTCGTTTTACGTGCAAGCTTTCGCTCACGTTTCCAATCATCTTTCTTAGGTCCAACGTTGGACTTAGGTTTCTTCGTAATCTTAACGAAGTTAGTCATCTCGTAGCGCATTGTACTTCTCCTGCTTACGGTTACGTTTGGCTTTGTTACCCTTCTTAGGGGGTACTACCTGTGGCGATTTGCGTAGTTGTAGCATAGCCTTTGCCACAGGATTTACAATACCTATTGTTGGTTTGATTTTCATTTCTGCACCTTAATATATTCACGAGTTATCTTATGCTTAAAGAAAAGCGTCTCACTGTCCTCATACATAAACATGTAAGAGTTTTTTATAGCTTCAAAAGCTTCTTCAAATTTCTGTTTCACATTCATCATGCCACAAATCTCCTTTGTATACTTTATAGTCTATCCTACTTTGTGCCTCTTGTAAGGCATCAATAAGTTCTGTCAAGGTTGAGCCATATCTTATGATAGGCATGAAAGCATTTGGCTCACCTATACCTACCTCTTGAAACTTAGTTGCTAGTGGGTCAGGGTCTCTGTGTTGTGCAATTGATACCTTAACCCCATTGTGAGTTACATAAATGTAATTAAAATCTATCTCAATTAAATTATCCATGTTCAAATCCATATGTTATACATTCTACGTGAAACCTAGACACTACGTCACCAGTATCTAAGGCACGATTGGCACGATTGCCAGCGACATATTCACACCAGCTATTCCACCAGTATTCTGCCGTATTTGTTTGTTCCATTGGATCTGTAACCATCTTGTGACAGAGGGTCACATATCCTGCTATCTTTCTACGGATAGTACCTTCGGATGCCTTTAAGTTTATCTTCACTACACTGTCAGATATATCCAACCTCTTGAGGTTATGACTGTCCAGACAGGCTGTATTAAAGCCAAGGCATTGAGCAAAGAAACCAGCCTTGACCATGCCCATGTTGGGAACATTGACAAACAGTCGTATGATTTCTGAACAACCCATAGGTGTATCATATCCAAACTTGTCCACTATGTCGTACACTTTGCCATACAAGTAATCGGCATTGTCTACTAGGTACTTGTACCCATCAGACTTTTTGCCCCACAAACAGTCGGCATCGTAGCCATCGTTCTGCACCTTGACCATGCTACCTCGTACAGTAGACAGGCCAGCTTGTATCGTAAGCAGTACGAACAGGCCAGTGTTTACCAAGGCATCTGGACCACGCCATCTGACAAAGGCTTTGATTTCACTTACATCACGTTGATACATTTTTTGTTCCCTCTTGTAGCCATTTTATAACTCCGTTATAGTTAGGTCCAATGTTGGACTAAGCAAATGCCTCGTCCCATTCGGCAGGTGTAATACCTGTCTTTAAGAACTCACGTTCATCTGCAGTCAGGTTAGGCATCACCTCTTGTATTGATGCACCTTCCATCCACAATGTAATCTGCTTTTCAGATACATCAATTTCCATTTCATGTGACTTACCACTCAACATTGATTTTTTACCAACTAACATTCTGTATGTTTCCTTGTTTGTTACTGTCTATACATGTTATATAAACACTTTCACTAAAGTATCAAGTGTTTATATAACTGTAAGACAAGTAGTTTAATTTACGTCACGCCATCCTGTGTCTTGACGCCATTCAATTAAGTTACCGACTTGATCATAAACTTCGTTTACTTTAGGTCCAACGTTGGACTTGGCTTGTTGCTGTTTAGCAAGGTCAAGTCGAGCTTTCAGCTCAATACGTCTGTCTGCTTTCGGCGTAGCATAGACTTGTCGTAGTCTAGCAGAGCTAGAATTATGTAAATAATATTTCATATTATACTCCAAATACATAGCAAAGTTTTGCTATTGAGAAACCAATAATTGCTACATCAATTATAATAATTGACCATGCAACAAAGCGAATTAAATCATGGTAAGTACCATCAGCTTGGCACAAGTATTTAACTACGTTAAACATCATCATCATCGTCCTCTTCTAGATTTCCAAAAAGAGTAAGACACTGAAGTGTGTGACCTTCTTTACCTATTTTTGTGAAGTGATCGACAATTCTATCAATACTATCACCTTCTTCCATATCTATGGTTGTAGGTGACGTATTGCCATAGTGATTAGATGTCAGATACATTGTTAATTTATATTTCATTTTGTAATCTCCCTTTACGCCAACGATACCTTAACGACATCGCCTTGCGGATTGTACATAACCGACACAGTACGATGCACATTTCTTGCACCCATCCATGTATTCCACCATGCATCTGCATCAGATTTTGTATCACAAAATAAACTATTGCAATGTAAATCTGTCGTGCTTTCTTCCGCATAACAAGAATGGGTAGATTTTAATTCCCACATGATAATAACCTTTCAGGTTAAAGTGACAGCTTACGCTGCCACCTTTGTTTCTTCTGCTTCAGCTTCGCTGACTGTATCCACTTCCATTAGCATCTCTGCTATGTCGAGTAGGTCTATGTTATTTGCTTTGCAAACTGCAACCAGCTTGTCAAAGACAAGTTCTTTGGTGACAGTAACCGTAGGTTTCTCAGTAGGTCCAACGTTGGACTTGACTTCAGCTTCGCTGTTAGTACCTTCGGTATCTTCAGCCTTTGGCTTGCTAGGCTTCATAGCTCTCTGCAAAGCAGTGAGAGAAGTAAATCCTTTCTTGCTTTTAGCAACAAACTTTCTAGCATCAACTTCGTTGTTGATAAACCATTCAGCTTCGCTGCGGCGTCTCTTGTCCACTAAGTGGAGATGAACTTCACGAAGCCTTTGGCTTGTGATTTTACCACCATTGACTTCGGCTCTCAATTCTACCATCAGCTTTCCAAGCCGTGTGTCGAATCCATCAGCTTTGGTTGACTTGTTGAAACGTCTCTTATCACCTTTGGTGATTGTTTCCCATTCCTCTGCTAAGGCTTTGCCTTGATCTTCCAGAGTTGTGATATTTTGAATTTGAAGATTTGCCATTTGGTTGGTCCTTTTATCTATAATCTGTTTTTATATGAGAAACGTATATCTCTCACTAAAGGTGAGATATACTTTATCATTAAAAACTAATAGATTATAGTATAAGTTTTCGATTTGGTTCTCACATGTGATCCTCTGCGCCTGTCGTTTCACAGGTGACTGCAAAAATATATTTCATATATATTTTGAAGTTCGTGCGCTAAACTCATGCGAGGCTTCGATTTGCACAAACATCTGAAAAGTGTGACAAATATGTCATATACTTTGTATATGGGTTAAGTCCAACATTGGACCACCAAATCTGTTTGGCAGAGCTGTGTACGGCTTGTAGGATCATGCATCTGCCATCAGAGATGGTGGGTATGGTTTTGTGCATCGTCCTTTGAAATACACCCTTGGTGTAAAAAACGGCCTGTTATCTCACTCTAAAGAGTGGCAACTGATTGCATAACAGTTGTCGTAGACAAGTAAGTGATTGAAAGTAAACATATCTTTGATATGATGGTGGAGTGAAGCATGGTTTTTGCTGTCACCGCAGGTATGCAAGGCATAATGTGTAGGCATGCGCAGGGTGAACGCAGCGGTAGGCGAGGGCCACACGCCCCCACGTGGATAGTATATACATACAAGCACACAGATCTGGAAAATAGGGTGTTAACTACTTTACACATATGCATAAACGTGGTCACACAGGACACATAACGTGATCACAAACGGTTTGGCAAATGTGTACAGTGAATACTAGTAACTTTATGTTACAGTATAGTAACATTTAGTGTAACAATTGAAATTAACACTTGACATGGGGTATTATGTGTGTAAAACTATGTATATAGTATATAGCAATAACCATATAAGTGTTACATGTACAGTGATACACTAACATATATTAATACTTACTTATAATTATACTTAAATATCCTTAACATATAAGTAAAACACGTACAGTGATACATGTATATGGAGTAATCCGTAGATAAATATTGCCGTTAGGCAAGAATTTGTACAAATAAGTATTGACAATGGCAAAGAAATCAGTAAAACTATACACAGACAATGTTCTTGAAGAGTTCTATAAGCATTTAATAGACAATAATCTAAAGAACTTACATATTCCCCATAGTGATGTCTTCTATGTAAAGGCTGCAGTGGATGCCCACTACGGTAAATCATTTACTTTAAAGCATGTAGAGTGGGCTATGCGTAAAGAAGGGTGGACAGATTGAGTATTACGTACCGTGGAGAAACGTTTAGTGGATATAACAAACCCAAGCGTACTCCCAAGCACCCTACAAAGTCTCACGTAGTTCTTGCCAAAGAGGGCAGTACAATAAAAATGATACGCTTTGGTGAACAAGGCGCAAAGACTGCAGGTAAGCCTAAGTCAGGCGAATCAGATAAAATGAAAAAGAAACGTGCAAGTTTTAAAGCTCGTCATCGTAAGAATATTAAGCGTGGTAAGTTAAGTGCAGCTTATTGGGCAGATAAAGTTAAATGGTAAAAGGATAGACCAATGGGAATAGCAACTAAAGCAGCAAAGAAAACACTTAAAGAAAATTTAATGAAAAGAATTAAAGCTGCGCAGAAAAATCTAGGAAAAAATCCTGATAGTAAAGCTGCAAAAGATAAACTAAAAGATTTAAGAGTAGAGGCAGAAGCAGAACTTGCACCTACACCTAAGTTTAAAGCAGATCGTAAGGTTGATCCTGCTATTATGGCTGCAATAAAGAAACAAGAAGAAAAAGGTGCAAATATAAAAGCAACAGGAGATAAACCTACTGCACAAAAAGCTAGAGAAGCTCTTGGTGTAGATAAAGCTAGAAAAGCTACAAAAAGCACAACACGTGTATCTAATGCAAAAGGTAATCTTACTGCAGCACAAATGAAAACTATTGATGATGCCCCAACTCCAACTTCATTAACAAGTATTCAAGCAAGAATGATTGAGGATATTAATAAATTAAAAAAACTTACACCTGCAGAACGTAAGACACGTATAGCAAATGTAAGAAAGCGTGTAGCAGATCGTAAAGATAAATTACGTGCAGCAGCAAAAGTTAAACCTAAAAAAGAAGATACTCGTAGGAAGTCAGAAAAACCACAAAGCTCTGAAGAAAGACAAAGAGCATCAAGTGGTAGAGTTTCAAGCACTACTACTACACAAAAAAATAAAAAAGAAGGTGTAGGTTCTATGGTTGCTTATACTAGTTTATCACGTGGTAAAGCTATTACTAAAGCAGGTATAGATTTACGTGCTGGTAAAATTACCAAAGCACAGCACGATAAAATTGTAAAAGAAATAAATCGTTTAAATGCTAAAGAAGCACCAAGACGAGCAGGAGATGGACCTAAAAGAAAAAAACAACCATACAAACCAAAAAGCCCTTTCAATAAAGGCGGTATGCCAATGGTAATGAAGGACGGTAAAAAAGTACCTGCCTTTGCCGCAGATGGTATAGGCAAAATGATGCAAGGTGGAATGGCTAAGAAAAATAAAAAAGCTACACCGGGGTATGCATATGGTGGAATGACTACATCTAAACCACGTACAGGAAATACAGACTATCGTATGGGTGGTATGTTTATGAAAAGTGGTAAAAAGTAATGGCACGTACATCAATTAAAAGTGATCTTAAAAACATGACTGAATCACAATTCCGTACAGCCTATAAGAAAACTAAAGCTCAAATGCGTAGACAGCAAGCCGCTGCTGCAAAGAAAACAACATAAGGAAATAACATACAATGAAAACATTAGCTATTGCACTTGGCCTTGCAGGTCTTGTAACCACTGCATCTACGGCTGCAGACTTTTATGTGATGGGTCAGACAGTATCCGTTGGCGCACAGTCAGACAGTAACTACACAACAGGCGTAGAAACATGGGCATGGGATCTGACTCCCTATGCAGGTGTAAACGTAATGGGTGTAAGCCTACTTGCAGAAACAAAGATTGACCTACTAAAGCTAGACGAAGATAATATCTTTACTGGTGTAGATCTTACGTTTGGATATGCAGTACCTAAAGTAAATGTAAATCTATACACAGAAGTATCATCAGATAAAGACTTTACGTTTGGTGATATTACAATGGGTGCAAAGATTAAATTTTAAGGAACTAAGATGCCCGATCTAAGTAAGTCTAAGTTTCATACAAAAGGATATACCATTGCCTCTACGTCTGCCTCTGCAGATGCTACAGTTGTATACACATGCCCTGCTAACTTTAGTGCCATTACAAGGTACTTGCACATAAGTAATAACAATGCAGCAGCTAAGAAGGTATACGTGCAATTTTATCATGCAGGTGATACGGCATATCACTATGTAGCTAATGCTCTTAGTCTAGCTGCAAACTCTGTAACTAACTTAGTTGATGGCAATTACTTTAACTTACACTCAGGAGATAAGATTGTAGTATACGGAGAAACTGCAAATACAATGGAAGTACTCGTATCATTAGAAGAGTACTATGACCCTAATCGAAGTTAATGCATAACGGGATTGCAATCTTGTATGTAGTACTTTAACATAAAGCATGGTATAACTGTCCTTGGTAATATAAAAGGAGTTATACCATGTTTAAAAGATTTATTAAAAGACTACAAGAAAATCAACAGCGCAGAGTAGACTACTGGTTGTTGCAAAATATGACAGACAGAGAACTAAAAGACATAGGAGTATCACGTTTTGAAATCCAAAAAAGGTTCTACAGTTAATGCGGCTGGTAATTATACTAAGCCTTCTATGCGTAAGCGTCTTGTGGCATCCGTTAAGGCTGGTGGCAAAGGTGGACGCCCCGGACAGTGGAGCGCACGTAAAGCTCAAATGGTTGCAAAACAATACAAAGCTAAAGGTGGAGGATATAAATAATGAAGGGCGTAAAACATTATAAGCAAGATGGTACAGAACATAAAGGCGGCACTCATAAGATGCCTAATGGTTCTTTACACACAGGTAAGACTCACAGTAAAACAAGTGTAAAGTTATTTCATTATAAAGATTTAAGCAAAAAAGCAAAGGCTAAAGTTGATGGCAAAAGCAAAAAGTCAAAAAAGTCTTAGCCAGTGGACTAAGCAAGATTGGAGAACTAAAAGTGGAAAACCTTCGACTCAAGGTGCTGGTGCTACTGGCGAAAGGTATTTACCTGCTAGGGCTATCAAAGCTATGGATGCAAAAACTTATTCAGCGTCTAGCGCAAAGAAAAGAAAAGATACGGCTGCTGGTAAACAATTTTCAAAACAGCCTAAGAGGGCCGCTGCTACGTCTAAAAAATTTAGGAAGACGTGATGGCTACTTTTGAAGAAGTCGATAAAGATAAAGATGGTTCCATAGACAAACCAGAATGGGATGCATTACTGTTAGACGACAAGCGGAGACAGATAGAAGATGAAGACGCCCACAGAGATCAAACTAGAAAAATGGCTTGGTTCGCTCTTTGGGGTATGTTACTCTACCCTTTTGCTGTGGTTTTTACAAGTGCGCTTGGGCTTGATAATGCTTCTTCAATCATCGGGAGCATGGCTAGTATTTATTTCGTATCTGTTGCTGGTGTGGTATCTGTATTTATGGGTGTAACAAACCTAGCTAAAAAGGCACAACTTAAATGATACTAGGACAAATCTTTGGTGCAGTAGGTGGACTTGCTACAACTTACCTAGATGGTAAGGTAGCCGTACAGAAAGCCAATGCAGAAATAAAAGTTAAACAAGCTACTGGTGAAATTGATTGGGACATAGAGGCAATCAAGGCTACACAGAATAGCTGGAAAGATGAGTGGATAACTTTGCTTTTTTCAATTCCATTAATCTTAGCCTTCTGTGGTGATTGGGGAAATGAAATTGTACAGCGTGGATTCCTAGCATTAGAGGTTATGCCAGCATGGTATCAGTACTCATTAGGTGGAATTGTAAGTGCCAGCATAGGAATAAGGTCAGTATCTAAGTTCTTTGGTAAAAAGTAATGTGGGTACTAGTTTGGCTGCAACTTACTTCTGGTATGCCACTTGATTATTTTCAACTAGGCGTGTATGATACTAGAAAGATGTGTGAGTTACAAAAGGAAAAAGCACAAGTTATGATTATACATAACGGTATATCTGTGCAATGTATAGGAATAGACAATGGCGAAACTGAATGAAAGTTCTGAGTTTACTATACCATTAAAAAACTTGTTAGCTTTAGTTGCAGCTACAGCTATATCTGTATGGGCTTACTTTGGTATTATGGAACGTCTTGCATTTATAGAGCATGACATATCTATGATGCAAATAGAAGTAGAAGAGAACGATAACTGGATAGATGAGTTTGAACCACCCCCTACCGTAATGGACAGTGTGGAGAGAGTAAGACAATTAGAAATAAAAATAAAAGAACTGGAACTTAAAATGCAGTTTCTTGTAGCTTCAAGGAGAGGATAACAATGGCATTTAAACTATCACAACGCAGCCTTGATAAACTAGAAGGTGTAGACAGTGACTTAGTTGCAGTTGTAAAACGTGCAATTGAATTAACTAAAGTAGACTTTGGTGTAATCTATGGTATGCGTACAGAAGAAGAACAAAAGAAACTTGTAGCGGCAGGTAAATCACAGACTATGAAATCCAATCACCTTATTGGTAAAGCAGTAGACCTTATGGCATATGTAGATGGTAAAGGTGTATGGGAACTAAACGTATATGATGATCTGTGTGACGCAATGAAAGCGGCAGCGGAAGAACTAGGCACATCCGTTAAGTGGGGTGCAGCATGGTCAGAGGGTGACATTCGTACATACCCCGGAACTGCAGAAGATGCAATGATGAAGTACATTGATATTAGACGTAGCCAAGGACGTAGACCCTTTATTGACGGTCCACATTTTGAGTTAATGTAAAAGGAAGTAATATGGCACGTGAGTTAACTGAACGGCAACAAAAGTTTTTAGCGGTCCTTATGGACGAGGCAGGTGGGGACATTACTACCGCTAAGAAGATGGCTGGATACTCACCCAATACTACAAACACAGAGATTACTAATAGTCTTAAAGAAGAGATACTTGATGTAACTCACAGCTATCTGGCACGTAATGTACCTAAAGCTGCAATGGCTATGGTAAGTGCATTGTATGATCCTACTGAGTTAGGCATACGTGATAAAATGGCTGCAGCAAAAGAACTTTTAGATCGTACAGGTCTTGTTAAGACAGAGAAGATGCAGGTAGAAGCAAAGGGTGGTGTCATGTTAATGCCAGCCAAAGCAGTAGAAGAAGAAATGTGTGCGTGTGGTAACAGTTTAGATACTTGTGATTGCAACAACTAGAGGAAAAAATAATGGTTAGTAGCGTAATTAAAAAAAATTTAAAAAATAAAATTAAATCTATAGCAAAAGATAAACTAAAAAAACGTATTAAAACAAAACCACAAAAAAAAGTTGAAAAAACTTTTGCATCAGAAATGCGTGAATTAAATAAAAAGGCAATGACAGATGCTGCACGCCAAGCTGCAGCAATAAGAATTGCTAAAAAGTATGGTATGCCTATTAAAATAGCAGGAAAAACTTTTGGACCAAAAAAAGGATCTTATACTAGTGAACGTATTCCCGGTGTTAAAAGAAATAAACAAGGAAGAATTATAGATAAAAGTGGTTCATAATAAAGGAATACAATGACTAAACCAGTAGGTAAATGGAAACTACCCCAACCGACAGACCTAAAAGAAAATAATGAATGGGTTTCAATTCCACGTGTAGCAAGAACAATTCCATTTGGATATGAAATAGATCCAGAAGATAACAGAATACTCTTGCCAATAGACTACGAACTTGATATGCTAGAGAAAGCAAAGAAATACGTAAAGCAGTATTCGTATCGGGAAGTAGCAAACTGGCTTACCAGAAATACAGGTAGGTCACTTTCTCACGTAGGATTAAAGAAACGGTTGGATAATGAGCGACAAAGAAAGAACAAAGCTGGAAGCCTACGCAGATGGGCAGACTATGCAAAAAAGGCAATCGCCAAAGCGGAAGAAATCGAAGCCAAAAGAGTCGGTGCAAAAGAAGAAACAAGTAACAAAGGTCAAGAAAGAGCAGCCTAGTGCAGCAGTAATACTAGAAAAGTTTACCGATAAGGTTGAAGAAGAATATAATGTAATCTTTAAACCTAACGTTGGGCCACAGACAGACTTTCTTGCTGCAAGTGAACGTGAAGTATTATATGGCGGAAGTGCAGGTGGGGGCAAGAGCTACGCAATGCTTGCAGATCCATTACGCTACATGGGCAACCCTGCATTTTCAGGCTTACTACTAAGACATACTACAGAAGAACTAAGAGAACTTATTACTAAATCACAGGAAATGTATCCAAAGATTTGGCCCGGAATTAAATGGTCAGAACGTAAAATGCAGTGGACTGCACCCTCTGGTGCTAAACTGTGGTTAAGTTACTTAGATAAAGACCAAGACGTTACAAGATACCAAGGTCTAGCGTTTAGTTGGATTGGCTTTGACGAACTTACACAATGGGCTACACCTTTTGCTTGGTCTTATATGCGCAGTCGCTTGAGATCTGCAGACCCTACCCTTCCTCTTTCTATGAGGGCAACTACTAACCCCGGTGGCAGAGGACATCACTGGGTAAAGAAAATGTTTATTGATCCTGCACCTGCAGGTAAATCATATATAGCTACAGACATTGAAACAGGAGAGCAGTTAAAGTATCCTGCAGGACATGAAAAGGCAGGAAGACCTTTATTTAAACGTAGGTTTATACCTGCAAGATTAAAGGATAATCCTTACTTAGCACAACAAGGTGACTACGAAGCAATGCTTCTATCGTTACCAGAACAACAAAGAAGACAGTTACTAGATGGTGATTGGGATATTAAAGAAGGTGCAGCCTTTACAGAGTTTAACAGAAGTATACATGTAGTTGAACCGTTTGATATTCCTAGTAACTGGGTAAAGTTTAGAGCCTGTGACTATGGGTATGGAAGTTATACAGGTGTTCTTTGGTTTGCGGTTAGCCCTGACGAACAGTTGATAGTATACAGAGAGTTATATGTATCTAAAGTTCTTGCGGTTGACTTAGCCGACATGGTACTAGAGGAAGAAGCTGGCGATGGAAATATTCGTTACGGGGTTCTTGATAGCTCTTTGTGGCATAAACGTGGTGATACTGGTCCTTCTTTGGCAGAACAAATGATAATGAGAGGATGTCGTTGGCGTCCCTCAGACAGAAGCAAAGGCTCACGTGTAGCAGGAAAGAATGAAATACACAGACGTTTACAGGTAGATGATTTTACAGAGGAACCAAGACTCGTATTCTTTGATACTTGTAGAGAAACAATATCACAGTTACCTGCAATACCTCTGGACAAAAAGAATCCAGAAGATGTAGATACACACGCAGAAGACCACTTGTATGATGCTCTAAGGTATGGTATCATGTCAAGACCAAGATTTAGTATATGGGATTATGATGTTCGTGGCACTCCTACAAACAGTATGCCAGTAGCAGATTCTAAATTCGGATATTAAGGAAACCTAGATGGAAGAAGATAACACATTTATTGAAGACGAGTCTATTGTACTAGAAGATACAGATGAGTCTACTGTAGACGATTATAATACTAATAACATTATTCCTTATATTCAAGGTAGATATAAACGTGCGGAAGACTATCGCCAGCAAGATGAGACTCGTTGGTTAGATGCCTACAGAAACTATCGTGGTATATACGGACCAGACGTACAGTTTACAGAAGTAGAAAAATCTAGGGTATTTATTAAAGTAACTAAAACAAAAACTCTTGCGGCGTATCAACAGCTAGAGTCCGTAATGTTTGCAAATAATAAGTTTCCTCTTACAGTTGACCCTACTGAATTACCAGAAGGTGTAGTTGCAGATGTACACTTTGATCCTAAAGAACCCGATCAGATTAAAACATCTGATGTAGACAAAGAAGTAAGTCCTTATGGTTATAAGGGTGACGGTAAAGAGTTACCTAAAGGTGCAACAGCCAAAACTCTTGGTGAAATGTTAGGTCCACTTTCAGAAAAGCTACAAGACATTGATGGTTTAAAAGAAGGTGTAGGTCTTACACCTACTGCAGTTACATTTAGTCCTGCAATGGTAGCTGCAAAGAAAATGCAAAAGAAAATACAAGACCAACTAGAAGAGTCTAATGCAAGTAAGCACCTTCGCAATACTGCATTTGAAATGGCTCTGTTTGGTACAGGTGTAATGAAGGGACCATTTGCCGTAGACAAAGAGTATCCACAGTGGGATGAAGACGGTAACTATAATCCTATAATTAAAACAGTGCCACAGGTATCGCATGTATCTGTGTGGAACTTTTATCCTGACCCTGACGCAAACAATATGGATGAGGCACAGTATGTAATTGAACGTCACAAGATGTCAAGATCACAGCTTAGACAACTTAAACAACGTCCATTCTTTCGTAACTCAGTAATTGATGAAGCAATTGAACTAGGTGAAAACTATACTAAAGAGTCTTGGGAAGATGATCTTTCTGATTATGCAACTGAACATGGTGTAGAAAGATATGAAGTACTAGAGTATTGGGGTACAGTAGATGTATCTATGCTTGAGGAACAGGGTGTAGATATACCATCTGAACTTAGCGATGTAGATGAATTACAGGCTAATGTGTGGATTTGTAACAATAAGTTACTTCGTATGGTAATTAATCCGTTTAAACCTGCACGTATTCCGTATCATGCAGCACCCTATGAGTTAAACCCTTACTCCTTCTTTGGTGTAGGTATAGCTGAAAACATGGATGACACTCAGACTTTAATGAATGGTTTTATGCGTATGGCAGTAGACAATGCCGTACTATCAGGTAATTTATTGATCGAGGTTGATGAGACTAACTTAGTGCCGGGGCAGGATCTATCTGTATATCCCGGCAAAGTGTTTAGGCGTCAAGGTGGCGCACCGGGTCAGGCTATCTTTGGTACAAAGTTTCCAAATGTATCAGGAGAGAACTTACAACTGTTTGACAAGGCACGTGTACTTGCAGACGAAAGCACTGGCTTTCCTAGCTTTGCACATGGACAAACAGGTGTTACAGGAGTAGGGCGTACAGCATCAGGTATCTCAATGCTTATGGGTGCGGCACAGGGTAGTATTAAGTCTGTTGTCAAGAACATTGACGATTACTTACTACGGCCTTTAGGGGAGGGTCTATTTCGATTTAATATGCAGTTTGATTTTGATCCTGATATTAAAGGTGACTTAGAAGTTAAAGCACGTGGTACTGAAAGTCTTATGGCTAATGAAGTACGTAGCCAACGCCTTACACAATTTATGCAAATTGCTTCAAGCCCAGCACTTGCACCGTTTACTAAATTTCCATATATCATTCGTGAGATTGCAAAGTCTCTTGAACTTGATCCAGACAAAGTTACTAACAACATGGATGAAGCTGCAATACAGGCAGAGATAATGAAAGGTTTCCAACAAGAAGAACCTACCCCCGAACAAGGACAACCACAGGTAGACCCATCAGGATCTGGTGGAGCTACTATAGGAACAGGTGGAGTACCTGCACCGGGACAGGAAGGATTTACAGGAAATGCGCAACAACAACAAGCTACTCAACAACCTCAAGCCGCTGGTGGTCAACCAGCAGGAGTGGGACCAGTTCAATAACTATATAGAAGATTTAATTAAACAACAACACAAAACTATAGAACAGGCAGATGATAGTACTGTAGTTTTTCGGGCGCAGGGTTCTATACACACTTTGCGTAGATTACTTTTACTTAGGGAAGAAGTTCTAAAGAATGGCTGATAACAAACCTATAGATACAGGTAATAAAACAGTTACTGGTAGAACTATTTGGAATGATCCAGAAACAGGAGAAGACTACTCTGAACGTTCTACAACATTTGAAATAGATGGTAAATTTTATACTATGCCAACTGTAGCAGAAAATGGTAGCCAATATACAGAAGACCAAATAAGAACCTATGTCAAAGAAAATGGACCTGTAGATTACCTTACAGGTGAAAAACTCCCAGAGTTTAGGTATATGGAAGATGCTATAGAATACGCTATAAGCAGATCAAGTACAAGAAAACAAACAGATATGGCACAAGGTGGAGCAATACCAATGAACAATCAAATGGAACTATTCGGTGAAGGTGGCCTTAAAGATGAAGGTGGTATGGTAGATGAAGTTTCTGGTAACGAAGTACCTGTAGGCGGCACTAAAGAAGGTGTACGTGATGACATACCTGCCAACGTAAGTGAAGGTGAGTTTATATTTCCTGAAGATGTAGTTCGTTTTGTAGGGCTTGACAAACTCATGCAAATACGTCAAGATGCTAAAATGGGTTTAAAGAAAATGGAAGCTATGGGTCAGATGGGTAATTCTGACGAAGCAACTATGGATGATGATATGCCATTTGGTATGGCTGATTTAATAGTAGTAGGTGGTAAAGGTGAACCTATGGAGTTTGCAGATGGTGGATTTGTACCTGTGCAAAACTTTCAAGAAGGTGGTCAAGTAACATTACCTACAGCACCTGTACCTACATTTAATCCTGATGATGTAGCTGATTATGATGCTTACTTGAGTAGTGTAGAAGTAACGGCACAAGAGTATAGAAACGCAGATGGCGAATCTATGATTATTACATTTATTAATGGTATTCCTATTGTACCTGTTCAGCCCGGATATACTTTATATGTTCCACCAGAAGAAGGTGGAGAAGCAACAGAAGCTACAGAAGTAGTAAACACTGTTAATAATAATAACAATGAAAAGTTTGGTAAAGGTAGAAACGTTAATGCTAATAACCAAGAGCCTACAGGTATTAATTATGCTGGTATGTCAGATGAAGAATTTCTTAAAAGAATAGAGTATGAAAATACTAAAGGATATAAAATACAACGTGCGGTAGCTTTAGGTGTTACTTCGTTGGTTCCTTTTGGTGGTGCATTAGCCTATGCCTCTATGCGAGGTACAGCACTTTCAAATGAAGCTCGTTTAAAAAATTTAATAGCAAGTGAATCTAATCCTGCAGAACAAGCTAAGTTAAATACTTTACTTGAAGAATTTTATAAATCTAATATTATGCAAGACTCCTCTGATGCAGGTGCATTTACAAAATGGGTAGATGGAGTACTTGTTAAGTTAGGATTTTCTCCTGATCAAACAAAAAAAGCTGCAGAGGCTGCAGTTGTACTTAGTCAAAACAATCTTGGAAATACTGAGTTTGATGATGCCGTGGATGCCTTTCTTAAAGATAAAGAAAATAAAACTTTAGGTAGAGGTAATGCTGTAGGTGGACCTGCTACAAAAGAACAGTTAGAAACTAGAAAAAAAGAAACAGCAGAACCATTCTTACGTTCTCAAGATCAGATAGATGAAACAAATAGAATGTTAAAAATGGAACCATTTGCACCTACAACTAAATCTACACAACTCGCACCCGGTGATGTTGTAAACATAAATTTAAGTGGTGGCATAGATCTAAATGATAATTTTAAAGTACTTAGAGATGGATTGCTTATACTACCTAAACTACCACCTATTGACGCAGCGGGTAAAACAGCCTCAGAAGTGGAACAAATAGTTTCAGGTCTACTTAAACTAGGAGATGATAAACGAGGCACTACGTCTTCAGCTTCTGTTTCTATGGGGTACAAATCTACACAAACAGGTGATCCAAATATAGTTACAGATACAAACAGTGTAGGTCAAAGACCTTCTACTTATGATCCTGCTCAATTTGGTAGCGGAGAACCTGCACCTGCTGTTGAACCTGTAGCTGCACCACCATTAGCACAAACAAGCATAGATGATAAATTTGCAGTTAAAACACCTTATGCATTAGGTTATCCTGAAGGTATGAAAAATCTTTCTGGTATAGGTTCTGTACCACCAGAACAAACTTTGCTAGAACAATATTCCAATAATCCATTTAAACAAAAAGACATTGGAGATTTTTTAACTGCAGGTAGAAACGCTATATCTAGTATATTTCAACCTAAACAAGGTTTTGGATCTACTGTAAAAAAAGAAACAAATGTTACAGATCAACAATTACCAGAGTCAGTTCCTCAACAACAAAGCGCATTTAGTGGACCTACATTTGATACAGCGCAACAAACAGCGGAAGCATTTGATCAAGGTGTATCACGTTCTCCTGTAGTTGCTACTGAACCATTAGGTCCAAGTGTACTTGGTGGTAGAGGTACTATAAATCCAGCTAGTGGTACTATTGTAGATCCAAGAACACAACAAGAACAAAGAAATGCAGAAAGAATAAGACTTACAGGATATGATCCTATTGAACCTACAGTTAATCCTACTGCACCTCCTACATTAAGGCCACAGACAAGACCTAAAAAAGTTGCACCTAAAAAAGAAGTTGCACCACAACAACCTACAATAGAAAAATTGCAATTTAGTAATTTTAAAGGTAATGTTATTACTACAGCTTCTGACAATTTTGTTAATACTAAAGGTGTTTCTATAGATGTTAATCCAGAAGGTACACCCGGTAAAAATTCTGTTGGTGCATTTAGACAAGGTTTATATGCAGGTGATGGTTTTGAATGGAGAGAAGATGGCACTAGAATATACACGGGTGTAAATCAAGGTGTTACAGGTACTACTGATCCATCTGTTGCGTCTAAACCTTTGACACAAGAACTAATTAATCTTGACTTTATAAAAGATCTTTTTGGTACAGATAAAAAAGATAAAACAAGTAAAGATAAGCCTATTGTAAAAACAGGTGATGGTGGTGTTGCGGAAGCTCAAGCTATTAAAGAAAAACAAGCTAGACAGTCAGACGATGAAAGACAGGCTGAAAGAGAAGCTGCAAGAGCCGCTACTAAAACTACAAAAGCATCAACTAAAGAATATAAAACAAAAAAAGAAGCAAGGGCTGCAACAGATAAAGCAGTAGAAAAATTCGGTAGAGCTACTGGTGGTAGAGCTAAAGGTGGTTTGATTGACAGACCTATAAAAACAAAAAAGACTAAGAAGCGTGGTTTAGCGGCACGTTAGTAATCCGTTAAATATGAACTGGCTACTCACCCCCCTTACAACACATAGGCTACGGTGGCCCCAGAACAGGAACTAAAATGGAAAATCAAATAGTAGAAGCACAAGAAGCACCAAAGAGTATGATGATGCAGCGTAAAAGTAGAGTACGTGAACGTGCAGATAAAGATGAAGAAGAACTAAAAGAGTTATTAGCAGAACAAAATAATACAAAAGAAGAGGCAGAAGTAAAGGCTAAAGAAGAAGCAGAGCCTGATACTGCAGAAGAAAGAAGCTACAAGAAACGATATGCAGATCTACGTAGAGGATCACAAAAAGCTAAAGAAGAATTAGAAACTCGTATTGCTGCATTAGAAACACAACTTAAACAAAGCGCAGCACAAGAAATTAAACTGCCTAAGTCAGATGAAGACATTGATAGTTGGGCAAAAGAATATCCAGATGTAGCAGCCATTGTAGAAACTATTGCAATTAAAAAGGCACGTGAACAACAGGCTGGCTTAGAGGATAAAGTAAAAGAGATAGACGCCATGCGTGAGACTGCCTCACGTGAACGTGCAGAAGTAGAGTTATTAAAAGCTCACCCTGACTTTGGCGAAATACGTGACAGTGATGAGTTTCACGATTGGGCAGAACAACAGCCTAAGTGGGTACAAGAAGCTCTGTATGAGAATGATAACGATGCAAGGTCTGCATCACGTGCGATTGATCTGTATAAAGCAGACATGAACATATCAACAAAGAAACCTAGCAACAACAAAGATGCTGCTAAGTCTGTAAGTACTCGTAATACTAGAAGTCAACCAGACGCTGAATCAAACAATAATAAATTGTCAGAGTCAAAAGTAAACAAAATGTCTAGTAAAGAGTACGAAAAACATCAAGACGAAATCATGGAAGCTATACGAAGTGGTAATTTTATTTACGATATTTCGGGTAGCGCACGATAAAAGACTTGACAATACGAGTATAAAGAATATAACTATATACATCGGGTTTAATGCGGCCCCATTTATGGATTACCCGCATTAGCCTATCTTCACAAACATAAATAGTTCTAGCGATTACCTAATATCTTTGGCCCGTTATATAGAAGGTCGGCCAACTTTCTACAATAATGTTACCCAACAGAGTTAGCCTCATTAAAAACGATTTTAGTTTGTATCTGTGTCTCAATGCAAAGGATATTACAATGGCATTTACGACAGCTACGGGTTATGGAAATCTACCTAATGGTAATTTTAGCCCGGTCATTTACAGCAAACAGGTACAGCTTGCGTTCCGCAAAGCTACTGTCTGTGGTGACATTACTAACTCCGATTATTTCGGAGAGATAAGTGGTCAAGGCGATACCGTCAAGATCATTAAGGAACCAGAAATTTCTGTTTCGCAGTATGCACGTGGCACGAATGTCACAGCACAAGATTTACAAGACGAAGACTTCTCATTAGTCATTGACAAAGCTAACTATTTTGCTTTTAAAATGGACGATATTGAAGAAGCTCATAGTCATGTAAACTTTATGGATCTTGCATCTAATCGTGCTGCATACCGTTTGGCAGATCAACATGACCAAGAAGTTCTTGGATACATGGCTGGTTATGCACAGTCTTCATTGCACTCGCAAGCTGATGGACTGAACTCAACTGTAAACGGTACTAAAGCAGTATCAACTGCAGGATCGAATGAGTTGCTATCTTCTATGCAACTTCATAAGGGTGACTTTGGGAATATTACTACTGGTTCCGCAGGAACACACTCTATTCCTTTAGCTGCACGTTTACCGGGTGCAACTGCACTTCCAACGGCAACTGCTTCACCAGCAATGGTTGTAGCACGTATGGCTCGTTTACTTGATCAACAGCAAGTAGATAAGCAAGGTCGCTGGTTAGTGGTAGATCCAGTATTCATGGAAATCTTAGCTGATGAAGATTCACGCTTCATGAACGCAGACTTCGGTGAATCAGGTGGATTGCGTAATGGTCTTTCCATTAACAACTTCCACGGCTTCCGTGTATACTCCTCGTCTAACCTGCCATCAGTAGGTACTGGACCGGGAACTACAGGTTCTGCAAACCAACTGACTAACTTCGGCGTTGTCGTAGCTGGTCATGATTCTGCTGTAGCAACTGCAGAGCAGATCAATAAGACAGAAACATATCGTGACCCTGACAGCTTTGCTGACATTGTTCGTGGTATGCATCTATACGGCAGGAAGATTCTTCGTCCAGAAGCAATCGTAACTGCTCGTTATAACGCAGCGTAAGGGAGATATAACATGGCTACTTATGATATGACTTCCAGTGATACCGCTGGTGTTGGAGCAAACGTTTTAGCTGTTCCAACTAACGTTGGTAATACTGTACGAACCATTGAAGCAATACTAGATATTGATGCAATGGTAACTGCTGGTTACTCTGGTGCAGATGGGGATGTATTTCAACTTCTTGAAATCCCTGCTGAATCCGTAGTAGTTGCTGCTGGTGCAGAGATTATGAAATCTTTCACAGCTTCTTGTACTGCCGATATTGACTTCGCTGGTGGCGATGACATTATTGATGGTGCAGATATAACTGCTGCTGCTGGTACGTATCTTGCAAAAGGTACTAATGGCGAAGCTAACGTTGTAAATACAGGAGCAGCTTCTACTTTTGCTGCCGCTGCACTTGCATGTGTTGGTGCTGCAGATACCATTGATGTGACAATAGCTGGTGCTGCACCTGCTACTGGACGTCTACGGGTATACGCAGTAATTGCTGACGTTTCTGCCGCAATGACAGAAGCTGCAGTCGCCCAGCGTGATCTGGTATAATACTAAACACTACTTTGGGGCTGGCATGTCGCTGGCCCCATTGACGCATCCAAAGGAAACTTAATGGCATATACATACTTAGATATTACAAATGAAGTTATTGCTCGTTTTAATGAGGTTGCTCTTACATCTTCTAACTTTACTGCAGCTAGAGGGTTTCAGATACAATGTAAAAATGCAGTAAACGATTCTATTGATTATATTAATACCAGTGCATACAGTTGGCCCTTTAACCATTCTACTCAAACAGATACACTTGTTGCTGGTACTACCCGATATAGCATACCTACTACGGCTAAACACGTAGACTACGATACCTTTAGACTTGTAAAAGATGATTCATTAAGTGTAGGTGGTGGAAGTTTAAACGTTTTAGATTACAAAGATTACCTAGATAGTTTTATTACACAGGAAGATCAAACAGATGTAGGTAGTGTACCTCGTAGTGTTTTTAGAACTCCTGATAATAACTATGGTTTATATCCTTATCCTGATAAAGCATACTCTTTAAAGTACGAATTGTATTCATATACAACTGCTTTGTCTGCAGCTACAGATGTTCCTGTAATACCAGAGCAATATAGAGCCGTTATAGTAGATGGTGCAACTGCATATGGGTATCAGTACAGGGGTGAAGCAAATCAGTTTCAATTAAACTTTCAGAGATTTGAAGCTGGTATAAAAAATATGAGAAGTCTTTTATCTAATAGGGTAGATTATATAAGATCTAAAATGATTACACGATCATCTAAATCTGTAAGTATGTTTGGTTAAGGTTTAAATATGGCAGACGAATCAGGTCTTAATCCATTTATCTTTCCATGTAAAGGTGGTTTGGTACTCAACAGTTCTACTTTTACTATGGACCCCGGACAAGCATTTGAGTTGCAAAACTTTGAGCCTGACATTAAAGGTGGATACCGTAGGATAAATGGATATACTAAATGGAACGCTAACTTAGTTCCTCATACCTCTGCTACTTCTGAAAAGGTACTTATGTCTGCGTACCACAAAGGAGAAGTAATAGCAGCTAGAGGTACTAAAGTATTTAGATCTACAGGTGCAAGTAATGCACTAAATGGTGCAATTAATAATTCAGCTACTACACTTACACTGGATAGCACTGCAGACTTTAGTACAACGGGTACTATACTTGTAGGTACAGAACAGATTACTTACACAGGTAAAAGTACTACACAGCTTACTGGTTGTACAAGAGGAGCAAATAGTACGAGTGCTGCAGCACATGCAGATGATGCAACACTTACACAGTACTGGACACAGATAGATACGGGTCGTACAAGTGCAGGTAAGTATACTTTTTACAGACAGAACTTATCTGGCACTGACATAATAGTATTTGCAGATGGGGCTAACAATGCAGCATACTTTGCCTCTGGTAACTCTGTAACTGACATAAATGGAACTGGCGCACCTGCTAACCCTAAGTTTGTAACAGGACACAAGAACACTTTATTCTTTGCTGGTATGTCTAGTAATCCACAGGAGATAGTTTTTACTGCACCATACTCAGCTACAGACTTTACGGCAGCTAACGGTGCAGGATCAATTGTAGTAGAAAGTCCTATCACAGGATTGTTTCCATTTCGTGATGATCTGATTATATTCTGTGAAGAACGTATATTTAAATTGTCAGGTAATAGCGTAGCTGACTTTCAGTTAGTTCCTATATCTCGTAACATAGGATGTATGAATGGGTTTACAATACAAGAATTTGCAGGTGACATTGTATTCTTAGGTAGAGATGGGCTTAGAACTGTAGCTGGAACTGAACGTATCGGTGACGTAGAACTTGGAAGTATTAGTACACCAGTACATCAGTTGTTTAATGTATACAGTACGATAGATGAATTTGATTCTTTAATTGTACCTGACAAGACACAGTATAGAATATTCTTTGTGAACTCTTCTACTACTGCAAAAAAAACAACAAAGGGTGTTATTGCTCATAGATCAAGAGATGGGTATGAGTTTTCTGAAACGTTTGGATTACAACCTTCTTGTACTGACTCTATAAATGAAGATGGTAAAGTATATGTATTACATGGTGGATATGATGGATATGTGTACAGACAAGAACAAGGCAATACTTTTGATGGAGACAATATAATCGGTAGATACAGATCACCTGATTTAACTATGGGTGATGCAGGTATTCGTAAAAACTTCCAAAGGGTTATTATTAACTATGCTCCTGAAGGTGTAGTAAACTCTGACTTGTTCTTACGATATGACTATGAAGACCCTGATGCTCCAAGACCTGCAGCTTATCCATTTGATAGTAGCTCTATCGTTGCTATATATGGAGCAGGAGCATATGGTACTGTTACTTACGGTGGGCAGTCTCAGCCTTTGGTAAGACAGGCAGTAGAAGGTAGTGGCTTTGCAATAGCACTAAGGGTTGTTGACAATGGTACATCAGAGCCTTACTCACTTAAAGGCTTTCAGTTAGAATTTGATGCAGCCGCAAGGCGTTAAAGGAGAAATAAATGGCTGGTTATACACGGCAGTCCACATATACAGACGGTGACATTATTGATGCAGCAGACTCTAATGACGAGTTTGACCAACTTCTAGCTGCCTTTAATGCTTCTTCTGGACACACACACGATGGTACTGCTGCAGAGGGTGCAGCAATTACTAAGCTACTAAGTAACACACTTACCTTTGGTGCAGCTACTTCAGGTACAGATATTACAATTACCTTTGACGGTGAGACTAATGACGGTGTACTAAAGTGGATGGAAGACGAAGACTACTTTGAGTTTTCTGATGACATACTTGTAGCCTCTACTGAAAAGATACAGTTTCGTGATACAGCTATTTATATTAACTCATCTGCTGATGGTCAACTTGATCTCGTAGCTGATACAGAAATACAAATCGCAGCTACTACTATTGACATGAATGGTGCTGCAGACATCTCAGGTAACTTAGCTGTAGGTGGTAATCTTACAGTTGCAGGTAATGCTACAGTAACAGGTACTACAACGTTTAACGGTGGTACACTCACATTAGGTGACTCAGCCAGTGACAACGTAGTATTTGGTGCAGATGTTGACTCACACATTATACCTGACGATGATGACACATACGACTTAGGTAGCTCAAGTCAACAGTGGCGTAATTTATTTATTGATGGTACAGCAAATATTGATACAGCCTCTATAGATAATATATCTGATGATACACTTGTGGCTACAGATAAAAAGATACAGTTTCGTGACACTGGCCTGTATATTAACTCTAGTACAGATGGACAGTTAGATATTGTAGCTGACACTGAAGTACAGATAGCTGCAACTACAGTGGACATTAATGGTGCAGTAGATGTATCAGGTAATCTATCTGTAGGTGGTAACTTAGACGTTACAGGTACATTTGATCTAAGTGACTCTAACTTTACTAATGCAGGTGACATACAGCTAGATAGTATTACAGGTGACTCAGATACAAACACTAGCATTACCTTTAGTGGCTCAGATGTAATTACGGTTACTACTGGTGGTGAGACACAAGTTACATTTAACAATGGTTCTATTCTACCTACAACTGACAATGACGTAGACTTAGGATCTAGCTCACTAGAGTTTAAAGACTTGTACATTGATGGTACTGCCTATGTAGATGCCATAAACTTTAATGGTACTGCAATATCTGCTACTGCAGCAGAACTTAATATTATGGATGGTGTAACAAGTACTGCAGCAGAGCTTAACATTCTTGATGGCGTTACGTCAACTGCAGCAGAACTAAACATACTTGACGGTGTAACATCTACTGCCGCTGAGTTAAACATCCTTGATGGTGTTACAGCTACAACTGCAGAGATAAACCTTATTGATGGTGATACTTCAAGAGGTACTACGGCAGTAGCAAGTGGTGACGGTATTCTCATCAATGATGCTGGAACTATGCGTATGACTAATGTAGATACAGTGTCTACATACTTTGCAAGTCACAACGTAGGTGGAGGTAACATTGTTACTACTGGTGCATTAAACTCAGGTAGTATTACTTCTGGCTTTGGTGCTATAGATAATGGTTCGTCTAACATTACTACGACAGGTGTAGGTTCCTTTGGCTCACTAGATATTAGTGGTGCTATAGATGTAGATGGCACTAGCAACTTAGATGCAGTAGATATAGACGGTGCTGTAGACATGGCAAGTACTCTGCAAGTTACAGGAGTAGCTACACTTACAGCTACTGCAATAGCTAACGCAGGTGTATCTGTAAAGAACGGAGCTACATCTGCTGGCTTTGTAGAGTTCTTTGAGGACTCAGATAACGGCTCAAATAAAGTAACACTAATAGGACCAGCATCTACTGCAGATGTGACCTTGACTTTACCTGCTGCTGCTGGTACAGTTGCAACAACAGATGATGCCACAGCCCTAGCCATTGCGCTTGGTTGATATAGGAGAAAACAATGGCTAATACTTTTAAAACAATTACACGGGATGTAGCACCAGCAAGTTCTGGTACACCTGAAACAATATACACAGTACAGTCTGGTAGTACTGTTATCATACTTGGACTATTCTTATGTAACGTACACAGTTCACAGGTTACTGCTTCAGTAGACTTTGTGAGTACAACAACTCAAACAAGTCAGACACAAAACACTACGGCACAACTTGTTAAAGATGTAGCTATACCTGTAGGATCATCTTTGTCTGTACTTGACGGTAAGATTGTAGCTAACGTAGGTGACATAATTAAAGTAGACTGTTCTGTAGCTGACAAAGTTTCAGTAATAATGAGTTACATGGAGATAACCTAATGGCAGGATATATTGGCTCTAGGGCTGTAAGTGTAAACACTACATCAGCTACCATCACTGATGACCTAACGATAGGTGACGATCTTACTGTTACTGATGACATGACCGTTGGTGGTACTCTTGGAGTTACAGGTGTCTTAACTGCGACTTCATTAGACATCTCTGGTGACATAGACGTAGACGGTACAACTAACCTAGACGTAGTTGATATTGATGGTGCTGTTGACATGGCATCTACTCTAGATGTAAGCGGAAATTTGGGGATTGGAACTACCGCAACTACCGCAGCTAGTAGTACTAAAAATATATTCTTAGGTGGGACAGGTAACATTTATGCTGATGCAGCAGCAAGTGCAGATGCTTCATTATCCATTAGTCAAAACGCAAAAGTAGATGCGGATAACTCATGGGAATATATTGTTACTGACGAAGCTAGTAACTATTATCAGAACGCTGGTTATCACGTATGGCGTTACGCTGCAAGCGGCAGTGCAGGGGCAGATATTTCTTGGTCAGAGGCCATGCGCATCGACAGCGGTCGGTTACTAATAGGCACAACTTCTACATATTTTGCAGATGCAGATGACCTTGTTGTAGCAGGTAGTGGGAACCAAGGAATAACGATAGCCTCTGGTACTTCTAATGCTGGAAACATTTTCTTTGCTGATGGCACTTCTGGTGATGATCGATTTAGGGGAATTGTCAGATACGACCACTCTGGGAATAATATGTTATTTTATACTAATGGTGCAAATGAACGTATGCGCATCGACAGCAGCGGCAACGTGCTGGTGGGTAAATCAAGTGTGTCATTTGGCACAGCGGGTGCGGAGCTAAACCCTAGCGGCTCTCATAACATGACAAGAAGTGGTGGCGCATCACTTTCTTTGAATCGCCTTTCGAGTGATGGGAATATTTTAGATTTCTACAAAGACGGCACGGGTGTAGGGAGTATTAATTCACGAGCAGGGGTTGTAACAACTATAATTTTAGACCCTCGCTCTGGTGGCGGTGGCCTCTCTGGAGGAGGACAAACTATTTTTCCGACAGATAATGGTGGCACTTTAGCAGATGACCGTATTAGTTTTGGTAGTAGCAGTTTAAGGTTTGACGACATCTTTGCCACCAACGGCACAATTCAAACCTCTGACCAAAACGAAAAACAAGACATAGCTGCACTTACTTCAGCCGAAATGTTGGTAGCAAAACGTATATCTGCGTTGTTCAAGACATTCCGCTGGAAATCCAAGGTTGCAGCTAAGGGTGACGATGCAAGAACTCACTCAGGTATTGTAGCTCAAGATGTGCAAGCAGCTTTTGCAGCCGAAAGTCTGGACGCTGGTGATTATGGAATGTTTATAAGCACAACTTGGACAAATGATGATGGTGATGAACAAACTAGAATGGGTATTCGTTACCCTGAGTTGTTGTCATTCTTAGCGGCATACAATGAACAACGCTTTGCAGCTATTGAGACACGCTTAACGGCATTAGAAGGATAAACAAATGGCAATAACATATACTTGGACTATTCCAACTGTTAAAAGAACAATCGCAACTGGTGGTATCAACACGATACATTGGCGTTGCAATGCAGTAGACGGTGATCACTCAGTCGGCAACTACGGCTCATTTGGCTGTGCGCCTGACCCATCGGCATCTGACTTTATTGCTTATGCCGATGTAACAGAAGCTAACTGCATAGCGTGGGCGCAAGCTCATGTTGGCAAAGACGACACTGAGGCGGAACTTGCTGCCCAGATAGCGGTGCTGAAAGCACCAACCCAAGCTGCAGGAACACCTTGGTAAAAAATAAGGATAAACAAACATGACCAGAGCAAGAGATTTAGCCGATAGTGCAGACAAGGACATTGCTGGCACACTCACTTTAGATGCCGTTAATGCAAGCGGTGTAATCACAGGTTTGACTGTAGAAGCTACAGGCGATACTGCTGCTGGTGATAATGCAGCTATGGGATATACTGCTGCTGAAGGTTTGATCCTAACAGGTCAAGGTAGTACAGGTGACGTAACGATTAAGAATGATGCCGATGCAGTGGTTCTGCAAGTGCCTACTGGTACGACAAATGTTAATGTTATTGGCTCTCTAGATGTCGCTACCAACGCTGTAATTGATGGCACTGCCCTCGTAACAGGTGTCCTGACCACCACGGCTGCGACTGTGTTTAATGGTGGATTTGTTAGTAATGCTAACTCTACAGTAAATCCTACTGGAGGTGTAATTACTCTAGGAGCAAATGGACATATTATTTCTAAGCAATCTCTTGATGTTGCTACTGCTGGTGGTCGTTTTATTGGTCAAAGTAACCGTGGAGAACTAGGTAATATTGGTATTGAACAAACTGCCAACAGTACAGACGGTGGTTACATAAGGTTTTCTACTGCACCTTCTGGATCAACAACTTCAGCAGAGGCCATGCGCATCCAAAGCAACGGCAGTGTCGGCATTGGCGTAACTAATCCTTCCTCTTTTAATTCTGGGGCGTATAATTTAGTAGTAGGCGATCCAAGTATTAACAGTCAGGGCATGACTATAGCCGCTGATACAAGTTCAATTTTATATTTCGCTGATGGAACAAGTGGTGCTGAAACATTTGCGGGGAGTATTATTTACAATCACTCCGATAACAATATGACGTTTAGAACGAATGGATTTAATTCAGCTTTAGTAATAGCTTCAGATCAGTCAGTATCCACACCCACAGCAGGTACATCTAACGTAAAGCTTGGTGTCAACGCAGGTAACTCAATAGCTTCTGGCGGTAACTACAACGTCTGTATAGGAGATGAAGCAGGAACGGCTATAAGCACAGGTGATAAAAACATTGCTGTTGGTTTTACTGCTTTGAACGGTGAGGTACTTGGTTCTCAGGCAACGGCTGTAGGATACCAAGCTCTATTTTCACAAAACATGGGATCGTCTGTAAACAGTGACAATACTGCTGTTGGTTATAATGCAGGTAGTTCAATTAGCACAGGTAAAAGAAATACCATTTTGGGTGCGTCAGCAGGATTACAAGGACAGACCATAGATGACAGCGTAATTATTGGTTACAATGCTGGTGGCGGTGCTGTTATGACAGGCCATGATAATGTCTTAATTGGTAAAGATTCTGGTCAATCTATGACCTCTGGGCAAGCCAATGTAATGGTAGGACGTGATACTGGACAAGCTACAAACACAGGTCAATGGAATATTGCTATCGGGGATCAAGCCTTACAAGCAAACCAAGATGGTGACGGTGCAGTAGCTATTGGACGTGATGCCTTGGCAGTCTTTGAACCTGCTGACGGTCTAAGTTACAACGTGGTGATTGGTTATCAGGCAGGTGCTGTGGTGACTACTGGTCTAAACAATACTCTTGTTGGAGGTGTTGCAGGAGATGCTCTTCAAGGTGGACATAATAATACAGCGGTGGGTATGGGCGCAGCAGGGGCACTTATTTCTGGCGGTCTCAACACGGCAATAGGAGAATCAGCAGCTAAAACCTTAACAACTGGGGGTTCCAATGTTTGTATTGGAGAAGATGCAGATGTTAGTGCTAGTGGTAATAGTAATTCAATATGTCTTGGCGTAGGAATAGCTGCTGCTGCGAATGACTTTTCGTTTGGTAAATCAGGAAATGTTGTAACAAATGATTTTGATACAGATGCTAACTGGTCACGATCCTCTGATGAGCGTTTAAAGAAAAACATTACAAATCAGACATTAGGTTTAGATTTTATAAATGATTTAAGAACTGTTAAATATAAATGGAAAGCCAATGGTGAGCTTGATGCTTCAGACAGTCAATTAGCACATTTGCGTAAGACTGATGATGACGGTAACATTATTAACTATATGAACACAGATGCAACAATGCACAACTTTATCGCACAAGAAGTTAAAGCTGCATTAGACACGGCAGGTGTATCTGACTTTGCTGGTTGGAAAGAAGATCATTATGGGGTGCAACAAGTATCTCGTGAGATGTTTGTCATACCACTTGTAAAGGCAGTACAAGAACTGTCAACCAAACTAGATGCAGCACTCGCTCGTATAGCAACACTGGAAGGATAAGACATGGCAATTACATTCACATGGTCTGTTAGTGATATGCACAAAGTCACTGAAACAGGTGCAGTATATAAAGTTGATTGGTCTTGCAGTGGCGTAGATGCTGATACTAAAATAAGTCACAGTCGGTCAGGGTCATACTTGCATACAGAATCTGTTAATGTACCAGAAGTTACAGAAACAGTTAAAGACGATGATGGTAATGATGTTACAAGAGAGGTAACCTCTGCATATACAAAGATTGTACAGGCTACACCTGACCACACAGCATCAGACTTTAAGGCATACACAGACTTAACTGAGGCAGACGTATTAGCTTGGTGTAAAGCTGACGGTGTAGGCGCATCTAATGAAGCTCTTATAACGTCTAACATTACTAATAAGATAGCTAACAGTGCTAACTCCACAGGACTACCTTGGTAGAAAGATAAGGATAAACAGACATGGCAGGATATTTAGGATCAGTACCAGTACCACAGGCTACCCAACACAGGGAAACCTTTACTGCTACTGCTGGTCAGACTACGTTTAACACGGCAGGTTATACACCTCTGTTTATAGATGTGTACCTCAATGGTGTCCATCTAAGTCCTGCCGATATTACAGCTACTAATGGGAGTGACGTTGTACTAGGTGCATGTGTAGTCAATGACATTGTAGACATTGTAAGCTATACACCATTTGAGGTAGCAAGTCAAACGTTTACTGGTACGACTACAATGACAGACGTTGTAGCAGCGTCCTTAGACATCTCTGGTAACATAGATATTGATGGAACAACTAACTTAGATGTTGTAGATATTGATGGTGCTGTTGATATGGCATCTACATTGGGAGTAGCTGGTGTAGTCACAGCTAATGCTGGTGTAGTTGTAGATAACTTCACGCTTGATGGAACTACTCTGGCTTTAAGCTCTGGTAACTTCACGCTTGATGTAGCTGGAACAATATCTCTTGATGCTGATGGTGCTGACATTATGTTTAAAGATGGTGGTACAGAGTTTGGTAGAGTGTACAACTCATCAAATGATTTTGCCCTGTATTCAGCAATTTCAGACCAAGATATGAAATTTCAAGGCAACGATGGTGGTTCTCTTGTTACAGCATTAACCCTTGATATGTCTGACGCTGGTGCGGCTACGTTTAATTCTAATGTTGGGATTGGTGTAGCACCAGCAACAGCTTATGGAAGTGCTTTACAAATCCACGACAGTGGTACAAGCGGTGCTAACTTACGTTTGACAGATAGTAACACTGGATCTGGAACTGGCAACGGTATGGAGCTTCTTGCTATTAACGCTGATAACTATTGGATAAATCGTGAAAATGGCCCAATCTTTAAAATTATAAATGGTCAATCAGTTCAAAAGATTACTACCACTGCCACTGAGATTCAAAGCGGAAATTTGGGGATTGGAGTTACACCTGATACATTTAGTTCAGGTTATACAGCCTTGCAAATAAACGGATACGCTTACAACATTGCCCATAGTGGTGGTGATCACTACATAACAAACAATGCTTACTATAATAGTAGCTGGAAATATGGTCAAACATCAACTGCTCAAAAAATAGAAATGAGCAGTGGTCTAGCACGAATATTCACAGCGGCTTCGGGTTCAGCAGACGCAGATATTACTTGGGTTGAAGGGCTTAGAGTTGGTGTAAGTGAGTCTGTTTTTAACGAAGCCAGTGACAACATAGATTTCCGTATTGAGAGTGATGGCATTGCAAATATGCTTAATGTTGATGGTCAACATAATTCTGTTTGTATTGGTAATAATACTACATCTCATAGATTTATTGTACACTCAGAAGTCTCTGGTGATCATGTTGCAGCAATTAGAAATGATGGAAACAACACCAACAAACTTGGTCTAGTTATTCTTGCTGGTACAGATGATAACTCTGGCACTAATACTATGATTCAATTTAGAGATGGTGATAATACAGATGTTGGAGCGATAACAGCTTCTGGTGGTACAGTTACTTATGCTGCATTTACGGCTGTACACCCTGCTATTTTACCAGATGAAGACAATGCTAACGGTTATGCTTATGGAACATTAGTAGAGACAACTAGCGTATCTTATGAAAAAAATTCATCAGGAAATGATTTTGAACGTGGTATAATTTATAACGTAACTAAATCAACCAGTGCCAATTCAAGATCAGTTTTAGGAGCTTATTCTGGTAAACTTACTGATTGGATTCCATCAAGTAATAAACATAATATAAATGTATTAGGTGATGGACACATTCTTTGTAACAATTCTGGCGGTAACATAGCTGTAGGTGATGGCATATGTACTTCTGCTACAGCAGGGATTGGACAAAAGGCTACAGCGTCACCCTCTATGATTATTGGAATAGCTCAAGAAGCAGTAACATTTTCTAGCGGTACAGAAACTAAACTTGTGCCAGTTCAATATGGACTACAACAATTTACACCGTGGTCTTAACTTACTGTCATAAAGGAGAAACTAAACATGGCAATAACAACAACGTGGAGTGTCAAAGACATGACGCATAAAGACTCAGATGGAGGTGTGTCTCTTGTCTATTGGTCGCTAACCGCAACTGACGGTACATACTCAGCACAAGAAGGTGGCAAGCTACGATGCACTGCTGATCCTTCTGCATCAGACTACATTGCATACGCAGACCTAAAAGAGAGCGATGTTCTTGGGTGGGTATATGACAGCCTTAAAACAGGTGATGAAACAGCCGCTGAAGCTAAGAAGCGTATTGAAGATGAACGTACAGCAAAGGTGCAGGGTCAAATAGATCGTGCCGCTGCCAACTCTAATGGAGTGCCTTGGTAATGGCGCAAGAATGGCATCTCTCTAAGTCTATACCTCTTACATTTGTACTTGCTATCGTTGTACAAACTATAGGTCTTGTGTGGTATATGTCATCATTAGACGCAAACGTAACAAGCAATGCCCGTGAAATAGCTAGGCATGAGATACGAATAAATGAAATAGAAAAGACATCACAACTACAAGCTGTAATGTTAGGACGAATTGATGAAAACATAAAGGCAATACGGGATGCAGTAGATAAGATGCAAGCCGCAAATTCTGCTAGATAATAAGGTAGTTTACTATGGACCCTTTTACAGCAATGGCTGCAGCTACGGCTGCTTTTAAAGGAATAAAGAAAGCTGTTGATGTAGGAAAAGACATCTCATCTATGGGCCAAACATTATCTCAATGGTCTAAGGCGGTAAGTGACCTAGACTTCTTAGAGAAAAAAGCTCAGAAGCCGCCAATGTATAAGATGTTTAGTGACACTCAGGCTACTGCCTTAGAGATCTGGACACAAAAGCAGAAGCTTAAAGAGATGAGAGAAGAGCTAAAGGAATACATCTCTTTTGTTTATGGACCGTCAGCTTGGAAAGAGATAGTAAGAATAGAAGGTGAACAACGTAAGGCACAAAGGGATGCAGTGTATGCACAAAAAGAGTTTATAGATAACTGTATTAATGGTGTTATAATAACTCTTATGGTACTGGCAGGTGTAGGTGCATTAATAGCTGTTCTGTATTTAGTAGGTGCTAAACAAGGCAAGTGGTAACAAAAGAAAGATAAACGAATGATTCAGTTTCAAGGATTCAAACCAGACGCACAAAAGCGTATTGCAGGTAAGCTAGGTTACACTGGTGACATGTCTAACTTTGACGGGTACTTAGAACAAAACCCTGAAGCAAAGAAACAGATGGATATGTACAAGCAACAAGCTGTAAAGATGATGCAAGGTGGTATGGTACGTAAAAACTATCAAGAGGGTGGA
>Ga0208669_1000043_pt1 | contig 56321 bp, 69 predicted proteins | sample 21_taG_FD_184095 | JGI IMG/M metagenome (GOLD analysis project Ga0208669, IMG submission 184095) | Marine viral communities from the Subarctic Pacific Ocean - 21_ETSP_OMZ_AT15319 metaG (SPAdes) (version 2) | ecosystem: Environmental > Aquatic > Marine > Oceanic | place: Pacific Ocean | collected...
AACCAAAAGAAAATCCGTTTGAGGATAAACCAAAAGAGGACAAACCAAAGAAAGAAACACCAAAGGATGAGGAAGAACCAAAGGAAGAACCAAAGGAAGAACCAAAAAAGAAAAGTTCAATTAAGGATATAATTAATCGTGAAAAAGAACTTATAGAATCAGGAGTTGAAGATGAGGAATTATTGGATTTATTAGAGGAAGAATTTGGAGAAGAAAGAATGGACAAAGCCCAAGAAACCAAATCTTGGAGAAACCGTAAATGAAGAAAACCAGTGAAAAAAATATGAATCGACCAGAATGGGCGAGAAAAATACCAAGATCAAGCCGTATTTGTTTCAGATGTGGACACAAATATTCCAGTCATGTGCCATCATGCAGAAAGATAGTTGAACGTAAACCTGAAAGAAAGGAATGTGATTGTAGAACTTTTGTCAAAGATGAAACAGAATTTGAGATAGTTTTAAGACAGGAAGCAGGGGAAGATAGACGTAGGGCAGAATGGGAAAAGGAAAAAGAAAATGCTTTAATAGAAAAAAAGGACAAGAAATAATATGATTTTACCTTCAGATGAGACAGATTTATCGACAAAAGGTAAACCAGATGAGGAAGATTCATTAAGCACTAAAGAATCATTCACAGGTAAAATAGGCGTAACGATAGGCGATTTGGATAAGTATAAGAAAGATAGTTTGATTAATATATGGAAGGATGCCAATGCATATTATAGTTCAGGGGAAGAATGGACAGATGAAGATGCTGAATTCTTTGATGAATTGGCAGTAAGAATAAATACTGCAACAGAAGAAGGAATTGGCACAGTTTCCGGCCCAGCAGTTGGGATGGTTGCAAATAAAGAATTTGATTATAAAAATAATGAAGATGAAAAAGCAATTAAAGATGAAGGCTTGAATGGAGATGACGGATTAGGTTTTGGACAACATAATGAATCATTCAATGAGGATGATCACCCAAGAGATGAAAGTGGTCAATTCACAAGTGGGAGTGGATCAAACAGTGGATCAAGTGATAGTGAACCAGAATCTGATGAGTGGAGTGGAAATCCAGATACAAATCCGTTTAAAGATAAAAATATAAAAGATATTATTAAATCGATTAAAGGAGGAAGTAAGAATTGGCAAGATTGGAAGTTTGATGAACATATTCCAGAAATGGCAGAAATAGAGAAAAGAAACAAAGAGATACCAAGACCAGAAAAACCAGAAGGATATACAAATGAAAAAATATTCAGAGACGATCCAAATGCAATACAAAAAATGGAAGCAAAGATAAAATATTTGGAAAACGTAGCAGACTATTGGAAACAAGTAACAAAATTCCCTGTTAGAGACTTTGGAAATAAATTAGGGTATAGTAGTTTAGGAGATCAAAAATGGTATGCAATGAGTAATAATTCACAATTATTAAACGGTACTAGAAAGAAATTAGAACAAATTAAAAATCAAGGTACACTTACAAGAAATACAACATACAAGTCAGACCAATATGGTAAAAGTAAACCTAGATTTTATTATAAAGAAGAACCAAAAGGCGAATCGTTAGATCAAATATTACTTAACGAAAATTACATACAAGACCAATTCGGTGTATTTTACAGACCAGTCTATGTTGGCGAGAATTACAAAGAACATAAATCCGACTTGGTTTTTGAGGGAAAGTTATATACAAATGAGGGAGTAGGAAACTGTCCATTCTGCAAAGGTGCAGGAAAAATAACCGTTGAAAAATTAGGATTAAAAGATTGTCCAGACTGTGACGGCACAGGAGACATACAAGGCGAACAACAAATACCACAACAAATACCACAAGAAGTTCCAGTTGAAGAAGAAAAGAAACCTAATCCATTTGCTAAAGGTGGAGAATCAAAAGCAAGTGAAACAGTTCCAACGTGGGAAGAAATGGATCAAGTTGGAGGATTATCTGAACCTGATTCACATATTGCTATTGCCATAAGTAAAGGACATGGATTTGACTATGCTGAACAGAAAAGAATTTTTAGAGAACTTGAAAATATTGCAAGTAAATATAATACAACTTATGATACATACAGTGGTGATTGGGATACCTTGCATAATGGTATGAGAGTAAAAATGCATCTATCTGATCAAGCAGTATCTGATATAGAAAACATAAATCCAATGTTAATTAGGGCTTCTGTTTCAGAATCAAAAGCAAATGAAGAAGGAACCAGTGACGGTGCAAAGAAGGGCTGGGATACAAGAGGTCGTGGTGGATCAAGCGATGAAGATAAAGTAGATAATTTAGAAAGATATCACAGTGATTTCATGCAAAGAAAAGGATTTGTTAGTGGTAAGCAGATTGAAGGAGTTTGGGAAGAATATAAATCAGAAATGATACCATTAATACAGCAACAAGGAGAAATTACAGGAAATCTTGCATATATGTTAGAAGATGAAAATAATCATAATTTGGTTAGATTGTTAAAAGATGAGTTTGGAGTAAGACCTAGTTCTGAATCAAAAGCAAGTGAAGGAGATTCTGATTATTGCAAGATATGTGGAGATTTTGACGAATCACATTATAATGAAGATGGCAGTATAAGAGATCATGAATTTAAAGCAGGAGGAGTATCAAGTGAATCACTTAATACCGTATGTCCAGAGTGTGGATCAAAAAATACCAGTCGTCAGAAAACCAAGTTTGGTGGTGGACAAGCTCCAGAACGATTCGATTGTAAAAAATGTGGAAATGTTTTTAAACCTAAATCAACTGAATCATGTGGTTGCAAGACAAAGGGATTGGAGGCAAATATAAGCAAATATGAAAAATTTGTTAAGACTGAGATTAACGTATTAAAGACTCGTGCAAAAGCAGGAGAAGCAGTCGGACTAATGTATGGTCTACCAACTGTCAGAAAGAACGGCAAGAAGATCAAAGGAACACTTGCATATGCAGGAGTATCACTAAACGACAGAATTTATCTTCCAGAAGAACTTGCAAAAGGACACGGCAAGACACTTCCATTATTGTTAAACCATTCATCAACGGCAGGTGCAGAAGAAGAAATGGACAGACTTGACGGAGAAATGAGAGATCATTTGGAAAATGAGAAAGATTATGAAGTTGGAGAAGTTACACTTACATGGGATGCAGACAAACTTACACTGTTCTATGAGGGAGTGATTGAAAACGAGTTCTTCCAAAAAGAAGTAGATGACATGGACATGGCAGTATCATTGGGTATTTTCTATGATTCAAACTCTCCAAAGGTTTGTGACGAAGAATGTTACACATTAATCAAGGGAGCAGAATTTAGAGAAGTATCACTTGTATACCATGCAGGATTTCCAATAGCAACAATCGAAGCAGTTGAATCAAAATTAAAAAGAGCATCAATCAAGGACATTAAGGCAAAAGCAAGTGAAGTAAATTATGATTATAATAATATCGAGGGAGGATCAACAATTCAGTATTATGGATATGATAGTAGAACTGGCAATGCAGATGGCAGTATAAAGAAAGGTAAGGCACAATTAAAAGGCCCAGCAGGTTGGGTTGTGGGAAGTGGAAATGGAACTATTGTAGATGAAAGAAGTTTTATTAGTTCAGAATCAAAAGCAAACGAAGATTCATTGATTAAAATTGAGGATAATGAAGATGCAGATACACAAGTAACTATTTTAGACGAATGGAAGAATGAAACAGATCCAGATGTAAACGGAGAAACCAAAGGCATTAGAACTACAAAAGCAAAGGAGTATTATCTTGGGGATAAAATAAAAATGACAGATGATGCAATTGATAATTATGGTCAACAGTATAAGGATAAATCTTTTACAATATCACACATAGCAAATTCAGTTGAAGATCACATGGGTTATGATGAAGGCATGGGTGGAGAAAACTTATATGATTTAGACGAACTTGAATTTTCTTTATATGATTATGAAGTAGAGTCAGCAAGTGAATCTAAAGCAAGTGAAGAACTAGACGAAGAAGAAGATGAAATGCCTCTTGGTGGAAGTGTAAATGCAGAGCCAAAAGAAACTGATACCGTAGAACAACCAATAATTGTAGAATCAGTGCAAACACCAAACAGTTTTAGTGTCAGAGGTGTATCAGGAATGACAATATCAAACAGCAATGGCGTAGAAAAATATGCATTTGACCCAACACAAAATTATTCAACAAACACAATTCACTTTTCCGTAACGGAACAAGGAGGAACCATTTTTGGAGAAGAAATACAGTTAACACCAAAGATGACAACTCCAGACGAACTAACCAAAGAAATAGAGTCAAAGCCAGATATTAAATTTACAGATGCAGACGAAGATATTTTAAAAAAAAACTAAAAATTCATGAAGAATTTCAAGAACAAGATCACCCAAGAGATGGAGATGGCAAGTTTGCAAAGAAGGGGTCTAGTAAATTACCTAAAGAAACAGTGGATAAGATAATTGATAAAATAAAAAATACACCTGATTGGAAATCAAGAGATGGGTATGATGTATCAGATAAAGTTGAAACTTCACATTTCCTAACTCCTAATGGAGAACTAATCGGTAACTATAATCATAATACAATGGTTACAGATCTCTCACCAATGATTGATGGGTTTGAACTGACTGGAAAAACTGGTGGAGGAACAATAGAAGAAAAAGACGGTACATGGACAAAATTACCATATAAACCTCATGCAACTTGGAATGATATTACAAACTTCCTTGCTCATACTGGTTTTGTCAGAGCAACCAATGAAGGAATTGGTGAACGTGGATTTGGTCATAGTGTAAATTTAACAGTGAATGGAATATTGACAAATTCACAAATACGTGCAATACAAAGAATGGAACAAACAAGTTCTGCTGGAACCACACTAGTGTTTGATATTATGGGAGATGAAACGCAGAGTGGTCATGGTACATTCAGAGATTTCATGAAGGCATATAGAAAAAATTATGGTACTGAAGCATTTCAAGAACAAGATCACCCAAGAGATGAAGATGGTAAGTTTACGGATAAATCATCAATAAGAACAAATTTTGATCAAATGTTTAAAGATGACACTAAAGAAGATTTTAAAATTCAAGAAGATCATATAGAAAAAGTAAAAGAATGGTATAAGGAAGCTATTGAACAGAAAGTTAAATGGCAAAATGGTGCAGAATATACAATAGGAAAAGGAAAAAATAAAAGAAAAATAACTGAAGAAGATTTTGATAGAATTATTGAAGATAAAAAACAACGAATTAAAAATGAAGAAGATGAACTTGTAGAAATGCACTCAATGTTGGATTCATATGATGATAGACCAGTAATCAAAATAACAGATTCACCAAACACTCAATCTGTAGGAATTAAAGGATTTAAAAATGGTGTTGGAAAGTTTAAGGGATTAAGCAGAGGGGTGCATACTGGTAAAGATATGATAATTGGTGGTATATTTGAGGATGATATCGGTGGTACTTATATTGATTCTAGTCTTAATAAAAATACCAGTGAACTTGCATTCAAAAACCTTGAATATGTCAAAGAAGCATGGAATTTATTGCCAGATGAAGATAGAAATTTAATACATTTTTTAAAATTCAGATTTTCAAATTCAGATAAAAAGAATTTGGGAAGTTTTAATGCTGGATTTAAACAGGGAAATCCAGCAAAATGGTATATGTTAAATACAATAGAAGTGATGTTATCAAATACAGTAAAAAGTGGTACAGGTGCAATCAATACATTAATGCATGAAATCGGACACGTTAAATGGGATCAAATACAACAATTATCTCCAGAAAAAACTAAACGTTTTACTCAACGTATGAGAGAGATTGGCAATATAACACCATATCAGAAAACATATGAAAATGCTGTGAAAACACAGGAATCAAAGAATGAAGAAAAAAGAAACAGTAAGGCATATAAAGAAGGAACTGATGAGTATAGAAAAAATATGGATAAAAACATGGCAGAAGAATTAGAAAATCAGTATATTATATATGGCAATGAAGCTCATTCAGAATTTTATGCCTCATTACACGCACCAACACTTAATTATGGACATAGAATAAGTCAAGACAATATGGAAAAAGTAGCAGAAGCTTACAAGGAGTTGCATGGAATTGTTGATTAGAAAAGAAGTTTATACAGATAATTTTAAGAATCCTGTTTTACCAAAGGATTCAACTGTTAGATATGTCACAATATTTCATCAAGATAAAGTGGGAATTGAGAAACAGTATCAAGAATATTCTGAAAACGGATGGAATATTGTTAGTAAAACACCAAATGTAGATTATTATGATGATGAAGAAATCGAAGATGAAGAAATCGAAGATGAAGAAATCATAGCAACTGAGGACAACCCTAATAGGGAACCAGCAGGATCAGCAGGTGGAATTGGTGGTCAGTTTGCAAGTAAAGACGGTGGTGGAAGTGTATCTGAATACAAAGAAACCACAATGAAAGATGTTGAAACTAAACCAGAAGTAAAGGAAATACAGAAGAAATTGGACACTAATGTAACCAATAAGGTTGAAGATGCAATCAAGGAACTTGGCATAGAAGATAAAATTTATGACGTAGCCATGCAAGGTTCATATGAAAAGGGAACTGACTTACCAGCAAGTGGAAGTGACATGGACTTGTTTGTTGTATTCAATACAAATGTAAGCGAGGAAGAAAAGAATCAGTATGGATTGGAGATAGGCAGAAAAGTTCTCAACAAGGACTTTGCAGAATCTCAAGGTTGGACTGATTACTATGATGAGGAAGTAACTGCAACTTCAAAATATGTTCAGGCATTTTTCAAAGATGGTGAGCAAGAAGTAGAAGTACAGATAGTTCCAACAAAACATTTGACACTTGAGCAGATTAGGGATAAAAAACTTGATGGCAAAGACATAGAAATTGGAATGGAAAGAACACCACATCAAACTGAATATATGAAAACAGCACTTAAAGGAAAAGAGGGAGAAGTTAGAGTATTAAAGAAATTTATGAAAGATGCAGGGTTGTACGGATCAAATCTTAAAGAACAAGGATTTAGTGGATATAGTGCAGAAGTATTAATTGACAAACATGGTTCATTTGAAAACGTGATAGATTTCTTTGCAAACTTAAAAGAAGGAGAAATTGTGGACAAGCAAGGTGGAGGCAAACGAAATGAACAAAACAAATTTTCAATAATAGATCCAATAGATCCAACTCGTGATCTTGTAAGTGCATTCAGTACACAAAAAATAGGCAAGACCATAAACGTTGCAAAGAAATTCAAAGAAACAGGAACCATACCAGATCCTGAATACAGGAAAATGGATTCAACTACAATTACATTTGACAGTGACGAAATGAATGAGGATACATTGATCGGTCAGGTAAGAAAGATGGCAAAAAGTTATCAGGCAAATTTAAAACTCATGGGTTTTAATGTAGAAACAAATACTGAAAAAGTAAACGGTATAGATGTAGAACTTCCAGACTTTTCATTTGATGCAGAGTGGGATAACGATAAAAAGAAAAACATTGTCAAACTTAATCTTGGAACAGATAATATGACTATACCAAAAGAGTATAAAGATAAAGGTATGTCAATAAATCCTCCTAATCCAAAAATGCCAAAAGAGTTATGGGATAAAAAAATTCAAGATTATAGAGATGCACCAAAGAACAAAGGGTTGGACTTTATTGAGGAAGATGGTAAATTGAAAGCTGTGAAAGTGTTTCCATTTACAGATATGGCAGATGCAATTGATTACTTGAACAAAAATCCAGAAGGTAAACTTGTAAATACAAAACAAACAGATCATATAAAATCCAATGGTAGAGTAAGTACAGGAAAATCAGAATTTCAAAACATATAGGCTTATTAAATATGCTTATATACCCAAGCATTGAAACAATTATATGCCTAGAAAGGTTATCAGAGAAGTAGAAGATCAAATTGGCACTTCTGGCGATTTACCAGCATCAAAACCCGTAAAGGGTGCAGGTGTTGCAGAGTCACCAAGTACCGTTTTGAACGGAACAACTCGTCAACAAGATAAACTAGACACAGGCAATGCATCCAATCATTCTGAGGATCAAAGAGTTTTAGGTTTAACTAAAACTACCGAAGCCGAAGATGCAGAATTGGCAGCAAATGATGAAACTGGCGTAGTTGACTCTTTCCCAGCAGAAACTGAGGAAGAACCAGCAGCACACGCTGTTACAAATGCAGATGTTAAAACAGAAGCAAGACGTAACAGACTTTATCACGCAAGAGTTCAAAAAGCAGAGAATGGTGCAATGAGAGCTATCGAAGCTCAAAAAGCACGAGTCCTTGCAAAAAAACTCAAAGCTGAGGAAGCAAGATTAGATGCAGAAATTTTAAAAGCACGAGAAAGTGCAAAACCAAGACTAGCAGTTGGTTCACCAAAAGGTGGATTATCTACTGGAAAGGTTTCAGCACTCGAAGCAGAAGTTTCAAAACCTTCAGCTTGGTTAAGAGCAGTCCAAAGAAACCAAAACGTAAGCCCAGCTTATGTTTGGTCAATCAACAAAGAGAAAATCTTCGAAAGTTATTCTAAAAAAGGAATCAGATCATTCGATTCTAATGACAACGAAGTTATTACAAAAGTAAAAGGCAGTGAAGCAGATATTGGAACCGTAACCGGCCCAGTAGATTCTATGAGAATCATGTCAGAACAAGTATTAGTTTTACCATCTGGTAAAGTTGTTACTCCGATCAGACAATTCTGTGAGACTAAAATCTTACCTGTCGGTACTAAGGAAGCATTCTTCTTTGACTTTGGATCAGTAACCTTCGACACAATCACAGAAGCAGATGATGCAATTGCAACAGCAACACCACCATCAGCAACTGTAATTAGAACAGCAGGTACTAACACTACACCAAGAGGAACCCGAATTACCATTGGTTATTCTCAAACTGAAGAATCCCCAATCGATATTGTAGCTGCAGCTAACAGAGCATTCGCTTTAGAATCTATCAATGATGAATCTAAACAAGTAATGACAAGCTATAACAACGATACAGGATCAGCAGGAACAGCAGGAGCCAAAAAGGCAATTGGTGGTGGAACTAAAGCAGGTAGATGGATTAGAGGAGACACAGGAGCTCAAATTACTGCTGATGCAGCTTTTGGCTCACTTAAATACGTTGGTTTACTCAACGCAAAAGGTGTTATCCAAGATGAAGGTTTAGATGATACTAACCTAATCACTTATACATCTGGCAAAGCAATTCGTGACTTGACATTAGATGCAGACTTGGATTCATATATTGGATATTCCAAACCAGCAATCATAACAGAAGCAACTGTAGAGAGAATCGCAGGAACTAACTTAGTTAGATCAAGTGCAATCGCTTCAGGTGTAGGTAGTGGACTTACAGCTCAAAAACGTTCAGTAATGTTCGTACCTAACGTTGCCTTCGGTTTAGTTTCTGGAAGGGATCTCACAATGGAAGCCCAAAGACGTAACGAACTACAAGCAATCCACTTAACTGGAACACAAAAAGTTCAAGGTTTAGTAAAGAACGTTGAAGCTACTTGTAGAATTAGTCATCTTTAGAATTTCACAGTGTTTAGAAAAGATATATTTTCTTTTTTTTAATTAACAAAAACCTACGGCTATAAACAATTAAATGAAAGTGGGTAGAGGTTCCCACCAACCACTCAAATCCATAGGACATGACTCCTTTCGTGAATGTGTTCGAACACATCCAATATCGAAAGGTTTACCAGACTTGTTTCGAATAGGTTTTCAAACATTCGGCTTTGTGAGTAGGCATTCCACCTATCCCTCAAAGGTTCATCCATGTGATTTCTCACATTTTCCTCCACTACAATTCCTCAACTCAATGTGCTTTGCGTACACACCATGACACGTTTTGCATTGCGTGGTAGTGGTTGTTTGAATTTACAAATACTCTAAGGTATACTTCAATATTAATGTAACTAAAATATTGACTTGAATAAAAAGATTTAAGCCTAATTATTCTTATAAACGACTTTGGATAGTTTTATTTTATGAACCAAAATATCGTGTTCAAATGCCATCTTTGTAAGCATGAATCCAATGATGCAGTAGAAATAGGAATACATTTCGAAAAAAAGCATAATTATAACTTTATTAGGAATGAGAATTTAGTATAAATAATGTCGTACACGGAATATGATTCTATAAAAATCAAACTGCGAATAGCAAATGACTCAATGAGAGATGAAATAGAGTTATATATGCAGGAAATAGACGATTTGTTGGATAATAGACTAAGGGCAAGGTTAGGTGCAGTAAACATATACGGAGATGAGATAATACTTCCACTTACATCAGAAACTGTTCCAGAACTACCATTGGAATTAAAGGGAATTGCGAACAACTTGGTTGTTGCAAAGATAAGATTACAAAACAGTGAGAAACCAATGCTATGGGATGCAGAGGTAAACATACTTGATAATTATTTAGATAGAGTTTATGGTTATATTAGAGGAACTGCTTTTAGACCAAGAAGGACAATTTCATTAAGTCCAGAAACTGGATCAATTGGACAAGTTGTAACGGTAACTGGATCAGGATTTGCACCGACACAAAAACTTACAATTGAATGGTCAAATGGAACAATAGTTACAACACCAACTGATGTAATTTCCACCAATAAAGGAGCATTCACTTTTACATTCCCAATTCCAGCAGGAACAGCAGATGGAGCATATACACTTAAGGTTCATGATACGGTTGGTGGAATGGTTCCTAGTTTTCAGGTGACATAGAATGCAGTCTTGGTCACAAGCAGATGTAATTACACAATTAAAAACTGGTACTTATCCAACAACACAGAAAGAACTTTCATACTATGAACAGAAACAAAAATTTCCGATATATCCATTTGTGGAAGTAAGAAAAGTACAATCAAATTCTGAAACCACAAACATAACAACGGAAACAGAAGAACAGACATTTGAAATAAGATTCTATATGAAATACACAGCACCAGAAAGCGTTGAAGAAGCAAACAGAATTGCAACTGAAAATGAATTACTTGCACGTATTGTTGCAAAGGACTGGATACCAACTGGCGTAATACAATTGGAAAACAAGCAATGGAACACTAATATAATAGATGATCAAATATACGGAAGCAAAAGTGTATTAAGATTTTCAATAAGGGATATAGACACAACTTCTGGAAGTGGATTAATTGGGGCTGATGACAAGTTGGAATTAAACAGTGGAATATCTGGAACATTTCAAATACAGATTCTTGGATTGAATACAAATCAGGGATTTACTATGGATGCACATTTCAATGATACAAGAGAGAAAATATATGACCCAAATCAATTGACAAAATTCGGGGAATTTACAATAACATATGAAAATACTAATGCCATACAAACTGCCATAAAGGCAATAAATGACTTGGGCGTAACCAATAACGGCAAATATATACGTGGAAATTCAAGTGATGGAACACTACAAATCCAACAATTCTCATTTTTGATAGGAAATACCACCACAAGTGGAAATTATGGGGATATTGAACGTGCTACAACCACTTTTTATGCCACTGGAAATTGGTAAATATATTTAAATGATATAATAATATTAAAAATGCTATGGTTGCTCCAACTAATTTTAACTTACAGACATTACGTGGTAAGGCATTTCAAGGATTTGTGCAATTCCAAATACCTACAGATGTCACTCCTCCAAGTGGAGTAGGAACATGGTATAGACTAAAAGAAAGACAAACCATGCAATTTAGTATGAATTTTCCTCGTGCAACACATTATAGTGATGATGGAACACTTGCAGTAGATCCAGCAGGTCAGCAACATAGTTTTCAAATGTCAATAAAACTAACAAGTGATATGTTTGATACTGCAAATCCACCAACTGATAAAAAAACATTATCATATTGGATACATAGAAACAAAATACATGAACCAATACAGGCAATATTCGTAACAAGTTTACCAACTTTGGATACAGCTACAAACAATGATGTCAATATTAAATTTGTATTAGATCCAAATAATTTTTCAACTTCATTATCTGCAAACGGTGGATCACCAGAATTGTCAGTATCTGGAGCAGTAATTTCAATTACTAGTGCATTAAAATCCAATGGTACAGATCAACCTACATCTTGATTCCAAATTCAGAATGGGCAAAATCTTATAAATTAAAACTGATAAGATTTCAACATCTTCGCAAAGACTTTATAAAAACAAAGGCAACCGAACTTGCAAACAAATTGATAATAGACCCAATTATAGAAGAAATGAAACTGAATAATGTTTCCAGAAAAATTTATGAGCAAGTCATTGTTGAAGATGTGATACTTGATGAAACAACTGGAACCATTTTGATAAAAATACATTGTGAATATTTTTCAGAAGATGGATTTGACGTTGCAGTTGCAAGAGAATACGGAACTGAAGATCATATGATTAGACCTAAAGGTAAAGAGAATGGTGGTGCTGATTCCCTTTCATGGATTCAAGGTGGAATGAGAAGATTTAGTAAAGGTCATATGGTTAGTGGACTTCCAAGATTGAACATAATAGAAAGAAAAATCGAAGAAAGGGAATATGAACTTCAACGAGCATTGTATACAGAATATAGAAGATGGAAAAATATGTTCGGTTTTGGATCAATAGGAAGATCAGTAAATTCTTTATACCCATTGGAATCTATTTATTCATAATTGAAATAAAATAAAAAAGTGTTAATCTTTCATAACACTTAAATTTTCGTATTTTTTGTACTCTTCTTTCTTAAAGTCATACACTGACTCATCATCAATGTCATATTCTTTGACGAATGAAGATTCCACAGGATGAACCCATTCTCCTTTTGCTTGTCGTTTTTCTCTGTTTTCATATTTTTCATGCAAGACCATTAGATTGTTCTTTAGTCTACCTAATTGTTCTTGGTCTACACTGAAACCGTAATTGATTCCATATGCAAGAAAGAATTTGTCAAGATCTTCTTTTGAATGCAATGCAAGTCTGCCACCTCTACGTGAGTTGACAATTTTGTATGCTACATCCAAGACAAGTTTTCCAGAGTTTGGTTGTCCTTTGTAGTCAGGGTTTACATATACAAACTCTGCACTTCGAATCACACCAATGGCTTCTGCTTCTTCAATGATTTTTTTACCTTTCATTACATATTATGTAGGGTATATACTCTTAATAAATGTATCTAAAATTATGCTAATATACTAGATAAATTATATTATGAATTATGGTATCAAACCTTGATAAAGAATACACAAGTATAAATACCATATATGAACAGCAAAAAGAATACAGAAAAACGCCAGAAGGTAAGTTGGCAATAAAACGTGCAAATGAAAAACAACTTATGAAAAAAATGACCACATATAATTGTGGAAAATGTGGAGAATGTGAATTTGAAGTTTTAAATGTATATGATGGAAAAACACTTTGTTATAATTGCAGATACCGTAGAGAAAAAGTATTGGAGATGAATGAGTTTTGCCAGTAGATGACGAAATTAATCTGGACAATCCAGAAGGTCTTACACAAGAAGATATAGACCGTATGGTTGAACAAGCAGATGAACTGGAAAGAATAGCATATACTTCTGAAAAGAATGCAGAAACAGTAAAGAAAAATCTTAAAGTTTTCGAAGATAGAAGTTTCAAAGAAATAAATGCAATGACAGGAGAAGCAAAAGATTTAGATTTTGGTAGTATTGGAAATGATGAAGATATTAGGAAACAAATAGCCGAAATATATGAAGAAATGACAATAGCAAAAGAAAAAAGAAAATTAATCGATGCACGTTTGGAAGAAGCAAAAAATCACAGAATGAGAATAGATCAAGAAGTACAAAAAGGTTTTTCTAAATTTAGGAAAGAATTAGACCAATTTGATATTGCTACGTCAAACCCTATAATGTTTGGTAAAGGTAAACTTTTAGGATTTATTGGGAAAGCAGGAGCAGTTGGTGCAATAGCTACAATGGTTTATGGATTAGTTCAAAAAATGTGGCAAGAATTTGAAAATTCATTCAAAGCAGGTGGAGCAAATGATATAAGAAAGTTAATGGAAGATAGAGATAAAGAAATGATGGAAATAAATGATATGATTAACAGAAAATCTGGACAAGTATTTTTCAGTTCAACATCTTCGTTGTCACAAGGAACGGTAGATATTTCAAATACAGAAACTTTAAGAGATCAAGTTGTAAGGTATCAATCCTTTCATCTAGGAGAATAAAATGGCAGATGCATTTATTTATTACCGTTTGAAATCTAACAATACAGATAATTCTCAAAGTGACTATCCAGATCCAAATACCTCAACAACTGCAAGAAATACATTTGTAACAAACATGGAGGCAAACCATAATACTGCACCAAACGCACAGATTTTAAAATTCACTCTACCAAATGAATTATTGGAAAGTGTTACAATGGACTATGAGAATAATATAAAAGATGCACCTGTGAGTGAACCAGACGGAGTAAGAAGAATAAACAAACAGGATAACGGTTTAAGTTATATAAGATATACATTTAGAGGTAGATTCAAAGACAGTGCCACAGATTTAACCACATTAATGAATATGGCTAAAAGATTGCAAGTTGAATCAACAACGGATTCAGATGCATTGGGTTTTGGTATATTTGGATTCTTTACTGACAACACTACTATTGCACCATTCAATACAGATCCAAGATCAACAAAAGGACTGACATTAAAAAGTTTTAACATATCTAGAAGTGGTCAACAACCAAAAAACTTTGACTTTACAATTGTGATGACATTCGGTGGAACATATTGAGTGTAAATACATATTATGATCTGACTTTACAAATCTTAGATAAAAGTAAAAGCACACCGACACCAATAGGAACAGGAAGTTCTGACTTGGAAGCTGGAAGAATTGTAAATGGAGACTTGACACCATATAGAGCAAGTTTGGTATTGACAAACACTGGAAATAATAAAACTGATTCTGGTGTACTTACGTTAAGAGTTCCACCTGATGGAACGTTTGTTAGACAAGAACCAGTATTGGTCAATTCAAACTCAAAAGATCTTTATGTGATTCAAGCACAGATAAGACAAGCCGATGGTTCAGGTGGAGTTAGATATGGAAAGATATTCAGATTTATTATAGGAACACCAACAATAGATGATTCTGTAGGAGATGGGGAAACCATAACATTGAATTTATTACCGATTGAATATAGACTAAAGGAGCATTTACAAAGCAAACAACTTTATTTTTTCACACCCAGAGATTCATTTGAACGTAGGCTATTGGATTATAATTCAACAAAAGGCAGTGACAATCCATCAGTCCAATTCAGTTCAACAACTCCTACACCACCAAGTAGACCCGATATTGACTTACCAGACGATGAGACATTGAAACAAAATTGGTTGCCTCCTGCTCCTAAAGACACACATAGTTTACTTCATGATATAATAAATAAAATGTCACTTCCTAGTACATCTGGTGGTACATTCACGGATTATTATTTTGATATGGAATCAAGTTCAACCAATGGAGACATATCAACAGGAGATATAAATGTCATACAAGTAAGTGCAGAACCGTTTGGATATGAAGATAGTGGAGTGGTATTGGATCCGTTATCAGTTATAAGTCCAGTTGATGCAGAACAGAACAAAACTGTTGTCGCAGATATGCAAAGATTTAAAAACAATATTATATTGGAAGGAAGTCCACGTTATGGTTCATTGCCAATGGATAGAACCAAATTCAACAGTGAATGGGAACACGCACAAGCAAGACCTGTATATAATACAACTTTAAAATATTATAATGGGGAAGATGGCATAAATAATCAGAGTTTAGTTAAAGTAAATCTCAGTCCGTCAAATGGTACAAACAAAAATGTTGAAAGATATTTCAAGTATATAGGAACTAACGGTATTGTTCCACCAACTAATCAAGATCCGTTTTCTCCAAACCAAACTTCATGGTATGAGGATTTCACAACAATTCCAGAATACAGTGCCAATGCACAATATGAGGAAAAAGAAATAATCACAAAAACTAATTCTAGTACAGGCAATGTGGAATTTTTCCAATTATTGCCAGTTACTATTAGTTCAATTGCAAGTACAAATGGAAGTGGTACAAGTAATAAATTTGTAACAGTTACAACTGTAGAAGATCATGGATTAGTTGACGGTGATAAATTTGCTGGTATAGAAGGAACAGTAAATTTCAATATAAAACAAACTGAATTATTTGCTGGTATTATTAAAGTAAGTAACAAAGTATTTAGATTTGAAAAATTCAATAATAATCTTGGTCAGTATACTACTGAAACTACTGGATTTGTATTAGGTTGCAATACTCATTTCAAAGGAGATGCCACTCCTACAAATAACGTAAATGGATGGAATAAGATACTTATTGATACAAACACAAGCAAACGTAAAGCATTTTGGTCTTATACACCGTGGACTAGCAACTATGATTTACAAGAATCAAACTTGAGTGGTGTTCCATCAATACCATTGTGGAGTTCATCACTTAATTATACAGGAAATCCAGTTAAAGGAGATGAAGTGAAAGGTTCTAATGGTAAATGGTATAGAGCCATTGTAGACAGTGGCCCAACATCTGGTGGATCATATGACCCTACAACAAATCCAACAGTTTGGTATAAAATAGATGATTCAGTTCCTACATGGAGTGGTTGTGTTCCAGATTGGAATTTTGAAAGAGCAAACTTTGACAGAGTTAAATCAGAAGATCAATTTGAACAAATATCAATGAAGGCAGTTTACAGAGTTATTACTTCTAGTTCTGAAGTTCCAACTACTGCTGAAAAACAAAATGGTTCAAGGTTTTTACTCAATGGATCAAATAATGCTACATGGAATAGTACAGAATTTTCAGGAAGTAATAATAACAAGGTTGTGGAATGGTATGATCCATTACATGATGCTGGTGAATGGAGATATTCAAAAGCTCCAACAACCAAAGAAGAAGAAATGGTTACAGATCTATCCACTGGAAAAATATTTGGGTGGAAGGGTCTTGCTTGGGTTGAAACATGGACTCCAAACGAACCAATAACTGGAGGATCTGCAACAGTATTTCATTGTGCAAGTAACGGCAATCTTTTATCACGAGATTTAACGAATCCAGTTGTCACAAAAATGGGATTTGGTTTAGTGAGTGGTGCAACACAAATACCAGCACAAGCAATAAGATTATTATATCATTGGGATACAATATGGGGAAGTAGATTAAATTTTTCAAGCAGAGGTGCATGGTACGCAATGCATTTGCCAATGCCAAGAAAGGCTATGGGATCAACTGCCATAGGGGGTATTTACAAACAGAGTACACTTGATACCGTAAACCTTGATCTTAACAGTAAAGGTGGACAAGGTTGGAACAATGGCGTAGACAGTGAGGATTTGGGTAGAATAAGTGCATTGACAATGAAACTTAGATTGTCTGGATATGATTCTACAAATACGGAAGTAAACGGATATGCAAATATGCCATTCAAAGCATGGGCAATAGATGTGTTTGGAAGGGTATGGTTTTCTGATTTCACTGTAAGACGTATGGGTCAATACGATCATGTTAGAATTACTTTTGGTGAACGAGCAGGAAATCAATTGCATCATAACAGGATAGATGAATTGTTTAGTTTCTTAGGTTTTAGATTTTCACAAAACTTTTTCCTAAAACAAAAAGAATTTACTGGAATAGCATTTGATTGGAGATTTGTAAAGTCATGGGGATTGTTTTGGAATGTAGGATATGATGACAATGGAATGTATGTTGGTTCTAGAGATAATTGGATGGATGTTATAAAATCATGGGCTTCACAAGCATGGAGTAGTACAGTTAGTTCATTAACTGCAAATAACGTGCCAGTAGAAAGATTTGTTATTGATCATGTTACATTGGATATAGATGAACTTGCATTTGAGAAACAAATGTTTGCAAACAGTGATGAAACTACGGTTACTGAACCAAGAACGGAATTAATGAGTGAACCAAATGAAATAGACTATAACAACCTCAAGTTAAATGCAAAGGCAAAAAAAGCAAGGAAAAAATTTGTTCCACAACAATGGCATATAAGATCTCATGGAGATGTAAGAATGAGATTAGGTAAAAAGTTTAAGATCACAGGCAAAAGAGTTCCAGAAAATCCAGACCTTTATAATACATGGTATCCTACTGGATCTAATACAAATTATGCCATTGGAACTAAAGTAAAAAGAACAGTTGGTGGAGTGGATATAGTTTTTGAGTCTATTAAATACCCTAATCAAGCCAAGATTCCAGAAAGTCAACCAACATATTGGATAAATCTAACTGAAAGTGTATGTCAACAAGTAGTTCATACAATTGATTCTTCAGGTTATACAATGGCAGTTACAGGAGTGCGAAAGTTCGTATATAGTGAATAGGTATGTCGTGGGAACCAGATACAGAAGAAAATAGGTTAGGTAAAGTAAGAAAGGAACTTGAAGATTTAAAAGCAAATACATCTTTTTTGAATACTTCTATAAATGAAGGCGTGTCATCAAATGCAATCGGAGCAAACTTTGGAGTTTCATCATTCAATCAAGGTGCAAATGGAGATATACCACAACAAATTGATAACTTCTTAGAAGATGTTAGTGGAACTTTTTGGGGAATAGTAGATGTAGTAGGATCATTGTTAGTGATTAATCCAGCAAGTGCAAACGAACAGGTTGCAAATCAATCAACTATAAGAAAATTAAACGGTGGCGTTGATGGTCAAAAAACTGTGATAAAACCAGCATTAGGAACTACAATAAAACTGATAAACAATCCAAATACAAATTTATCCACTGACGGCAATTTATTAATTGGAGCAGATTTGGTATTAACAGATACTGAGTCAGTGACATTAAGATTTGTAACTGATATATTGTATAAAGACTCTTATGAAAATAATGATCCAACAAAAACAGAAATACAAAAAATTGGTGGTTGGATCATTGAATCTACTGGAAGTGGATCAGGAAATTCAACCATTGGTGTATTGAAAGATCCAGTTAAGGTGGCAACTACTGCAAATGTTACCAATTTAAATTTTAGTTCTCCTATTGACGGAATTGCAATGACAGTAGGAGATAGATTTTTAGTCAAGAATCAAACAGATCCAATAAAAAACGGAATTTATATTTGGGCAAACAATTCTGCTTCCACTCGTGCATCAGATATGTCAAGTGGATCAGTTCAGAAGGAAGGAACCATGACTTATGTGCAAGACGGTCTTACACAAAATGAAATACTGTATGCAATAAATATAGGTGGAAATAATATTTTAGTCGATACAAACCCCAATACTTGGGGAGAAATAGGAAGTGGCAGTGGAGGTGGAAGTGGTGCAATAAAGTCTCCAGTTAAGGTTGCAACTACTGCCGATGTAACATCATGGACTTATAACAATACTTCAGGAACTTTAACTGCTTCTGGAAACGGAGTGGTGGCAATAGATGGAATTACCCTTGCTGTCAACAATAGAATATTAGTTAAAGATCAATCACCAGCAAATGAAAACGGTATTTATTCCGTAACAACGGCAGGTGCAGTTGGTGCAACTTTAGTATTAACAAGATCAACCGATATGTCAACAGGTTCTACGATAGAGGGTGGAACAATGGTTTACGTAACTGATGGAACTGTAAACGGAGATAACTTGTTTGGTCTAACAACGGAAGGAACTGTCACGGTTGGAACAGGAAATCAAGCATGGGCTAACCTAACAGGTGGTGGTTGGGTTGGAACAGCAACATCAGATTTGAATATGAGTACATTCAATATTAATGGACTTGATCAATTGATATTCTCAAGTGCTACAAGTACGGATCTTCCTGTTTGGAACACATCAGATTATGGTATGGAGGTATCTGGTGGAACAACTCCAACTGGATTGGATTATCGTATACCATCTTCAAAGGCACATAAATTCTTAGTTAATACTACAAAAATAGCAGAAATAAATTCAGTTTCATTGGATATGAATGCACACAAAATTACTAGTGTATTAAACCCTACAAATCCACAAGATGCAATGACTTTGGATTATTTCAATACAAATGGTATTTGGTTGGAGTTAGATGGAAGTACAACCATGACAGGAAACATAAATGCAGGTAATAATAATCTGATAAACGTAAATGATATATTGACGACAAGAAGTGATGGTACTGCAAGACTTCAAACAACAGGTGGAACAGCAACTTCTGATTTTGTTGGATTATATCTTTCTACCAATACTGATTATTTTCTTCGTCAAGGTACTGATTATATTTTTGAATGGGATAAAAGTGACGGAGAATTTACAATTTTTACAGATGTTGTATTAGGAGATGCAACTACAGACAGAATAACATTCAATGCAAAATCTGCTTCAATCTTAGACATGAATGCAAACAAAATAACTGGTGTTCAAAACCCTTCAAACCCTACTGATGTTGTCACTCTAGATTATTTCAATTCAACTGGAGATGGACAGTGGCTTGAACTTGATGGTACAGGAACTATGACAGGAAATATCAATGCAGGTAACAATAATCTGATCAACGTGAATGATATATTAACAACAAGGGATGATGGTGTTTCAAGACTTATAACCAGTGGTGGAACATCAACATCAAACTTTGTTGGTTTAACTCTTGCAACTGGAACTGATTATTATCTTCGTAAAAGTTCAAGTGACGGTAGTGGTTATGTTTTTGAATGGGATAATAGTGTTCCATCATTTAAATTATCTGTACCAACAATAGTAGATTCGACTTTACAAGTGAATGGAAATACTACATTAGGAAATGCAAATACGGACACTATAACATTCACTGCAAAATCTGCAACGGAATTGAATATGGATGCACATAAAATTACTGGTGTATTGAATCCTACAAACCCTACTGATGTTGTAACTCTAGATTACTTCAATTCCACAGGCGATACTCAATGGTTAGAGTTAGATGGTACAGGAACTATGACAGGAGATATAAATGTAGGAAATAACAATATAGATAATGTAAATGCTGTAAACGTGGTTAGATCTGATTCTACTGCTAGAATGGCTATACAAGGTGGAACTGGTACTACAACTCAAGTTTTGTTTGATGCAGTAACTAATGTTGATGTAAGATTTACAGAAGCACTTGCAGATAGATTTGAAATTCAAAACTCTACCAATACAATTAGATCCCATGTGGATCTCAATATGGAAGGAAATAATATACTCAATGGATCAATTGATACAGGTTTAATTGATTCAGGTATATTAGGAATAGCAAGAGGTGGTACAGGTAATTCAACAAATACTAGAGGAGATATACTGTATTCACCAACATCAGGAACATGGTCAAGACTTCCAGTGGGTAGTGTAAACCAAGTATTAACTAGTGATGGAACAGATGTATCTTGGCAAAATGCAAGTGGTGGAGGATCACAAACACCGTGGACAAGTGACATAGATGCAGATAATCATGCATTAGTTGATGCAAATAATATACAGTTTAGAAATTCAAGTCAAACAGCAGTAAGCAGTACAATACCATATATTCAATTTAATAATTTCGATTTCATAATGAATGCACCATCAGATAAAGGAATAGAATTAAAAATTGGTGGAAATGGTTTCATTTCATTGGTTGGCAATGCTAGTGCTGATAGAGTTGTTCAAATACAACAAAGAGTTGACATGAATCAGAACTATATACAATTTGATGGTATGTCAGCACCATCTACTGTATCAAACGAGCCATTGTTGTTTGCAGATAGTTCAAATTCATCACACCTTTCAATTAAAACAGGTGCAGGAGATACTATTGATTTAGAAGCTTCTAGTGGAGGAGGAGCTCAATTCATAGCAGAAAATAATTTCCAAACAAATCATTCTGAATATGATTTATGGTATATAGTAAATATGCTAACTTATCAAAATGCTATTATGGGAAATATGACAGATTCAACACCAAGCACTGGAAAAATGTATATGTATCCAATTTATTTATCAGAAACAAAAACTCTCAAAAATATAAGTGTGTTTGGACATACAGGAGGAAGTTATAGAATGAAAACAGCTATTTATTCAAATTCTACTAATGGAGAATTATACCCATCAAGTAGAGTTTGGTATCAAACTGGATGGAATTTTCTCAATTTTACTGGTCAATCTACTAATGTTGCTTCAGTAAATCAAAGTTTAACAGCAGGATTATATTGGGTTTGTTTCATGTTTTATAATGGTTCAACAACAAAAATTTATACAGGTAATGCTGATTGGCATAATAGTGTAGGTTGGGTTGATGATGACAATCCAAATACTACAGGAGGTGTTTATGGTTGGATTGATGATTCTGCTCCAAACAGTTTTTCAAGTACAATGAAATCAATTGGAAATTCAGATATTGCACCAATTAAAGGAAGTACAGGTTTAATACCAATATTATTCATGAAATGGTAATCTGTTTATTATAAAAAAATTATAGAGTAGATGCATTACTATAACAAAGGTTATATAATCCATAATTCTTATAGTTTGATATGTCAGAAGAACCACAAAATTTAACATTAGAACAGTATGTTTCAACACTAAGAAACCAAATTGTATTGTCTTATGACGGTGCAAAGGAAGTTGCACTACGAAACTTTGATGATGTATCAAAAAAGTTTGGAGAGTTATACAACAAAGCACAAGCCGAACAAAAACCACAAGTAACAGAAACAAAGAAAGGCAAAAAGCAATAGTTTATATTTGTAATTAGTTAGGATAAACATTATGACAGAACTAAGAGATCTATGGGATGAATACGGCAAGATAGTGCAAAATGGAGTAAGAACCGACAGGGCATTAAAGATAGAGGAAGAAATTCATGCACTTCAAAAGAAGATAGGAACAAGCAGATATGACTTTGATAAAAGATGGGAAAGAAATGCAGAGATGTCAAAACCAACTATAACAATCGGTTCAATGGATGAGGAAGAAAAACCAAGCGTACCGTCAACAAACTTTACATTTGATCAGGCAAAGGCAAGAGTTGGGGAGAATGACTTTGCATTACTTGAAGATTGTGCAATTAGAGCAGAAGCAGAAATGGTTGTACTTGCAAGAATACTTGATTCATTAAACATTGACAACCAAAGAAACGTTGCACGTAGAGGACAGGCAATAAACATAGCAATAAGAAAATTTGAGGAACTAAAGAGTGGCTAAAAAGAAAATTACAATAAATCCTGTTGACACAGTAGTTACGGATAAGATGGAAGCCGTAAATGATGTTGTTGGTCTTAAATTGGAGGATATGGATGGTATTGGATCAGTAAGACTAAAGAAATTATATTCAAACGGAATATATACCGTTGATGACTTGCTTGGATATGGTGAGGAATCACTTTCTAGAATGCTGGATATTTCATGGGATGATGCAAAGAAAATGACTTCGGTAGCAAACGAGTCATTGAACAGTGAAGATGTACTTTCAAGTGTCGTGGTAAGTGGCAGGGATTACTTTAACTTTAGAAAAAATAAGATAAAATACATGACAACAGGAGTTGAGGAACTTGACGAGATTACTGGTGGTTTTGAAACTGGAGTAATCACTGAGTTCTTTGGTGCATTCGGAAGTGGTAAAACACAGTTCATGATGGTTGCCTGTATCATGGCACAAATGCCAGAGGAAAAATGCTGTCTATCATGTGGTCAAACAGATGAAGAAAAAGTAAAGTCCGACAAATGCGAATGTGGTGGAACATGGTGGAAAGGTGGTGGACTGTCACATTTTGGAAAACAGTCCAAAGTAATTTACATTGATACGGAAAACTCATACAGACCAGAAAGACTGTTTGAAATTGTATGCAACAGGGAACTGATAAAGACCAAGCCACAGACAAAAACACAGGAAAAGAAATGTGAAACAAAGGAGCCGTTAAACGAGGAAGAATATGAAAAGGCTATGCAATATATTTACAATATCCATGTAAGCAGACCAAGAACAAGTGCATTACAGATGCTTGTTGTTGCAAACCTTTCATCAATGATTTCAGGAGAACTATGCAAACATTGTCAAAAACGTGAGATCACAAAAGACAGTGAGCCAACACATCAGAACCATCCAAAGGCAAAAGATGGAATGAGATTGGAATCACATGACTTTGAAAAAGACATACCAGCAACTCTTGTGATACTTGATTCAATTACTGGAAAATTCAGAAAAGAGTTTGAAGGCAGAGGAACACTTTCAGACAGACAGGTCAAATTATCTTCACACGTAAGACTATTAGAAAGTGTGATAGAGTCAAAGAATATAATATGCCTTGTGACCAACCAAGCACAGGAAGCACTTGGTGTAATGGGAGACAATATAAGACCAGTTGGTGGAAACGTAATTGGACATACGTTCACACATAGAATTTATCTCAAGAAACCACAAAGTATGTCAAAGGATAAGATTACTGCAATACTTGTGGACAGTCCAAACAAGGCAAAGAACGAGGTTGTTTTGGAACTTGGTTCAAAAGGAATACAAGAGCCAACGGTTTAGTTACACTTATTAAGGGTATTATGTAGAGTATATTATGAAGCATAAGGAACAATCAATTGGCTTGTAAAGGCGTATGTGATAGATACAAAGCACAGAAACCACAATCTGGTTCAAGATATGCACAAGGACAAAAAAGATGTCAAACCTGTAGCATATACATTACTTGGGAAGGCATATGGTGTCCATGTTGCACATACAGACTTCGTAGCAAACCTAGAGGCAAAGTTTACAAGGAAAAACTTCGTGCAAGATTAGAGCAAGAAGTTTAGTAAGGTTTATAGGTCTAATCCTTTTTTATTTATTTATGACTTTGAACAATGAAACAACATTTAGTGGTCATAATTACAAAGCTGACTACAAGTATAAAGTTACAACTGGACTTAAAGCAAATGGGGAAGTGCAGATAAAAGAGATAAGATCAGAAGGAGATGATTGGGAACCATTATTGGAAATTAACTTTAGTATTCTACTAGATTCATATGAGATGGGTAAAAGAAAACATCTAAAAATGGTAAGTCCGTATGAGAAGGATCATGAGCCAGAAGTTTAGTGTATCATTAAAACAAAAAGTTGATGGTCAAGTCCAAGTTACAAGGATTAGAGTTCCAAAAGAAATACTTGCTGAAGAACCATTCTTAAAACAACAGATCAAAAAACAAATGGAATCCATGCTTGAAAGAAATAATATAAAAGTAATGAAAGACAAGGGAATAGTTGAATATGACTAAAGATGAATTGCTTAAAAGATTGAATGAACTTGAAAACATACCATTATATAACGTGTATGGTGGTAGACAAAGAAATAGTAGTGAGAATCAAGAAATAGTAGTAATTCGCAATAAACTCACAAACCTATAAATATGATAATATATAATCTAGTTCATGAAATCAGAAAAATATACTGTTGAAAAATTCACTTGTGAACGCTGTGAATATCAATGGATGCAAAGACCAGAAGCAAAAAGAGATAAGTTAGGCATGAGAATACAAGAAGTAGTTCTGTCTACACCTAAAAATTGCAGTCACTGTAAATCTCCATATTGGGATAGACCAAGAAAGGAATAATTACGAGGGATTTAGGTAACAATAACTTTTTTGAGGAATGGTATGAGTAAAGACTTTGCAAGAAAAGGAATGTGGGATTCTGAGTATAGACCAGAACAAATATTTGTACGTGATTTTCTTGCAAGTAGAAATATAACACTTAAAATTAGTTTAGAGTATCCCATAAGAAATCTTAAAATTGATGGCAAACCATATCGCAAATGTATTCTTGACATAGCAATTCCTGAAAAGAAAGTGGCAATAAGACTTAACGGTGGCTATCATCATGTTTCCTCAAGACAACAATTGAAAGATGAGTTACAAAAGGAAGCGTTGGAACAATTAGGTTGGAAAGTATTGGACTTTGACAGTTACAAGATGCCATACTTATTCAAGGCAAAATATAATGACAAAACAGTTAAATTAGTTGTAGAAGAAATAGAAAAAGAGATGGATGATATACTTGGCTAGATGTCCTATATGTAAAACTGAACAGTATGGATATAATTGGACAGTAACACCAAAGGGTAAAAAATGGCTAAAGAACAAGGATGGTAAATGGCATGATTGTCCTGCAAACAAAAAAACCAAATCTCAAACAAGCAGTTATTTAAAATTGGTATTCAATGACTATGAGTTTTGTGAACTTTGTGGTATTCATGTTTATAAAAAAGAAACTTTGGAAAAACACAAGCAATTAAGTGGATTAAATTTGACAGAACATTTGAAAATGTTTCATCCAAATAATGAAATACTTGATGACATAGATTTCATGGTTATATCAGATGAGGAAAAAAATAAAAAAAGAATGGAATGGAAAATACCAAAGATAAATAAAAAATATATTTTAAAAAATAAACTTGTTTTAAGAGTAGATTAATTTATATAATGACAACGTTATGATAACGTAATGATTAAGGCTCCTAGAGGACACACATCTATTTACTTTTCAGATTATCTGAAGGCAAATATATCGACACTTCATCAGGTCATGCATGATACAGGATTTACTTCATTTAATGGTTTTTTTAACAAAGTGATAGTAGATGCAATTCATTCTCACGGTGATAAGAATGTCATACAAAAACCTGACATATATAATGACTCTAACTTGGTATTCAAGGAAAAGTTATTAAAATACAGTGACGGAGAATTATATGATATATTACAAGCAATTAGTGAGAAAAGGGAAGTATTGATGAAAGAGTGTAAAAGACGAGGAATGAAAATATGAGTTTAATTGGGATAGAAGATAATAATGGTAGGCTTAGTCCAGAAAATGAACTCACACAATATTTTTTATTATATAGAATAGACGACTTGATTGATTCATTTGAATCAAAAAATTTTATCGTTGATATTAATGAAAATGAATTGATTTTGTCCATATTGAATGAAAACATAGATATGTTTAGAACTATAATTAGAGATGCAGTTGTAAAGTCAATAGTTATGACGAATATAGAAGAAAATAATTATTTGGAAGTTACAAAACAAGCAAAAATATTCATGAATAGATTAAAACTAGAATTAATATTTCCTGTAAACTTAGACATAAAAAGTTTAAATGCACAAGAGCATGAAGGATCACTTGTAACATTTGAATCAAAGGTAAGCAATTGGGCAAAGATAAGAACTGTTACAAAAACTGCATTTTACAAGTGTCCAGAATGTGATAATATAATAACAAGAAAATTTGTTCCAAAGATAAGGGATAAATGCAATAACTGTAATATATCATATGAATTTTACAAGCCAGATGTATCAGAAGATACAAGACGGTTGGTCTTGCGTGAAATTATAGACGATTTCAGTGATGGGGAATTACCGTATATGGTAAGTGCTGATGTTTACGGCAATACCGTGAAAGAAGTCAATTTAAGTGATAAACTTATTGTAACAGGAGTTTTTAGAAGTGTTCCATTATCGAAGGAAGATGGAAAGATTAGCAGACAATTCATACCAACAATACAAATAATATGTGTAAGAAATATGGATGACATACAAGGTAGTAAAATGCCTAGTGAAGAATTAATTAACAAATTCAATATGTTGGAAAAAGAAAACAAACTTGTAGAATCAGTTGTAGATGGATTTGCATACAACATATATGAAAAGAGAAATGAAAAGAAAGCAATACTTTGCAGTTTAATTGGATCTGAATGGATAGGTCAAGTGGGAAAGGGAAACCCACCAATGATTCACGTATTGTTTGTAGGAGATCCAGATACATACAAGTCAACAATAATGAAATATACTGTAAACGTTTCAGATAATTGTGTACTTGCAGATTCTACAACAGTAAGTAATGCTGGAATAAAGGCAATTGCAGTAAAAATGGATGATGGTAGATGGTCGATTAGAGCAGGATTATTACCAGAATATAATGGTGGAGTTGTATTTTTGGATGAGTTTGGGGATTTAAAAGAGGATATTTATGCAGATCTAAAAGCACCAATGATTGACGGCAGAGTTTCCAAACACGTTGCAGGGGAAGATTTTAATGCACAAGCAGAAACTGGAATACTTGCAAGTATGAATCCAGTTGAAGGTGTTTATGATGACAACAAAACAATATATGAGAACTTGGCAAGATTAGAAAAACCATTGATTACCAGATTTGATATCATATTCAAGTTCAGCAAGTCATCTCCTGATTATGATTCAGGTAAAATCCGTGAACATTTCAAGATATGTGACATCAATGGCAAACCAAAAGAATATCTTACTGACAACGAGATAAAACTATTCATTAACTATGTCAAAGTAATAAATCCAAAGGTTACTGAAGAAGCAATTGATACATCAAACAAATACTTTGAGGAACTTGAGAAAAAGGGTGGAGAAAAGAGTGGAACCGAAACAAGAACGGAAAATGCAGTTATGAAATTTGCAGTAGCAATAGCAAAATGGCATATGTCAAAAGAAGTGAAGAAAATACACGTAATAGAAGCATTGGATTTGTTCAGTTCTGGCATGAAAACACTTGGAGTGAATTTCCAAGATGGAGAAATGGTTACTGAAAGAACATTAAAAAAGACCAAAGATGGAAGAATGGAAGCAATTAGACTTGCATATGACTCATTAAAAGATGAGTATGGGTATGTATTCCCAGATGAATTGGTTGAAAAGGTTATGACTTACAAAGTATTTGGAAATGAAGGACAGATAAAAACACAACTTGAACAGATGAGACTTGATAGTAGACTTTCAGAAAAGAACAATATGTATAAAATATCATGGAACCTGTAAGTATAAATAACATGAATGGGGGTTTAAATCATGGTATTTTTTAGGCACGTTTTCTTTAAAAAACCACCAGACCTCAAGGAACGATACATAAAAGGTAAACGACATTATGAAAGTCCAACAGGAAGTTTGCTTCCAAGTGTGACAACCGTACTAAGTTTGTTATCTGATACTGGAATCAAGGCTTGGAGAAAAAGAGTTGGAGAAGTTGAAGCAGATAAGGTAATGGATTATGCAATGAAAACTGGAACTGAAATGCATTCAATAGTAGAAAATTATCTTAACAACCGTGCAGAGGACATGGACAAGAATCCAAGAGCCATGAAACTGTTTGAACAAATGAAAGATGAACTTGACAAGATAGACAACATTGTTGCACAGGAAGTTCCACTTTACTCAGATGGATTGGGAGTTGCTGGAAGGGTTGATTGTATAGCAGAATATGATGGCAAACTAAGCATAATAGATTTCAAAAGTTCAAGAAAGAAAAAACAAAAGAGTTGGATAAAGAAATATTTTCTACAGGCAACGGCATATTCACTAATGTATGAGGAAATGACAGGGGATAAGGTTGATCAAATAGTCATTTTGATAAGTGCAGATGATGATACTGTTATGGCATACGTTGAGGATAAGAATGATTACATAGAGCAATTAAAAATGGTAATAGAGGATTATAGACAAAGGAAGAACCTTGATTTTCAGAAGGACTAAGACATATCTCATAGACGAGAATGTAAAGATTTCATCAATCGACATTCAAAAAATTGACAAGTCAAAAGTGATAAACTCTACGGATATTTTTAGAAAGGGAGAACCTGATGAAAAACTTACTGCAATGGCTAAGGAAAAGGGGTGGATTATTGTAACCAGAGACATACGAATGGCACTTCGAAGTCTCATTGATGGAGTTCCAATCATATTCATAAACGATGATTATAAGACAGTATCTTACGTTACGTCAAAAAATCATGGCAAGAACAAATACAAGGATATGTTTAACTATATTAATGAAAGGTTTGGTTACGAGTAAAACTTATTAAGGGTATACCCTAGAGTATAGTATGAAACAAGGAACTACATACAAACAAGGAGAAACTTGCAACAACAAAAAATTTCGTTATTGTGACGTAAGCAATTCAACCTTCAAATGTATCAATTGTGAAAAACCATTCACTAGTGAACTAAAAGATGGTGATCATATCATGGGAAGATGTGATGATTGTGGAAAACCAAATACGGAAATAGTCATTGACGTAAGATATAAAAATGGAACCGTTGATGGAAACTGTCTAGATTGTGTTTTGAATGGCGAAGCAACTGAACAATTATACAATGACTACAGATGGGGATATAATGAAGAAATGAATATGTCCGTAGAGTTAAAGAAGATTGCAGATCTTCCAAGAGAACAATTAATTTACTTCCTAAGTTCAATATATCCTACTATTGAACGTTAAATTAGTTTGTAAATAGGTCGATTTTTAAAGACCATCTTATTTATAATGTTTATAAAGTACAAAATTCTATCAAACCTATGCTTAATCCGTCAGCAGAAAGGGAATTGACTGAAAATTACAGACTTTCAACAGAAAAAGCAAGACAATGGTGGAATAATCAAGCATTTGAGTCAAGAAAAAACATAGTGATTGAATCTGATGCAGTTATTAACGATGATCAAGAAGTAGAAGATCAAATTGTTGCAGATGTAGCAGATTCTGACTATGACGAACTTCCAGATGAAACAAAACAAGAGATAGACGTACAAATTGACGAAGAAGAAGATATAGAAGAAATATTTGAGGTTCAAGGCGAAGAATATTTACAATGCAGTAAATGTGACGACTTGTTTACATCAAATGAAGATTATGATATTCATAAATCAGTAGATCATGGCGAAGAACCAGAGAACTTTGAAGAATCAGATGAAACTTATCAATTAGCAATGAATCCAGATCTTACAAGAGAATCACTTCGAAAAGCAAACAGTTTGCTAACAGAAACCGAAGAAAAAGAACTTTACGGTGGTTATGACAAAACAGGAAAAATACAATCATCAGTTATGCCTTACAACGTTCCAGCAAAAGCAACTGGAAAATATAATGATAATCCAAATGAATTCTTTTACAGCAACAAAATATTTAGAAACGGAAGTTCAACCGAAAGAAATTCAGCACTTGGAGAAGCAAAAGTAAAAGCACGAGAATGGGAACTTCCAGCAGAGTTGCAAGGTCTAATACCAAATAGTGGAAGTGTAAGTGATCCAGATTTGGAAGAACTTAGAAAGGCAATGAATACATATTATGAAGTATCAAACAACGGTGGAGGAAATTGGTATGACGGAGCAGATGGAGATACTAAAAGTTTAATGCAAAATTATAATTTATCAAACACAGAAAGACTGGAAGCATTCCATGTAGACCATAATGAAAATCCGTATGATAATGATGGATACGATATTGAAGTTGACACTGATGAAGAAGATAGATTAATGCGTTTATCTATGGCTGAATTAGAAACTATTATTAACCAATTGATTGAAAATGCTAAAGGTAAAAGAAATGACAATAACTGGAACTCATGGGAATCAAAAGCAAGTGAATCATTAGTATATGCCAAAATTTTTAAATTTTCTAATGATGGAATGTTTGGAGGAGAGATTCAATTAGTAGCTGAAGGTAAAAATAAAAAATTAACTGAAGAAGAATCATTAAGAATTAAAGACCAATATAATATGAAAACTGAAAGTGGTGGATATAGTGGATATGTTGATGAATCTGAATTTGGTATTGGGGAATCAAAAGCAAGTGAAACAATAGAAGATGAAGCAATGGTTTGGTATGATTCATTATCTTACAATGATAAAAGTGAACTTAATTTAACTGATGAACAAAAAAAATACTCAGGACAGGGATTAAAAGATTTACAATATTCAGATTGGGATGATGGTTGGTCAGACGTTAAAGCACATTTCACACAAAATTATTACAAAGCACAAGGATTAGATGATGAACAAAATGCAGTAGCAGGTGGAGATTGGGATGGTAATTCAAGTCCACGTTGGTCAAACAGTTGGGTTGGATCATTATATGGTAATAATTTGTCAAGTAAAAGTGGTAATAAATTAAATTTTGAATCAAAAGCAAGTGAAGATGATTATGAAGAAAGAGCAGAATGGAATTGGTTGACAAACAAAGATTCAGCACCAGAAGTAGACTATGGACAAGTAGATTATGAAGATGACGGTGTTTCAGATATTTCAGTTCCAAACGCAGAGCCAAAAGATGATAAAAATGAATTTTTAGATGATGTTGATATTAAATTAGAGGAAGTCAACTTTGTTTACCCAACTAAATCAAATGAATCAACAAAGTCATACATTAAAGAATCAGAGCCATTTGATGAAGAATATGAGGAATTTGAAGATTCTGACGAAGAAATTATCGAGGAAACAATAACAGTAAGAAAATTAACAGGTTATAGTGACAATTCAATTGCACAAGAATTGCATATTAATTACGGTGTTTCCCATGAAGAAGCACTAGAGAAAGTTTACAACGTAGAGGTTTCAACTAATGATAAAGTCGCACAGACATTTTTCGGCAAGATGTATAAGCAATGTACCGAGTCGGAAAAAGATGAACTTCGAATGTATTCTGGATCTGACTAAACATGGTAGACTTTAAAGAGTATTTTGAAATTAGTGATGATGATGACATAACTTGTGATTTATGCAATAAAACATGGGATGGTAAATACTTTGAAGCTTTAAATGGTGTCAATCATTTGATGTCAGCACATGGTATTGGAGCAAGTTATGAATCAAAAGCAAGTGAAAGATTATCATATAAAGATGCATGGGATAATTTAGACACTTTCAAAAGAGAAGGAATATTAATGAATGGTAGTGGAGGTAATTATGAATATGAAGAAGATGAATTAGTATATGTCAATCATTCATATGATCAATTACCACAACATATAACACAATTAGTAAATGAATATATGGATTATAAAGGACATACTCTTGAATTTAATGATTTATCAGAAGATGATAAAGAATTTTTGAGAAAACAGTACCCAGATAAATATGGTTCAGAATCAAAAGCAAATGAAGATTATGGAGATTGGAATAAAATTAAAACAGATCCATTTACTTCTAACATAATTCATAGTAGTTCATTTAACAGTTTTCTTAAAGAAATAGGAGCATATCATAGATGGGAAACTATGACAGAGAATGAAAAAATATACATATACCAATTTTTTAACAGATTAGAAGAAGGACAAGTTACAGTAAGTGACTACAAACCTTATAGTTATGAATCAAAAGCAAGTGAAGGCTATGTTAATATTGACGATGATGGTTTTTATAATCCAATAGGAATATCTGATGTTCCATCAATTATTGGAGGTATTGCTAAAGGTTATGGTAAAAAACTGGTTAAGCCATTCCAAGAAGATAAAAGTGGTGATTGGGAAATTCAAGTAAAAGATGACAATGGTGGATGGAAAACTTATGAATATGGTGGACATTATGGTGGAAAAGATGGGGCAGATCATGATGCCAAAAATCTAAGCAGGGTAAACAGAGTTGTTAGAAAAGGTAGTGGCTATGAATCAAAATCAAAAGAATCCAGTGATGTTTTCTTATATGAACCTACAAATGATGTTAATGGAGTAGGATATTGGTGGGATTTCGAACTACCTTTGGATGAAAACAAAGAAAGAAAAACATTTGAAGATCTTGATATTCAATATGGTAAAGCATGGGGATATTTAACACAAGATGAAAAAGAAAGGGTATCAAATTATAAATCAAAATCAAGTGAGTCAACTATATATAAAGAATCATGGAATCAAGCAAATTCTATAAAAAGAATAGAAGCACTGGAGAAAATTGGAATTAAACAAGGCGATGCAATTAAACTGTCAAGTATGGAATTTGAGGACTTTGGAGAAGATCTGCAAGATGCATTGAAAGGAGATATTGAAGATGCAAGAACACAAATGAAACAAGATAAACATGAACTTGATGGATTAGGAGATTATAATCCAAATGACTCAGAATATGCAAAGACAACAGGACTTGGATGGCAAGAGGGTGGAGAAGTAGAAAATCCAAACAGTGAATTCCAACAATACTATCCAGATTATAATAATATTGGCGAAAGCCAAACTAACAGAACAAAATATGAATGTGAGTACTGTGATCATGGATTCAAATCCAATGAGGCATTAATGGTACATCACAATGACAAACACGCTATTTCTAAAGAAACATTAGACGGATATGCAACTGAAGATAGTTGGGCTTCTCCTATGATTAACAAAGGACAAACATATTCAAAAAGTTTACATTCAGATTACAAATATGGTATAAACGATGAATTGATATTAATATGTGATATATGTGGTTGGGAAGCTGGTATAGTAGATAGGGATAATAATGATGATTCTGTTCATGATAAATTAGAGGAGCATATTGCTTCGGTACACAATATAGTCCGTGATTATTGGGCAGAAAGTTATGTTAGAAAAGCAAAGTATACAGGAAATGAGGGATTGAGTTTAGCAGAATGGTCAAAAATACAAGATGAAAATGGTTGGTATCGTGTAGGAGTATCTGGTGCAACACCAGAAATCGAAGATACAGCAAAAGCAATGGGTGGTTCTTGGCATGGACAAGGTGGCGATGGCTACAATGTTACAGAATGGACATTCCATAATCATTCTGATGCAGAAAACTTTGCACAATACGTTGAAGGTAAATCCATTACGATAGATCATGGTACTGATCATGCAGATTATGGTTTAGATTCAAGATACCTTCCAATGGAACAACATTATGTTGAAGGCCCATATGATGCTAGTCCTTATGTTTTTGATTCTACTGGTTCACACAATATTGGATCAGGAGCAATAGGTGGAAGTCCACTTAGAGACAATCCTTTTGGAGAATCAAGAGCAAGTGAATATATGAGTTTAATTGGGGATACACCTGAACAATATTGGAGTATGGGAGGATTAAATAGTATAGAGGAAGATTTAGAATTATATAATGAAGATAGTCAAAATGCAAGTTCTTATCCGATTTATTCGAAACCAGATACGACTAAATTATGGAGTGATTTATCCGATCAAGAGAAATCTGATATACAAACTCTATTTCATTTTATGAGTGGGGGTGGTGAAACTGACTTTTATGATCAAGAATCATACTCAAAAGCAAGTGAAATGGGAGATGTTCTTATCAATGATACACCATACGGTACATGGACAGATGCAGATGGAAATCAACATCAAGGAGATTACACACAATCATATGGAACTTCTTACACTGACGGAAATAGAACAATAGTAGATGTACCAGATGACAAAGAAAAATCATTCGGGGATATGTTAAAAGATGAAGGATATGATTGGATTGAAGATCAACAATATTATGGTTATAAAGAATTTGAAAAAGATGGCAAATATTATAATCCAACAAAAGAACCACCGTGGAATGAAGATGAATATGAAGCAAAATATGGTATAGACAGAAGCATGGCATCAAACAGATTCAGAAGAGGAGAATCAAAAGCAAGTGAAACAAAAGCAGAAATTGCATATTGGTGGAATGATATGAGTCCATACGAAAGAGAGAACATAGTTGATGAATATGGTGTAGGTCATGGACTTTATGATGGTGATTATAATAAAACATATGATCAAATTGAAAATGATGGTGGTGATCAATTTAATCGTGCTGAAATAGATGCAATTTTCACAAACCATGTGATTAATAAACAAACAGGTCTTGATAGAAAAGACTTGATTAAAGATCAAAGTGATATAATGAGTGGTATAAGTGGAATGATACCATCAAACACTTGGGATGATACTGAATATGATTACTTTTATAAACATGACGATCAAGGTAAAGCACTTTACGATGGTGATAAAATATGGGGAGAATCAAAAGCAAGTGAATATGATTCAATGGGTATGTGGGATGAAATGGAAGTTTGGTGGAACTCATTACCAACTTCAGAACAAAGAGATATTATTGCTAAAAGAGGAGAAGGATGGGAGTTAGATCGTATAGATGAAAATGGTTGGGAAACTGACTTTGCTTCATTAACAGATCTTCAAGGAGATATTGTAGCACCAGAATACAGAGTGAGAAATGGACTTCCAGAGTGGTCTGATGTAGGATTAGGAACATTAAAGGAGTCAAAAGCAAGTGAAGGAAGAACTATGGAACAAGTTTGGAATCAATCAAGTCCAAATCAAAGAGAATCTATTATGATTGAGGGTGGTGTAGAATATGAAGAAACAGGACAATCATATTTCGGAGATGATGGAAATGACAGTGATTCTTTATTGCATAATTTAGATGATTCTGGAACAGATTCAGGTAGATGGTCAGCACAAAATAAATCTGCTATGGATTCATTGTCAAATACCAGTTATGACAATTTACCAATTAATATAAGAAATAGAGTTGATAATGGTATTATAAGTTATGGTTTAAATTTGGAAGGAGAATCAAAAGCAAGTGAAGCAGGTTTAGAGGATCACTCATGTCCAGAATGTGGATTTATAACTTCCGATAACTCAGAATATGTAGATCACTTAAACGCCCACGAGGAATAATCATGGATAGAACTTCTTGGAAACCAAAAATTTATAAAACTGACGAAACTGTAGATTATAAGGCAACCGAAGCAGATCAATCTGAAGTCAATGATTACCTAGACATACTTAGAGAAAGTGGTGTAACCAATATGTTTGGAGCAGGAAGTTATATTGAAGAAGAATTTGGTGTAGATGGACAGGAAGCAAGAAAACTTTTACAAAATTGGATGGAAAATTTTGGAAAATCAAATGAAGGCGATCCAGATTTTGACAATGATCCAGACTTTGAAGGAAAAATAAACGGTGTTAGTGTAGAACCATCACAATATACCCAAAGTGGAATGGATCACACAGATTATAGTAGAGGAGATATTGACACGGAATCAAAAGCAAGTGAACGGGTTGTAGCTGAAATAACAAAATATCAATGTAACTGTGGAGAAATATTTGATACTATAAGAGATATATCTGATCATGAATATTTCATGTCAGATTCGATGGGAGATAGAAGTCATAATACAGTAAATACAATAAATACTACAGAGATAATTCAAGAATCAAAAGCAAGTGAAACAAATTATTTTCATTCTTTAGATGCTTCAGCAGAAGATATTTTGAACAGATGGTTGGAAAATCAAAATGAAAATGTTACTGGTGAAGAACTTCCTGACCATTTATGGGATGAAATTGAAAAAACAGATGGTGGATCTAGATTGGATTCAGATGATATTCAAAATTATATTGATGATTATTTTAATACTGATTATGATGGAGAATCAAAAGCAACTGAAGATGACCATAAAAAATCATGGGATAAACTAGATTCAATTGCAAAGATGGGATTTTCTGATATTGGGTATGATCAAAAATCATGGGATTCAGAACCAGAAGAAATAAGAGCAGAAATGGAAAAAGTTGTAAAGGACAATATGTCACAAGAAAACTGGAAGGAAGTAGCAAATAAATTTTATAAGGAAGAATTAAACAAGGGTAAAAAGAATGGTGGAGAATCAAGTTATGAAAATTGGATAGATGAGTTAGATCCAATAGAAATAATTATGGATAATTTTGATCCAGATAATAAAGACGGTTCAGTGAAGTGTGATCATTGTGGATATGAATTAATTCATGATGGAAGTATAATGTCAACAAATATTCAAAGAGAGGCAAAAGATCACATGATTAATAATCATATAAATGAATTGGAATCTAATGCAAGTTCAACAACATCAGAATCAAAAGCAGATGACATAAGAAACGCAATAGCACAAGATCATGAACAATGGAGGAAAAAACAAGAACCTGAACAAGCAAGACGATTTTTGAATAATTATCAAATTCCATTATCAAACAAACAATCAGATTATTATCCATATGATTGGGGTAATCAAAACAATTTTTCAGAAGATGGATTTGCTCTTTCTGACACACTTGCAAAAAATCAAGGGCAATCATGGCAAGAAGGTGGAGAAGCCGACCCATGCTGGAAAGGATACAAACAAATCGGAATGAAAGACAAAAACGGCAAACAAGTTCCAAACTGTGTTCCAAATGCAAATGAATCATATCTTGTAGAATGGGGTTATGATTTGGATTATGATTTTGCAGAAATAGACAATCTTGAAGATGCAAAACAAAAAGCAATAGACAAAGGTGGAAATGTATATTTAGACAATACATTGGTTTACAGTGTAATACCTTCCAAAAAAATAGATCCTGCAAATGACAAGTCTAGTTTTATTACTGCTAACCATTTAATGAATGTAGAATCAAAAGCAAATGAATATGACTGTGAATCTTGTGGTGGAGAATATAGTAAATGTCCTCATTGTGGTCATGCAATGCATGATTATGAATGGGAAGATTCAAATGATGTATGTGATTCATGTGAAAAAGGCAAATATGATGAATCATATTCAAGAGAAGGTCATAGACATAGATGGGTAAAAGAAGATGAAACTGACTTTTGTTTAGATTGTGATGAAATGAGACCAACTGAATATGAAATGGGTGCTAAAGGATACGATCATGGGGAATCAAAAGCAAATGAGGACTTTGCAGATGATGTTATAGAATCAAACACAGAGTGTTGGAAATGTAATACTGATATTCCTTTAGGAAAAAAATATTGTGAAATGCACTGTGGTCATCCAGCAGACGAGTTTGACTCATTTACAGGAAAATGTACTGGATGTGGAAAATCATTAAACATAAACATGATGATGGCAATGGCAGAGTCAAAAGCAAAAGAAGGACTTATAGATAACATTGAAAAAGAATTACTTAAATTTGGCATAAATCTAGATAAAGATCCAAATCAAATAAAAGAAGTAAAAGCAAAAGCAAATGAAGAAGGAGTAAATGATTGGTGGGATAGAGTAACAACCGATGGAGGTGACCTAGATATGCAGTTTAGAGGAACACATTTTAATGAATTACCTTTACATCAACAAAATCATTATTTCAATTTATACATGGAGGAATTAGGCAATGACAAATACGGAAATCATATGGCTTTGTATGACACACGACCTGATTCATACAGTTCAAGTGATTTATGGAAAGATGATCCAAGTCTTGGTAACAAGGATCAATATTATACTGGTTGGAAAATTAACGAGCCAACTGTTGATTCGTTTGATCGTTTAGAAATTTCTGGTTTGAATGGTAGTACAAGAGATAATGATATGATGGGATTTTTAGTCAAAACTACTGAATCAAAAGCAAGTGAAGTATTAGACCATGCAATCCAAGAGATCTTGAGATATGCAGAGTTAAATGAACCTATTGCATCATTACATCCAACAAAACTTGGTGCATTAGAAGATGCAGTAATGTTAGGTTTGGTTGAAAAAGATGGTGGTATAATGAAAATAACTAATGGAGGGAGACAAGCACAAAATGATCAAGTTGTTTCTGACTCTTTTTTTGGTGGAACAAATAGATCTGATATTATTGGATCTACAGAATCAAAAGCAAGTGAGGGTTTCAATCAAGGCTTATACGGATATGTGGATGCAAAATGCAAGACTTGTGGAATAGAATTTGACAGCATACCAGATATGGATGACCATTATGCAATGAACTCAGATCATATTAGTAATTTGAATGATTTAGACAGTGACATACCAAATAGTGATTAACCATGACAGAATTTGAAGTTGATGAAGAATACATCACAGAAAATATCCCAATTGAAGCAATGACAAATGACGAGTTATTAAAAAAAAGAGATTATATTTATGGCACATACAGAAATAAAAATTATCTGAACCAAATAGATCAGGAAATAAAAGACAGAGGACTTGGAAGTCCAAGTTGGCAACAAGATGATGCAGAATATGAAAAACAGTTTGAGGTAAATACATCTTACGATCAAGACAAGGAAATAGGAAGCATACCAAGTGCTTACTTTGCTCATTCACAACCAATGAATGCAAAGAATGGTGGAGATGAAAAATTCGAAAGCAGAGACCAACAGAAATGGTATTACGCAACTGATCAAACCTACTTGGATGACGAACCACATGAAAACAGAAAAGTTAAGGAAGCATTTGTAGAATTGGAACATCCAAGAGACAATGACGGCAAGTTTACATCAAAAGGTGGAAGTGGTTCTTCTGTAAATTATGACACAATATCTCAAAAAGTCACAAACAAATACCCTCAACTTGACAAGCAATTTGTTGATGAACAAATACAAGAATCAGTTGGGCTAAGGGAAGAAGCAAAAATATCAAACAGTGAAATGCAAAGAAATCTTAGTAAAAATTTAAGCAATGTTATTGTTAGTGGAAGAGTAAAAGCAATTGACAGTATGGTTGGTAAACTTGCACGTAAGCCAGAATTATACGCAACTGTTAATGATTTGAATGATGTAAGTGGAGTTAGGGTTATGGCAGAAAATATAGACGGTGTATTTAACTCACTGCAGTACATAAAAGATAATTATAGGGTAATAGAAGAAAAAAACAACATAGATGTTGATAGAGACGGATATAGAAGTTATCATGCAATAATAGACGATAATGGGGTAAAATCAGAAATACAGATAAGAACTAAAAGTCAAGATATATGGGCTAACTATGTCCATGATAGAATATATAAACCAAAAAACAACAAACTAAGAAAATATGTAAATAATAATAAAGAGGCTATTACAGGTTATATTATGCAAATGTCAGAATATTTTCACAATAAAGACAGTGGTATTAATGAACCAAGACCAGAATGTCCACAAGAAATACAAAATGAGTTGGGGTGTATGGAATGAGTTATATAGAGGATGCATTAGAAGAAGTTAAAAGGGTTACACCAATAAGTGGGGTCAATGTATGTATATTTGATGACTTTGAAGAAGTCGGTAACAAGTTAGAGACAATAGCAAATTTTGACACAGTTGAAGAAGCACAAGACTTTATTGATAATTACGAAGATGACGAAGTAGAGTTGGTAATGTATGAAGCAGAAGAATCTACGGAATACAACACAAAATATCCAAGTTTTTCAACTCAAAAAAATCACAATGTTGACAATTACATAGACATGGCTCAAAATGATTATGAAAAAGGAGTAAACAGAGATAATGACGAATATGAAAATACCAACTATCGAAAAACAACCGAAAAACTTAACAAAGACGGAACTGGTGTTAAACGAGCAACAAGAGGACTAGATCCAAAAAAGACACCAGCAAAAGTATTAGAATTTGTTTATGTATCAAAAAGCGAATGTGAAATTTGCAGACAGTATGATGGACAAATATTTGCAACAGATTCTCCAAATCGACCTATAATACCAAGACTGGAAAGTCAGGGAAAGAAAGGCACTAGACCATATACTCATCCAAACTGCAAGTGCAAGTGGGTTAGACCTTTCAGTAAAACAGGACTTAAAAATTTTGGTCAAACAAGAGGTGGAGAAGCAGAAGCACATGAACTTAAACAAAAAACCATAGACATGGCTAGACAAACCATAGTTGGTTTTGACAAGTTATCAAAAAGAGATCAATATATTGTCATTACACATATGTTAAAAAAAATGTTGAGATCTGATGAATCATTTGATCCAACTTCATTGCCAATTGCAAGTATTATAAAAATGACTTTTGATGCAATAGAACCTACATTGGCTTTACAATTAAACAGAATGAAACATACACATACAAATGAAGTTAGGAGTTTGATTGATGACATGGTAGGAGAATCATTGACAAGTGAAAGAAAACATGAGATCGTACTTGAGCATAATTTGGACTTTACACTTGAAAATCTTTTGGGTCTTACAGTAACTGCATTGGAACATGACGTATGGGATGAAGAAACAAACAAGTTAGTTGATCCATCATTATTGGAAGATAAGGAAGAAGATAATGAAGCATGGGGTAATTGGAATGAAGAACCAGAACCAATGTCACAGCATGATCAAATTAAAATGATGAGAGATCTTGGTATTGCAGATAAAACTTTAAAAGATATTGGTTATGATTTATCCAACGAAGGACTTGATGACGAAGAACAGTATATGCCAGACGTATACAACATAGATCCATATCCTCACAGACATGAGTTCATTGACAATGTTTGTGTAATTTGTGATTATGTGTTAAAAGCAAGTGAAGATCATTCAAAACCATATACTGATAAATTTGGTAAACGTCATGTGTCTTGGACTTGTCCTAAATGTGGAGAAGAATTTGGAATTGCTGGACATAGTGGAGAAGGAGAAAGATTCGAACATATGATGTCTCATGAATCAAAAGCAACCGAAGGTGGCAGAGGAAGTGGTAGAAAAGGACATCAAAAATGGATGCTTGGAGCAGAAGCAGATCCAGAAGAATGTCCAAACTGTATGATTTTCACGGAAAAAAAGAACGGTAACTGTCAGATTTGTGGCAATTCTTATTAAATAGAAAATCACAAAAGTATTTATAATGGTAAACAAGAAAGTCGAAACTTCTAAAATTAAATTACGTTTGGGAGAAGCACTTTCTGAAGGCAAATGTTTTGTTTGTGGAAAGGGAAAATCCAAGAAAGGATTCACGGTTCATCACTTGTGGTATCTTTTTGACGATGTAACTTATGACAAATATCCCCATGATACGGCAGGACAGTTAAGGTATTATCAGGAATTGGAACCAGTTGTGATGAAAGAGATGGACAGATTCCTATATCTATGCAATACGGATCATGTGGCACTTGAACGACTTAACAGATATGGGGAAGAAAAACTTGCTTCTTTAATTCAAGCATTGTTAATGACAAAGACAAATCAAAAAAATAAGAACCTAAAGAAATTACTTAAAAACATATTAGACCAATAACTATATATTCATAAAATCATATTTACTTTAATGGCTATGTGTAAGATATGTAGTACGGTTAGAAGAAAAGCAATAGGAGATTCTTGGGATAAACAAATTTGTTATGATTGTTATATCATGACGGATCATTTTACTTGGAAGTATAGATGGAATTACAACCAACATTTTTATAAAACAAAAGTAGGGTAATATTGGGTAAAATTTACAATGATTCGCCATTGTTGATTGTTTCACGCATTCGACAGTATGCACCCATAACTGTCATTATTCTTATTAATGATAAAGTTAAAATTAATATGAACTTGCCAAAGCAGGATCAACCGTTAGGTGTTCGAAAGCCTTATCTAACTTTCGACCCTAACACATAGTTTATATTTACGAAATGTATAACCTACATAATGGACATACCTGCAATTAACAGATGGGCAGATTTTTGGAGATATACAGTTGGTGTAAATGTAATACCAGCAGTTGGTGTAACAAAGAAACCGTTAGTTTCATGGAAGGAAGATAAACGTGGAAATTGGCAAATAGAGCCTATACCAAAAGAATTACATGACGAATGGAAACAAAAAGGTATGTTCAGAACTGGAATGGCAGTTATTTGTGGAAAAGTATTTCATAATGAGGACAAGAAAGATTTGTATCTATGTGCAATAGATTGTGACAACAAGAAAGGCATTGATGTAATGCATAGTAAGGGAATTGAATATCTTTCACAGCAGACTTTGGTGGAACAGCATGACAATCCAAACAAGGCACATTTCTATTTCTATACCCATACGCCAATGCCAAAGAAATCAAGTGATGCAGTAAACTTTGACATTGTTCAAAAAATGGAAAAAGATGAGGTTCCAGCAATAGAGATGAAGGGAGATGGAACTCATGGAATAATGTATTGTACTCCAAGTCCACACAAGGATGGAAGCAATTACAGAATACTTGGTGTAAAAGAACCAGTTATACTTGATGAAATTGGAGAAGTTGTAAACAAGATATGTGATGAATACAGTTTGGGCAAAGGTAAGGGAAATCTAGTTCCAATGAAGGTTCTAACCGAAGATGATACAAGGGTTTTGGCAGGATCAAACAGACATGAGGCAATAATGAGATATGCAGAAAGCATACTTCGAAAATATCCAGATATGGAAAAGAATGTATTTACAGAAGTCATAAAGGCAAAAAATAACCTTATGTGCAGTCCACCACTATTGGAATCAGAATTGGAAGTTCAAATAAAATGTGCAAGTGAGTTCATATCAAAACAAATTCAAGAGGAAGAAGAAATAAGACGAGAAACCAAATTGACATATGGAACTACGGAATTTTGGGATATAATATCAAAATTCATGAAAGAGCATAAACCAAAAGGATCATATCTTAAATGTTGTGATTGTAAAGAAGATATAACAGAAATTGATCCATTTAATAATAACCACAAAGGTCACAAAGTTATAATATTTAAATAGCATATAAAGTGATAAATCCTATGGCACAAACAAGTCAAAATGGAAAATTAGGTAGACTTAAGAACGGTGTCTATGAAAATTATGCAGAAAATTTGGCAGTTGCAACTACAGGAGCATTTGTAAATGCATTAGATGTTGATTGTAGAGCAGTATCAAAAGCCAATATCGTAATACATAATGATGCAAGTGGAGATTTGGACTTTAGAATTTTAGCAAATATTAAACCAATTGGTAGTATTGTTGCACCAATAGCAACAGATTCTACAAACAGAGGAAATGGTTGGATTATTTTATCATCAGGAAGTATTGCATCATCAGCAGTTCCAACTCAATACAAAGTAGATGAAAGTTATACAAAAGTAATTGTTCAAATTAAACATACCACAGCAACAACAAACACAGATATTTATTATCGTGGTACTAGAGGTCAATAAATTTTATTATTTCTTATAAATTCAATTTCATTTTCTAATTCTTGTTCACGAGCCTCAAGGTTTTTTTCCCATTGTTCTAACTGCATTTGTTTTTCTTTTAGAATTGCACAGTTTGGACAGTATTTTGTTCCAAGTAATTCATGGCTCATAATCTATTTTTCACAAGGATATTTAAAAACATTAAAAATTAGTGATACTTTTAAGTAAGTATGACGTAGTAAAAACTTGGTAAAAAGAGGAACAGAAAGTGGTAAACCTAGTGAGGAAACTCCAACAGTAGGGGAAGCATTCAAAGAAGCAGAACAAGAAAGACTTGAAGAATCAGGCGTTACACATATTTCAGCAAACAGGGGAACTTCAAAAATTCCTGTAGAAGATACAGTTACTGAAAAACGCAAAGAGTATGAAGGTAAAAAATCTACTAATAGAGGAACTTCAAGCGAATAATATTTTTATATCAATTATAATGAATTAGTTTGTGGTAACACAACCTTATGAGAGTCAGAGGTCAACGAAAGTTGATATTCATGTGGGTCGGTGTTGGTATGTTTACCCTTTATCATATAATACCAACGTCATGTCAGGTTGAAACTTTATACAAAATTACTTCAACCTGATACATTTATTTCAACCATTTTGGTGGTGTACGTTTTTTGTATGATATGATTGATTTTTTTGAAGTATTGTAATAGTTGCGATATGACTTTACAACATCATTTTTGATCTTGCATTCATCTGGCATTGCACGAGCAAAACGAGTACGTGGTATGTTTGGCAAGTCAGGAATTGGTAAATCTTTGATTGCATCAAATGACTTGTGATTGACATCCTTGTCATAACGGTATTTGTATTCGTCATTGAGATGTGTGATAAACTCAACAAGCCAGTTGTAATTTTCTACAGAGTCACGCAACCAACGATTGCATGGATGATTGACATGGGTAGACTTGTAAGGAATATCATAATCATAACTGCCAATTAAATGATGAGTAGTACAAATCATCTGTGCAGTTTCTAGAATCATTTTGACAACGTGTTTGTCACAATGCGACATGGCACAAACTTTTGGATCGTCATCAAGTACGAATATATTCATGTATTATGTGGGGTAATGGGATATTTATAGTTTAAGAAAAATAAAATAAAAAAGATTAACCACCAGCGACTGCTGGATGAAATCTTAACTCTTGGGTTGGTAGCACTTTGGTTCTGAGAACTTGTGCTACGGTTGCTGGGAATCCTTTTGGAGTTAATCTGACAAATTCACCGTCAACGCTAATGTTGACTTGTTGTGAAAGTGCTTCAAATTCTCCAGTTCTTCCCTTTGCTTCAAGAAATTCTTCAAAGAGATTTCCAATGGATTTCTCAAGAATAACTTCTTGTTCTGGTTGAACTTGTTGTAGTTGTTCCATGATAAGATAAGGTCACTACTTCAATATAAGTGTATGTTATCTAGGGTATTGAAAGTAACATATATTAACTAGTATACCCTACATAATACATGATTCATATAAACGGTCAAGGACTACAAAGAAAATACAGTAACGGTGCTTCAAGCACTTTGAAAACCAATGCTGAAAAAAGTCAAGCACAAAAAGACAGAGATGCATTGAAAAAAGCAAGTCTAGCAAAACGTAAAGCACGAGAAGCCAGAGCAGAAAAAAGAGAGATGCGTTTAAACAATGCAAATCCTGAAGTTGCAATTAAAATACTTGAAGAAAATCCAGAAAAAGACATCAATGTAGCACAAATCCAAAAAGAAGCAATGGGTAAAACCAATGTAATAGCAAGAAAATATGGATTAAGTCAACCAAACAATCCTGAAGCATTAGCACATGATAGACTTCATTGTTCTGCTTGTGATAGAAAATTGGATCATCCAGATGCACATAAATCAGTTGGTCTTAACGGATTATTCGAGGATGAAGATGTCAGATTGTTATGTTGTTGGTGTTTCGGAAAAATGGGAGAATCCGATATTAAAAATACCATGTATAGTGGAAAAGAAGCCGATGCAAAAGTAAGACTTCAAGTATACAATCCAATTGAATCTACTAAAGCAGAAATCGATTCATTGATTGAGTCCAAAATGATTCAAATGAAATCAAAACTCAAAAAATGGCAACAAGATGTAGCATTAGTAGGAAATATCAAACATGACTACTTGCAAGAAGGAGATCAAATAGAGAATTCTGTTCTCTACAGTGCCAAGACAAGATATACTGCTTGTACTTGGTAAACATATTTTTTAAAATATGTGTGTGTTTATTTATTTTAGAATATGATTATAGAAAAAAAGTAACGTAGCTAACGTCAATACAACGTTATTATGACGTAGCTAACGTTGTTAATAATAATAAATATGTATAAATATTATTAAATTTTAGATATATCATGTTTAGTAAGAAAGAATTACCATCTTTATCATTGATAAATGCTGAAGCACAGCATGAGTTTTGGAAAAGAGATCTAGGTTTTGCAGAACAGTATTTGAAATATGTATATACTTTTCAAGGTAGAAATTTACCAAATTATGATAAAATTTTGAGTATAGCAGAAAAGGATGTTGAGGTTTCAAAGAAAGGATTAGCGAAATCCATAAAGACTTTGGAAAAAGCAAAAAAAATATAAAGTATGTTTGAGGTATAGTTAGAATGGGAAGATTTACACATGGTGGAAAATCCAAAGGTGGAACAGATTCTGAAGAATTTAACGAATCTATGGAAAAAGAAGCAGGTTCTGTTGAATGTTTTGTATGTCATGTAAAACAAGGTCAAGGCAAGAAAGGCGATAACATTAGTGTTTGTATTGAATGTATAGAATATGTATGCGATGATCATGAATATAGACATCCAAATTGTTCTAATGGTCGATAACAATACACTTATTAATACCATATACCCTAGATAATACATGAACAAACAAAGAGTTTACATTACCAGTGGAGTCAGTGGAAGTGGAAAAAGCACTTACATTAAAAATCATAATCTTGATTCAGTTTCAAGTGATGAAATCGTTGAAAATTATGCAAAAGAAAACGGCTTTAACTATACTGAAGCATTTGATGAGATTCAATCAAAAAAATTATTTGGAGCAATCAACAGCATCTTCTTTGATAACATTGTCCACAACATTAAAAGTGGAAAAGACTTTGTAATTGACAGAACTTCATTAAATTCATACACTAGAAAATCACTCGTTGAGTTAATCAGAACCAACGGAGATGTTGAAATCGTTGTAGTCTACTTTGATATTCCAAGAGAAACTATCATCAAAAGATTAAAAGACAGAGAAGCAAAAACTGGCAAAGGAATCCCAGATTTTGTTATCGAGAAACAATTTGAAAGTTTTACAAAACCAACCTTTGAAGAAGGTTATGACAGATTAGAAGTAATCAAATCATAACACTTATTATATCTATTATCTAAAGTATTATCATGAATACAGAGTTTCCACGAGTAACTACAAGAGGTCATTTTGACTTGAGAACTGGCAAAGATCTTGGAAAGTCAAACAGTTATTATCTCTATCCAAGTAAAAAATTCACAAGCATTACAAAATCCAAAGAGATTGTAATATTCATTCATGGTATGAGAAACAGTAGATGGGGAGCTCAGAATGGTGGAAAAATACTTAGAAGAACTTTAAGAAAAATTGGCTATAAGAAACACCCTGTAGTATCATTCAGTTATGATGCAGATGTAAGGGAAGCACATAAGCCAGAAAGATATAACAAAGTCCTTAGAGTTGCAAATTCCATTGCAAAGAAGAATGGCAAGTTACTTGCAAAATTCATTGATGACTTGTACGAGAAAAACCCAGAAATCAAGGTTCATTTAGTAGGACATTCATTAGGTTGTAATGTTGTAGAACATACAAAAACCAATGTAACTACAATTCATCTTTTAGGAAGTCCAGTAGAATCTAAAACTGTAAGGGAAATTGGTAGATATGCAAAAAATGTAACAAATTACTATAATCCTAAAGATGATGTGATCAAGGAAGGTGTGGACAAAGGGGATTTAAAAAAACCTAGTTGCTTAAACAAAGTTGACGTTAAAAATGTAAAGTCCAAAAGATGCAATGCAGTACATCATGGGTTCAGTGCTTATGCAGAAAAAATGAGGAAATTTCCATGAAACATTTGAAAGACAATAAAATGTCATATACACAACATTGGTGGAGAGCAATGTCAATGAGTATAGCATTATTTATTCATGCATGGTTGCCAAATGTTTTAGAATCATATGCTTCTGACAAAATTAATACAAAGTAACAAGGTTATATACTAGTGTATTTAAATAAACCTAAATGCCTATAAAATTTTTAATCGGAGATAATATTAAAGACCCACAGGAATTGGACATTCCAAGAGGATTAGAACATCCAACAACTGGAGATGTTGTCTTAATCAAAAAGGGTAAGAAAACCAAAACTTATGTTGTGGATTCTATTACACATAAAATAGATTATGATATAGCAATAACTAGTGGAACTACACATATTAGACTCAAAGAGTTGAAAGATTAAATGCCACTTACAGGAAAATTGTTAGAAGTATCAAAAATACAATGTCCTATTTGCAAGAAAGATTATGGTAAGCATTCAAAGAAACAGAATCTAAAATGTCTTTACACCTCCAATTGGAATCTTTATGATCTAATCAAACATTACAATGAACTGGAAGCAAAGAACAAGGAATTGTCAAAACAATTGGGTTTAGATGATGAAATTGTAGAGGAAGTTGTAGAGGAAAAAGATGCAAAAAAAGACTAAGCCAAAGGTTATTAAAAAAAAGAAAACAGTTAAAAGAAAAATAAAACGAAAAACATCAAAATATAGTGCAAAAATAGGTTGTTGGAACTGTGATGAAGTTTATATGATTAAGATAGTTAAAGGTGTGAATGTTCCAGAATATTTACAAAGTATAGATCCACCGTGCAGAAAATGTGAATGTAGGACTTTAAGAATATTTGCAGAATATAAAATGGAGAAAGAAATACTTAGAGAGTTAATACTTCATGCAAGACTAGAACAAACACATGAGCATGACGGCAGTACAACGGATCATATTCATTATGGATAAGGAAACTTGTGACAGATGTGGACATGAGATGGATAAAATTACAACTTGTCATCTAATATGTCCAAATTGTGGAGCAAATTATGATTGTTCGGATAAGGGTAGTGTATGGTAGTTTTAAAACATCTAATTCCATGCAAAGTACACCCAGAAGGAAGAATAGAGATAAATCTAAATCGTGAGTTATATTGCACACTTTGTCAAAATATGGTTAGTGATTATGAAGTATTTAGGACAGATTCTGACAGGGAAGTTTAAGGGAAAAAGTTATTAAGTATTCATAATTAAATCTTATAATGAAACGTGTGGAATCTCATAGCGTTTGTTGGTTTTGCAGTGAACCATGTAGAGAATTTTGGTATTGGCATAAAGAATGTAAAGAAGAATGGATGGAAAAAAATAAATGAATGTATGGACAAAGTTTTGGAACTGGTATGAAAATAAAATACTTGGAAGCATAATACTAATAGCAATAATACAATTTATTCAGATTCCACATATGATATGGAATGCAGATATGATGCTAGAGATGGGAACTATATCAAGAGTTCATCCAGTAATCGACTGGTTTCTATATGGTGTAGACTTGATTGAGATAATTTCAATAATCAATGTTGGAATGATTATGATAAGTTTGATAAGAAAAAGAAATAGAAAGAGTTAAATTTTAGTAATCTATTTAAACATATTGGAATACTGTAAAGTCTGTACTAAAGGATTTCTAACAGAAACAGAAGTATTAAAGACAGAAGAAGGTGGACTTGTAAAATTAATTTGGTGTTCAAATGCATTATGTGATTACAACGAAAGAAAACAAGTTTTCAAAAACTATAAATAACGAACTACCTTAGATAATATATGATACAATGTGATGTATGTAGTAAGATTTATTCCAATAAAGAATACAAATCTTGTCCTAGTTGCAAGTTCAACAGTTGTGGAAAAGAAAACACACAAGGCTTGATTCAAAAGGACTTGTTATTGGAATTTCCTGAAGATAAAAACAAAGAACTAACTAGATACGAATGTCCAAAATGTAAAGGAGTTAGCGAATGTCCAGAATGTAAAAGAACTAGCGAATGTCCAGAATGTAAAAGAACATTTGAGTATTATCCAGAAGATCCAAATCCAGTAGGAGAGGAGGGTTGGTGTCATGATTGTTTATTTGGAGTGTGTGATTATGACGAATAATTGCCAAAACGTGGAATGCAACAATATTGGCAGGGAAGTTCGCGTAAAAATGGTTATGGATTGGGGAGAGGAAAGGGAAGAAACAATATACTTGTGCCAAATATGCATAAACTTACAGAATGCAATTAATGGGGGTTTAAAGAATTGACTTTTAAATTTTGTAGAAAATGTGTTGGTATGAGACAATTTCTTCCAAACGGATATGATTCGCCAAGACATTGTGATGTTTGTGGAGGAGATGAATAATGTTTCAAGATCCAAACCTACCTTGTGGAGTAACTTCAAGTGATACAGATGGATATGATCCAACTTGTGGAAACTGTGGACATTTATACAGTGATCACTATGAAACAGATGAAGAATTAGACAGACAGCAATTCAACTACAAGAAAGAACTTGTTGAGGAATTACTCAATAGCGATAATCATCATGAATCTTCACAAATACAATACAATGCAGATGGAAGTGTATCTCATGCTTGTGACTGTACGAATGGTGGAAAGACACAGGAAGAAAGACTCAAAAACCAATGTGATTGTACTGGATTTAATGAGGGTTATTACGAACCTGAGTGGGAAAAAGATGAATAGAAAATACATAGGTAAATTCAATGAATACCTTGATAGTTACAAAGTCCAACTGAAATTTGTACCAAAATACAAGGACAAACAATTCACAATGAATCCTGTATATTATCAACTAATGGGAAAGATAGATTTATTAGAGAAACTGATTAAGGAATTTGAGCAGGTATGAAGTGGAGAAAAAATAGTATAACAGAAGATATGCCAATGCCAATACTTAGGGTAAAAACAATTAGAAGTTGGGAATCATTCGCAATAGGATTGATAATTGGCATGACATTCGCATTCATAACATTCAGTATGGGGTATTATGCAGATGTCAGATAAGTTTACACTTGAAGAATTTGTGGGAAAAAAGAAGAAAAGACCACAGGGAGTGCAAGGAGAGTTTGATGCAAAGTGGGTAAGTGTGGAATAATATGGGATTATACACAGACCAAAGTTACATACTAAAACAAGTATGCTACAACTGTCATCACGGAAGCCATCAAAAGTGCAAAGGTAGTAGATATTTCAGAAAACATGAGGATGGAAAAGGAAAGACAGTATGTGAATGCGAAGTATGTAAAACATTAAATATGCATAAGGAAAGAGGAATATAATGAAGTTTGTAGGACTATGTGGAAAATGTCAAAGTAGTGGATTAGAAACAATACTAATAGACGGAATACCTGTATGTGATAAATGTAGAAACAATACCATATAGGATAAATACCATGCCATAGCAATTAAACTATCCCGATAAACTGTCCATTTTTTAATGCTTTTATACTATGACACTTGAAATAACGTGACAATGTGTATCAAATTATGCCTAATTAATGACAAACAATGTTTAAGTATTTTTGAGGAGTTGTGCAACTAATGGCAAAATGTTTGCAATGTGATGGCAAGGGAAAGTTCATGAACCAATTCGGAATCATGGAAAGATGTATAATTTGTGAAAAAAGATTTGACTTATATCGGAGCAACTAATGGGAAGAAAAGCAGTCTACACAAAACAGATTGAACATCTACTAAGTGTTGGATACGAAGCAAAAGATATTGTAAAAATAACAAACATACCAAAAGGTACAATATATCGAATAGTTGATCAACTTAGAGAAGAAGCAAAAACAAACTTTGATCAGCTCATGACAAAGGATTACCTATACAAGTATCAAATGAACTTGGAGAATTATTCAAAGACAATTGTGCAATGCAATATAGAAATTGAAACCGTGAACAAGAAATATGATGAGTTGGAAAAAGTTGTAATGGAGAGTTTGGAAGTTTGTCCAGTGGATAAATATATTGCAAGATCGGCATACATGACAAATCTTATCAATATTCGAAATAACAGAACCATAGAAATACAGAAACTGATAGCCCAAAGAGACAAGTCAAGTGAGATGAAGGCAAAGATATTCAATTCCGGCCCAGTCGTGTACCGTATAAATCAAGTTGTGGAGAACAAAGTCCTACAACCAGAAATGCTAAGCGAACAATCTACACAAGAACGAACCATGCCTGAACTTGTAAATAATACAACTGTAGAAGAAAAAATTGAAAATATTGAGGAAAATGATGTCATAAGCGAGGAAGATTTACAGGTTTTAAAAGAAATGGAAGAAGATGTCTAAAATCTTTAAATCTAAGATTGTAGAATGATTAGTTATGACTAACTTGATTAACAATGACAAAATAGAAGTGGGTTTTGATGAATTAGACACAGCAATGGAAAAAATAGTCAATGAACACAAACTGAATTTTTATGAATGTTTATCAATATTGGCTATGATGGATACAAAGATAAAACAAAATAACATAAGTCAGTATCTATTGGAAACTGTAACAAAGTTTCAGGAACTACTGAACAAGGAAGATCAAGATGGAAGATAGTGAAAAACAACAAATCAAAAAACATTTTGACAATATCTATCAAATACACCTAAGCAAAATGGGTCATGTTGAGGTGTTTCATGGAGATGAAGATTTACCAAGTGATCCTGATTACAAGTTATTTGCAATATATTTGATAAATGGAAAAGTGATATTATTTTGACAAAGAGATTTCACAAATGCAAAAAATGTAAGGAAGTAGAGGATGAAGAAAAATATGATTATATTTACAAAGTTTTGTAAAAAATGCTCTAAGGCAATAGAGGATTGGTATCACTGCAACTGTAATTGTAAAAACAAAGACTGTAAGTGTTATAAAATGTAGGAAGTTGCTTGAAAGTATTTTGTTTGGAGTGGGTGATCATCTCCCACACAGGAAGTCCTCGAGCAACCTGATATTATACCTTAGATAATACACTTAATAAATGTATTGAATTTCATAGAGTACGAGAAAAACTCGTAGTCTACGAAAAATAAAACAAGTAACAGTATTGCGAATGTATTGTATGGATAGTACAAAATATTTTTGGACAGTACAAATGAAAATGGATAAGTTCCCAACACTTACTACTAGTATGAAACAATCAGGAGGCGATCATTTATGTTAAAAGATACATGATTCAATACACTTATTAAGGGTATATACCTTAGATAATACATGAAATCAAAACAACAAGCTTTGCAAGAATACCTAGAAATGGGTGTTGAGAAAGCTGATGTAGCAGAAAATGTTTTTGGTGCAATTGACGAAAGAAGATTTGTTGAGCATTATGCAGAAATGGATCAAGCAATTCTAAAGGCACTAAAAGGCGAAAAAACTATGGTTCAAGGAGACCCAGAAATCATTCATAATAGATTCATGACTGGTTTGAATATTTACATGGGTGGTTATCGTAGTATTATAGATGAGATACAAGCAGTCAATAGTGGAAAGACATATGGAAAAATATTCCCATTTGGAGAAAACCATTTGGTAGTATTGGCAAAAAAATCAAGCAAAAAACATGGTGTGCAAAAAGGCATGATGATGTTTAGACTTGTAGATAGTTCTGAAGGAACAATGATTATCAAGGAAAATCGTGCATTCAAAGAATTTGAATCAGATGCAGTGTTTGACACAATGCAGTCATTGGGAATTGATATGATGAGAATGATGGGCGATTCTTTTCTAGTTGAACACAGCAACTAGAATTTTTTCTTTTTATTCAATACATTTATTAATAGCGTATTATCTAAGGTATATACAAAAGAGAGGTTGTATCTAACAATACTTCATTCCACCAATATTGTAGTGAGGTGGAAAGATGAATTGTCAAGCAACGGACTTTAGGAATCTACAATTCCTAGCAAAAAGATGTGAAAAAGCGTGAACGACTCGAACTCGTTCCAAGAAAAGGAAAGATCGGATAAGCAACACCAGTACAGGATATTGGAGTTGTGTAAACTGACAGATACTCGGAAATGGGTATAGCAGTCGATTTGACTTAGAGAACTAGTGGCATCTCTTACTTGGTAACACGCGAGGTAGCAATCTTTCAATTTTATTTATCATGCCATAGATTTTTACAAAATAAACTTTCTTTATCATTTTATAAATAATGTTTATTAAAAGTTATAAGGAACGACTGTATATCTTTTTAGATGAAGGAAGTGTCAATAACAGATGACATGAGAAAAAGGGCTAGACTGATAAGCAATCCTGATGTTGTTCTGAATCAAAATAAGACAGGATCTAGGGCAGGTTACATAGGTGCTTTAGGAGAAATAGTTGTTGCAGATTATCTTGGCGTAAAACCACATAACAATGATGAGATATACAATTACGATATGGTATGGAATGACAACAACATTGAAGTCAAAACCATGAATTTATATTATCCACCAAAAGAAGGAACTGACTGTTGTACTACAACATATTATGATCAAAAATGTGATATGTATTTTTTTGTGGGTTTGTTAAATGATAAAAGTAAGGCATGGATAGAGGGATGCATATACAGCAAAGATTTTTTTAAAAAGGCAAACTATATCAAAAAAGGAACTACTCGTAGCGATGGGTTTACTTACAAGTGGGATAATTGGGTAGTTAAGGTAAAAGATCTATCTTCAGTTGACAAAGTTTTATCTAATACAACTGGATTAGATACATTCTTATAGTGTATTATCTAAGGTATATGTATGAAAGTAACAATCAAAAGCAAATGCAGAGAATGCAATGGTCATGGTTACTACTGTGATTACAGATGTGATGCTAGAGGAATTGAATGTACTCACAGATGTAATAATGGATGTGGTTGTGAATATGTCGAGAATGAAGTTAGAGTAAGAGACTACGAAGTAGATATTCCTGATGATGTAATGAAAGTTGTCAATGAACAGATTGACAAAGAAAACCCTGTTGATTGGTAGATACATTTATTAAGTGTATTATCTAAGGTATAATATGGGAAACTTGGATGAATGGAGGATGGAGAAAGCAGACTATGACAATATTATAGCTCAATTAGCAAAACATTTGAAGCAATGGGAATCCATGAAGGTTGAATTAAACGTTAACAAGGAACATGATTATAGGTTTCACGGCAAACTCTGGGAACAAAATCAACTTGCAAGAATACAGTATGAAATGGAACAAATAGAATCTCTTCGAGCTAGGCTCAAAGAATACGATGGCAACCAAAGGGTTAGACAGTCGCGTGTTGGAATATGGGATAATCCCAACTAGTCTAACAGAGCATTTGGATCTATTTGGGATAGATAACAAAAATAGTTAAATATTGTTAATTTCTACATTGTTACATGGATATGGGTAAAATTGACGAAGGTGGAGGTTATGACTTGTCAGAACTTCAACAAGCCAGAGAATCACTTGAAGGAAACC
>Ga0208669_1000044_pt1 | contig 56298 bp, 89 predicted proteins | sample 21_taG_FD_184095 | JGI IMG/M metagenome (GOLD analysis project Ga0208669, IMG submission 184095) | Marine viral communities from the Subarctic Pacific Ocean - 21_ETSP_OMZ_AT15319 metaG (SPAdes) (version 2) | ecosystem: Environmental > Aquatic > Marine > Oceanic | place: Pacific Ocean | collected...
CCTGTATATTGTGTATGTAATCTTCCTTGCTCTTCCCATTTAATAAGGTCTGAGTTTGTAGGCATCTCTGCCCCTACCATTCTTAAGAAAGCGTTGATAGACCTGTTTCCATATCTCTCAAATTCTCTCTCATAAGTATCTGGTAAGTACTGATTCAGGAAATTAAAATCAGTAATGTAATTAGTAGGCAACGTTGCCTTACTAGCGGATGGTGTTAACGCTGGTTGTCCAGCTGCACCTGTTATAGCTCCTGCCATTTTTTTTAGTTTTTAGTTATTTTTTTTTACTTCTTATTCGTAGCTTACCCGAACCTCTTTCTTCACTCACAGCAGTAACTTTATATCCCCCCTTAGATACACTCTCTGATGCTTTTCTAACTGGCATGTCTACATTTTTAGACTCCCTAGTTACATCACCGATTGCATCTGATTGACCTTGCTCGTAAAAATACTTCGCAAAAGCCTCAGGGTTCATCGCTACTGATAGAGCTCTGTGATACGCATTAGCATCCTTTAAGTAACCGTCCTCATTAACATGACTGCTAATAAAGTTAGTAACATTAGACTGAGCTTTCTTTAGTTGCTCTGGATTACCAGGCTTATAAGTTAACTCCCTCTCCCCTACCTTAAATTCAAAACCTTTGAACTCATCAGAGAATAGTTTATTAGTCTTATCTAAAAAGTACTCCTGTCTTTTTAAACTTTGCTGCTGCAAATCTTTAGATTCTTCAGCATATTTCTTGTAAGCATTGTAGTTTTCCTTCTCCCCCTCTGGAACAAAATCACTACTTGACTCAAGTGGCAATTTGTACTGCTCCTTCTGTTTGTTAAAATACTCCTTTGCTTTTACAAGCTCTTCTTTCTTGGCAATCTTAATCTTTCTAATCTCCGCTTCCTCATCCATTTCTTCATCATAACCAAACCTTTGTTCTAATTCAAAGGCTACATCATCATCATCTAGATGTGTTTTGGTTTCAGACCAATAATCAGCCAAGAGGCTATCTGGGTTAGCTGTATCAAAATCTTTATTTAACTTAACAAAGTCATTGATTCCTCTTCCAGTTTCTTTTTTAAACTTTAAGAAAGTAGAAACATCCTCTGGAAGCTCCTCGTTACTTTCTCTCTGCTCAAATAACTCTTCAATAGAGTTAATTTCTTTATCCTTATACCTATTCTTTATATATGAAAGAACGTCAGTATCTTGTAATTCTTTTTGCTCAACCTCTTCTGTTGGCTCGGTAGTTACTTCTTCTTTCTCACTTACTGGCTCCTCTACAACTACTTTCTCTTCTGTTTTAGGTGCATCTACATCCTCAAACTGTTGCTCGTGTTTTTCTAAAAGTTCAGCCTCTATCTGCTGTTTTGACTTTTCAGGTTCCGCACTAACCTCTTTTACTTTAAATCCGTCCATTATATTTTATTTTAATTTAATTTAATTCTCTGATTACAAAGGTAATAAACTTTTTTATATTTATCTAGGCTCAAATTCAGCTAAATCAAAACCATCTAAACTATCCTCATTAGATTCAAAATCTATTGGTGGTAGGTCATTTTTCTTTTGATTAACTATCTTTGATGTTTGAGTAGACTGCTGGCTAATCCTTTCTGACTTACCTTTCTCTCTCTCATTTTCTCTTGTCTTTAACGCCTCAGCCTCTTGTCCTTTAATCTGCATCTGCATATTAAACTCTACCTGCATTAATTCTTTCTTAAGTTGAGCCTCTGCGTTCATCTTCTCAATCTCAAATGCTATCTCAGCCTGCTTAATCTGTATCTTAGACTGCATCTCCGCTTGTGATTGCTGAATCGCTGATTGAGCTGCCGCTTGTTGAGACTGCATATTTATCTGCGATTGCATCTGCATTTTTTCATTCTCTCTATCAACGTCTTGCTTTTCTTTATTTTTTCTTTTAACCTTAAGAAGCTCATTTGCCATCTTAATATTCTTAATCTGACGAATATCAATAGCATCCTCCAGCGTAATTTGGTCTCTACTAAGTGCCATCTGTATATTAGCCTCAAGTTGAGCTTTTTGTTCCTCATCTGGAGAAACTTCAATAAATATTCCAAAATCATGGAGATATAAATTATTTATGTCCTCTAAAATATTTACATTATATTTTCCAATTTGATTCGCAAATTCTTCCCTAAAGTCAGAATACTCTAATACATCAGCCACCCTTACCGATAATGCTTCCGCTAATTTTCTCGTAATAAATAAACTACCATCTAGTATGTGTCTAGTGGCTGTATTGGAGTTTAGTGCCGCTAATTTCTGAACCCCTACTAATGCATTAGGGTCTGGAGTGGAACCATCCCTAGCCTCATTTAAACCTGTTACATCCCTAAGCATCCCTAGGTAATGATTATAGGTACTAATTAAACTAGCCATCTTAGCCTGTCCACTATTAGAATTTAACTCTTGAATAGGAATTTTACCGTGATTAAATTCACCATCCTGTGTAAAGCTCCTGCCGATAACACTACCTGTTTGGAAGTACATCTTCAATGCATCCTCTGGATTATAAGCCGCACCTGTTCCTAGGTCCACTTCATTTATCCCATCCGCATCTATATACACACCATCTGGAACTACCTTAGCAATTACTTGTTGTAGTTTAAGGTGTGTCATCTGAATTAAATCAGCAAAGGTGGTCATTCTCCTAACCAATGACTCTACAATACCTTTATACATTCGTGGTGCCACACCAATATAATTAGGTAATGCATACTGAGAGGCAGATTTAGGTCTAACCATGTTCTTAGAAAGTTCCCACTTAAGTAGTCTATTACTACCTAGTATCAGAATACCCTCATACCACACATCAATTCTTTTCTCTATTCTCTCGAATCTTTCCTCTGTTCCTTCGGGTGGATTAAAGTTCTCATCTTTCCTCACTACTCTTTCACCACCGTTCTCTAAATATTTTTTCTTATAAACAAATTTCTTATCTGTTTTATAATTGTAATACAATAATGTAACAACATCTTTCTTAAAAATATCATTCTGGTATTGTTGTGTTACACCATAGTAATTATACCAACCTGAACTAGTATCGGAAATTTCTTGTAATTCCTCTTTTGTTATATCAGGATTTATCTTAATAAGCTCTGTAATTGGCACTTGCTTAACCTCACCAAAATAAAAACAATCCTCAAAAAATGGAGACTCAGTATAGCTATATACTAATGTTGCTGGGTCTACATAACTAACCTTAACACCTGAATTAGGTAAGAACTCATGCTTTACCCATCCCATACCTACAGTAGTAATGTCGTAGTTATATCTTTTTTGAATATCTGCGTAATGATTTTGTTCTAGTAAAGTATTTATAGCTTCTTCCTCTGCAATCTCTATCCCTGGCTTATAGTTAAGCTGCATGTGAAGTTGAAGTTCTTGGTCATCCGCTGGTAAATTCTCAGCCTTTGTATTAAATGCATCTATACCAAACTGTTCCTTACTTTGAAGTAAGAAATCTTTAGCTACCATATCTGCCTCTATCATGTTCTGGTATGACTTCCTATTATCAGCCGCCATAGCATCCTGAGCATACGCCTGAACAGTAAATAACCTGTCAGACATCCCATTAACTACTATATCCACAAATTTAGGGATAATAGGAACAGGTGTCCAGTCTAGATTTAAATAAGATAAGTCACCATCTACGGCTAACTCACTCTTATACTTAGCTACGGATTGTTCCCCTCTTGCGTATAATCGTAGTTTATGAAAGTCAACCCACTGGTTGTAATACTTACAACTATTCCCTGACCTCTTAAACCATTCATACTGGATTGATTTACCTACCTGTAATCCATACTCATCCGATGCCTTCTGAGCATCAGTAGCTAATTGATTGGGAAAATTAGTAGGATTTACTGCTATGGTAGATTCCTTCATTTATTTAATGATTTGGCTTATGTTTCCTTTGTTACTATATCTTGCAAAGATAACAGATATTTTTGACTCTTCTTTAGTTGGGGTGTAAATATGCTTCTGATTTGCCATAATTGCAAGTCCTGAGCTAATAGATGCATCATGTTTGGTCCTATTGTTGATATCAAACTTAGCCCAATCTATTAATGTTCTACTAAAAAACATAGAACCTATCTCCTCACAATCCCTATATGTACCCTCCATATCAAAACCTACATGTTTCTCTATATAGGACTCGATAGCTGATGCGTGTGCTTGTTTTATATCCTCAGACGAGTTAGGCATACCCCCAAGCTCTCTTTCTGTCTTAGAGAGCTTATTATAGGTCTTATCTGGTCTATTCATACAAAAGTGACGATATCCTCTATTTTTAAAGTGATATAGTATCCTAGCCTTGTTATTCTCTATTAAGGCAGGCATCCCATAGAATATACAAGCCATTAACACCTCCTCAAAGAATATCTCTGCGGTTTGAGGTCTAGCTATGTACTCTAAGAAAAATTCATTTGATGGGCAGTTATCCATGTTAAATTTAGTCTGACCATGTAATGACCCATTAGAGCCCTTGCCAACTACCGTTCCTGATATATCATAGGGGTCACAACCAAACGAACCTAGGTGTTCATTTCCTGGGTGATACTTACCATTTTTCTTAAACACATTATTTCGTAATCTCTCCTCTGGTATCCATGAAACTAAGAACCTACCATTTCTGTTAGGTGTCCATACCACCTTAGTATCTTTAATGCCGTCCTTCCAGTGAAAACTTCCACGTGTTAAATACCTATCCTTTATTAATGAATCGTTATAATCTATCTGCTGATATATTTTAGTTAGATTAAATATAGATGACTTACTCTCATCCCTAAATGCGTGAGATTCGGTTCTAGGAAACTGACGATAAAATTCATTTAGTGCATCAGCATCTGATTTTAATGAATCTACCTCATTCTGCCAGTAATCAATAACACCTGTTTTTATCCACGCCCCATCTACTCCTTTAATTGGTTTATCTGGAGTATAGAACACTGGCATTCCAAACTCATCTATATATCCCTCAAAATTCCACTCCATAGGAATAAACAAAGAATATAAACCTGACTTTGTTTGTCCATTAGCATTTCGTTCAAAAGGATTAGAGTTTTCATATAACTTCTTAAAGTTATCACCCCCTTTATCTAATGCGTTAGATGTAGAGCCCATCATACACTTACCTATAATTCTACTACCTAATCTAAGGCATGTTTTAGTAACCCTCCAGTTATTTAATATATTATTTGGTTTTAACCACTTCCCACTTTCATCATGGACTAGTAATAATAATTTCTCTCCATCATAGGAGTTATCGTCAGTATTCTTCCAATCTATAGTAGTATCTAACCCATCCAACTCATCATCCTCTGTATTATACATATTCTTTTTAGTAATCTTACTAGCAGGAACACGAAAGGCAAGCTCCGTTTTAGGTCTATCCATACCATCCTGTATGGGTTTAAAAAAGAAAGGATAATTAAGGGTTATAGGTACAACCTTGTCGGTAAACATTTTTTTAGCATCACTACCACTTTTAGATAGTATACCTATTCTTGAATCTTTCGATATTGTTCCTATATTAGCACACTCTTCAGAACCCATAAAAGAAAATCCTGAACGTCTATTTTTTAGGTAACACATCCCAAAGCTCCTATCATCAGCCTTACACGCCTCCCAGAATATATAGAATAATCTATTCGATTCTCTAAAATCAGGCTTACCAATATCTATCTTAGTCCACTGAAGATACATGTAGTGAGAACCCGTAAGGTAGGTAGGTTTTCCATTATTTATAAACCAATAACCATCCTCTCTCCTATCAAATTCCGACTCAATGTAGTCTACCCATTTATCCTTAAAAAGGTTGTCTCGCTTGTTCCAGTCAAAAATTGTTCGTATCTTACTAAGTTCTTTTGGGTAATCTTGAGCTACCCACTTATTATTACCTTTTTTTAAATCGGTTGGTGTTTTAGGTAGTCCTATTTTAATACCATTTATTTCATATACCTCACCTAGAGTACCATCCTTTGAAATAATTACAACGTCATACTTTTGATTGTATCCGTACTTCCAGGATTTAGCCTTGTTTTTAGTAGTAATAGTAGATGTGGTTACATCTAACTTTATAACCTTATGTAAATCAAGATTATCTTGACCTTCGTTCTGCGAATCCACCAGTAGATATTTTTTTGGTACTAGAGATTGATTCTTCAAGCATAGCTCTTTCAGCCTCTATTCTGTTTAAAATTTCAAAGGCATCAAAAATAGCGAGCTTTTTTGTAGCGGCTGCATTCTTTAATCTATCGGCAGCGAGCTCATCATCAGGGTCGGGCTTTATAATCTCTTCCTTAGCTACCTTTACCAGCTGCTTAACAGCTAACTCACCAGCTTTTATTATATCCTCCTTGATTTTTTTAATATCCATCATAGTAATATACAAATATTTTTTGTAAACATCCTATACATTTTTTCCCCATCCACATTAAACTCATACTCACTCTCTGGTTGAAATGATATTAAATCACCCTCTTTTAATCCCATAGATAACATCTCCTTGTTAGCGTACCTAATGTTTCCTATAAGCTCTTGTTCGATATCTTTTGTTTTTAGAACAGATTCTTTCTTATCTACAGGTGTTACAAAACAATAAGGAGATGGAGCCTTCCAAGTGTTATTACATCTTGCACAATTAATATTTGATTTATATAAAAAGAATTGGTCAAAATCAATTAAGAATAAGTCATTCATGAAAAAAGAAGGTCCACTCTTTTCCCTACCTTTCATGTCGTAATACTTCCTAAATACATTGTGGTGTACCAGTAGTGTGTCGCCTACCTTAATTTCTCCATTATAAGTTATAGGAATAGATAATACCTCAGCAAACCTATTGGTTGCCTTATGGTCCTCCTGTGATGAGCTAACAATAAAATCTTTGTCACCTATTTTTTTAGTGTGACTATATCTCTTACCATCTACAGGTTTTACTAAGAACTGAAAGGTAGACCTCATGAACCACAGCCAATGCAGTCAAAGTGCGAGTCTGTAGGTTTAGTGCCGTTTATTTTCATTTCAATATTATGAATCTCATCCTTAATATCCATATCCTGCATCATATCACCCGTTAAAAGTTCTTCTAACTTTTTTATTCTCTGCTTTAACTCTGTTTCTTCCATTACTTAAAAGTTTATGTTATACTCAATAGATATAGGCATATTAGAATTAAATTCTTTCCAGAGATAAACCTCATCTCCTTTTAGAATCCATATCCTAATACTATTATCTGATTCTTGTCTTATGTGATGTATTTTATGACTACCACCCAGCACATCCTGTCCCAACACATAATGCATGGCACTAGATTTATAATCAGCCCCTATAGATATCTTTCTAATCATTACGACAACGCACCTGTCTCCAGGTTTACTTTCTTATCACCGTACTTTTTATTAAGACCATCCTGGTAATTACCTAACTCTGCTGAATTAGTTTCTACATCAAATACTAAGGATTTCTTTTTTGTTTCTAATCTTGAAATTGCTACCTGAACATCTCCTAGGTCTAGTCGTGCATCAAATAGTTTTTTTTGAAGTGAACGCAACTGGTCCAACTCCTCTTGAGTCATTTTATCTTCCATTATATTTTATTTTGATTGTTATGCGTCTTTGAACGCTAATAAGAACTCTCTTACACCTACACCAAATGCGATGCCAGCGTATAATATATCACCCTTAATTAGTAATGCTAATCCTATTCCACCAGCTACTGCTGATAAGAATAATGGTGATGTAACTACTTTTTTTATCTTTTCCATTTTATTTTATTTTATTGTTTAACCATTACAATGCCTGCTGTCGTTAATGCACCAGCACCTGTAGTTTGATAAAGTTGTCCAGTTACTAATCCTGCTGCGGCTGCGGCTGCGTCATCATTATAAGCAGGTAATGTAATTACCGCTGATGATGCTAGTGCTAAAATAGTTTGCACTGTAAAATTTTTAGTAGCATCTGCTGACCCCACATCACTTCCTAATAATAAATCTGTTAATGTTGGTGTTGCTGCTGCGTATGTGCTTATTTTTGCCATTGTGATTAGTTTTTTACAAAGTTAAGAAATTATACCAATAGTTTACCAAACTTCTTTAGTATTAGTAAAAATATCAATAGGAACCCTCCTATCATTACCGCACTTCCGTACTTTTGCCACCAAGTAAGCTCCTGTATAACGACCTTCTCATACGGTATAATTTTCTCCGAAAAAACCGTGTCGCCATAGCATGTGTACTCATGATGGATTGTTTCTCGAAGCGTGTCGTAGAAGTATTTGATTTTAATTCGTTCATTGTTTATTACTGTTACACTGTCATGATATTGTATAAATGTTGTAGTATCATGGGTGTACTCAGGTACAACTACGGTGTCAATAACTATAATAGTATCCATTTGTAATAGATATGGGTGGTTTTTAACTAATCTATTGAGCCTTTTTTGTGGGGTACATCCTACTAAAACGGCTGCAAAGATAATAAATATTTTAAGACTTAGGTAACGCAATTAAAGAATCTTTTGAACGTAAGAATAATAATCCTGTGGTCATCCATCCTGACATGTCCTCAATGGTAGCCTTTTCCATAAATATCATGGTGCCACAGAATACAAGAATTAATAAACCTAGTATTGTAGTAACGTAGTTTGAAAATAATCTATTTTTCATGTTTGTTTTGTTTAAGTGTTATCCCATCTAGCCTTAGTACCTCTACGGTCATAATGGGTAAATGTGTTATATCTTCCTAATCCCCCCTCTTCAATAGCCCCTATTCTAATTAAACCCTCTATCACATCCGCTAGTTCACTAGGGCTATGACTACTTACTGCCAGGTCACTCGCATTTCCATTTTTATGCTCAGATTTTGAAGCTCCACCTACCTTAGCATTATAGCTAGGGCATCTGTATCCTGAGTTTATTTTTATAGGTGCATTTAAAAAATCTCTAATAGTTTGTAGGTTGTGTGCGTGTACCTCTACATTATCTAGTATATCATCTGGCATATCACATCCACAGTTACAATCAAACTCAGACTTGCTAAAATTTTTAGTTAAATCTCCCATTGTTTAATTTTTTTTCTACTGACCCATCACGGTATAATTTTATTATCATACCATTGTAGTCTGTGTTTACTTCTTGCCCAAAGATATTAAATATTTTTACTAATTCTTTAATTTTAGGCTCAATTATTACGGATACAGGGAAAAATGTTTCTGTTGTTCCATCATAATCTGTCTGTGATAATCTATAGTAAGAAACCCCTAATAATGGATTCTCATCTATAGCCCTGTAGTCTATTTGTGTATTACTACTGCCTGCACCTTCAATACTGGTTACTAATTCCCAATCCTCTACATCTACACTTCTTTGTATCTCATAGTAGTCGTTATTTACTTGAGAGGCTACACTCCAATCAATAACCACATAACTACCATTATATCCAGCGTTAAAGGATATTAATTCTATAGGTAACGCAAAACCTGTATTACCTATTCTAATCTCGAAACCTGGGTAGGTAACACTTCCATCAGTAGACCAAAAAAAAGTTAAGGCTCCTGTAGGATGAGTAGATTCAAAATAAGGAGGAATAGTTGTTCCACAATAACTACCAATAAGTGTACTAAAGTCGTCCCCATCATATACCTCAAACACATCCCACCCACAGCTAGAGTTAAACTCTACATCAAAAAATCCTACCGTAGCGTTTAAGTTTCCAAAGACAGGATATATGGTTAGTCCCCCTAATCCATTATTTGCATAATCTCCCGTATATCCATCATCATATAATACCGCATTATCCGTAGTATAGGTATACCAAAATCCATCATTAGGCATTAATAAATCAACCTGTGAATAAGTGAAAATTGGTAATAAAAATAAAAGTAATAAGGGTAGGATTTTTTTCATACTTACTTCATAAACAAACCTTCGATAAAGGTGCCAATGCCAACAAAAAAAGTCCCAAGTGCTGTCCAGAATTTAGTCTCTAAACTACGTATTCTTTTCTCTTGGTCATTAGTTTTTTCTTCCATAGACTCTAACTTTGTTTGAATCTTAATTTGACCCTCAATTAGTTTGTCTATTTTTTCTTCCATTGTTATCGAAATATTATTGTTACAAAGATACTATTTTTCTACTTTATTTTTTTTTCTACGCTTTTTACGCATTCGTGTTCTCTTACGTTTATTAGCTCTTCGTATTTTTTTCTTTTCCTTTGGGCTAAGAGTTCATGTAATTTCTTCAGGAAGAGGCTCTGTCCAAGCTGGCGTACTCATTAACTCAAGGGCTTCGGTATGTGTTAACACCTGTGAAGGTGTTACAGTTCCATCCTTGATAAATGTAGGCTCTACATTATACTTAATTACAAAAAGCGTATCATCTAAACTTCTTCTAACTGTTGATGCTGAACTTTCACCTACCTGGCTAAAGTCAATGTTTTGTAAATCTGTTGCTATATTACAAATAGCATATACTAAGTGATTAAATCTTGCTTCCATTTTTTTATGTTGAAACTATCCAATATTCTACTCGTGAACCCCCACACCACTCAGCGTAAATAATATTTAACGCACTAGTAGTGTACGTTCCACTTCCTATCAATACCCATCCTGCTGGAACACTAGGAGATGAACCATCGTTATGATAAATCTTCTGTACTATTCCTAATTTTGCATCAGTTAAAGAGTCGGTAATATTTCCTGTTCCTGGTGCAGATGAGGTGTTATATATTAATGGGGCATTAAAAGCTATTACTGTGCCTGTAGTTGCTGTGGCACCTTGAATCCCTGCTTTAAAATCTGCGTAGGTATATATAGTTCTAGCACTGTTTGTTTGACTTGAACCTTTCTCTTCTAAATTATAGGTTGAGGTTATTCCTACAAATTGCTCATTACTTGGTATTGTTGGCATAATTTAATTGTTTTTACAAAGGTAATAAAATTCTACTTAACTTGGTACATCTGTTTCTCTATCTGCTTCTACCATATTAACACTCTCTCCATTGTTACCACCACTACCTTGGTCTACTAATGTCCATTTTGAACCATCCCAAGTTGCTTCTTCTCCCATACGATACCACGCAATCGGACTTAAACTAGATAAATCTGATGGTACTCCTGAATTATAAATTGTTGTAACGTTTCCAGAAGTTAATTTATAATTAAATATTGCGAGTTCGTCAATATTTCCATCATATAAATTCCTATCCTTTTGTCCTCCATCTCTTGAACGAGAACCTATTTGTAAATTAGAGGTGGTAGTTGCTACACTACAATCGCCTGTGGCATTTGAGAAAGTACCACTACCTGCACTTGAACCATCTACATAAAATATATAATCATCATTGTCTATTGTAATTGCTACGTGATGCCAGTTACCATCGTTTACAGTAGCGGTTGAAAAAACTAAATCATAAGCACCACTAATTAAATAATCATCAGTTCTACCAAAACTTAATACATCACTACTGCCAGGGAAAGGTTTTGAAATACCAAAATTAAAAGGAGTATGATTCCCTGCTCCTTGTTGTTGTCGTAGTTCTACAATAGTTGTTCCACTATACCAAAAAGCACCAGCTACACCAGCTTGAGTTGTTTTAATCCACGAGCTAATAGAATAAGAATTATTATCACCAATAGATTGAAAAGCGGTAGGTACTGTTGCAGAAGCAAAAACATCTACATAATCGTCTATTCCGTCGAAATCCATCGAATAGGTGTTATCGAAAGCTGGTGTTAATACGTTTAATATAGTGCTGTAATATTTACTCATAATATCTTACTTAACTTGGTACATCTGTTTCTCTATCTGCTTCTACCATATTAACACTCTCTCCATTGTTACCACCACTACCTTGGTCTACTAATGTCCATTTTGAACCATCCCAAGTTGCTTCTTCTCCCATTCTCCACCATCCTTCGGGAGATAGACTAGCTAAATCTCCTGGTACTCCTGAATTATATATTGCAGTTACATCTGATGTCCCTAAAACAGAATACCATATAGCACACTCGTCTACATTACCATTCAAAAACCAAGGTGAAATTGTCTCGCTACCTATTGTCGGCTGATAATTAGAAATCCAAGCTGGAAACGTAACAGTTGCTTCGGGTGTAGTGTTTCCATCTACATAAGCCTTTACTTCCTTTGAAGTGTGGTCAAATGTATAAATTAAATTGTGCCAATTTCCATCATTTAAAACAGTAGTTCCAAAAGTGTTAAATAACGATACGTTTAATTCGGTGGGTGTAGCAAATTGTGACCTTATCCTACCAATTGAATAGTTTGAGCCACCAGATGAAGGTCGAGCACCAAAAGCCATTCTCGAATCATTATAATTAACCGCTTGCGAACTTTTCATCCAGCAAGAAATGCTTACATTATTCGTGCTTGAAGAAATACCAGTCGTTATATAATCATCCACCCCATCAAACGCCATAGACTTGGTAGAGCTGAAAGCTGGTGTTAATACGTTTAATATGCTGCTATAGTATCTACTCATAATATCTTACTTAACTTGCCCTTAATCCTACTTGGTAGATACCACTTTCACCTACAAACTTACTTTGGTACTCAGGGTCTCCCTCAAGCTCTACTTGGTCTTTATAATAATTAGGATTGTCTGCTATTGTATTTACAGCAATTTGTAATTCTTCTTCAGTAAGAAATGTTACAAGTATTGGTAAGCCTGTTTGAAGTTTGCCAACTCCTATTTCGCCAGCATGCCCAAGACAATTAATACTACTTTCACCTGTTCCAGTGGTTTTAATATAAAACCATCTGTTAGGATTTGACCTTGTTAAAAAACTAATTCCCATATTTATTAATTTACTCCATTACCATCAACAATACTATTGCCACTTAGTAATATTTCATACTTATCTTTTACTACACTGCTAGCACCTATTTTATAACCCTTGCCACTCGTACTTAAACTACCATCAACATCTAAAGTTAAGGTTGTGTCACTATCTACATTAGTTACTTTAGCTTCAGAATCTTCGTCACCACTAGCATCCAGCCCAACTACAATATCCCCTACGTTTACTGTGGTTCCAAAGTTTTGTGTACTATCTGTTAGTTTAAAAGCTACAGCTCCATCTGTTGTGCCATTATCAACTTCGCCTAATGTATATGTGCAACTACCCATAGAATAAGTAAGTCCTGTATTACTATTGGTAGCATAAATTCTAGTTAAAAAATTATCATATTGAGCAGTTGTCATTGGTACAGCTGAACTTTGACAAAAGTTGGTTGCATTAGTTAACGAACTAAAATCTGCATTTGTAGGCCATTCTAGTGATGTAATAGGAGCATATCGTACCATTTCGCTAATAGAAGCAACACTACTAAAATCATTTGTAGATGTTCCACTTCCAAAGTTTATTGATGTAATCTCTGAACTTCTTGCAAAAAACTGTAACGACTCAACACCACCACTTGAAAAATTCCACCCACTTGCATCTACTGAAGTAATTCCATCATTTTGAAAGAACATACCATAGAAAGTTCTAACCTGTGGGGCTGAACCAACTGCTACTATTCCAGAAAAGTCTAAACCGCTTAAATCAGGGCTACTTGTGAACCCTGAACTACCAAACATACCTTGAGCGTTAGTTGCTCCACTTGTGTCCAAGTTATCAAACCCTGTTGGTGGTGCATAGGATGTAGTTAGACCAAAGCTATCAAAGGCATTTTGCCAAATGGTTTGACTACCAAATCCAGACCAAAAGGCTGCAGGAAATTGATTTGCTGCAGGTGCAGAAGGTGAGATATTTAAAACTTTACATTTTATAAAACATTCTCGAATACCTGTTGTGGATGATGTACTTGTAAATCCACTTGCACCTATAAGAGAGGTTAAAGCATTATTATCTTTAAGGAAATATTGCCAAGTGGTACAACTACTTGTATCCATACCTGTTACATTAATAGTAACTTTAGTCGAATCACTAGAGTTAAGACCTTGAAATGTTGATTGTAAACTTGTTGGTTTCATGTTAGTCCAAGTTGATAAATCAATATTTTCTGCCCAATCTCCTGTCGTTGCGTAAAGCGTAGCCAACCATCGTTGACCACTAGGTCTTAAAGTCCAACCTGTTACATTAGTGTCTGCGTGTAGTTTCGAAAAATAAAACATATAGTCAAATAGACTAGCATTTGATATATCTAAATTAGGTGCGATTACTTTACATCCATTTGTTGTTAAACTACCAACTTCTCTAAATGTAGAAGTTATTGAATTAGTTGTACTAAAATCCCAACCTGTCACGTTTACACTTTCAAGATTTTTACACTTCATAAACATACTTGAAAAACCATTTGCGTTACCCAGATTACCTGCCCAACCTGTTAAATCAAGTTCAGTTATAGCTTCGCACTCTCTAAATAATTCGCCAAAAGTACGACTTACCCCTGCTGTATATAAGTTACTTACATCAGGGTAATCAGTGGCTTCATAAGTCATAAATTTAGCCTTATAAAACATTCTGTAAATGCTTGCCATAGAACATTCATCAGTGCCCCAATTCTTAAGTTTTTTAATTTTATAAGTCGATGTTGTTCCCATAGCAGCACCTTGCATAGCCAATCTACCATCAATCTTAATATCGTAAAATCCTGGACCTGGATAAGTGTGTGTTATGTCGTAAGTAACGCCACTATCTGAATCACCATCTCCCCAATCTACGTTGAAATTGATTCCAGCTGCAGCAGCAGCAGCAGCAGACAATCCTGAGTCTATTCTAAAATCTAAATCACCAATAGTTGTCTCAACTTCTATTACGAATTTAGTCTCAGCACCGCCACCACCAGAAGCGGCAGCCCCATTCATCTGAGATGATGAGGTAATCATATTTCCAATAGCTATGTACATACTACCAGAGAGCTAGTAAGTTAGTAGCGGTTGTAGTTGAATTAAAAACTCTTACCACCTGCACAGGTAGAAATGTGCCTGCTAATACACCAGTGAAGGTAACATCGTCACCTCCAGCGGTAAGGACCCTTAAATCTCCTGCACCACCAATGTATAATACACACCCGTTATTAATGGTTGTTGCACTAGCTAGTGAGGGTATGTTAACCGTATCTGACGTAGTTACCGCTGCTGCTCTACTTACTTGTAATTTTTGATATGCCATTTTTTATTTTTTATTGTAAGGAAAAAGGTCGTTTAAGGTTTTCTGACGATTTTTACATCCACAGTCTTTACCTATAGCCTTAGCTCCTTTTTCTACTATTGCTTTAATACCTGTTGCACGAGTGACCTTCTCGATTGAGTCACCCAATCCACGACTTCTCATACTTTTATACTTCATAAGGCAAAGATAAGAATAATATTTCTATCTTTGGAATTATGAGACAAATACCTGTAATATATAAAAAGAAAAGACCTAGACCAGCCCCAGAGATATACGATAGGAAGGAACCTAGGTATGATTACCTAAAGTTTTGGAGGGTGGTTAGATACTGGGCTAAACAAAAGTATGGAATTACTACCGCAGACCTTGATATGTTGTTATTCCTACATAGTGAGGGACTATTTACTAGGGTCCAGTGTGAGAACTACGGCTCTTTAATGTCGTGGGATAAGCAACGATTTGAGAAGCTTTTACGTGATGGGTGGATTAAGAAGTGGCGAAAAAGTATTAACCATGAAAAAGCCCTATATGAAATATCATACAAGGCTAAGAAGTTTATACTTTCGGTATATAAGAAGCTAAATGGTGAGGAAAAGATTGCGGAAACGTCCAGACGGAATCCTATATTTAATAACCGAACCTGTAACTCTACCGATAGAATCTATCGTCACGCTATACGTCAGTTTAATGCTGAGGTAAATCCGCCAGAATAAAAACTATGTGGTAATTATTTTCGCTATCTATTTGATGTATAGCGGTAAATTTACTGTGGGTTTCATAAGTCATTTCGTTTTCAGGATTAAGTAACTCAGTTACGGCATAATGCACTGTTTTATAATAATCTTTATTGGAAGATATATTAGTAAAAACATAATTGTAATCCTCTAAATAGTCACTCTTAAATATTTCATAACCATCAAGGACATACTTTTTATATCCATGTTTCTTTACAAAAAACTTTTCAAGTTTAGAGTATTCACCTTTTTTACAGGCTTTTTTTAATGGCTTAATTAATTGAAACTCATCGGTATTTTGAGAAAAAATACCTATTGATAAAAATAAAGTAAGTAATAATGCTAGTTTTTTCATTGTGCGTTTTTTTTGGTTTATATAGTACCTATACGCAACAATTACAAAAAGGTTACAAAATTATTTATTTTTTTTAGCTTTTGCTTCTAACATTCTTTGTCTAGCTAACTCCTCTGAACCTTTTCTTTTTTGGTTAGTGGTAGTAGGGTCAACACAACTTCCTCCTACTTTAATCTTTCTAATGTACTTTCCGTCTTTACCCTTAATACTACTTAAAGGACACTGACCTCCTGTAGACATTTTTGTTTTGCCGTTAGATTGTTTTTTTATGTTTATATTTCTCATTTTTTTTATTTTAAAATGTTCCCGTTAGTTTTCTAATCTTTTTCTTTTTCAGTAATTTTTTATTTACTGATGTTTTAAATCCATCCTTAGATTTCTCACACATCTTAGTATCCTTATTCCAGGTATATCCCTGTTTCTTTAGTTTTCTGGAACAAGCCATACCTATTTTGCTTTAGGACTAGGAGCTAGTGGTTGAGAAATTCTGTAGCTCATACCTTTGTCTGCCCCATAGGCGTGACCATACCTTTTCTTAGACATAGCCTTAGACTCGTCTCTTCTATCTTTTAATGATTGCGTGTGCTTCCCTTTGTGTCTTCCACCTAGAGACTCATCTAATCGTGCGTTGTAACCTTGCTTTTTCATAATTATTTATTTTTTACTTTTTAAATTCCTGTTATTTTAATTTTTTAACTTTTCCTTTTTTATTACGTTCCACAAGATGTTCTGGATGTGCTACTAATTGACGACCCCCTGCGGCTTTAAGTTCTTCTTTTGGTAATACTCCATCTTGACGTGGATTTCTTTTTTTCTCTATTTTTTCACACGTATATCTTCCTAGTTCACGGTTATATTTTTTTTTATAACCATCTTTACATCCTCCCACTTTTTTACCCTTACCGTTAGCTTGATTTCCTATTTTTAAATCTCTCATTTTTTACTTTTTTTAAATGTTCCATCGGTAGCATAATAAAGAGCAACTTGTTTTTTAGTAAAACACTTACCACTTGGGCTTACGTACTTACCCTTACACTTACCTCTATTTGCCTTCTTAAATGGCATATTATCTTTTAAACATACCGTGTATGTGTCCCTTAAACTGTGAACGTGACTCGTGGTCGTAGTGTGCATCCTTCTTTAGTGCATGTGCGTGGTCAAAATCGTTCCTAGCAGCTCTCATCTTTCCATGTGCTGCCTCGTATCTGCCGTCTATTCTTAATTTTCTCTCGTGAGAGTAATCATCCATAGCCGATTCTTTATCTTGGTACTTGTTCATAACTAACTATATTTTTCCTTTTTTAACTTTTCTTTTGTATTGACGAGCTTCTTTTTTTGTAGGTGTAGCTCCATGCTGCATAGCGTAATCTTCATAAGTATTACCAGTTCTAGTATAAGGGCTACCCATAACATCTCTAATAATAACACAAGTCTTTTCTTTTTTAGACCACTTTTTTCCTTTAGGACATTTCTTTCTCATATACACTATTTTTTTACAAAGATACTAATATTTTCCTTTCCGTGAGCTTGGTGATGACTTAGTAGAGCCTCCCTTGCCAGCCCATAGGTTCTTACACGCCCAATAGGACGCTGTAAGCTTAGACTTTCTACTGCTGCACTTGTGCCTAGCCCTAAAACTCTTCCTAGCGGCTGATGAGTAGTTATGACCATATCCCTTAGCCCCAAAGTGGATAAGCTTCTCCTTACCACCCTCGCAGCCCTTTACCATTCGCTTCTTACCAGGTCTGGTAGAAGGTCTTGGTTTATTACAAGGCATATTAGCTTTACTAGCCATATTAATACGATTTTTCCATACCATATCCTGGGTTGTTCTTTTTAGAACCCCCCATAGTTTTAGCAAACTCATGAGCTTGTGCTTTCCCTACGGCATTGTATGGAAAAGTTTTTTCTTTTGTCTTGCCTGTATCAGGACACTTAAATTTTACTGTTGGCATAATTATTTTCTTTTAACTGGTTTTACTTTTCGTCCAGATGCACCATGCATCCCAACTCTTTTTTTCTCTGATTTCTTTCTAGTAAGCTCAGACTTACTCATCTCCCCCTTTGTTTTAGGGGTCTTACTTGAAACTCTTTTACTAGGTCTACAGTACTCATTCTTACCTCCAGCACCACACGCCTTGCCTGTTCGGGTGTCAACCCATTTCTCAGCACCCCATCTCTTTAGGTTGGAGCCTGCCTTAGTTTTTTTAACCTGACCCTTAGCCTTTCGGCATTTAGCGGTGGCCTGTGCCGCCCTAGCGGACCACTTGCCGTAGCTCTTCATTATCTTTCTATAGCACGCATCCTTTGCCACTACCTTCCCCCTGTGTTTCCTTTGTTTCGTCTACCCTTACCTTTCTTACCCCTAGCACGAACATCTCCCTTAGTGGCAGACTTACTAGCCCTGTTCTTAGACTCCTTCTCTAAAACTATACGATTTCCTTTGTGTGATACGTCCTTGCCGTCATAATTGCCGTAGGTGCCGAACTCTCGGTTCTTCTTATTATCAAATACCCTACGCTTAATCTGGTCCTTACGCTTGTTGTACCTCTTCTGGTACTCTAGCCTTTTCTTTCTAGCCTCTGGATTATCCCTGTAATATTTTGCTGTACGTCCTAGTGCCATTCTAATACATCCCCCAAGGTCTCTTCGGTGCTCCTGGTTTTTTTGATTTTCTATATTCTTTCATCCCTTCTCTTCTAGCTTTTCCTTTTTTCCAACTACCAAACGCAAATTTTTCTGCCTTTTTCTTTTTCTTAAATCCGTAAACTTCACCTCTTTTCTGTGCCTCTCTCCATCCAGGTACTCCTGCTTTTTCTGTCCATGAGCCATCCTTATTAGGAAATAATGTAGGGTTTACTTGGTGTTTGTACTTTCCGTCACCCTCACCAGATTCCATTATATGAGAACTTCTACTTCCGTCTGTATTTTTTCTAGACGTTTTTCTAATAGACCTAGCATGTTTTTTTCTACGCTTAGTTACTAAAGGTTTTCTATCCTCCGTAGGGTGTAGTGGTAGTGATGTTCTGTGACTCATGATTTATTTTTTTCTAGAGTCGTGACCCCCTTTATAGGTGGTAGCTGTTATGGCAGCACCTAAGGTTCCTAAAAATAATGCAGCCCCTGCCTTTCCGTAGTCAATATCTCTCTTTTTCTTTTTCCTAGTGTAACCACCGCCTTTAGCCTTGTACTGCTTACCTTTCTTCTTTTTCTTTTTCCTATCACCCCCATCTTCTGTAGGGTGTAATGGTAATGATGTTCTATATGCCATAATCCTTGTTTGATACAAAGATATGAATAAATTACATCTTTATCACTACCTCTCTCTCTAATATTACTCCGTATACCTTGTCATCAAGCTTTACCTTGTGACCAGCACGGGAGTCGTGGTATATAATATCACCATCCTTCACGCAGTCTACCTCAGTGCCTGCACTCACCACCTTACTCTTGCGATACCTTAGGCTACTCATATCTTCACCCGTCATGATTAGCCCACTGTTACTCTTGAGCTCCTCAGTGATATTCTCAATTATCAAATACTTACCTACTGCTTTCATACTAAATACCCTCCAAAATTTAATTCTTTGCAATTATATTTCCACTCATCACTTTCATTCTTATCTCTCCACTTAGTTACATCTATTCCAAAACCCCTTTCATGTGTAGATTCTTTATGATATTTAGTGGCTAACTTATCAAACCATAAATCTGAATTTTTATTTAAGTAATCTTTTATTTCATCAGGCTCCATACTAGGAATAGTTATTTCTACTTTCGTAAGTTTGTGAAAAATTCTTATTTGCGATATTTCTACTTTCATTTTATTAATAGTCTCTTACATTAGTTATTATTGCGTTAGTGGACATAATGGTTGTCGCAACCGATACTGCGTTCTCTAGGGCGTTCTTAGTGACCTTCAGTGGGTCGATAATACCCATCTTAATCATATCCCCGTACTTCTCTGCCTTTACATCGTATCCAACCCCTGGGTCTAGGTTAGGCTCTATCTCCGCTGGATTAACCCCTGCGTTGTCTAGGATTTGCTTAAATGGAGACTTTATAGCCTCAGCAAGTATAGCGTTACCTACACGGCTACTCTCACCATCACCTCGCTGGGCGAGGTCGTCCGCAATTTTTAAGAGTGCAATACCTCCACCAGGCAGGATTCCCTGCTCAATGGCGGCTCTAGTAGCACATACCGCATCATCAACCCTATCTCTTTTTTCTTTCTGCTCAATATCTGAGCCTGCACCTACATGTATAACGGCTACACCGCCAGACATAATAGCAATCCTCTCCTTTATAAACTCCTGTTCCTGGATATTATCACTAGCGTTGTACTCCTCCCACAGGTCACTAATCCTATTCTCCACGTGTAGGTTGTGGGTGTCGTCCTTTATCAGGATGGTCCCTGCCCTACTAACGATAGCTTTCTTAGCCCGTCCTAGGTCAGCCATCTGTATGGTCTCTAGGTTGTCGCCTGTATCCTCTGAGTAGTAGGTAGCACCTGTAGCTACGGCTATATCACTCATCAGGTCATGGCTCTTGTATCCAAACTGCGGTGGTATAATCGAGCACACCTTAATAACACCCTTAGCCTTGTTAAGGTTTAGCGTGTTTAGTGCCGCTGGTGACAGCGTACCAATAATCAACAGTGGCTTGCCCTCTTGGATGATAGGGGCTAGTATATGCTCTATGCTACTTGTGTGGTTTATCTCTTGGTCCGCTACAAGCACGTATGGGTTGTCAAGCACACACTCCCCTTTCTTTACATCCGTTATAAAATACTTACTAGTATATCCTCGGTCAATCTTCATTCCCTGTATCACCTCCGAGTAGGTCTCTGTTCCACTAGCATTCTCTACCGTTACCACCCCATTGTCACCAACAGCGTCATAGGCATCAGCAATAATCTTACCTAGCACCTTGTCATTGTTGGATGATATAGTGGCTACGTCTAGTAGTCGCTTGCCGTTAACTTTCTTAGCCGCCCTACCTAGTTCCTTTACCACGTACTTACTACTATCCTGTATAGACCGAATAATATCAGTTAGGTTCATGTGGTCCTTAATTCGTTTCTGTGCCTCCAGCACTATCGCTTGGGTTATCACTATTGCCGTTGTTGTTCCATCGCCAGCAGACACTGCCGTATTCTCGGCTGCCTCCTTCATCATTGTAACCGCAAGGTTCTGCGTAGGGTGCATAAGGTTAATGCTCTTAGCTACCGTTACCCCATCCTTAGTTACTGTAATACCGTGTGTATGATTCTCTGACTCTATTAGGACTGTCTTGCCTCGTGCACCTAGCGTGCTCTTTACTGCGTCAGCCAGTGTGTTGATACCATCAATAAGGTCCTGGCGTGCCTTATCCTCAAAGCTTACTTGTTTTACTATCATTGAATTTGAATTTAATTTATATCAGCAAATATATACATTCTTTTTTAAACCAACTACCGCAATTTGCAAAAACATAATATTCCACATTCCACAAAAAACACCTCCCTATTACTCTATACTATTTTTCTTTCTTTATATTTTTTTTCCCTATATATACGAGGAAATAAGTGGAATAGTGGAATGCTACTAATAAGAATTACTGATTATCAGCTAGTTAGGACAGGTTACTTAAAGCTTTACAACTGGAATATAAGTGGAATCTATGTGGAATATTCCACTTGTGAGCTAAAAATTAGCATATTTTTCCGTTTTTAAACGTTTTAAAACGGCTAGCAAATTCCCAAAAAACACCAGAATGACATTTCTGTGACAAAACTTTTGACAAATGTTTGGACACTTTGGACTTATCCAAACAATCCAAACTATACTATATATAGGTATATATAACGAAAAATGGGGACTAGGTATCACTACCAAAATCCCCACTTACTATGGAACACACAAACTGTTTTTACATATCACCCAACATTCTAGAGATGTTGTTTGCCTCTACTATCATACCAATCTTCTCAGCCCTTTTCTGTGCCTTCTTAGCTCTCGCCATCTTGGTAATACCCATCTGCGTAGGGGGTGCATTATTAATTAATCTACCATTCTTTACCGTGTAGTCCTGGTCGTACATTAAGTTCTTCTTTGCTTTCATAATATATTATTTACAACAAAGATACTAATTATATCTCATATAATATACCAACAGAATAAATCTGTGGTAAACAAAACCCTATGCCTATAACCGATAACTGCTCGCTATAGTAAAACTCTATAAATATTAAACTGAAAATACTATACTCACCCTGCCTGAAGTAACCATACGTCAATAATGCCTTCTGACCAAATACCTGAACCAACCTAACCATAATATTGTATAAGTAGCTATCCCCCCGTCTCAGTATTGGGCTCTAACCAAAGCTGCTCGTCTCGCCTGATAGGGGGATAACAATTGATACTTAAAGATACGAAATTTTTACGTGAGATATGTGGAGGTTGAGGGTTATATATGGATATACGTGATGCCACCCCGAAAAGAAAACCGTTCTAAAATCGATAGGGGGGGTATGATTTTGTTCTTTTTTGTTGGATTTTTTCAAGTTTTCATAGGGGTTTAATCAACTGTTTGAACGTCTGCCCATTGGTTTACATTGTCTATTGGTTTAGTCTTATATGTCTAATGATTTAGTCACTACTAACTAAACATTCAATCATTAATGTCTAGTTATTACTGTATATTATTCTAGTCACTACTGACTAAAGTTCTAGTCACTCAATTAGTTAACTGTTGTATTTAATATGGTCTATTATTCTAGTCAATAACAACTAAATATCTAGATACTTATTTTTAGACATGTCTAAATTTATGTTTAGATAAGACTAAAAACTTTATTAGGTAAGCCTAAGTAAAGGATAAAACCCCCTCTATATAAATACATCATTAGACATTTTATATTCTACCTCAATAGAAATGGTCATAAGTAAATCATTATCAATAAGTTAGCATTAAATATTTTATGTGTTGAGCCGTCAATTGTTAGTTTATCGACAAAAAAAGGCTATTCATATATTTTTTTTATCTGTTGGCAAATAATTTAGTCTAAAAACATTTGGATTATATTTATATTTATACATATATTTGAACCAACAAACAAAACAACTAAAAACAATAATTATGAAGATAATAACAGAAACAGATTTAACAACCTTTAAATTTTGGGCAGGTGCTAAAGATTTTAGTGAACTTTTAACCTATACAGAATTAAAAGAAATAACAGACCAACTAGAAGAGCTTTATCCTGATGGGTTAACAGATACCCAGATAAACGATTTATTTTGGTTTGATGAAGATTTTATCTCTGAACTAATAGGATTAGATACAGAAACTATATTTAACAGATAATAACCAAACCAAAAAAATAAAATTATGAAACTATTAAAAACTTTAAACATTTCAGGAATAACTTATGAACTCTATTTAATAGGTGAAACTAAGGTAGGTGGTTGGACTCATAAAATTTTAAAGAAAGTTACTTTAGAGAATGGCAGAGTTACAGAAGAAAGATATCAAGGAAAGGTTATTGAAGATATAGGAGAGTTAAAAATAGTTTTAGGTCATAGATATAGATAATAAAAAATGTAACCTTTTTAAAACTACCCCGTTAAACCCAATAACCAAAACCAAAAAATAGAAATTATGAGAAAAATCACAGAAGAAAGCATTAACGCATTTATGAACGCTGAAAAATTTAATAAACAAAATATGTCAGTTGAGGTATTACCAAATGTAACCATATTAAAACTACACGGAAACGCAATAGCGTATAGATATAATGACCCTAAAAAAACATTATCTATTACAAATTGCGGATGGGAATCCAACACCACAAAAGAGAGATTAAACGCTTTACCAAATGTAAACATAGTACAAAAAAATTGGGTATGGTATTTAAACGGTAAAGAGTGGAACGGTGAATTAATAGATATTAATTAATAAATTTTAACTAAACAAATAACCAAAACTAAAAAATAAAATTATGGATAAGGAAGATAAAATATTTGAATTGAAAGTTGCAATCAGTACCATTCTAAATGATACGGGAGCATACAAGAAAATAGAAGACACTATTAATAATGAAATAATAACAACGTTTGAAGATATGCAAGAACTCGCTGAACAAATGGAGGACTCAATAGAGAATTTTTTAAATGAATTGTTTTAAATGTAACCTTTTAAATTAACCAACGTAAAACAATATAAATATAAAGATATGACAGAGCAAAACAACAACCCCGAATTTTTAAAATACCTATGGAGAAATAGTTTAATAACATCTAAGCAATATTTCTTCAGACTCGGAGCCAATCAAATGGGCATTAAAACCTACGAAGATAGAACCGAAAAACTAAAACAATTTATTAACCAATTAAATAAATAGAAACTATGGAAGGATATAACAAACAACAAATTGAATTGGCAAATGGTAAAGCAATCTTTATCTACACCAACAAAAAAGAAGGACTAATTAAAAGCAACGAAGAATTAATTTTAATTGATGACGTGCAAAACTATGAGCATATAAATTGCCCATCAGACGTACAAAAAGAATTGCCCTTTGTAGGAATGAAAGGATTAACAGATTTTATTTTTGATTAATGTAACTTTTTTAAAACATTAACGTAGAATAATATAAACCAATAAAAAACTAGAAATTATGAGCAGACTATGGGAACAAGCAATAAACAATGAATTTATAGAGAATTTAATTGAAGAGGTAAAAGAGTTACATTCTTACGAAGATGGTGAAACTCCATCATCTAAAGATAGAACGAGATACTACGAGTCTATCGGTAAGTATGTATGTCAAGAATTATACTCTTCATTTGAAGAAGATTTTGAAATATAAAAACTAAAAACTAGAAACTATGACACAACAACAAGCACAAAAAGAACTACAAGATATTGAAAAAATAGCTGACGCTATCTTAAGAGGAGATAAATACTTTGATGGTAGTAGGATTTCATGTGATAAATCTAAAACATTATTTATAGATTACTCAAATCTACATGGAATGGAATTACCTAGAGGTCAAAGATGTGGCACACACTACCAACAGAGAAGCTATGCACTGATTAAGGCAAGAGAATTATTTAACCAAAACAAATAGAAATTATGACAGCAATAGAAAAAGCAATAGAATTGCACAATAAATATTATCAAGTTTTTGAAGATTTAGGTCTTTACACAGTATTATACCAAGATACATTACCTAATAAATATGCTAAACAATGTGCATTGCTTTGTGTTGATGAGATATTAAAAACAAAGGTTGGAGAGCTGACAGAAGAAGAAATAGAATGCTTAAAAGATATTGAGTTATTTACCTATCGGTATTGGCAAGAAGTTAAAAAAGAAATTAAAGAATTGTAAAAATAAAAATAGAAATTCCTTGGTGTTTGCCAAGGTGTGCCAAGGTACTAAGGATTAATAAAAAATAAATGTTATGAATACAATAGAAAAAATAATAGACAGTTTGTATGGGTTCAATGAAGACACACGCAGAGAATTTGACATAGAACTAACTAAGGCAATAAACATCTTAGAGGGTGTACAGTCAGAGATTGACGACCAAAATTATCAGATGGACGATGAGCAGATGAAGGACTACATTGGAGATATGAGAATGGAAGAACTAAAAGAAAATTCACATTAATTGTAACCCTAGATAACTAACTGACGTACAAGAATATAAACCAAATAACAAATAGAAACTATGGAATATACAGATATAAGAGAAAAGTTAATACACTACTATGAATTAGATTTAGGAAATTGTCATATGAGTAATAAACAATGGATAGAGGAGTTGGCAGAGTGTATGACAAACAAAGATTACTCAAAAAAATTCTTAAAAGAATACAAGGAATATATTAATGAAATAAACCAATAGAAATTATGAAAGTAAAAATTAAAACAAGACAAGTGTACCACAGGTACGCAGAAGTTGAAATAGATGTTCATGATATGGAGTGTAATGACATACACGAATATCTACTTGAGAATGAACATTTATACACAGATGAAATAGATGATAAAATAAGTAAGGCAGAATATATATGTGGTAACGGCTGTGATAATGACATAAATTGGACTGAACCTAGTGCAGATAGCGAGTGGAGATTTGAATATGGTGAGGGTAATTATGGAGGGCATTTATAATGAACGAACTAGAAAAGATAACCGAGTGTAAGAAGTACCTAGCGTACATCAAACAGAAGTACGGAACAACAGATGTAAACACAATTAAAAACCTAATCAAATGAAAATAGATATAAGAAACGACAAGGTAGTATATATAACCATAGGAGATTATGAGTACTACATAGATGACAGTACAGATGAACAGATAATAGCTGTTCACACTCATCAAGACAGTAGGTCTGATGAGGTAGAGCTAAACACTCACCAAAAGAATATGCTAATAGCAGACTTCATTGGACACCGTTCCGTAATGAAATACCACAACGACTGGAACTATTTAATGGAAGCAGTCGATAGGGTGCAAGAGTTAACAGGTATGAAGATACCCAAGTCATTTGTAAAAAGCTTTGTATATAACAATGTCGTCAAATTAATACAGTTAGTCGATACAAAAAGGTACTTAGTCGAAAAGTGTAAATAAATGTAACCTTTTACACTAACTTACGTAAATATAAATATAAACCAATAAAAACAAACAACATGAAACAAACAATCAATCAAATCAAGCAAGACCTTACCTCAGTAGTATTAGCTAGTGGTGTAATGGCAGGAATTACAAGTGTATCATTTATCTTAATAGAGATATTTGGATATTAAAATAAACAACCATTAAAAAAAATAAAAAGTTCTTTATACATTGAGAAAAAAAGAGGGGAAGTTTTAATTATTTTTCTTCCCTCTATTAAAACCAAAAGAAGATGAATGAAAAATATAAAGATAAAATGAACAAGTGTATTACTTTATTTGACGCACTTACTGATGATGAGAGAATAATAGTAATGGACAGTTATAACTCTTCAACAGGTAAAAAAGATAATACCCCCAAATTAAAACCAAAAGAAGATGAAAGATTGGCGAAAAACAGCAAGTAAGATTTGTTTTTGTGTGTTCATAAAAGTTGTTATAATTGAAATTGTAATAACTATTTTGATTTATCAATTTTGCAGTTCTTGCTTTTGCTAATCAACCTCAGTATATAAAACCAAAAGAAGATGAGAGGATACGTTAATTTTATAATCTTAGTAACACTAATGATTATACTTAGAAAAAAGAAAAAGAAATGACAGCATATTTTTTATTAATAACACTAGCCTTTATTATGGCATTTATAATAGGAATACTAGTAGGTAAGGAGATGTATAAATAAATTAAAAAACTATGGATAGACTAGCACACATATTAGATAGAGAGGGTGTAAATAAATTACACGATAATTTAAAAAACAACAAATACTTTTATCATAATAATGAATTAAAGAGTGAGAATATGTTTTACAAAATAATAAACATATCCTGCGACCACTACAAAGTAAATGTAAATGATGTTATTAATAGTTCTAATCGGAAACGACAAGTAGTAATGGCTAAGTATTTAGCTATGTATATTATACACCAAGACTTCCCGTATTTACAGGATACTCATATAGCAAAATTATTTAATTGTCATAGGACTACTACGTTATATGCCCTTAAAACACTCCCTAACTTAATGGATGTTGATAAAACAACACAAGAAAATTATAAATCTCTTAGAAAAAAAATAAATATATTATACACTAAACCTAACAAGAAATGAAAAAGAAAAGAACACTCAACGAACTAAGACAGGTAAAGGATACGGTATATAAGCCTAAGTTAAATCTAAAGGAAGAGTACAAAAAAACCATTACCCCAGAAGAGAAAAAGTTTATCATTAAGCTTTTACAACAAGAACTAGATGCAGTTAATGAGATTATAGAGAGGGGTGAATCACAAAATCTTCAATGGACTTATAGAGTAAACGATATACGAAATTTAATTAATAAACTAAAACTATAAATGATGAGTGTGAACAACATATATGACTTAAGACCAGAACTTGCTCGGAGTGGCAGGTTTGTGTACAGCCTCCAGTTAGGAGATTTATCTTGCCTCAAGGTAGATGTAGTTAGTAATGAGGTAGTATTCTCAGAACTCCCTACGGAGGCTGAGGTTAGGCAATACATTGTTAATAACATTGATGAGTTAACCAACCCTGATATTGCCTTCATGGGCTTTAAATTAAAGGGAAAGTATTACCTCAGTACGGCTAAGGTGTTACCTTTTATATAACAAATAAAACCAAAAGAAGATGGAAATAGAATATGAAATAGAATTGTCGGAGTGTTGTGATAAGCCTGTATATGCAGACATTATGATATGCTCAGGATGTAATGAACATTGTTAAACAAAATAAATAAATAGATATGGTACGAACATTTTATATACCAAATGAAAAGAAAAAGGTAATGGATGCATTTAAGAAAAATGCCTCTAAGAACAAGGTAAGCTATTCCAAGTTGCTTGTAGAATACATGGATAACTATAATAAAAAACAGAAAAAATGAGAGATAAGATAATAGAATTTCTAGAGTGTTATGGCTTAGTTATATTTGCTGTATTAATATTAGTAATTACATTTCTTTTATGTAGAACATTTAATCCTTAATAATTAAATATATGATATCAATTATAATAACAGTAGTAGACTTTATAAAATATTCCTATCTAACTATTTCCTCTCTGTTAGGATTTAAAAAATCAATCACTAAATTAAGAGAGGTAGATGCGGAGAGATTTAGGAAGAAGAATATAGAGTATCACCAAAAGATAGCCTCGGTATACCCCATTCTACAACAATCACTACACTCACACCATGAGATTGATAGGGTTACCGTGTTTAGGAGTCATAATGGGGATGGCATACCACAGATAGGAAAGTTAAGTTACACCTCCTGTATTCAAGAGGTGTTAACGAGTAAGACCACCCCTATTACTGATAGGTGGCAAAACATTCCTAATGATAAATTGATGGTAGATTGTATTACATCTATGATGTTACATGGTTCGGCTAGTTTACCTAGTTACGATGCATCCTGTCCTATAGGTATCCTAACGGATTTCTGTAAGGGGAATAACATTAAGAATGTATTGGCGGTTCCTATATCTTATACCAAAACAGGTTTTATATTTTTAAACTTTTGTTCAGCTACCTGTGAGGATATGGAGAGTGTAGATGGAATTTTGTTTGAAGCAAACAGTTGTGCAGGTAGAGTAAAAGAATTAATTGAAAAATAAAACCAAAAGAAGATGGAAAGAAATAATTGGAAGACATACAAGATTAACCTCACGGATTACCAGGAGGATTTCTTAAAGAATAAAAAGAGAGAGGATGGCACCACACTATGTTGGATGTTAAGTAAGGCAGTAGAGCTATACATAAAGAAGTGTGAGTCCGAAAGTATTAACGGAATAAAAAAACGACTACTATGAGTAAACTATCAATGAAGCTATCTGAACTAAAGACTAAGGCAGAGAAGTATATGAACAAAAGAAATCAATTAATGCGTAGTGTAGGTTGCGGTATGATGGAAGTAATTAATGAGTTGGAGCCCTTAATATTTAAGGTGCTAACCCCTGAGAAGGTGCGGTTAATTCTACAACACCACAAGGAAACTATACTTAGGGAGGGGTTAGCAGAGGGAGTGAAGAGGGATATGGAACTACGTTACGATGGAGTTAAACTATGCGATGGTATCTGTGATGGAGGTAGGACCAACAAGGAGTACTTCGATAGGGTAATAAAGAGCCTAGTAGTGGAGGGTTATGAGAAAGATAAATTCAACATAATAATTGGTAATCAAGAATATATTCAATAATTTTGTAACCTTCTACACACATTAACGTACACACATATAAATCAAATAAAATAAATAACTATGGGAAAGACAAAGGAAATATTTATGCAAGAAACTGAGGCTAAACTAGACCACCTATTTAGCAGTGTAATCAGACAATACTACGAGGGTAAGATAGAACTAGAGCCATACATGGACACGCTTAAACACATGGATGATGACCAAGAGAACAATGACTAGTCTATGGGAGGAGGTTGAGAGAGACCGATATGTACCTATATATACCACACCAACATCTAGGTTCACCATACTTAATGGATATAAGATAGTAAAGATGAATGATGGTGAGGTTATTATATACAACACACGAGGTAGCTCAGATTTCTACAAGGAGATTAGTTCCTTTGATGAGGTGATACTCCTTCGTAATGGTATGATTAAGGGTACACACATCTTAAGTATCGACTACCTAGAGATGAAGCTAGAGGCGATGAATAAATCAATACAACACCTCATGAATAACGGTAGAGAGCAAAGCCTTGCAAAGGCTAGGTCCACACGGTCTGAGATACTCACTAAGATAAGTAAACACTATCAACAAATTAAATGAACCACAACGGAGACTTTAGCTATGACCTACTGTTAGGTCAGAAAGGCGAGGGATTACTTGCCGACATACTTAAACTCAAAGGCGATAAGGTAGAGGTGAAGACCGACTACAAGGCTACCAGGACAGGTAATCTATTTATTGAGTACGAGAGTAGAGGTAAGGCAAGTGGATTATCCACATCAAGGGCAGACTATTGGGCTTTTATCATTAGTAATGAGCAGATTATAATTATTGAGACTAATAAACTAAAGACCCTATGCAGGGATAACAACCTACCAAGAGTAAACGGAGGAGATAGCAACACGAGTAAGGGTGTGCTACTACCATTAATTAATATAATAAAATAAAATACAATGGAAAAAAACAAATCACCGTATGATATGCTATCCAAGATAGATGTATCAAAGAAGACAGAGAAGAAAGGCAACCTAACGTATCTATCCTGGGCTTGGGCTTGGGCTGAGGCGAAGAAGGTATGTCCAACACTAACACGCACCGTATATGAGGGTGAGGATGGTATGAACTACTTCACCGATGGTAAGACTGCGTGGGTAAAGGTAGGGGTAACTATAGATGGGCTAGAACACATCGACTACCTACCAATTATGACCACACAAGGTAGACCTAGGTCGATTCAATTAGAGGCGATTACAAGCTTTGAAGTGAATACGGCTATACAAAGGTCCACAACAAAGGCGTTAGCCCTTCACGGATTAGGATTAAACGTATACGCAGGGGAAGACCTACCAATGAGTGAGGCTAAGGACGACACACCTAAGATGTTTAGCTTAGATATTGGCGATGCTAACTGGAAGAAGGTGTTGGGATATGTAGCCGACAATAAGGAGTTAGGGTTAACTAAGATTGTTAAGAACCTAGGGGTTAAGTATAAGATTACACCTAAGGTCAAGACTGAACTTAACAAGGTAATCAAGTCATGATAGCGGTAGAGCAGTTAAGGGACGACACCAAGTACTATGGTTCGTTTGGTAAGCAGTACCTATCTAACTCAGACATAGGTACGCTACTGAAGGACCCATCTAACTTTGGTAACCCTAAGGAGACAACACTACCTATGATACTAGGTAGGTACTTCCATACGCTAATGCTAGAGCCTACAAAGGTTAAGGACTTTATAGTGTGCGATGCATCTACTAGGAACACAAATATATTTAAGGACCTATGTGAAAAAAATAATAGGGATAATATTATCCTGTCAAAGGAGGTAGATGAGATGAACTTTCTATCCTCTGAGATTAAGAAGAACTTGTTCTTCAATGAGCTTATCTATGATGAAGATAATAAGTTCGAGGAACCAGCCATTGGTGAGATTGGTGGTGTTATGTGGAAAGGTAAGGCAGATATAGTTACACGAGATTTAATAGTGGACTTAAAGACTTGTACAGATATAGACAAGTTTAAGTATTCGGCTCGTAAGTATAACTATGATAGTCAGGCGTGGATATATAACCAACTATTCGGTAAGCCGATGGTATTTATCGTTGTTGAGAAGAAGACGGGTCGTACAGGGATGTATGACTGCTCGGATGAATTTCTTGACATCGGTAGAGATAAAGTTTTCCAAGCGTTGGAAGTCTTTAAAACATTCTTCGGGGAAAGTCCCACGGAGGATATTGATAATTATTTTATTAACGATACACTTTAAAAATTAAAGCTATGGCTACATTAATTAGTGCGTCACTAGATGTGACAAAGATTACAAAGGCAAGATTGTATGATGGTAAGTACCTTAACATTACAATCTCTGTAAATGATGAAACAACCTACGGAAATAACTGTGGGGTATATGAGAACCAAACCAAGGAGGAACGTGAGGCTAAGGCTAAACGTAACTACGTAGGGAACGGCAAGGTTGTATGGACCGATGGTAAGATTACCGTTGCCGAGAAAGAAGAAAAGAAGGAGGAGCCGAAGGTAGAAGAGAAACAAGAGGACCTACCTTTCTAGGTTGATGAGTGTGAACATAGGGGCATGCCACATGTCATATAACATGCCCCTATTACTCATATATATAATAATAATATTATTATTTTTTTTCCGTATACGTAAGGAAAAAATGTGGAATAGTGGAATAGGTGCTGATAATCAAGCAGTTAGGTCCAAAAAATGTGGAATATAAGTGGAATGGAAGTGGAATACTAGTAAATAAGTGGAATAAAATGGATAAAAACACGCATAAAATAACAATTTTTCAAACAATCAAGGATACCTCAACACCATTTGTTCGTAATGTTGATGTGGTTTTAAATCGTATTAAGGATGGTAAGTGTAAGGATTTAGTGGAGGGAATACGTAAGGAGAAGGATAAGGAGAAGAGGAATGAATTAAAGAAACAACTACCTGCTATATGTTTCTCAGGTGAGTTTACTAATCGTGCTGACAGTTCTATTAAGAAACACAGTGGTCTAATCTGTTTAGACTTTGATGACTTTAAGAGTAAGGCGGCACTTACTAAGAAACGACAATTATTAGAGGGTGATAGGTTTAGCTTTGCGGTATTTACCTCGCCTAGTGGTAATGGAATAAAGGTGCTTGTTAAGATACCACAAGAGATAGATAATCACAAGCAGTACTTTCAAGCACTAGAGGACCACTACAATTGTGAGTACTTTGACACTACCTGTAAGAATATCTCTAGGGTATGTTATGAGAGCTACGACAAGGACATTTACATCAATCCTAAGAGTAAGTTATGGGATAAGTTAAAGGTAGACACCCAGGAGCAGATAAGTACTAACACAGGGCGATTAACCATTAAGGTAGATGATGATGATGAGGTAGTAAAACGATTAACTACCTGGTGGGAATCCAAGTATGGTATGATAGGTGGTCAACGAAATAACAACCTGTACATCCTGGCGGCAGCCTTTAATGAGTTTGGTATAGAACAAAACATGGCAACCTTTGTAATGAAGAGGTTTCACATGCAGGACTTCCCTGAGTCAGAAGTAAAACAGATTATCCAGAGTGCGTATAAGAATGTTCATAATTTTAATACTAAGTTTTTCGAGGATAAGGAACGAGTAAACCAAGTAAGAGACAAAATAAAACTAGGGGTCCCAAAAAAAGAAATCCGTTCTCAACTGATTGACGCAGGTGTTGAGGATGAGGTAGCAGATGCGGTAATATCAGAGAAGGAGAAGGATGCTAATAGCTTACAGTTTTGGCATAAGAATGATAAGGGAGTGGTATCAATGATACACATTATGTTTAAGAGTTTCCTACAGGATAGGGGGTACTACAGGTACTACCCTGATGGTGGGGATAACTTTATATTTATTAAGGTTAAGAGTAATAGGGTTGATAATACCACGGAGGTAGAGATAAAGGATGATGTATTGGACTACCTACAAGAGCTTGATGACCTAAGTATATACAACCACTTTGCTGATAAAACGAGATATTTTAAGGAGGATTTTTTATCACTACTCGACCCTAAGGAGATACCTTTCTTAAAGGATGATAAGGATACGGCATATATATACTACCGCAACTGTGGGGTAAAGGTCACTAAGAACGGGTTAGAAATTATTGAGTATGAGAACCTCGGTGGTTACGTGTGGAAGGACCAGATAATAGATAGGGATTTTAAGATATGTGACTCTGACCAGTGCGACTATAAAACATTTATAAGCAATATCTCTAACGCTAATGAGGGTAGGATAAATTCAGTTAGAAGTACTATAGGATTCTTACTACACGGATATAAGGATAAATCATTCTGTCCTGCGGTTATAGTTAACGATGAGGTTATCTCTGATAACCCTGAGGGTGGAACAGGTAAGGGATTATTAGTTCACGGCATCTCAGAGTTAAAGAAGAATATTATTATCAATGGTAAGGAGTTTGCTTTTGATAAATCCTTTGCCTACCAGTTAGTGTCTGCTGATACCCAGATACTTACCTTTGATGATGTAAGGAAGAACTTTGGTTTTGAGAATCTCTTTAGTGTAATAACCGAGGGTATAACACTAGAGAAGAAGAATAAGGACGCTATTAAGATACCTTATGAGATGTCACCTAAGGTAGTGATAACTACTAACTATGCTATTAAAGGAAAGGGTAACTCTTTTGAGAGAAGGAAGTGGGAGTTAGAACTTACTAGGCATTACTCTAGTGATTTCACACCATTAGATGAGTTTGGTAGGTTGTTATTCGATGATTGGGATAGTGATGAGTGGTGTAGGTTTGATAACTATATGTTAGATAATTTAAGGTACTATATAGAAAAAGGTTTTGTTACGAGTAATTTTAAAAACCTTACCACTAGACGCTTTATTGCTGAGACTAATCATGAGTTTTTTGAGTGGTCTACCGATAAGGATACATTACTTCTTAATAAGAGACTATATAAGAGTGATGAGTATAATAATTTTATAATGGAGTATCCTGATTACAGTAGGAAATTATCTCGGAAGATGTTTCTTAAGTGGTTAAAATCTTATAGTGTGTATAAATCAGGTAAGGAGCCTAGTGAGGGAAGGGATAATATAGGTAGGTATATAGAAATAGTAGTAAAGGAAGATGATGGGGTTATGTTAAATGATGAATCAGATTTATTTTAATTATGGATGAGTTAGATATTATAAGAAACTTTGAATTAGCGATGTATAATTCTTACTACTTCATTACCAAGGAGAAAGGTTTAGAGGATATGATATTTGATAATAAAGTATTCTTTGCTCATGATATCGACCATCCCCCCACTACTAAGGACCTAGAGGAACTAATAAAGTTCTTTGCTGATAAGGATGATTTTGAGAAATGTATTAAATTAAATAAACTAAAAGAAGATGATAAAAATAATTAAAGATATTATTAAAGCTTTAAATGATGACCCTTATTTATTTGGGGCTTGCTATATAATGTTATTGTTTTGGTCTTTAATATTAGTAGCAATAATTTTTTAACTAAAAGAAGATGAGAATAATTAAAAAAATAATAGAGGGTATAGTAATATTATGTATGATAGTAATATCGTTCTATATCTTTGCGAATTTTTTCATCATACTTTTAACATCACTAGCAGGATAACTATGGAATTTAGAGATTATCAAATAGATATAATAGATAAAGGTTGTAACCTACTCAAAGATAAGGGATTACTATATCTTTCAATGGAGGTTCGTACTGGCAAGACACTCACCAGTCTAGGTATATGTGAGGGAGTACAGGCACGTAATGTATTGTTTATTACAAAGAAAAAAGCTATCAGTAGTATTGATTATGATTATCATTTGTTAAATCCGAAATTTGACATTGAGATTATAAACTATGAAAGTCTACATAAGATACCTAACACTAAGTGGGATGTAATAATATGTGATGAGGCTCATAGTATGGGGGCTTTTCCTAAACCTAATAAACGTACTAAACAGGTGAAGGAGTTGATGAAGTCTAACAATGCGATGTTAATACTAATGTCAGGAACACCTACGCCTGAGAGTTTCTCTCAGATGTATCACCAGGTATATTCACACCCTAATAATCCATTTAGTCAATACAGTAGATTCTATCATTGGGCTAAGGATTATGTTAATATCAAAAACCGATACATTAATAGTATGGTTATTAAGGATTACTCTGAGGGTATTAAAACTAAGATACTAGGTGATATGCAACCCTATATGATATCCTACACCCAGAAGGAGGCAGGCTTTAAGTCAGTTATTGATGAGGAGATACTAGAGGTCCAGATGAATGATAAGACGTATGATATGTGTAAAAGGTTGCGGAAGAATTTAGTATTAAAGGGTAAGGAAGAGACCGTAGTAGCAGACACAGGTGTTAAGTTAATGCAGAAGCTACATCAACTATTTAGTGGCACTATTATCTTCGATAGTGGCAAATCGTCAGTACTTGATGACACAAAGGCACACTTTATATACGATAATTTCTGTGGCTCTAAAGTTGCTATCTTCTATAAGTTCAAGGCAGAGCTAAAGGCACTGAAGTCTGTATATGGAGATATGTTAACCGATGACCTTGAGGAATTTAATAACACCGACAAATCTATAGCCCTACAAATAGTTAGTGGTAGGGAAGGTATCTCCTTAAAGAATGCAGAATATATACTTTACTATAATATTGACTTCAGTGCTACTAGCTACTGGCAGAGTAGGGATAGGATGACTACCAAGACCCGAACACATAATAAAATCTATTGGATATTTAGCAAGGGTGGTATAGAGTATAAGATATATAAAGCCGTTAACGGAAAAAAGAATTATACAATCTCACACTTTAGAAGGGATTTATTAACTTTGTAATACTATTTATTTAATTTAAACTTATATTTGTTACATTATGACAGACTTAGAATACCTTAATAGAGTACCACGTCCAAGGGAAAGTAATTTTTCTATAGATGGTAAATGTTATTATATAAGAGAAGATTACAAAGAAGCCGTATTTAAACACAACCCTAACTACACTGTAGAGGAAATTATGGGTACTTACTTAGGTCACAACCCTGATTTCGATTCATTTGAGGATTGGCATGAGAAAAATGGTTGTACTGATTTCTATAGTTATGACGATTCGAGTTTAGGAGACGAAAGAGGTTGTTGGAATTGTGGTCAGGCTTTATCTAATCACTCATGACCGAATCGAAACTACAAAAGAAACGAATAACTGAGCTAGAGGCTGAGGGTTACTATGTGATAAAACTAATGAAAACCAATAAGAATGGGATACCAGACATACTAGCCATTAAACCTGGGGCAGATGTATTGTTCTCAGAGGTGAAAGGTAAAAGAGGGGTGGTATCTAAGTTACAAGAATTTAGAATAAACGAATTAAAAGAACATGGATTTAAAGCAGAAGTATACAGAGAGGGATAATAGTATCGAACTTGAGATGGGGGTTATCTTTAAACTTACCGACAAGAGCACGGCTATGTGTGACCAGATATTTAATGCTTTAGAGACGATTGATAATAAGTTTAAGGGTCGTAGGGAGTTAGGGTATAAGATAAAAGCAGATGAGGGTCATGATGAGTTTATTGAAATATCTATTTACTATAAACCTATGGACCAGTATATTGTTTTAGATATTAAAGAAATTAATGTGGATGCTTACTTAGACCACATGAATAACGACAGTTTGTTAGAGACTGATGATAAACACCTAAGACAAATACTATGACACTTACCCCTGAACAAAAGAAAAATATCCCTCAGTTGATACTGACGGGAAAAACCTTAGAGGATATATCTGAGATGTATAAATGCAACTATGACCAGGCGTGGGACGCATTTGTTGAACACATAAGCGTTCACACAATGTTACCCGTGGATGATATGGATATGGATGATATGGAATTTTATGTTAAACTTTTAACACAACTAAATTAATGAGTTATTTAAATATATTAAACGGAATAGATACAGAAATAATGAAGAAGAGATTATCATATAATGGTAAGAAAATCTACATCAAATCACTAACAAGTACCTATGCCTTAGTTAGTTACAGTAAGGAAACTAGTAAGGGTAAGTTCAAGGTAGATGTTAAGGAGTTGGTAGAGCTTAGATAACCCTGAAAATACAGGTGTTATAACTCATCTATCTTTAGGTGGGACACGGATAACTCGCCTCTAAAAATAAACCCATGAGTATACAACTAAAGGACGTAAATAAGTTAAACTATGTTAATTTTCACATGAGAGAAATTAATGAACATAGTGATAATATATACGAGTCATTAATGGATAATGACATCACTGAGCTCTACAGGAACATAGACAGCTTAGTTAAAATTCTAAATGAAATAAAAAAAACACACAAACATGAAAAACTGTAATCAATTAGCACTGGAGAAATGGAATAATGGAGAGAGGAATAAAACACAGATAGCTAGAGAAGTAAAGGAAGAGCTCGGATTAGATGGTAAGGTAGACCAAATCCGTAAGAACATATCCAAGTATATACGTAGGCGTGAGTCCTCCGCACTCTTTGATGAGTGTGAACAAAAGGGATTACCTTTTGATAATGTCAGTAACTACTGGTATAAGGGTAAACACTTCTCTATACACCTTAAGGGCGATAAGGCTCCCACGTATGAGGAGATACGTGAGGACCTAATTAGTGACCTAAAAAAATACTCACCTAAGTTTCCGAAGATTAAACGAACCCCTTGTAAGGATGGACACCTACTAGTGGTAGACCCTGCTGATATTCACATTGGAAAACTAGCTAGAGCTATAGAGGGTGAGGAATACAACACTAGTATAGCCGTGAAGCGTGTTAAGGAGGGCGTACAGGGCATTTTAGATAAATCATCGGGTTGGAACATAGATAAGATATTATTTATCGGTGGGAACGATATTTTACACGTAGATACTCCAGGCAATACCACTACTAGAGGCACCAGACAGGATATGGATGGGATGTGGTACGAGGCATTTCTATCTGCCAAGCGTTTATACGTAGAGTGTCTAGAGATGCTACTAGCGGTAGCTCCTGTACATTTTACTTTTAACCCCTCTAACCACGACTACATTTCAGGGTTTATGTTATCCGATACCATCAGTGCGTGGTTTCGAAACTGCAAGGACATCACCTTTGATTGTTCTATTCGTCACCGTAAGTATTTTTTGTATGGTAAAAATCTTATTAGCACCACCCACGGGGATGGGGCTAAGATGGCTGACCTACCATTAATTATGGCTCAGGAGGCTAAGAAGGAGTGGGCTATATCAGACCATAGGTATATCTACACCCACCACGTACATCATAAAACATCGAAGGATTTCTGTGGGGTAACGTGTGAGTCTCTGCGTAGTCCATCGGGTAGTGACTCGTGGCATTCTAAGGCAGGATACATAGGTAATCCTAAAGCTGTTGAGGGTTTTTTACACCATAAGGAACATGGACAAATTTCTAGATTGACGCATTTGTTTTAACGAGTTCTAGTACGTCTTTTTCTTGTTTTCCTAACTCTAGTAGGTCTTTTTTTTAATTTAGATTCTTTCTCTTCTTTTTCTTTTTTCTTTTTAGCTGATTCTTGTTGGGTTTCAGTTTTAGCAGTTTTTTTAGCTATCTTAGTAATATATCTTATTTCAGAACCCACCTCGGATGGTAATAATCCAAAATTATATAATATAGATAAAGGAAGTATAGACTCCATTACCTCCTGGCTTTCAGCTGGTAACTCTTTAGTTGTTTTTTTACCAAAAGATTCTTCAGTAATAGTTCCATTGATAGCCATATCGTATATATCTGAAACATCCATTAGTTTTTCAACAGCTATACCTAAAACACCTGCTCTCTCTAAATAATTTTCTTCCTCTTTATTAAATAGTGTAAATTTTTCATTATCAGGAATATCCATCTGAAATAAATCTAATACTTTATTAACACTACCTAAAATAATAACATCTAATATAGGAAAGGGAACTAATACATCAGTCACTACATTAGTAGCTACACCTCTTTTTTTATTCTTCATTCTTTTTTCTATATCTTCCTCTGGCTCATCATAACCCATTACCTCCTTGGCTAAATTAAATAACATATTAGTAATACCAGCGGATAAAGCATTAAAAGTTGCTGTTTCAGCCAGCAATCCAGATACTGAACGTGCCGCTGTTTTTTTATCCTCAACACTTGATGTTTTACTGCTAAGTGTTATTATATCAGAGTACATCCTTGCCTTTTGATTTAACACGAAGTTCATAAAAGGTATTAGTACTTTTCTAGTTATTTGTATAATTGGTTTTTTACTTGTCATTAAATCTCCCTGTAAATTCGCATCAGATACATTTTGCTGTCTATCTACTTGCTGCTGTGCGTAATCAGCAGCTTTTTTATTTATATCATGGGTAGACCAATCTATATTTGATGAATTTATCCCTTGTTTTTTTAATGACTGTTTGTAGTAAGATATCCACGAAGCCCTTGCTATAGCTGCATCAGGCTTAACCAGGAATGTTTTTAACCACATTTGATTAGCTTTTTCTATAAATTCCAGTGATTTTTTACCTTTAGATTTAGCCGCTTTTTCTAATGCCCTATTGATACTCTCTAACGTGGTTTCAGATGCTAACCCCCTGTTAGCAATAGCATATCCTGATTTATCTAACCACTCATTTATTTCTGTACTAGCTATTGCCTTAAGGTCTAACCTACCTGCGTTTATTAAGGTGTTTATAGCAACAGGGATAGTTTGTTTTATCGGTTGAGTTATACCCCCTAAAACTCTTGACACTCCTAATCCAGCTATAAAATTAATTACCCTATTTACTTCCTGTGCTGTAGTTCCTCCTGCAAAGTCTTTACCTCTAACCCTTCTAACATATCCTTTCAATCTACTAATAAGTACCTCCCTATCTTCCTTTGTAGGTACAAGTTTATTGAAATATTTAGACTCAATAGAGCCTTTTAATTGTTGTATAGGTGCGGCAGTATTTATATCTACTAGTGCCGCCTCTAGCAACGCTGCGTTATTGGTATCAAAGTCTAAGCTTATATACCTATCCTTTGGAAGATTTTTAGGTCTTGTTGCCTCCTCTAGGATACCTGTTTTTTTCTGATACAATGCATTCTGAGCTGCCGCAAATGCTGACTCATTCCATTCAAAGTCTTCACTTGATTGTTCTTGGGTTTTTCTAAATGAATCAGGGATATAGTTTACATCACTACCTAATATTTTATTATAAACATTTAACGACACATCGGCTAGCTGGTCATAGTAACTAGCCCATTTCTCATTCCACCACTTAACAGCCTCTACATTTATTTTGTTTGCATTATTTTCTACTTCTTTTATGGATGTTGCATCTTTAAGTACAGCATCAAATACCTCTCTATATTCTTTTGCTTTTACCTGCTCTTGCTCTGTCCCCGTTTCCAATTTTTCTATACTCTGTTCTACTAATCCTTTTCTTCTATCGAATTCTTGTTGTTGTTGAACATCTTCTCCAATTACTGTTCTACGCATAAAACCAAGTAAACCTCGTTCAGTAATATTGTATGCATCATTAAAAACTTTATCATTTGGTTTAGTTTTGGAAAATTTATTAATGTAAGAATCTATAATTACATTAGATTCTTTATTTGCTTTAGCTACACCATTAGTGATATCGGTAAATCCTATCTTTTGCATAACCTCTCTTCCAGCTTTTATACCTTTAAACATTCTCTCAAACAATATAGGTAATGAAGTAATTTGTTCCCCTGTAATTCTACCTAAATTTTTTAATCTAAAAAGACGAAGCGGTTTAGCTTCAACTCCTTTATCTACCAATTCTTTAGTATTTTTAGTCCCTCTATATAGACTTACCACTGTCTCCATACCACTAGTTATGCCATTGGTAACATAGTTATTTAAAGCATCTACCGCCTCAATACTTTCTCTTACTGTTAGGTCGTTGAGGTCCATATCCATAAATTCCTTAATAATTTTTTTATTAGGTGCATCTATTTTTTCACCAGTAAAGGGGTCTCTGCCTGTAGATATGATATTATTAATTATAGATTTGTATGCATTGAATACCTTCTTTACATTATCCCTAACTAACTTTTCTTTATTCTCATCTACCTCCTCAGTAGTCTCCAATATAGCCATCATGTCATCATACGATAATTCAGATGCGGCTATACCAGTGATGGTCTCAAATTCCTGTCTCTTATTCTCTAGTAGTATCTCACGTTGTTTTTGCAATTGAGAGTTAATGTATTTATCTACCTTGACTATATCGGGTGATGTTCTCCAGTTCACATCTGTACCTACCACCCTTGAAGACACCACCCCCTGTAGTACCGAGTTAGCTACCGACAGGTACTCGTCTATATTCTCAACAAACTTAGGGTCTATAGCAGAGAATGATTTAGCTAGCTCTGTTAGTTTAGCATCTTTCTTTTTATTTTTAGCTCCCTTTTTAATTCGTTTACGTAAGGCGTTGGCATCCATTACTTTGTTAGCATACTCTGCATTGTTATACACCTTCTCCATATACTTAACAAAGGCATCTACCGACTTAGGGTTGTAGAGATTGACCGAGTTTATTTTATTTATTATTACTCGTGCTTGATTTGCAGTTATCTTACCTTTTTTCTGTAAATCTTTTACTTGTTTTGCAAGTTCTTTACGTTTAGTATTTACATCCTTTACCGCACCTCTAGCAGCCCTGGCTTCTAATTTTATCTGGTCTTTAAGTGCAGCCATCTCATCAACTACTACTTTTTTCTTCTTAGGTTTTCTTAGTGTCTTTTTAACTGGCGGTGCCTTAGGTATCTTTATTTCTAGCTTTTCATTTATTTCTCTTACCGCACTTTCTCTTTCAATATCTGTAGCTTCTTCATAAAATTTACTTCCTTGTAAATAACCTTGTACAGACTCTAATATAACTTCTGGATTAGTGTCTTCACCAAAATTTCTACCCTCTACCTTAGTAATTATTTCATCTACAATATTATCAACTCTTTCCTTAGATGGCTTTTCCTCTACCACTTCTTCAGCTACTGGTGTTTCCTCTACAACCTCTTCAGTAACTACTTCTTCTGTAGGAGTCTCTTCTATTATTTCTTCAGTAACCTCAGTAGTGGGGGTGGTGAGTTCTTCGATAAGAGACTCATCTTTTATTACATACTGCTGTTGTTTCTTCTGTCCTTTTTTTAATACACCATCTACCGTTACTAACTTAACAACTTGTGCATCTGAATTGTTTATTGCCTCTACCTCCGCAGCTCTATATTCAGGTAATGTCATTCCTTTACCATCAATTTCTACCACCTCAACAGTGGTTCCTTCTGGTAATACAACTTCAGCAACCCCATCTTCCTTACCGTATTCTTCAGCTAAACTTTCATCTACAGATGAAAAAACACCTTCAGCACCTTCATGTGCATTTATACGAAATCCTTGTAAATCTTTTTTTCCCCCTATACCTTTAAATATCTTAACAGGCTTACTGGTTGTCATAATACCTTCCGTAACATCTGTTACTTCTTGCTTACCTTCACTTAAAACCTCAGGTGTTACCTCCACCTCTTCAGTAACCTCAGTAGTGGGGGTTTCTTCTACTACTTCTTCGGTAACTACTTCTTCTGTTGTAGTTTTAGTTTCACTTATTCTCTCTAATCGAGTATCAATATCTGATATACGTGTTCTTTCTTTTTTAGTTAAACTTTCGTTCTTACCAGCAATTTGTTTTTGTAATGCGTCTTTTTCTTGCAATAATGCAAAAGCTTCTTGTTGTCCAGCTACATCTATATCCTTAGGTATCTGATTAAAAATAGACACCATTTCATTCATTCTTTTTATCTCATTCTCAGCCTTACTTTTAGTTGTGGTTCCATCGGCTAGTTCAATTTTTATTTTATCCGTGTATATTTGTCTAGTTTTAGGATTTGTAAGTAAACTTTTTGCTAGCTCAAATTGTTCAATATTTAATTTATCTATACCATTTTGTTTGTAAGCTTGGATAGAAGCTGTCATACCTCCCATACCTCCGCCAGCTAAAAAACCTATTTTAGCAGATTGTAATGAATTAGCTAAAGTAATCTCAGTGCTTTCTTTACTAAAAAACTCTTTTTCTTTTAAAGTGTTGTAGATGTCTTTTATACTTCTTTCAGATATATCTTGTAAAACCTCAGTTTCAGCCTCTATTAATCCTGAACCTATAACCTTAACCCCACCTTTTGCTAATATATTTTTCACCTCTAGTTCTATTAAATTTTCTAAAGATTTATAACTAGCTTTAGGACCTAATTTACCTAATGCACGAAATAAAATACTTTTAGAAACCCCTGTTTTATTTAATATTTTAGACACACCTAATGATTCTAATATACCAGATGTTAAAGAAACTAAACCTGCTACACCTGCTTTTTCAGCTTCTGAAACATTTTTAAATTCCTCAATAGATTCCATTTCTTTAAAAACTGCATCATTAATTTGCAAACCAAAAGATATTGCCATTACATCACCTCTACCCCCACTAGCCAACATGTGAGCTCCCATCTCAGCCATAGCAGTAGAAACCATACCCCATGTTGTTTTTTGAAATTGTTCCTGGTATTCATTAGTAACACCTCCTGTTATTTGGTCCTGGAGAGATGTTCTAATCATAGGTTTAAGTTCATTTTTTATTTGTTTAGATACTCTATCCCTATACTCCGAATTAGTTTCATCCTGTCTTTTTCCCGTAAATTCCCCCTCCTCATCAATTAAAGGCATTAAAGAATCTAAACCTTCCTCACCCATTACAGTAGTAATTATATCTATCATACCACCTGATAAAGAAGCGTTTTTAGCATCAAATGTATTCACAAAACTTTTCCACCAAGATTTTACCCAATTACCCTTTTGAGCCTCTAAAGCCACATGTTCCCCCATAATTTCATTTAGCTTAAACTTAACGTCATCTAAATGAGTTTTATCTTCTCTTAATTCACTTAACTGAGATTCTAACCCAGTGGCTATTTCGGCAAATAACTCTTCTTGGGTTTTTATTTGTTCAGGAGTGAGTAATCCGTTCTTAGCGTTATCAATAAATAAATTATAATCTTTTTCAAATTGTTTTACATTTTTTTCGTATTCTAACCCTTTGTCTTGAAATCTTCCAATCCTGCTATTCATATCTTTAATAGACTCATTAACAAGGTTTTCATCATAATACTTTAAAAATTCTTTTTTATCTTTTTTAGTTGATTCATAAATTGTTTCAATCGTTATATCTTCATACTCTTTTTTATTAGCTTGTAAAAAAGATTTTAGTTTTTGAGCCTCTTCTATAGCACCATCTTCTGTCCACGTGTCGGTATCTATCATGGTTTCTTTACCATTAGCAGCCGTAACATTCATAGTCCCTAATCCCGTGTCTTCAAATGTAAACCCGTGGTTGTTATATATTTTCTGAAGACCCTCGGCAGCTACCTCATTATCTGCCATCATTATCTCTCTACCATAAGCATCTAGAATAGATAATGGTATTTCATTTTGTTTTTTTAACTCTGTAACATTAGATGTAACTTTAAACGATTCAGCTAATACTTGGTCTATTTGTGATTGTTGTTGAGCTAATTTATCAGGGTCTAACTCTACCTCCACTTCCTCTTCAGTGGTTTGCTCCACTAACTCTGGAGTTTCAACACTAGGCTCTTGGGTAGTTTCAACTACTTCGTCTGAAACGGAAACATCCGAAACACCAGGTGTCTCCACTTCTTCTGTATCCGATGTAGTAACGACTTCTTCTTGTGGAGAATCCAACTCCGTAGTTTCTTCTTTTTTTTTTACTAGATTTACCCACTCTTCATACGGTCTTCTTTCTGAAAAATTTTCATCAATAGATTCTACCCATTTATAGAAATCTTGTTGATACTTAGTATTATTCCCTATTTTTTCACTCCACGAATCAAAGGTATATCTGTCTTTAAACGTAGGGTCTACAGAATTTGTCCATTTCCACAATTCATCTAAATACTTTTCATCCATAGTTTTAAAATTAAGGGGCTGCGTTTGTATTAACACCTAAAGACTCATTAATTGCTTTAGTAATTTCTTCTTTATTTTTTGCTAACACCTCATTATATGAGTCTCCTATTCCAACTAGAGGGACTTCACCTACACCTTCGTCAATTAATATTTTATACTCTTTATCACCTACCTTTATAGTTAGATTATAGTTGTCAGCAAGTCTACCAGCTGATTCTACACCAACAAAATCAACCTTAGCCTGAGGGTTTCCATCTGTTATTATTTCTTCAATCATAGCAAATGCTTCAGTACCTTTAGCCTGATTCATTTTAGTTATTTGACCAACCTTTTCTAAATCTTCTGCATTGATATTATACGCATCTCTTTCTACTTTCCCAGGGGTGGTTCCTGGTCGTTGTTGCTGTTTATGTATTACCTGCCATCCAGTTCCTCCAAATTTTTCTGAGTAATAAGGAGCTAACGCCTTAGCCGTTTCTGCCCTACCTCTCTCTAAGCCTTCTATCATTACCTCTCCGTCTTTATTAGTTACTGTAATAGTACCATCTCCCTCTATATCGAAGTTGTACCGTTTGGTGTCCATATATTTAAAACCATCTTGTCCTACAGCGGTAGTGGCACTCCACGTGGCGTTGTAACCCTCGCTAAACACTGCAAGTTCTTCTTCAGTATAAGGAGGAGTTTCTTTTGGGGGTTTGTAAGTTTTAGGTGGAGTCTCTTCATAATCAACCTGTTGATTGATAATATTCTCTACTATCTCTCGTGCCTCTTTTACCGCAGGGTCATCATGGTTTTGAGGGTCTACATCTGGTACTAACATGTGGTTGTCATCCACCTTTACCATTAGACTTTTCCCCTTTGGTTTAGGTTGACCTTCCTCATAAAATGTATAATTCCCATATTCATATAAAATACTAGCCACTGAATTAGCATCGTTAACAATAGAGTTCACAATATCTGTTCTTGCTTTCTTATAACCCTCCCTAGCTTTAGCATCATTTATTCCATCCTTTTTATATTTCCCTAGTTCACTAGTAAATCTTTTTGTCTCCTCAGCTACATCGGTTCGTTTATACTCTAAATTTCCTGGTGTAACCAATGAAGTAACAGATGTAGGGTCTCCTACTATATTACCATTTTTATCTAACGAATTTATATATAAGTTAGTATACCCATTTTGATTAGGCATCCACTGTAAATTTTTATTTTTAAAGTCAGCGATAGAGGCTAATCTCTCAGACGCAAACACAGATAATCCTGATAATTTTTTATCATCTATACCTTTTTGTGTGTTAGCTATTGCCTCGTTATAATGAGTGGTTAGTTTTTTAAAGTCATCCATTTGGCTAGACATAGACATCGTAGCCCTATTAAAATCATCAGGAGATATTTCTCTTCGTTTTAATCTCTCATGTAATGCGGCTAATGTAGTTCTTCCAGATGCAATTCCATTATATACAAACTCATTAAAGGATTGAGATTTACCAGCCTCATAATCTCCTAGCTCTTTGTAGAGGTCGCTAGCCATAGTATCATACTTCTCCCTAAATGCTGCCTTATCTTTCTCTACATCACCTAGCTTAGTTATAATATCCTCAGCCACCATACTCCAATCAATCGGGGCTGCTCTTTGTACGTATCCTGCGTATTCTGCCATTTTTTAAATTTATTAAGGGTTACCACCGAAGTAACCAAATGCTGAATAATTCATGTTGTTATAATCGGCTTGACTTGTAGCCTGAGATTGTGATATAGGTTGACCTAACGAATTATAATAAATGTCTTGAAATTGAGGTTGTGAGCTTGCTGAAGCTCCACTTAGGGATTCTACACCTCTAGTTTCAACTTGTTGTAACTCACCTGGTCCTTGCCTACCATAAGGATTTTGAGATGCAGACACAGCTGTAGCACCCGTTCCTAACGCATCTACTCCCGACTGCATAGCCATCTGTTGCTCATTAGCAGCAGCGGCAGCTGCCCCTTGAGCACCTTGTAATCGCATCATTTCCACATTTCTTAATCTCTGAGCTCTTTCCCTCTCTAGTCGTTGCTCTTCGTTAAGTACTATTCTATCCCTATCTGCCTGCATTCTCTCTACACGAGCCGCTTGACTTTCGGACTGAGCCCCTACCGCTTGTGTTAACCTACCAGTACCTCCTATTACTCCTGCGGCACCAGCCTCCTGCATAGCGTCTACCTGTCCAGCCGTAGCTCTAGATAAATTTCTTTCCTCTAACTCAACGCCTTTAGTAGGGATTTGTAATGCCCCCATTACATTCTTGGTTTCTATTTTTTGATAATTCTTTATTGCCTCTTCTGCTGCTTTTTCAGCTTCTTTCTCATCATTATTTGCTACTACTCCTTTGTAGACAGCGTATGTTAATTGTGCGGATGCCACACCTGCCATTACCCAACTCATTTGCTTAATAGTTTTATTAATTTATTTTTCAATTTAAAGGACACCTTTTTTTTACTTTCTACAAACTTATCGTAATCCTCATAACTGTCGGCTATTACTATCTTTTCAATCTCTTTCAAATCTCTAGTATTAGTAGGGTTATGGTGTATGGTAATCCACACTAAATCTGTTAACGCTATTAAAGCTCTCTTTGTCCCTGGAGATGATATCATTGACAATGGACCCTCTAAAACCTCGCTAGTTTCCTCAGTAACAACTCTTACCTTGCCACTCATTAAAAAATTAGGGTGTTCATGTTTATGTATCTTACCTACCAATACCGTCCCTTTAGGGATAGATATTTCTCTTACATAGATGTTATCAGAAAAGGAATGTTTTAATGGGCAATTAATAGTGTCTCCAATAAAAACATTATCAATACCTGTTAAAAAATTACCAAAATTTTCTAATTCACTCCTAGTAACTCCGTTACTTTTCTTGATTTCGCTATGCTGAGTCTTTAAATCCATAATAGTAGTAGTTACAACCTCCACCACAAAGATACTAAATTAAGGGAAACTTTTGAATACTTCGCTAGAAATTGAGAATAATTCTACCTCACTAGTACTATTATTTTCTAACAATGTTTCCATATAATACCCTCTAGCACCATACGATTCTGCTTCGGCATTTTTTAAATACAATACATAATCACCAATTACTGGCGTTACAGAGGTTGGAGGAACTGGTGGTACAGCTAGTGGATTAGGAAACATCTCAATAGAAGTGTCTGTTAAGCCAGTTATAGTTCCGATTAATTCAATACCTGCATTATCTCTGTATAACTTATCACCAACAGCTACTATACTACCTATATTAAAATTAAAAGTAAGGGTTATATTTCCTGGTGACGCACCTGTAACGGTAAGGATATCTCCAATACCTTGTGCTGACATTAGGTCTAAGTCAGTGTTACCTGCGACTCGTCTAATATAGGTGTAGTAATCACCCTCCTTTAGTTGATACTGTGTGGAGTCCATAAAACCAGTGGACATATCTGTAGTGATAGTAGTATCCCACGGGGAGTTACTATCTAACTGAATAGTTTTAAACATCTTGCTAGTTGTGGGGGTATCATTAAAAATAGGCGTAACCTTAGATGTGTATTGACTTCCGTAGTAATTATTTCTAGTATTGTTATTGTAATGCTTCCACATATTACCACCCTTAAATGTATAGAAATTACTATTCATCCCTATCATCCACTCAGGGAAGTAGGAATGAAAGGATGTCCACCCTTTATTTGCTGCTGCGTATGTTATTGTTGCTTCTGCCATAATCTATATTTTTAAGGACACACTACCTTCTCTACTACCTGACCTACACTGTCAATTCGTATTACATTATTCTTAACCCCTGTCAATTCATCGGTTACATACCATAAGTATCCACCGTTGAATATACGCTGTTCACACTCACAGAAGTTATATATAAAGTCATTTACTTCTGGATACTCTTTAGCTCCATCGTGATAAAAGATAGAGTACGCAGGCGTAATAGCACATGCTAAACCACTAGTGGTCTCAGGACTCGCACTATCCATGTTAAACCTTCTATTGGTAGTACTAGGATTAATAGTTATAGTAATAGGTGTAGAAACACTAGTTCCAAAACAATTAGTCGCTGTTATGTTAAATGGATATACACCTGGGGTATTTGCGGTACCGCTTAGTGTTCCACTTAATTTATCTAAGGAAATCCCTAGAGGTAATACCTCTTCATCACAGGTTCCGTTTAGTGATGATGTCCCTGTACCCGATACTACTACTGGAACAGTGGTGGTACATACATCTTGGAATGAATTAATCTCTACTGTTGTGCGTATAGTAGCTCCAGTAGTACAATCTGTAGTAGTAAACACCGCACCATCGGTACCTCCATTTAATTGATAAGTGTTACATGTAGTAATCACCGCAAAACTAATTGGATTATTAGTGACAGGAAGATTAAGAGTAATTGACTGACCTAACTCAAGCTCAATAGCAGGTTGAGTAATAACAGGCACCGCAACCTCAGTACACGATGAACAACTTCCTACTGCTAATACTAATCCTCCAGTATCAATAACCGCATAATCTGTTGTAGGTGCAGGACCTATTCTATGGAAGGCATTATTACCATCATAAGCATTTAATCCACTTAACTCATTATATACCACATCGCCTACCGCTGGTAATGCAGCAGCCCCTGAGTGATACCTAGTATCTGGAGATGTAGTAGCTGCACAGACACTTGTTACTGTATCATCAGTAGTATCTATAGCAAATGATTGTAGTATACTCGCTGCTGCTTGAGCTGTAAAGGCTCCTCCACCCTCAGCAATAACCTCTACCTCACCAGGAAGTAAATCATTTTTAAAGAAAGTAATGTCTGTAAGAACCGCTACATTAATGGCTTGACCTACTATTCTATTATTCCACTTAACATAAAAGCTGTTAACCCCTGAAGGAGTACACCTAATAGTAATATTCCCTCGTCTGTTGGTGTAGTCTACGATAGAATTAACCGTTCCACTAATAGAGGCACTACTTGTAAGCGTAGCAGGAGGTGTAATATTATTCCTATAGTCATATATTAAATACAAGAACTTCTCGGTAGTTCTAGTAAATGTAAATGACCCCTCATAGTTACTACCCACAATAGCAGGTACGGTAGCGGTAGATAATAATATTAATGTTTTTATATCCTCCTCTGTATACTCTACATTAGACACTAAGTACCTTAAAGAATTTCCAAAATTAGGATTAAATGGTTTTATAGTAGATGTGCCAGTTATCCCTGCTTTTAGTGTAACCGTATCTCCAGACACAGGGATAGAGTCAACACCTTCAAAAGAGTCAAAACTATTATCTAATGCTAATGACCTTTGTAGTAGTGTTACCCCATCGAAATCTATATCACCACCTGTAGTATTACTAGTAAAGTCATACTGTTGATTAGCTACTAACCCACTATCTACTCCATTACCAAGTACTATTACCTTTCTAATAAGGTTAGTTTTTCCTGACTGAGTAATAACAAATGGATAACTTACACCACAGGCAGTAAAGGCAATAGTAACCGTTCTATCGGCACCTGTTCCATTAGCACCAAAATCCACGGTTATAATTTCAGAATCCTCTCCTGAGTATGGAGATGCTTGACCATTAACTGTCACCCATGCACCTACCCACGTAACCACCCAATCTGTATTAGATGTTATATTAATGGACCCCGTACTTGAATTACCAGTTATATAAGGGTATTTAAACCCAAAAGCAGTTTTAAAAATACAAGGAGAAACTGGCGTATCATTATTAGCAAGTACATATCTCTCTTTAAATGGGTCTATAGCCCCTATTTTTTGTGTTCTACCATTAGATACAAATAAATCCTTAAAGTAATCCCTCATACCTAAAGAAGATATCTCAAACATACCATTATTACCTAACCTAATTACAGCCCCTCTCCTAGAATCTGTAAAGTACATATCATTACCCCAAGTAGCAAAACTCTCTGGGTTTTTACTTATTCCATACTCACCTGTAAAGGTTATTTGTGTTCCTAATACCTGTGGTATAGATGCTATAGTACCACCACCTACTGCATCACTAAGTAAGTTTTTGCCGTATAATATTTTAGATACTTTATTCTCTTGAAAGGTTACTAAGTCTGTATCTCTAGCGTGTAGTTTCTGAATAGAACCAAAGAACTTATCTAAGTACTTAAAGTTAGCTAACGATAAATTAAACTCATTTAGGTTATTTATCCCTGTGTTTTCTCTATATATACCACTATAAGTTATAGCTTCCTCTACTCGTTGTTGTTTATAATCCTCTATAACAGAGCTTGTTCGTGGAGAATACTTTAATGTAGGAGCATTAAAATCTCCTCGTATCCGAAGTCCCTCTACACCATTACCAAAACAATAAGCGTTGTACATACTGTTTTCTGTGTCAGATGTAGTTGCCGAAGGTTTAGTAGTGGTATTTAAACTCACTACCGCTGGAGAATTAGATGTCAAGCTTTGATTAGAGGTTGCACCTAAGTTACCCTGGTGAGCCCCATTAATGATGTCTAATGTTTCACTAAGTTCGTAATAAATATCGGCAGGATTTTCTACAGGAATAGTTTCAAAAACATTATTATTTGTTTGTTGTATAATTTGAAATTGAGCCTCAATAAATCCTCTTCTATTTGGAGTACCTTGATGAGGAGCTCCTGTTCCTCGAATACCCATAAATACTGTTTTTCTAGCGGTATAAGCAGACCAGTTAGATTGTTGTGGAGGAGTTGAATTACCTGTAGTTTGTGATAATATGTTATAAACATCACCAGTTCCTACTATACCACCTGCATCTTGCTCAATACCAAATCCTCTTCTAAAGAAAACCCTAGAAAAACCTAAATCATTACCTGTGGTGTCTAGATGAATAAAATCTCTATACGCACCACTTTCCCAAAACCATTCCTCTATATTAACGTACTGTAATGGAGATGTCCACTCTTGCCATTCCTGCCAATTTAAACCAGCCCCAGCAGGACTAACGCCTCCGCTAGTACGTTGAACCCCACTTACATCTCTTATTCTTATTTTTATCCTAGCTCCTGCACTTATAGTCCTGTCAATAGTAAAAAAATTTGCATTAGCAGAGGTTTGTGGGTAACTAACTGTTTCTCCAGTAGGAGTTGTAAACCATGAATTATTAGAGGGTAATAAAGCGGCTTGTTGAGGAGTGTTAGAATCGAAATTAATATAATTATTAAAAATATTTTTCCAGTTTTTACAATGAATATTTACTATCCAATAATCACCTGTTTTATATCCACTATTATTAGAAAATAATATTTTAAATAAAATAGGACTAGTAGTATTAGTGTTATTTATATTATTTCCATTTGTTGCATCTATAGGTGTATTCTCCGTTCCTTGACATCTAACATATCCTGACGAAGTAAATACATCCCAATGAAAAGTATCGGTTCCATCTATAGTTATTTTATACCTAGCGTCATTAATAAACTGTGAAAATGTTTCATTTTCGCCAAAAGTATTAGCACCACTAGTGAAGGGAATTAAAGATAATTTATTGTGAGTGGACGATAATCCATAATAAACAGGAATGTTTACAATAGGTATTCTTTTTCTATTACCAAATGCATCAGGAAGTGTGTTTATCCAGTCTTTAACTGTAGATAAGGATGCGTTAGTTCCTGTAGGGTATTTACTCCAATGAGCCGTTATATAAGCTCTATTAAATACATCATCACCATTAAACAAAGAACTATCATCCACTTTTATTTTAAAATACAACCCTTCGGGTTGAAATCCACCATCATCTAAAAAGTTTTCAAGTTGATTTTGGATATCTATAACTTTATATTGAGTAGCTACTTCAGTAGGACTTCCTGCATAGCTCTTACATATAATATAATCATTGATTTTTAATTTATCTATATCGGAATTATTTATTCTAAACCACCTAAAAACTTCATCAACAAAATAATATATAGGAAATATATTATAATAATTTCCCTTAGGTTGTTTAATAAATAATCTATATTTATTAGCAAACGCTGGGGCTTCATTATTTATAGACACCCTAATGTCATTAGCAGTGAATGAATTAGTAGGAGGAATATGAATGGTATTAGTATTAGCAGTTAAAACAGTAGTCATCCTACTGTAGTCATCTAAATAAACAATACCTATCTCATAATCTCTATCACTCCTAAACGTAGGAAGAGGTATAGTATTGGGTAGTGTTAACGGGAATACTTCTAAATCATAATCTATATCTATAGAGGCACCATTACTATTTGCTATATCATAGAACTGAACATAGTTTCCATAAGCAATTCTACTACCTATTAATTCTTGGGCTTTAGCTTTTAGTGGTACATTGTCAAATAATCTAGTAATCTCATCAGGAGGTAATACCGTGTATATTTTACTATTATCAAAAATATTAGTAAACCTACCATTAGCGTCAATACCTAATGAAGCATTATTAACAATATTTTCAATTTTAAATGACTCAATAATATTAATATTAGTACTTTCTGTGTCTCTAAATAATAACTGAATTTCTTTTATTCTAGGGTCGGGAACCCATCCTGAGCCTGGATTAGAACCATTTATAAAGTAATCTACCGAAACTCTATTGTAAGAATTAGTCATAGAATCAAACTCACCATCACCAAAATCATAACTATATACTCCAGGACGAAATGCGGTGGAAGAAAAAGGAGATATAGCACTATACTCATCATTCTCATACTTATACCTACAGGCAAACTGTATAAATTTATACCTTAAATTATTTTCTTGATAGGCAGTAGCGGCATTAACTAATTGAATTAACGGTGAATTAACGGGAGGCTTTACTATAACGGAAATATCATCCTCATAAAAAGAATCAAACAAAGGACCAATATTAGGTGCGTAATATTTTTTTACATTTAATCTACGTGGAGGATTTAAATTATCGGTCCAGAATAATAAATCATCTATAATATTAACGCCAGTAATTAAATAATTAGCATCAAAATTTAATACCTTACCTTTAGTATCTTTTAATAAAGTAGTGGTGACGGTAGTAACTTCACTGTACTTAAGAACGTAATCAAAATCAGAATCTGTAACAAACCAGTAGATATTATTATTAGCCTCATCAGCAATCGCCCCAATAGTTTTAGCTGTACCTATAAATGTTTGATTACTAGCGTTGGTATTACCCTTGATATTCTCTAACGCCCCTACTCCTGCACCCTCAGATGCAGACACTTCGATATTCAACGCATCCCTATACTGACCGTCTGGAATCAGACGTTCATCAAGGTCTTTGTTCATTATACCTTGTATAAAACTTTTAATTAACCTCATTTAATCCACTTATCTCTGCCCCTTAGAGTCATCAATAATCTTCCAGAGTGCATATTGCTTAATCTAATCTTAGCGTTTCTAAGTTTAGCCATTTTATCTTTCTTAGCTCTCCTTACTACATACTCCTGGGTATCTATCTTATTGTCTAAAATTGCCCATCTAATGTAGCTGTATATGTAGTCCTCTGCTAATTTATTAATTGTAACCGAATCATCGTTACCATTCTCCATACCATCAGATACATACTCTAGTACTATAGATTGAGCATTAACACCTGAGCTAAAGTTAATAACACCTGCTTGTTTATTAATTCTAAAGCTGTCGTTTACATTAGCCTTAGACGTATCTAATCCATAATCTCCACCTATTCCGTAACTAAAATACCAACTACCATCTACACACCATCCCCATTGTCCGTATCGTAGTCCATTTTCTAAGAACTGTTGCTTAGGTAATCCTGCTAACCTATCTCGGTCTAGTTGAGATAATTCCTCCTCTAATACCTCTCCATTCTGGTCGAATAATAAATTACCATTATTATCCTTTAGGTATTCATTAGCATAATTAATCTGACTATTTTCGTGTAAAGGAAATAATATACCATCCTTCTCTACTGATATACGTACATAGTTTACGTAGTCAGGAGGAAGAATAAACCTTAAGTCATCACCAACAGATTGCTGTAATACCTTTATGTTTCTTAATGCATCGTAGTTAATCTCTTGAATACCTCTCTTAGCGTGAAACAATACATTATATCTAGTAATATTATTAACCAACTTATCATCCCCTACATACATTAA
>Ga0208669_1000046_pt1 | contig 55930 bp, 73 predicted proteins | sample 21_taG_FD_184095 | JGI IMG/M metagenome (GOLD analysis project Ga0208669, IMG submission 184095) | Marine viral communities from the Subarctic Pacific Ocean - 21_ETSP_OMZ_AT15319 metaG (SPAdes) (version 2) | ecosystem: Environmental > Aquatic > Marine > Oceanic | place: Pacific Ocean | collected...
TCTTTGCGAATAGGTTTGATGTCAACATTGTCAACAGCAATACGCTCAATGGTAAACTTTAAAACTTCGTAGGCCACATCTTCTCTTGGATCATAGCCTATGTAAACTGTGTTGGGTGATTTTCTCATTTTGATTTAACCTTTGAGGCTACTTGTTTAGCTGCGGAAGAAACTGACATTCCATCATTAACTAATTTAACTATTTTATTTAAAGTTCGATTATCTGTTGGAAGATTATTTCTTACTGCTGCGTTGTAAAACTTAGTTCCATCTATTTTTGATGCTGGTTTTTTCATGTTATCTCCTATGTAAAATGGGGGAGCAAACGCTACGCACTCCCCCAAGTTTTGTTACAGGTTGTAAATCTTTTCTTTCTTATCTTCGGGTACTATCTTTTGAAGCTTAATGGTGAGTAGCCCATCTTTAAAAGAAACATCATCTACAACCACGTCTTCGGCAAGAGTAAAAGACTTTGAAAAAGGTCGCTTCGCTATGCCCTTATGCACGATTTTTTCATCGTCCTCTTCTTCGGATTTCCTGCCGCTAATGGTTAGCTTACTGTATTCTGTTTTTACTTCCAACTCTTCTTTAGTAAAGCCAGCAGTGGCTAACTCAATCGTATATTTTCCATCACCATCTTCTACTAGATTATGGGGTGGGTAGGCATTATAAATATAACCACCTACTTGGTTCTTCATGTTTAGCATATCTCTAAATAGTTGCTCATGTCCTACAGTCCAAGAACAGAACTTAGAAAAAAAGGGATCATCGCCCACTGTCATATACGCATTCATATCATTTCTCCTTATAGCAAGTTGATATTATGTGACCCATTATTGGCATCACACATATATTATACTACCTCTTATATGATTTGTCAAGGACTTTTTTGGCGCACTTGGCAGGACTCGAACCTGCAACCTACAGATTAGAAGTCTGTTGTTCTATCCAGTTGAACTACAAGTGCCGTTAGTTATACACCGCACGAACCACCATGTCCTGTAATGTCGCAAATGTCATGTGTCTCCAGACCTTCTTCAAACTCCTCACCAAGCTTTTCTACAGCTTCAGAATACGGCACCGAAGATAGAGGCTGTCCTCCCCTACATCCATCAGGGTACACCGTGAAACCTCGCAACCTGTGAGCATAAGAAGCAAGAGTATCAGTAAACTCTTCAACTGTATCTTCATTGTTAAGCTTACTCCCCCACTTGGGCAGATTGATTGTACTGCTGATAGACATATCAACATAGTCCTGTACATCTGCTTGAAACTTTATACGCCTCTTGTATTCTTCTGCAAGATCAAGTGCTGACTCAATGCCTTTTGGATCAACGCCATACAAGTCAATAATTTCCTGTGCTGCACTGTCCACCACGTATTGATAGTGCCAACGATTACCACCCTTCAGATACCTGCGTTTGTAAGCAACAGCAAAGATAGGCTCTACACCTGTGGATGTTCCTGCAAGAATACCTATTGATCCAGTTGGAGCAATGGCACGATTAGCGACAGGAGCACTACAACCAAGAACACTAGCAAAGCTGGTACTAACGTGATCACTAACCCCTTTATAAACCGATAGCCACTTGTGAAGACCTTCCGTAACTTCATACTTCTCTCCTCCCTTGATAAGCCATTCATGCATACCCATAAGACCAAGCCCAAGCCTACGATTTTTCTCTCTGGTTTTATATACCTTATCATAAGGAAGCTTGGCTCTGAGTGTGCCGCATAGAAGAAACTTAGTAGCAAGTTCTACGCAATCTGCAAACTCTTTCAGATCGTCAATACGCCCCATATTAATAGAACCAAGATTACAAACATCAGAATCATCTTCAGATGTAACCTCCGTGCAAGCATTACGCAGCGTCTCATTTTCCTTGTCAAAAAAGTTAAACGAGAAGCCCGGTTCCGCTGTTGATAGTGCTTGTCTAACATTTGTTTTGAAAACATCTCCTGTATCTCCTGTCTTCCAATAATTAAGCAACCATTCTGTGTCATAGTTGACGCTGATATTTGTCATGTCCAGAGGTGCAATAAAGTTAAAGTCCTGTTCCTTTACCTGACCAATAGAGAAACCTGTATCTCCTACAGGCATATTATACCAGTTCTTACTGGCAAGAAACTTATCTACATCAGCATGTTTCCAGTTTAGGCTGGCATAGATAGCAGACCTGCGACTACCACCCTGCATAACCCTTCTGCCAATTTCATTGATCATCTGCATCTTTGGTATAGGACCAGAGGCAAGGCCACCTGTGCCGTTAAGGATACGTCCTTCCTCACGGTACACAGAGTAGTCCACTCCGATACCACCGCCTGTCATAAGACAGGACTCAGACTTCCAAGAGATATCAGCCCAATCTTCTCTACTATCCTCTTCTGCTTTAAGCAAATAACAGTTGTTAAAAAACTTATTATCACGTCCTGCATAATAAAGATAACGACCACCGGGAATAAACTTCAGGTCAGTGATCATACGTTTCAGTTCGTCCTTGTCGTCCTTACTTAGGTAGTCCTGACACACATCGTCTACCAGAGTAGATGACAATGCATCCCATGTCTCGCACCCATGATGGGCATATTTGTGTTTAAAAATGTCTTCGCTAAACTTAGAGCGAAACATAGGATTCTCGTTTGATCTAAACTGTGCCATACTATTCCCCTTCTCCATAATCTAATTCTAATATTAACTGTGCATAGTGTATTACTTTTTCAATATCTTTGCGACCTTCTCCTTTTTTTCTATGCCTAGTAATATACTTAACTACATTTCCTTCAAAGTAATCTAGTTTATTTTTGTGAATATATTCAACAGGTTGTATCTTACAATCTTTGTAATGTTCTCCACCTATCTGTTTTGTTGAAGCTCTTTCTTCTTTCATGCGTCTAAGATAGTATTTATAATTACTTTCATTCGTCAAAGAATCTGATAATTCTTTTTCTAACATTTTTATTTCCTTTTTGATTGACAACAGAAGAAGCAAAGACACGGACAAAAGAAGGATTTACTCCTGCATTATCACAGATCTCTTCAAAATCTTTTTCTGTTTCTTCTTGTGTAGAAAAAAACCAAGCGTGTGCATTATCTCTAGTGATTGAGATACTTGTATCAGTTACAGATGTATTAAGCTTTGTAAGATCCATCAAAGCTTGAACAATAACTGATGTATATAATTTACGATACTTTTTTTCTAGTGCGTCATCGCCCATGTTTTTCCTACTTTGTAGTCACAATCTAATTTACATTTCATATTTAATGTCTGTGTTGTTAAGTCAATAGCTTCTTTTGTAATCGCACAAAAACGATTAACATCTTTATTTAATACTTCAAATTGATACTCGTCGTGTATCGATGCTACAAGTTTTGCATCTATACCGGACATATTAATCTTCTTTATAATATGTATCAACCATTTCTTACATACAATAGCTCCTGCTCCTTGCAGTAAAGTATTAAGGGCAGCATGTTCAGATCTTATTTTTAAATACCTACCATCCAAACCTTTTATCTTACCAATCTCGGCTTCTGTTTGTATTTTAGTTCTTAACTCTTTTAGATCCGGTAAGTTATTTAAAAATGTATCTACTAGTCTTTGTCCTTTAGCTGCATTTCCTCCTACGATCTTACCTATCTTGGCTGCTCCTGCTCCATAAAGAAAAGCATATATAAAAGTTTTTGCTTGGTCCCTATCTTTAAGACCTGCTAACTTCATATTAGCTGTGTGTATGTCTCCTTCCAAGACTTCTTCTATATATCTTTTGTTTCCCATGTAATGAGCAAGACATCTTAGTTCCAGACCAGAAGCATCTGTGCCTACTAAAGAATAGTTATCAGGATCTTTTATTGTCCAGAGATCTCTACATTCTTTTCCATAGGGGCTATAAACAGCAGGTACTTGCGCCATATTAGGGCTATGATGTGCCATTCTTCCTGTAATAGTTTTTAATGTAAGAACTCTACCTCGGACTCTTTCATCTTCTTCACATTGTTTTATCCATGCTTTTAATAATCCAGTTCTTTTTTGCAATAGAAAAAAACGACTAAACATTTTAGCTTCCGGCATGTTAATTCCATTTAAAATCTTTTCATTAACAATGACGTTACCTTTATCAGTATATTGTTTTGGCTTCCATCCTTTTTGTTGTAGACGTTCTGCTATTTGTTTTCTGCTTGCTATATTAAAAGGTATGTATTTAACTTTAGTTTTTAATTGTATCTCCGTTGGAGGAAATATTTCTTGAGCCTCTCCTTCAAGCTTTCTTTCTTCCTGCTGTAGTTGAGAAAGCAGAATTATAGCTTCTCTTAATTTAAATGCAAAGCCATTCTTCTGCTGCTGATCTATTATAGTTCGTATGTTATGTTCTAGTCTTATAGATTTTTGTGAAAAATCTTTACCCTCTTTCTCCAAGTAATGTGCAACTCTCCAAGTAAGTTCCGCATCACGGATACAATATTCCAGCATGTCTTTACTGTAGGAAGCAAACTCATTAAAGTCTCCTTTGTTATAGTTCAAACGATTACCCCAAGATTCTAAGGAGTGACCATCTTCTCTAATAGAATTAAAAAGCTGTGACTCTATTAAAGTATCCCTGACTTGAGATACTTTTATGTTACAGCCTAGAAGTCTATTAAGAATAGGGGCATCAAAAGATACCCCATTGTGCATAATAAATTGATCTATTTTTTTAGACCATTCGGGAAACTTCTTACATTCATCAAGCGACCATGTTTTTATTTCTCCTGTATCATAATCTTTTGAAACAATGCAATGTATCTTTGTTGCATTTAACGAATCAGTTTCAATATCTATGATTGCTTTCATCACATATCTACTAGCTCTGCATCCTCTACATTAATATGAAAATAATCTTCATTTCTTGTGTTACGACCATAAGCTTTTTTAACTTTGCTTTCTGCTACAGTTTGTCCTGAAATATGCCAAGCTTGCTTACAATCATTTCTAAATACAACAAATGTTAACTTATCATTTGGAAACTCTTTTTGCCAACGCTTAATCAACCTTTCTTTTCTAAACGGTATACGTACATCTTTCCAATTATCAGGCCATTCACCTTTCCAAGAATATTTTATTTCAACTTCATAAAAATATTCTTTGGGCTTAATCTTAGAAATATCATGATCAATCTTATTACAAACTAAATCAAACGACATTGTTTCTTTATCATCTATATTTATATAACCATTCAGATTCAACCATTTTATCATTGCTTTTTTAGCAGGGGGATCTGACTTATCATATAAGTCTTTATCAAAGGGTTTGATCATATTCATCGTCCTCTTCTTGTTCGGTGCGATCTATCTCAGTCATCCTACCAGTTTCACTATCATAATGCAAGTAGGCAGCTACACCAGTATCTCCAGTATACCTATTCTTCAATACACGTAATACAGTTGTGTTTGCTTCGATAGGATCATCGGCTTGCTGATTACGTTCTAAAGCTATTACCGAATCAGATAGATGTGCAATAGCTGCTGAACCACGTAGATGAGACAGAGATACTTCTCTACCATCTTCATGACCACGATCACCCATTGGCCTTCTCAGATGGCTTACCAACAATAAAGATATACCTGTTTCTTCAACTAAAGATCTTAGCTTAGTCATTAATATATCAATGGACTTACGTTCATCTCCGTTATCTTCCTGACCAGATACTAAGATAGATAGGTGATCTAATATCACCCACTTTGTATCCATAGCTTTAGCCATGAAGCGAACACGATTTAAGATTTCATCGTTACTAACACTACCAAAGTGATCAAAAGCAAAAAACCTATTAGTTCCTGTGGTCTTATCACGCCATTCTCTTAAATCATTTAAACTATGTTGATCTCTAATCTCTTTAATATAAAGTCTAGCATTAGCTTCAACAGACATTAGATGAAATATTGTATTCCTCACACTCTCTTCTAAAGCAAAGAAGCCAATATTATCTTTAGTATTCTTTAATAGATGGTGAGCAAGCTCCCTGATAATACTTGACTTACCCATACCAGCGCCAGATGTAAAGCATACAAGCTCTCCAGTACGGATACCATATGTTTTCTTATTCAAGCCTTCCCAAGGATATAGACAAGTATCACAGTAATCTTCTTCAAAGAGTTCGTCACCAAAAGAGCCAAGGTTAATAATACCAGCAGGAGTATATGGTTCAGCATTCCACCATGACTTTGTAAATCTTTCTCGTTGATTTACTTGAAGATATTCATTGGCATCTTTAAGATCAAGATTAACAATACGACATTTGTTAGGCTCGAATAACTTGGCTACATCTTCGGCTGCATCTTTACCTTGCTTATCGTTATCAAAACATATAACAATATTTTCAAAGCTATTAAGAAAATCAAAAGATTTTTTACAGTTATTAGCTGCTGCCTGTGCACCATTCTTTACAGATACTACAGGCCACTTTGATCCAAGCAATTCATAAGCACTCATAGCATCAAGCTCACCTTCTACTACGGTGACATACTTTCCGCCTTTACCGAATAAGTTCTCACCAAACAGAACAGCTTTAGATAAATCACCTTCAACCCAGAAGTCTTTGCTTTCTGTTTTTCTAACCTTAGATGCTATATGCTCACCATCTTTATCAAAGTATTTATAGATATGATGGCTTTGATCCGTGCCTCCATTATCATTTACAAATGTATTATAAACTTTAGCAGAGTTCTCTGAAATTTTCCGATCAGTAAGTGCTGCTAAATACCCTGCACTTTTAAGTGATGAAGGTGACGCTGGTGTTGTAGTATTAGATTGCATGTAAGAATCCTCATTATTAGAAAAACGTGTATTGCAAACAAAACAAAAGGAATGCCCATCGCTATGTTGGACATTCCCGTTACTTGATCCACAGTCAAGACATGGACCTCTTGATAACCAGCCTTCGGCCATTACCATTTTCCTTTGCTGTATTTAAACATTTCATCAGTGATGTTTTTTCTTTTAGCTACTACCTCTTTTTCCATAGATATTAAAAATTCAATTTGATCAACTCTCTCAAGCTTATTAAAGTTTTCTTCAAAAGTAACTATCGGGCTTTGTCTTCCTTCTCTTTTATAAACAGTAATTAGTGTTTCCGTCATTAGTCTTAGCCTTTTTAATAGTGTATTTAAACTTTGGATCAGATCCTAAATGATACCAAAGTAGATATCGAGAATCAAGAGCTTCTTTAGCATCTTTATAAGTATTAAAAGATTCTATTATTTTTTCTTTTTTATCATATTTAAGATGCATATTCCAAATATTTTTCATCGGGCAACGCCCCCGCACAGAGGGGGGGTGTTGACCGAACTAACTATACTCATCAATATCATTTTGAATATTTTGTAGAAATTCATTTTGATCAGCTACCATATCTTGTAGTTCTTCTTTGGCAAGTTTCTTTGCAGTTTTAGAGTCATACCCCTCGTTCTTATATTGAGAAGTAAGTTCTTTAAAAATTTGTTTTCTTTCTTTTTGCCAAATATTTTTAGACATCTAACTAAATTCGCTACCTTCTTCAAGATCATTCCAAAACTTTGCTGTATCTTCAACATCATAAGGATCATAACCACACTCAATCATAAATTCATTTAGTGCATTGTATTCTTCTTTGCTTGTATTTACTTTTTTTCTGTAAGCTTCAAAGTCTATTACATTTTCATTTTGTTTTTCAACTTTCCATGATTTATCAACAGAAATTCCATTAACTTTTTCTAAATCTTTAGTCAACATATCAATCCTTTTTTTATAACGGTTTAGCTGTCTTTTCAATGAATTAACTTGCTTGGTAAGAAGTTGTTTTTCTTTATCAATTTCTACCATTTCTTCTGCTCCTTTAATTGGTCGGGTAAACCTTCCTCCAACATAATTATTATAGTAGGCATATTTATCTGTACCGTCAAGTATTTTTATAAGAACTCCAAGCTTAATTTGATAATGAAGTTCATAGTATTTCATTGTTCTTTTATTTTCGTACTGATCTATTAATACGAATGTAAAATTTTTCTTTCCTATCTTTTTAATATCTTCAAGCAAAGCTTTAGAAGACCCCATGTATTCTTTCCAGTTAGAAACAACAGTCTTTCCATTTCTTTTTACAAAGTATTGTTTACATCCTATATAAGCTTGCTTTGTTTTTTTATTAGTAATCTTATAGACAAAACCAAAATACTTATCAGGATTTGGTTTTACTTTTTTATTGTAAGTCCAATGCATTATTCTGTTAGCTCTTCAACCTCTGGCTGTCGTCCTATTTTTGTAAGATATCTTTTATTTTGTGCATAATTAAACACACGAAGTCCTTGACCATCATTAGCATCTGACCAGCACTCTCGCTTATAGTCACAATAAATACAACCAATAGGAAGCTTATAGTTGCCAGACTTACCATCAGGTATATCAGAATAGCACCGATCAGGTACACTATTAGCTGACACCATTCTTTTAAGGTATTGCACACGTTCTGTAGCATTAATCATTTCCATTGAATGTACTGGAGTTAAACATATTTCACCAGTTGATTTATCTATAGCAAGAAATGCAGCCTCATCTACTTCATTTGCTTGAGCATATGCAGATATCTGAGAAATATATCCAAAGGGATCGTCTTCATAAAGCTTGTTTTGTTTAAACTTTTCAAAGCTTTTTCCTGAAGCACTTTTACAATCAACTAAGACACCATCTATTACAGCATCTTGATGTCCTTTAATACCTTGTATATCTAATTCTTTTTGAGTTTCTTTTACAGTATGACCTGCAACACGGGTAAGGAGAAGAAGAAGCTCTTCAAGGATATGACCATATAAGAATTTAATTTTTGTGGAAGGAGGTAAAGGATTTCTTTTTTGTTTTAGATTAGACCTATACCATAGCTGTCGATTAGGTTTTCCTATAGCAGACAATCTTAATTTATTATCATCTTTTCTATCTTCACAAAGAGATAATGCAATCTGACTAGAAACTTCTTCAGTAAATTTATTTAAATGTTTTGGTAGTTCTTCAAGTTGTTTTTTATTTAAACTACCATCATCAAAAAGACTATAGATATCTTTGACTAGATTATTAATATTTTTTTTAGGCATGGGAAAATGGGGAGTCACAGAACGTGACCCCCCCTTTCAGGTTATGATGCAAAAGGAATATCATCATCATCAGATGTGTAACCAGACTCGACTACATCGAAATCCTCACTATCTTCTGATGCATAAGGTACAAGTTCAGTAACCTGTATCTTCTGTAGATCGGCAGACTTGCCTTCTTTATTCTTCCAAGTCCAATCATAAGGACGATAAAGAACATTAACTTTAGATCCATTACCAATTAATGTATTAAACATTGCTTGACGCATAGAATCTACAAGTTCTGGTGCCTGATTAGTACCATTCTTTCCTTCTACTTTACGCTTAATAGTTACAAAATCACCACGTTCATCGCCTTTGTTTTTTACTGACAACCCATCGTCTTTAACTTTAGCAAGGTTTTCAGCATCCAGACTTACATCGATAGTCCAGCATGGTTCAAATGTGGTGTTGGGCTGCGAGATAGAAGCCCAATAAGCAGTACCTGATATTACAGTCATCGTATTCCTTTCAAGTTATAATGACTAACAAGTTCTAACATACTCTATATAGCACTGTCAACAAAAAAGTCAATGGATACGTTCAATAATTATATCCATATCCCAAGTATCTTCACAAACGAATGATCGAAGATTGTATAAAACTTTAAGAGCATCTTGTTCTGTTTTAAAAATTTCAACCTTGGTTCCGGCATCGTTGGTCATTGGATTAATAGTGTCAAGGACACCGGAACCAATCTCATCTGGACAACACTCTACTAAAATATATGACATTCTGCATCCTTTATGTAATCATTTCTAATTCTTTCCATTGGTTAGAGATAAGCATATCTGATACTCTGTCTTCTCTAAGCTTCACAGTGTTACGATTTTCTTTAATGTCTTTGGTATCCTTACCTTGATAAAAAGTACCACCACTTTTATGTGACATTAAACTAGGATGAGAAGACCAATAAGTAGCAGCATTGTACACATTATATAACGTTCCTCCATTATTTGTACCGTACTTTTGATAAGCACCACGACCAGTAATGTGTCTGCTTTCTTCATCGAAAATCTTCATAAGATTAGAGAGCATAACCTTATTGCCAACGTTCTTTCTTTCAACATTATCAAAACGTTTAGCTATTGTATTTTTAAATAAACTAATAACTGATTCACGATGTACAGGTGTATTATACCATCTTTTCATTTGATTAATACCATCACCACTAATAAATTTAGTAGCTGTACCAATTTTTCCTGCAAAGCCAACAAGATCAAAGTTCTTACTGTGTCTTCCATATACATGGGCAAGCTTGTTACCAGCTACCAGAGTGTTCCAGCATTTAGAACGCCATACACCCATCATACCATTGTTAGCCCATGTTCTGTTATGTGATGTACGAAAAACAAACTCAGGAATAATCAATTCACTTTTACCTTTTCCTAAAAAGCCTTCACCACCATCAAGAAAAGTTTCTTGTCCGTGAAACTTAGCTTTAAGTTCTAGCTGTTGTCCTTCATTTAGTACATCAATAGTAAATTCTGTGTCAGTTAGATCAAGTTTTGTAGATTCATCTTGAGATGCTATCGTTAAAGCTTCTTCAATGTTTTGAACAATATCTATATATTGAACTGGTGTGTAGTCTTTAGATACTATAGCAAGAGGTTGTCCTGTATCAGTACGTTTAAGAACTTTACCAAGTTCTTCAGGTACATCAGGAATATTAAAAGTATCTACGTTAAATTCAATTTGACTGTGATCAAACATTTGCATTGTCTTTACCTTTAAGTTATGAATGAGGATCGTCCCTCAAAAGAGGGGACGAGCCGAATGGATCTTTATAACTTTAATTGCTTCAGGATAATCTTCTTTCACCTCATATTCTGTTTCATACATTGTCACTGTTCTTTCTATGTGACCAGTACCATCACACTCAGAGCAGTCTCGACCTGTAGATGTTACCATATTATTATATACTTTACCATCTTCACATTCGTTACAATAGTTTTCTACTAACCATGTAGTATCTTCAATCATCTACCTTGTCCTCTATATTTTTTCCAAGATAGTCTTTTACTTTTATTATTAGGTTTGGATCTGACACTATATCCTATTGATGTTCTTTTTTTAATCCGATTTAAATTAGGATCGTATGTGCTTGTAGATTTTTTAGCCATGATTATCTAACCACTCGTCATAGTCGTTTTGAAAAGATTTAAGTTCTCTGTCAATGTAATTATTAACATCAACTACACTTAAAGAAGCACCACTTTGCTCAATCTTATGTCTTATCATAGGTACAATCCAATGATCAGAACCATTAAAAGCATAGTCAAGAATTTCTTGTTTTGTTTTAAACTTAGGTATAGCCATATCAATCTCCATTGAAGTGAGGGAAAGCCCCTCGTTGAAAGGGGCTTTACCGAACTATTATATGTGAACTTTGTAGCTATCTACACTTCCATATCTTATATTATTTTCTTTACATCTTCTACATATAAACATATTCTTTTCCATTATACTTTTTTCTTGACAGGTTAAACACTTACGTTCTCTATATTTATTCTTTCCTTTTTTCATTCTTATTTTTAATCGTGCTTCTTCTATTTGTTTAGCTAAAGAAATTTTTTCTTTATTTTCATTTTGATAAATTTCAGATTGCATACCTTTTTTAAATGCTCCACCATTACGATTAATGATACCAATGATAGCATTTCTTGTTAAATTTCTTGATGAATTTTCAGCGTATAGTTGTTTAGCTGTTGGGCTGTTTGCTATATCTCTTGCAGCCATACCAGCATACCATGATTCTAATACAAATCTTTTAAATTTATCTGAGTTCATTATCTTTCTTCCATTTGTTTTTCCATATACCGTCGAGCATACTTCACTGCTTCACCAGACTTAAAATACATGTCAACATCTTCTACTACTTCATCAACAGTGTAATCATTCATACCACCATAAGAGTACCCATTTACAAAATCTTCCACGCTCATCATCCAGTTCATTATCTTAGACATCTTTATCTTTCATTCTATGATCTCCACTTCAGATTCGGTATGTATCCAGACCTGTGCACCACAAGAGAGTGGTTTATCAGGACTATATTTTACTGTACATGGTCCTGTTATATAAACTTCTTTTGCATATGTATTACTCTTATAAGTTTTTACAGTTAATACAGGATCTTTTTTTCCTGATTTACGATTAGCTTTAATTACATGTTGATTTACATGTACCTTAGTTTGAACCATTGTCATCTCCATCAAGAATATCCCACCAAGCATTCATTCTGCTGTTATCCAATCTAATGCACCTTCAAGATACTGATTCATTTCTCTTGGTGCCATACGGGGTGTAAGGTGATGCGATCCATCATAGTCTATTAAAGCATAGCCACCATAACATGCGGCATGATCTAGCTCAACCTTTAAAGCATTTATTCTTATTTTTTTATTTAAAAGATCTACTTTTTTCTGAAGACTTTTTTTCGTTACTCGGTATTCCATTTATTTTTCCTCTCTTAACTTTGCAAGATAAGCTGCTAAGATTTCTAACTCTGCACCTGTAATGTGGGCACCGAAAAGATCATCAATAGCTTCTTTATATAAAGTTTTATCGTCATCATCGCACATTATTTTTCTCCATAGAGAGGGAAAGACCCCTCACAAGAAGGGGTCTTTACCGATCAGGCACTCATATAAATATTTTCTATTTCCTGATCAAAGTCAGTTATTCTTTTTAGTTTATTTAATTGATGAGGATATTCAGATAACAGTCTAATAAATTTACAGTTATCCCAATTAGGAGATTGAAACTTTTTAAGCAATGATGTTTGAAACTCTTGGTTTCTTTTTGTCCTGTTATCCAATGATGGATAAATTGGAGCTGTATTTATTTCTTCCAACCAAGCAAGCCATTTCAATATATTAGTTTTATTTCTATTATCATATTTTAGTTCACCGCTTTTAAATGCTTTACTATTTAAACAATTTCTGTGACTTGTATTATTAAATATAGCAATTAACATTTGTATTGTAATATGTTTATGTGAATCAAGGAATGTTTGAAAAACTACATAAGGGTTCATAGCAAATTTTACATAATAATGTAAGTAATCTACCAGCTTCCAGTTACGTTGTGTTGTATTAATAGATATAAGATCTTCATTAGACCATTCCATTGAGTCTACAATGTCCACATAGAAAGGCATATTAAGTTCTTGACAAGCTCTGTATCTTGTCTGACCATCAATGATATTGTATTTATTATCTATTGTTATTGGTTTTAGATACAGTGCGTTATTTTTTTCAATAGATTTTTTCAAGGCATTAATATTGCTTTGGGGTACTTCTCTATTACAATGAATTATTTCAAGGGCATAATATAATTTATCTTCTGGTGTTACTAAATATACTTGACGTTCTGTCTTTAGTTCTTTTAATAAATCAGTAGCAAACATATCATATCTCCATAGGTTAAGATTTCAGAGAGAGACAGCGCCCCTCAAGAGAGGGGGGCGTTGTCGATCTATATTGTTTTCAACTGTCCTTGGCTTGTCTATTTCTGTTATGTCTACACACATTAGATGTTCGTGTGTCTCATATGCTTTTAAGTGTGCAGCTTTTTCATTCTCTGCCTGTACTACCACACTATCAGGATAGTGTTTACCCTGCGCTCCTGCACGTCTACCCTTTAGCCATGATACTCTATAGGTTTTCATTGTATTACCTTTTCATATTGCAGTGTATACCCATTAAGTTCTATATATAACCACATATTAACAAAAGGAACCATGACTGCATCACCACATATTTCCGGTATTACTGTCCGACGAAAAGTTAGGTAGCTATCAGGTTTATTCCATTCTCTATCATAAACTTTTTTTAATGCTATCCTTTGTTCTCTAGTTAATTTCATACTTATTTACCTTTTCATGTTGCGTAAATTATGTTTAAATAATAGTTCCTCAACCCGTTGATGGTTTGTTTCAGTCGTATCCCTACTATCGAACCAATGTTTATATGTTTCCCAATCCATTGGTGGCAGGTTATGGGTCTTGCACTTTTCAACATGATAATTGTAATCTTTTGTACGACGTTTAGCCCATTCTTCTTGTGTTAATTCAGACATAATTTATCCTTTGACCAATCACGGTCTTCAATGTTGTATATAGAATATATGTGAGTCTATTTGTGCAACAATTTTAAACCTTTCGTTAGATGCCCAGTAAGGATTAACATAAGTAGCATGATAGTGTGTAGAATAAAGCGTTTGATCTACAAAAATACCACTGGCTGCCATAGCTGCTACCTTTATAGCATTTTGTTTAGCTTTATTGTTGTACATTTTCTCTGACTTACCATCACACCAGTAAGAGAACGCACACTTATGTCGTATTGGATGGCCTTTATAATACCGTCCTTGTTTTACTACTTTACATACTGTGTTGGGAAAGTTTGCTAACTTAACTCGTTCAAGTATTACATTAGCTATTGCAAGCTGTGCTAGTATTGACTCTGATCTAGCTTCAAAGTATATAGCTTCTACTAAGCATCGTCTTTCTTCATACTCTTCATCTGTTAATCCTTTGCTTGCTTTTACAGGATTAAAATAAACTGCTATAGCTAAACCAACTATCAGCAGTACTACCCATTTCATTGGTTCCTCTTTCTTGGATATGTCTTCATCCAATTTTCTAAAAGATTACCTGCTTCAAATTTATCAACACTAAAAACAGAAGTAATATATGGAGTAGCACTAAACATATTAGTTACTCCAAGCTCTCTTAGTTCATCAAGATAATCAAATACTCTCTCTTGAAAATCTTTTTCGTTCTGTGCATAGTCAGACATTTTCTATATCTCCATAAGCTTTATTGAATTTTTTTGCATGTGTTATATATTTATTATATGTTAAGAACAAATCAGTTTGAGATAGTTCTATACCTTTCATTTCTTGTAGCTCTTTAAACTCTTTAATAGTTAAGATAGGTTGAGCCATTGATTTAAAATCATATTCCATCTAACTTCTCCTCGGCCATCTCTTTTGCATGTATGTCTGCTTCTAGTTCAGCCATGCCATCAGCTATTAATTCTTTTCGAATCTCATCAAAGAAACTCCAGAACATATCTTCTCTGGCATTTTCAATTCTATAATCTAAACTCATCTTTTAATCCTTTCATTTTAAATTCTTCAATGAGTAGTTGTTTATATCCTTCCTGAAAAGAACTATTTGGGGGATCGTTATCGAAACTTTTTAATGCTTTATTGAGCCAACCTATTTGATTATTTTGAATTGCTTCTCTGAGATCTTTATCAGCGGACATGTATCCAGTATAAAAGTTGTTCATCTTGTATATCCTTATAAGTAAGCTGGAAAGAGAAGGAATCGAACCCTCTGTTAGGTGACTGTACTCACCTTGTTGCATTGTACAGACCTCCAACATGATAGTCATGCCTTCATAGGTTTACAACATTCACTCAACCAGACTTTCCATAAGATAAAGTAAGATGGAGAGAGAGGGAATTGAACCCTCTGTTAGGTAGTTGATTAATACTGCAAAGCTTGGAACGACCACGATCCAGATGCAGCCAGATGTCTGTCTCGCACTCATCTGTTTTAAGACTACCCTGTTGAAACAGTGCATGGAATTTCAACATAAACTCAACCAGACTCTCCACAAGAGGTCATGTCTTGACTACGAACCTTAAGATAAAGTAAGTATGAGAAGCGACAACGCCCCTCGAAGAGGGGGGTGTTGGAGCGATTATTAAAATCTTATTACACGTAATGGTATATCCTTTGACTCACTAATATCTATCATATGCTTAGTGCCTCTGGATCTACCATCCCAGAAACATATAACAGCATCAGCTATGTCTGCCATCTCTACATTTCTTTTATATCCTGCTGACCTACCATGCAGATTCCATTTAGCTGGCTTTAGTATTACATCATAGCCTTTATTATCTGCATACATTTGTCCTAACTCATCAGCCCCTCTAGCTGTTCCACTTATTATTCTTACACCTTCATCAACCCTGTTCACTAACAGTTTATCCAATGTCTTCTCTAACAAAGCATAATGCATAAAGTCTCTACTGCCAGCAACAACTAAATCAAATGACATATTATATCTCCTATAGATAGACAGTAAGCGGATGAAACGCCCTCAACGAAGTGGGTGTTTCAAAAGCGAGAGAGTTCGTCAAAGCTATCATCATGATACTCTTCAGGCTACACATAGATGATGAGAATATATAAATCAGTTTGATAGTGTGATATATATACAACAGCTATTAGTCCCTTGTATTTGTTAGTCTTTATAGATTGGTTAGATTATTACGGTGGTGGTTTATTATGCAACACACACGTAAAGGGGACGAATTACACAGATTAGTGCGTCTTTTTTAACGGTTAAGATATATAATTGAGTGTTAAATACAATTAAATGTATTTTTTTTATAGGTTAGGATACAAACTTTAAAGAAAGGAAGAGCCGAAGCTCCTCCTGTCTCTTCAGTTGTTACTTAGCAGCAAAGTACCTGCCAGTGCAGAGCATATGCCCATGATTGAAAGCATTGCTCCTACTACATACCCAACGTATCCCGGCAGGTTAGCAGGATCGTATAAGTGCATCCCACTTACAACAAGGAACACACCAACCAAAACTAGAAATACTGCGAATATTGCTCTCATGTTAAACTCCTAAAGGTTAGGGAGGGACCGAAGCCCCTCCCAGTTAGATCAAAGTACTGACAGATCGTCGTCGTCAGTAGCCACAGGTTCCTCTCCCGTCCATTTGGGCTGAGTAGTCAAGCGCCCAATGGCAGTATTGGGAGCTTTCTCTGATGGTTTCCAAAGAGTTACAGTCATGACGTCTCCCTTCTTATAGTCTTGGTCCATGATCATGTCTGTCACCGTCCAGAAGCCGTTGGCTTTCTGTGCTTCCGAGATCCTGAAGTTAGGACCGGGAGTGTTGAGCCAAGCAGTGCCGGGGTCAGCCTTGCCTTTAGACTCAAGTTCCTCAACTTTAGCCTTTAGCTCCATGATGACTCCCACCAAAGTCTTGGGGTCAACCGAGTTAAGATCCAAGCCCTGAAGCTGGGTAGCAGTGTTAGATGTAGTCATAGTGTAGTCTCCTAGAAGGTTAAGTAAAAGAGGGAACGTAGCCCCTCAATAGAGGGGGCGCAGTCCCTCGCTCTATCAACAAGGAAGGTCTCTCTTAGAACACGGTCCAGCGGTGTCTCGCTGGCGTGATCCAACAGCGATGTTGGTGCGATCCAACGGCATACGTTGGTCTAGCGAAGCGTACCGTAAGGTATCCTTTAATCTGCCAAACTAAGGCACATACATAATAATAATATACCCCCTGCCAAAAACTGGGTGTCTTCTTTTATATATATATCACCCCTGAGACATATTTACCAAAAATACAAGGGTCAAAATAATTAAATTTTACAGGTGTCTCTAAAGATCTTTATAACTTATTATCATTATCTTTCTTAATCTTTCTTAATCTTACTTGATGTCTCTAAAAAGTATGTTATAATACTACATAGAATGATAGAAAATGATAAAGACTCCCTAGTATCGCTTGTAAAACTTAATAGTTTACTAGCCACACAAGTTTTAGAAAATAGTAAAAATGATTTTCTGACCTTTGTGCGTTTAGTGGCCCCTACTCTTGTGTCTGATTGGCGTATGGGCAAACATATTGAAGTGATATCAAATAAATTAAAAAAGTTAGAATCTGGTGAAATAAAAAGACTTATGGTCTTTCTGCCACCACGTTCTTCCAAGTCTGTGATATGTTCAAAGCTCTTTCCAGCATGGTATATTGGACGTAATCCTGAACATGAGATACTTACTGTCTCCCATAGTGATCAGTTATCCAGTGATTTCGGACGTAGTGTCAGAGATATTGTAAATACAGAACAGTTTACGAACATCTTCAAGGGTGTCTCCCTTCGAAGTGATGTCCGGGCTGCTGGTAAGTGGAAGACAAATCATGGTGGTATGTATTACGCTGCTGGTGTTAGATCCCAGATTGCAGGACGTGGTGCTCACGTAGCTATCCTTGACGATGTGATGTCTGAGGAGGATTCTTACTCTGAGGCGGGACGCCGTTATGTTAAAGAGTGGTATCCTGCGGGCTTACGCACACGTATTATGCCTAATGGTTCTATAGTTATTATTAATACTCGTTATCATTATGATGATCTGTGTGGTTGGTTACTAAAACAACAGCAGGAGATGGATGAGTATGAGACACTCCCTTGGGAAGTTATTCGTATACCTGCATGGTTAGATGAAGAAGCGGCTGAATTACTTGATATGGAACCGGGAGGAAGTTACTTTCCTGAATGGAAGTCAGATAAACTATTACGAGTAGATGAGAATGAGATCAAGGCAAGCAATGGTAGTCGTTATTGGAACTCATTGTATATGCAAGATCCTACCCCGGAAGAGGGAGGTTTAATAAAAAAACAATGGTTACAGGAATGGAAAAATGATGATCCTCCGGCCTGTGACTTTGTAATACAAACATATGATACTGCTTTCTCTACTAAAACTACGGCTGATTATAGTGTTATACAAACATGGGGTATCTTTTCTATGTTTCAGGAAGAAGAGGATGGTTATGAAGACTATGTTTCTAATCTGATTCTTCTGGGAAATGTAAGAGAAAGGTTTGAGTATCCAGAGTTACGGCGTAAAGCACATGAACTCTATAATAGACACCATCCCGATATTTGTATTATAGAAAAGAAAGCAAGTGGACAGTCTCTGATACAGGATATGCGAAGGTCTGGTTTGCCTGTCCGAGAGTATATGCCTGACAGGGATAAGGTATCCAGAGTTTATTCTGCAAGTCCTTTGATAGAGGCTGGAAGACTGTGGATACCCAAGGGGAAGAAGTGGGGAGATACTCTAATAGACGAGTTATTAAAGTTTCCCAATGCTGCACACGATGATCAGGTAGATGCTATGGTTATGGCTGTACATTATTTACGGGACTCATGGCATCTGTCACATCCTGAAGATCCTGAATGGGAAGACGAGCCAAAGAAAAAGAATTCAACTTATTGGAACTTCGCAGCATAAGTGTGTTATAATAGTAGAATGACTGATCTTGAAAGAATAATATATATTTTAAATACAGTACCGCTCTACAGAAAATATACAATATATAATATGGTAAATACAATTTTACCTGCTGTAAAATCTAATCAATATGTTATTGTATCTAATAAGAAAACTCCTTTATTTTTTGCAACGTGGACATTTCTATCTCAAAACATTTCTGATGAATATGCATCACAAAGAAAAAAATTACAAGCAGAAGATTGGAATAGTGGAGTTATACCTTGGATAGTAGACTGTATAGCTCCTTATGGCGGAGTATTTGCAGAGATGAGAAGTAAAGACTCACAGTTAATAAATAGACTTAAATCTGCTGGTGTTACGGGAAAAGTACAGTACTTTAGGCAGAAGGGGAAAAGAAGGACATTGCAATATGCTACATTGTTATAGAAAATCTAGACATAATCTTTATGAACAGCTAGACTATCTAGGTCTAAATCCTTACGAGCAGAGACATTTTTGTTTTGAGGGTGCCGGTAGTGGTGAGGGTGCTGAAGGTGAGTCCACGGGCGGGTTTGCTGGTATGGAAGCGGCTGCCGGGGCGGGCAAAGGTAGTGGAGCTGCCGGGAAGGGCGAAGGTAGTGGAGGTATAGGTGATTCTGGAGTACCCGGTGGCCCCGGTCCCGGACCGGGTGGGGAGGACGAGGATAGTATTGGTGGTTATGGTGCAATTGACATCCAAGGCCTAGCTGACCTCGCTGCGCAACAAGCAGGTTGGGCGGAATTTGGTGGCGCTCGAACGCAAGATGAAATGGATGTAGAACAGGCCAGCTTTGATGCGCTCAGTAATCCAAACCCAAGTGAGGCACAGTTCGATCCTCGAGGTTTATTTGTTCCTGAGACTCCAATAGACCCGTTTACCGCAACTAAAAAATATAAAGAACCGTTCAGACCGTTGGAGATGTTATCAGATCCTGTTCTTTTGGCTGCTAAAACAAATCCTGAATATAAAAAAATGTATGACGATGCGATTAGAGGGGCTGCTCAAAGCATGTCCTCTAATCAAATCCTTGGTACAATGCAACAAAATGGTATTAGAGATGGCACTGGTTATATTTCCTCTTTGGAAAGAGGGGGTTTTGATCGTACATGGGGTCTTGGTATTAGAGGAGATTTTGAAGTACAAGCTCCAGAAGGCATGACCAAAGAGCAATATAATAACTATATAGACTTATTTATGGCTCATGATGGGACTCAGGCAGGAAAATTAAGGATGGCCTTGGATGAAGTTGAAAAAGACTCTTCAAAAACAGTTGGAAGTATTTTTGAAAAAGAAAATATTGATCCCGGAATTTATGGTTTAGATAAAAATATGAATGCAAATCGTGTTTCAGATTACATGGACATGAAGGCAATGGAGGGTATTGTACAGGGCTTTCCGATGGCGATGAGTCTGTCTAATCCAATGATGATAAGTAACATATTTGGTTCGGACGCTATTAAAGATATAATCACTGAAGTAAATGAAAATATTGTTGGCACACCTATAGAAGACCCAGCCAATGCTGCTCAGAAAGTGTTAAAGGACGTTAAAGACGATTTAACGTCAGTCATTCCAGAAAACAAAGATATTGCAGAAAGAATTTCAGAACTTTTTGGTATTCCAAATCAAGAGTATTTTAATGAAAAGGGTTTTTATAATACACCTGAACCAACAGTTGACGACTTAGTTCCAGAAAATATGATTGAAGCATCAGCCCTTTATGATCCTGCAATAGCAATGGCTGATCCTAATATCGCTGGTCTGCCGGGAATTAGTTTTAATCCTAACTTGCCTGATACTACCGGACCGGAAAATATAACAGATATTGGTGGCCTTCCTGCAGAAGATTATTTAGATCCTGCTGTACCAGAAGATGTAAGAAGAGATGTTGAAATACAGCTTGTTCCTAGCCAAAGACCGCTATCAGATGCAGATACAAATAAACTTATGTCCATGATGAATGTGGGCTTAGATGCTTATAATACAGTACCTCCTTCTGATACATTAACTAGGTCTACTAATATATCTCCAGATATTATAAATAATACTTTAAACACAGTAGCAAATATGATACAACAGCCGGGAAGTACAATTACTACAACAGATTATTTAGCAATTCAAAATGCAACAACAGAAGAAGAGTTTATAGAAGCTGTTCAAACAGTTATGGATAAAGATAAACAAAGCGGTCCTGTTGCAACAGCGGAGGCAGCATTTAAAAATTATAGAACACCAAGGTCTGATCCTACACTTGAAATGTTACGTGATCCTATTTCTAGTTCATTAGCTGAAGAACCTCTTACACTAGATGAAGCTATAATGCTTAGTGAAATACCGCCAACTTTATAAAATAAAATAGGAAATTAAATAAATGGCAATTGAACAAAATCCTTTTGAAGCGCTGGGTAATAATACAGATAATGTAGTAACTCTTCCAAATGTTGAACAACAGGCTTCTATGGGAGCAACTTTTGAAATTGATCCTGATGATGGTGGTGTTATGGTAGATTTTTCTCAAGAAATTGAGATGTCTCCTGATAAAGAAATTGAAGAGTGGTATGCTAATCTTGCAGAGGATGTCGAAGAAGATGTTCTTAGAGAAATTGGTAATGATGTTATAGATAACTTTACAGCCGACAAAGATTCCCGTGCAGATTGGGAGTCCATGTTTGAACGTGGCTTTGATCTGCTTGGTTTAAAAGTAGAAGAAGGTAGTGATCCTTTTCAGGGAGCCTGTACTGCTGTACATCCTCTTTTAATAGAATCTGCTGTTAAGTTTCAAGCAAAGGCCACAGCCGAACTCTTTCCTTCCAGTGGTCCTGTCAAAGCTAATGTTCTAGGAAAAGGCACTCCCGAAAAAGAACAGCAAGCCAATCGTGTTCAAAACTTTATGAACTATCAACTTACGGAACAGATGCCTGAATACTTTGATGAGTTTGAAAGGATGTTGTTTCATCTCCCGTTAATCGGTTCTGCTTTTAAAAAGGTTTATTATAGTTCAGTTCTTAAACGACCTGTTTCAGAATTTATACCTATTGATCAGTTTTATGTTTCTTATTTTGCTTCAGATTTGCGGGGCGCTGAGAGAGCGACCCATATAATTTATAAAAGTCCGGTAGAGTTTCAAAAAGATATATTTGCTGGTGTTTATAGAGATTTAGATATTGAGTCCCCCTCACAGTTTAATGTTTCAACATTTACTGAGAAGCTGGATAATATTCTAGGACTGACTCCCAGCTATGATACTGATCCTCAGTATGTCCTGCTGGAACAACATTGTTATTTAAATCTGGAAGACGATGATGAAGCACTTCCATATATTGTTACGGTTGAAGAAAAAAGCCGACAAGTATTAAGTATTCGTAGAAATTACAAACAGGACGACCCAACGAAAGTAAAACAAAATCATTTTGTACATTACAAGTTCGTTCCGGGCTTTGGTTTCTACGGGTTAGGTCTTATACACTTCCTTGGTAATTTGACTATGACTGCCACTGCCGCAATGAGATCTTTAGTAGACGCAGGGCAATTTGCAAATTTACCGGGAGGGTTTAAGGCTAAAGGCGTAAGGATGGTTGGCGATAATGCGCCAATCGCCCCCGGCGAGTTCAAGGAGGTTGAGGCAATTGGAGTAGATTTGTCAAAGGCTATTGTTCCCCTTCCCTATAAAGAGCCTTCCCAAACTCTCTTCCAGATGTTGAATTTTGTAGCTACTGCTGGACAGAAGTTTGCGGACAGCACAGAACAGGTTATTTCCGATGCTGCCTCCTATGGACCTGTTGGGACTACTATGGCACTTCTTGAGGCTAGTAGTAAGTTCTTCTCAGCTATTCATAAACGTCTGCATAAATCTCAGAAAGATGAATTCAGGATTCTTGCTCGTATTGATTATGATTACCTTCCTGATGAATATCCATATGATGTTCCTTATGAAAGTCGTAGTATCCTTAAAAAGGACTTTGATGGCCGTATAGATATTATTCCTGTCAGTGATCCCAATATTCCAAGTAATGCTCATCGTATGATGCTGGCAAATATGGCATTACAGATGGCACAACAGTCTCCTCCCGGCATGTTTAATCTGGAAGCATTAAACCGTACTATTCTACATGCAGCTAACATGCCAAATCTTGAAGAAATCTTACCACCAAAACTGGAACCGCAGCCTTTAGATCCTGTCTCTGATATTATGGCAGCTACAAAAGGAATGCCCATTGCCGCATTCCCCGGACAGAATCATGATGCACATATTCAAGTTAAGATGTCTTATATGCAAGATCCCATGAACGGTGCCAATCCAATAATGAATAGATTAAAACCTGTCTTGGAATCGAACATACAAGAACATTCTATAATGAAATATCAAGAACAGATTAATGGCATAACTAGAGCAGGTATGGAACAAATGGGACCAGAAGTTGCTCAGAACCCTAGTTCATTAGAAATGATTATGGGAGAAGCTGCACAACAAATACTTAATGCTAATCAAGCAATGGGTAAAGTAGAGTCTCCTGAACAACAGCTAGTAGCTTTAGAAACTACAAAGGTTGAACTTCAAAAGGAAAAAATAAAAATAGATGCTGCTGTACAGAATGCCGAGTTTAGTTTGAAAGTAAAAGAAATGGATCTTAAAGAAAATGCTCAGCTACTTGACATGAATAAAAATATGTCTAATATAGACTTTAAGAGAGAGAAGTCTGAAGCAGACCGGCTTAGTAAAGAAACAATGAAGTCTCTTGATCTGTTGGCAAAACTTCTTTTAGAACAAAATAAAAGTGAAACTACGGACAGCCAGAAAGCTCAAGAACTTTTACATAAGGTTTTAAAAGAACAGCAGGTTACTGAAAAAGAACTTAAACTAACTGAAATGAAGAACCTTTCGAAATTAATGGAACTTAATACAAAAGAAGAAAACACAAATCAAAGACATGCTGAAACACTTTTAGCAAAATTAGTAGAAGGAGAAGACGATGATGAATAAAGGTAAAGGTTATCCTGAACATGTAAAGGATACTAACAAAAGTTTTGGCGATGCATACGCACAGGATATTACGGGTGGTCGTAATGTTCGCAGTGCGCTTAATGAGTGGGATGATTACTCTTGGAAAGCAGACGAAAAGAGTTCAGAAAAGTAGTGCCTGATATATGGGATGAAGTTATTGCTGAGTATGGTGAAGAAACGAATCGTTTAAGACTTTCTTTATCACAGGGTCTTGCAGAAGACTATTCACATTATCGGCAAATTGTAGGCTCCATATCTGGTATAGAATGGGCAAGAGATAATTTATCAAATATTTTAAAAAATCGACTATATAGAGAGGACGACGATTAAATGCAACAGGTAAACTTAGGTGCTTCCGTAAAAAATGATTTATGGATCACAGAAGAAGAAACGCCTAATCCATCACCACTTCCCGATCTACCGGGATTTCATGTCTTAGTAAGACCTATTTCTGTAAAAAGTGTAACTAAGGGTGGTATTTTTATACCAGACTCCACAAGAGAGGATATGTCTTACTTAACAACCGTAGCACAGGTACTTTCTCTGGGAAACTTGGCTTATATGGATAAAGATAAATTTCCAAGCGGTGCTTGGTGTAGTGTAGGTGATTATGTATGTTACGGTAAGCATGCAGGAACTAAATTATTTTACAAAGGAACAAGACTTATCCTTCTCTTTGATGATCAAATTATCATGAAAGTAGAAGATCCTAAAGATCTTGATCCAACTTTTAACCTTGGAATAGGTTCTTATTAAAATAGTATGTTATAATAGCAGTACGTTAAAGCGTTTGTTTCGTACACAACGGAGGTAATTATGAATAACGATAATGGATGGGATACAGTTGATTCCACCGACAATGAAGAAATTGAATATGAAATTGAAGAAACTGAAGAGCTTATAGAGGTTTCTCCAGAAGAAGAAAAAGAAGAAAAAGAAGAAAATAGAGAAGACCTAGAAGAAGATACTCCTAAAGAACTTGATGGAATTGAAACTAAGGGTGCAGAAAAAAGAATTAGACAGCTTATAAAGCAGCGCAAAGAACGTGAAGAACAGATTGAAAGTCTTGCCGAAGAGAATCAAAAACTTCAGGAAGAACTGACTTCTAAAGCTTCGGAAGTTACTCGTATATCAAAATCTAGTTTGGATATATCTGAGAAACAACTTAATGATAAAGTTCATTTAGCTCGACTTGCTTATATGGAAGCTTTTGAGGATGGTGATAAAGAAAAAGTGCTGCAAGCTCAAGAAATTTTAAATGATGCACAGGCAGATTTAAAAAATATTTCTCAAAAAAAACAATATTTTAATCAACAGCCAGAGCCTGTTGTTCAACAGCAAGCTTCCAGAAAAGAACCACCGTCTGCCAAAGCACGGGAATGGGCAAGTGATAACGAATGGTTTGGTCAAGATTCAATTATGACTGCTGCTGCTTTAGCTGTAGATGCAGAGTTAAAAGAAGAAGGATATGATCCTAATGAAGATGATTTTTATAACGAAGTCAATAAAAGGATTAAAAGGGCTTTTCCGCAAAATTTTGGAGAAGCTACGGAACGTGTGCAGGAAAACACGAACAAACCTGCTCAAGTGGTATCGGGGGCTTCACGCTCGTCTCCGAGTTCTAGTAAAAAAGTTAAGCTTTCGCAAGACGATATAAGATTAGCTCAGAAATGGAATATTCCGCTTGAACAGTATGCCGCCGAAAAGCTTAAAGTAAGTCAAGCTGAAGGCGAATATACTGCTGTAACATAGAGTCGTGGAGGAAAGAAATATGACACGAAATGAATCACGTACAGAACAATTGAGAGAACAGACGACTAGAGAAGAAGAATGGACCTTTGAAGAGCCTAATGCCCTTACTATTCCAGAAAACGTACAAGCACGTTTTGATAACGAAGGTATGGCATTACGTTGGATACGTTACTCCCTTCAAGGTAAAGATGACATCACAAATGTTGGCAAGAAGCTACAAGCGGGATGGGTTTTTGTTTCTCCAGAAGAAGTTCCTGAAATGGCTCTAACATCCTTCGTGAGGGACGAAGGCCGGTATCAAGGTGCAGTTTGTCGTGGGGACGTGGCCTTGGTTAAAATGCCTGCTGGAAAAGTTACGGCTCGTAGAAAGTTTTACGAGAATAAGGCTAATGATCAGATGGATGCAGTTAATGCACAGTTGATGAAAAGCTCTGACTCTCGTATGCCTATTACTAATTCGAGCCGTTCAGTAACAACCAGAGGGAGACAACCGTCCTTTCAGGACTAGCTTTCTCATAATTAAGGAGATGAAACATGTCTACTACTAAAGCATTTCGTGGTTTCATTCCTGCTCGCAAAAAAGGCGGTGGCTACAATAACGAAGCCGTCACGGACATGATTACGCTTACCTCAACGGGTCAGGCGCAGTCACCGTCCAATAGCATTTTCACTGGTGATCCGGTTGTTCTTCCGGGTGCAAACTTTGCAACGATCTCACCTTACATTGCTGCTACCCTGAAATCCTCCGGTGTTTTCATGGGTTGTCAGTATGTTGAAAATGGCGAACAGAAATTCTCCCGGTATTGGCCGGGTGGAGTGTCAGCCACGGACATTAAATTCTTTGTAATCACTGATCCCGATCAGACGTATTACATTCAGGCTTCTCTGTCGCTTTCGGCGGCTGAGTTGGCTATTGTCAAAAACTACAATGTAACCGTAAGCTCTACTGCTTCTTCCGGTAGCACGACCACGGGTCAGTCCAGTTACTACCTTGATGGTGCGTCCGGTACGGAAGCTACTGCTGCTGTACGTGTTATTGGTAAAGCTCAGTATCCTGATGAAAAGGATTCCGATGCTTATCCGATTGTGGAAGTATGGCTCAATCAACATCGTGACCGTTATGTAACGGCTACGGCGTCAACGGCTTAATAGGGAGGATTTATTATGGCTATTAATAGAGCTAGTATTAGCAAAGAACTCCTTCCCGGTCTTAACGCCGTTTTCGGAATGGAGTATGGAGAGGTCAATAATGAGCATGAACCTCTTTATGAAGTAGAAAATTCTGATCGTGCCTTTGAAGAAGAAGTCCTCTTCACTGGTTTCGGCACTGCCCCCACCAAAGGTGAAGGCTCTGCTGTTTCTTATGATGACGCACAGGAAAGCTATACGGCCCGTTATACTGCGGAAACCGTTGCTCTTGCCTTTGCTGTCACTGAAGAAGCGATGGAAGATAATCTTTACGACACGTTTGCCAAACTTCGTGCAAAGGGCCTTGCCCGTGCGATGGCAAATACCAAGCAGGTAAAAGCTGCTAACATCTATAACAATGGTTTTGCTGATACCATTGGTGATGGTGCTGCTTTCTTCTCTGCTGCTCACCCGACGATTTCTGACGGTAATCAGTCTAACCTTCTTGGTGCGGCTGATCTGTCAGAAGCAACTCTTGAGACTGCACTTACTGCTATTCAGAAAACCAAGGATGACCGAGGTATTCTGATTGGTGCGAGTGCTGTTTCGCTACATATCCCGGTTGATTACTGGGCGGTTGCGGATCGTGTTCTTTCTAGCCCCGGTAACACTCAGACGAGTGCTGCACAGGCTAATCCGAATACGAACGCCATCAATGCTACCCGTCACATGGGCATGGTTCCTGAAGGTTTCTTCATTAACCGTCGCTTTACTGACACGGACGCATGGTTTGTTAAAACGGATGTTCCGAACGGCACGAAGATGTTTGTTCGTACTCCGCTTCAGACCAAGATGGAGCCGGACTTCGATACTGGCAATCTTCGGTTCAAAGCACGGGAGCGTTATAGCTTCGGTGTTTCGGATTGGCGTGGCTGGTACGGTAGTGCTGGTTAATACTATAGTAAGGGAGGGTGGCTTCGGCCACTCTCTCTTCATTCTCAAGGGAGAATAATATGACTACAAATATTAAAGTTGGAATAGCTACTGGTGATGCTGTTCTTAAATATGTAGAAGATGATACGACCGTAGGAAGCAATGGTACTGCTGATAGTAACATTCCCAGTACTACTCGTATCATGGCTATTCATGCTTTGGCAACAGCGGCTGGCTCTTATTCTATTAAAGGTCAACGTCAGATTACAAACAAAACGGCTGAAGGTACAGCTATTAAGTTTCAAGTAGCAGCCAACGAAGCTTCTGATATTTATATCGGAGACATGGGTGTTGCAATATACGGTGTGGTCAGTGTTTCTGGTCCTACGGATGGTTGTGTTCTAACTGCTATGCTTGGCTAGTCATGCCTAATTACGCATATCTAAAAGCTGACCTTATTAATACAACTGAGAACGATTCAACAGAATTTGCTACTCAAACGTCTGTCTTTATAACGAAAGCAGAACAACGTCTATCTTATTCGTTAGATGATTTTGGTTTAGATGAATTCCATACTGTCTCAGTATCTTCCGGTAATGCAGCAACTGTATCTTTAAATGATAGAATAAGAATTGTTCGTAATGTAAATTACGTTGTAAGCACAGGTACGGAAAAAACAAATTTACTGCAAAGAACACTAGAATATACAAACGATTATTGGCCCGTAAGTGTTTCCACAGGAAACCCTCGTTACTATGCAAGGGTTAATAACTCCAGTATTAAAATAGTACCAACACCAGTTTCAGTAATTACCACAGAAATTCAAACACAGTCAAAACCTTTAGCCTTGGCTTCAGCCACAGGAACAAGTGTAACGACTACTAACTATTTTAGTGAGTTTTGTTATAATGCTTTATTTAATGCTTGTATGATTGAAGCTACAATATACATAAAAGATTGGAATACTGTACCATTCTGGCAGGAAACATATAATGAAAGTATTAATGGATTACGCAATCAAGCAAGACGCACAAGACAAGATGATATGTCTAATCCGGGATCTCCTGCCGGTGGTCCTGACACTATATTACAGGGAGCAAACTAATGCCAACAAAGCCAGCAAATCCATCTACCTCAGATGTTAAACAAAGACATAAACGTAAAGGAAAGCGTTCACCACTTCATTCTTCCAGAGGTCGTATTGGAACAGCAACTCTTAAAAAGAATGTAGATGCAGCAGCACGACGAGCTAATAAACGCTCAGAAAAAGCGATGCGTCCAGATAATAATATTCTTACTAAATTAGGTAATTATATTACTGGAACTGGTGGAGTAAATTCTCTTGCAAAAAAAACAGCTAAAAAGGCTTCTGTTCCTAAACCTAAACGTAAACCTCCTGTTCCTAAAGTACCAACGATTAAACCAACGGCTGGATCAATGAAACGCCGTCCTACCATGGAAGAACAACTAGATGCTTCTGGTGTAGCGGTTAATTATGGTCATCCTGTGTATAAAAAGATGGGTGGAGGTAAGGTAACTTATAGAATGTCTGGTGGACAGGTTGTAGCAAGTTGCTATGATTAATCGCTCCAGTATTGGGCAACAAGTTATGAAAGCTCCCAAGAAGCGTAAGCCTAAACTTGGAAGTGGTAAACGATTTAAAAATCTTAGTTCTGATCTTAAAAAGAAAGGTGCTAAGAATCCAAAGGCTCTTGCAGCTTATATAGGTCGCAAGAAGTATGGTAAAAAGAAAATGACTGCAATGGCGGCTAAAGGCCGTAAAAGGAGAAATTAAATGGTTGGACCTCACACACTAATTAAACGTCCTCACAATCTTGATGATATTGTAGGTCGTCCTACTGGACAAGGCTATGGTGCTGCACGTAAAGGACCGCAAGTTCAGGGACCGCCACAGGATGTTGTAGTTGATGAAGACTACGAACAAGGCAAATCTTTTAAAGTAGAAGACTAATTTTTATTAGGAGATAAAACATGTCTGCTATTAAAAAATATCTTATAAAAAAATTAGCTGCTAAAGCTGGATATTCTCCAGAAGAATTACCTATGTCTGTTTCTAATCCACGTTTAATGGAAGATCTTAGACGTGGCCTAGCACCTATGATACCGGGAGGTCCATATAAAAGAGGTGAAGCATCTCGTTTAGATATTAAATTTCCCATACAAATTAAACCAAAAACTAAAGAACCCTCTGTTATAAAGAAACCTGTAACAGAAAAAAGTTCTGATTCAAAAAAGATTATTCAATATCGCCGTGATGATGGAGGCAATGTTCAAATTATTACTAAAGACATGGTTAAATTAACTCCTGATGGAAAACCAAAACGAACTAAAGATGGTGAGTTAATTTTTAAAACATCTGAAAAACAAAAAACTAAACCAAAAGCAACTAGATCTCCTGAAGAAAATAGAATACTACAAGAAAAAAGATTAGATAAAATTTTAAAAAATCCTTTAGCTACTATAAAACGTCAACGAGTAGAATCAGGTGATGATGTTATAGATATACCAACAGGCATGTCTATAGAAGAAGCAAGAAAAAATTTAGCTGATGTTCCTGCCGAAGCAACATCAGGAAAAAATATAATTAGTCAAATTGCTAAACTTTCTCCTACAACTCTTACAAGATCTAAAGCTGTTGATTTAAAAAGTGCTAAAGGAAAAGAACTTGTAAGACTTATGAATAAACTAGAAAAGGCTGAGTTAAAAGGAACAGATATAGAAGAAATAACTAAAATAAGAAAACAACTTGGACTAAAGCCAATTGGTACAAAAGATGGAAAACTTGTTTTAATTCCAGAGGCACTTAAAGAACCAATAGAAGAAAAAATTAAGAGAATAACAAATAAAGAAGATAGAAAAGCATTAAGAGAAATATTTAAAACAAAAAAAATTGCTAAAGGAGAGCCTGTTAAAGTAAGACCAACATCTAGAAAAAAACGTGATCCTGATACTGGTAAAGTTACAGTTACTAAAGGAACAACAAGTAGAGATTCAGCTAAAGGATTAGATGACGAAAGCCAGCTACCTAATATTGTTGGACAAGCATCAGATCCTAATTCTCCAGTAATAAAATTAGATGTTCGAGCTGATCCCGGCTTTCCTGATAAAGAAGAGCAAGAGTTTTATATGGATAAAGTTCAAGATTATCTTGATCAAGGCGATGATTTAAAAACTGCTAGAAAAAGAGCAGGAAATGATCTTCAAGAAAAAAAACTATCTGAGCTTACAGTAGATCAACTTAGAGATAAAATGGGTAGAGGTTCCGTAGATTCTCCTATTGAAATGGATGATATTAAGCCTTCTCGCTCAATTGATAAAGGACAACCTCGATCAGATACAGAAGGTCTTGCTACACTTGTTACTGATAAATTAGGTGATATTAGAGGTGCAGAATATAAAGTAAATAAAAAGAAAGCCGGTGGGCAAGTAGGTAAACCTAAACGTAAGATTAAAACATCAGTACGTGGCAATGATCTTGTAGCAATGATGTACGATTAATTATGGAAAGGTTTGCAGAAGATAATAGAGGACTGCTAGATCAAAGAGGTCCGGTTAATCAATCTCAGTTGATGTATCCAGCTTTTCAAGATCCTTATTCTCCTGTAACACAATCTGCTTTGGATGTAGGCCGTGTTACAGTGGGTATGGAAAATCCTTTGGGAGACTATGGTAGAGAGCAACTTGGTCCTGAAGCTGTTAAAAATATTGTAACTGCTATAGAACTTGCAGGACTTGGATCTTTAGCTCTTCAGGGTGGTAAAGGTGCTGTTAATGTTAGTCGTAAGTTTACACCAAAAGGACGTAAGAAAGCAAAACAAGCATTAGATAAAGCTAAAAATAAACAAGCAACTAAAGCTATTGTAAGACAGCTTGGTACATTTGGGGCTAAACGCATGGGACTAGCAGGTTTAGCAGCAGGACTAGGAGCAGCATTTCCCCCAACACTTGCTGTATCAGGTCCGGTTATAGCAGGTCTTAGTATATTAGATTTGTTAGCAGATAAAGAGATGAGAAGTATGTTGCCTGAACTTGCAACTAAAGAAAATCTTAAAGAAATGCCCTCTGCTTTAGAAAGAGAAACTGCACAGAGAGGGGCAGCTAAACAGAGAACATCTGGTCTTACGTCCTTACTTGAAGCTAGAATAAAACCATAGGAATAGTTATGGCAGTAAAGAAAAAAAGAAAGCCCAGTAACATGAAGGGCATGACTATTGGCAGGGGCATGAAGCGTCCTACCAAGTCTGGTGCTGGCATGACTAAGAAGGGTGTGGCTAAATATCGTAGGCAGAATCCCGGCTCTAAACTAAAGACTGCGGTAACTGAAAAGAAACCTACAGGCAAACGTGCAGCAAGACGTAAGTCGTACTGTGCAAGGTCTGCTGGACAAATGAAGAAGTTTCCAAAGGCCGCTAAGAATCCTAATAGCAGACTAAGACAAGCTCGTAAAAGATGGAGATGTTAATGGCACCTAAAAAACTTACAAATAGACAAAAGACTACACTTAAAAAACATTCTAAACATCATACTAAAAAACACATGTCTAGTATGAAAACGGCAATGAGAAAAGGAAAAACTTTTGGGGCTGCTCATAAGAAAGCCATGAAAAAAGTAGGTCGATAATGATTCTACGTAAGAAAGGCGGCACAGCTACTAAACGTGACCCTAAAAAATGGGCAGCGGCAAAGGCCAGAGCAAAGCGTAAAATGGGTGGTAAGCACTCTGCCAGAGCTATGCAGCTTGCTGTTAAGTATTACAAAGATTCTGGTGGATCATACAGCGGTAAGAAAAAGTCTACTAATAAACTTTCAAAGTGGAGCAAACAAAAATGGCGCACGAAGTCAGGCAAACCCTCCAGCAAAACCGGAGAGCGTTATCTACCGGAAAAAGCAATCAAGTCCCTGTCGTCAAAGGAATATGCAGCGACCACCAAAGCAAAGAGAAAAGGGACTGCTGCCGGGAAGCAGTTCGTGAAGCAGCCAAAAAAAATAGCAGCTAAAACAAAAAGGTATAGGACATGAGTAATATAATAAAATGTCAAGAGTGTAATTGTTGTTGTCATTGTGACAAAGAAAGTTGTGAATGTAGGTGTGAATCTTGTAAACATTCTGCATGGGGTGACTCTACGGTGGATATGGAATAATGGCAGTATCAGGTACATATGATTTTAACCTTGATATAGATGAGGTTATACAAGAAGCAATAGAAATGATTGGGGGAGAACAGACCCTTGGTCATGAACCTGCGTCTGCTCGTCGTTCTATAAATCTTATGCTTAAAGATTGGCAGAATATGGGTGTACTTCTTTGGAGTACTTCTGTCTCTTCAGTTACAGTTGTTGCAAGTACTACATCTTATTCTTTAGATTCATCGACTATAGATGCACTTGAAGTTGTTTTAAATAGAGATAATACAGATCTTCAATTAACTCGCATTACCCCTGAAGAGTATTTGCTTATTCCTAATAAAAAACAAACAGGAAGACCAAGCCAGTATTCTCTTCGTAGAGGAGTAAATAATCCTACATTATCTGTTTGGCCTTTACCTGATAATTCTACAGATGTTCTTAAAATGGAAATTGTCAGTGAGTTACAAGATGTAGATAAATCTGCAATACAAAATGCTGATGTACATAAAAGTTTTCTACCGTGTTTAACCTGCGGTCTTGCTTATAATATGGCAGTAAAAAGACCCGGTATAGATATGCCAAGAATTCAAATGTTAAAATCTATTTATGAAGAAAAACTTTCCAGAGCTTTACTAGCGAATAGAGAAACAGCAGTGATGAAAGTTACACCAAGACTTCGGTATGTTTAATGGCAAGTACTAAAAATGCACTAGCTATGTGCGATACGTGTGGGTTTGTATATCCACATCGTATTATGAAAATGAACAGTTATGGGATGTTGGTATGCCCACAAGATTTTGAAGGACAGTTTGACTTGGAGAACCATCCTCAAAATCATGTGCCTGATGTGAGAGATAATCCAGCTATTCTTAATCCTCGTCCTGATACAGGTGGACGTAATATTACATGGAGTCAGGCCAGTACCGCATGGGGATCAACAGATAAGTATTGGAATCTAATATGAGCGATTTAACAAGTCAACTAATATCAAATACATATAAACAGATTATACTTGTTAGTTCTTCAACTAGCAATACTGGTGTAAATACTTCCCTGAAAGCGGTGCAGACAGGTGATGGAACTAACACTGCTCTGAAGGTAGCTACTAATGCAGTACAGATCACTGGTGCGTTGGGTGTCGGTGGTGCTGTATCTTTGGATGGAAGTCTTCATGTAGATGATAAAGTATGTGCAAGTTCTTTTTATGGCGATGGTTCAAACCTTAGTGGTGTAACTGCAACGATTGCTGGTAATATATCAGTAAGCAATGCCACAGTAGGCGGTAATCTCTATGTAGGCGGTACAGCCACAGTTGCTGGTGCTGCACACCTACAGTCTACTTTATCAGTTGGTGGGGCCGCACAGTTTGCCAGTACGGTAACTGTGTCAGGTGCAACACAACTACAAAGTACAGTAACTGCTGTTGGTGCAGCTACTTTTAAATCTACAGTTACAGTAGAGAATGTAGCAGCCCTAAAAAATAATGTAACTGTTGGTGGTACATTTGCAGTGGCTGGTGCAGCTACCTTTACCTCCAAAGCGGAGTTTGATAATGATGTATCAGTTAGCGGACGTTTGGATATTGCTTCTTCTGTTTGTGTAGGAGGCATTGCAAACTTTGCTGATGATGTATCAGTAAGCGGAAATATAAATGTAGTTGGTAATGTAACGGCTGCATACTATTATGGTGATGGTTCTAATCTTACAAATGTGGAAGCTGAACTTGGTATTGCCACAAACATCTCTGTATCAGGTTATATAAATGCTGGTGGTAATGTATCAGTAAGCGGTACTTTCAATGTTGTTGGTGCAGCAACATTTAAAGATGATGTAAGTGTAAGCGGCAATACTAATCTTGGCGGCACAGTTACAGTAGGTGGCGCAGTAAGTCTGGCATCCAGCCTTAGTGTAGGTGGAGCAGCTAATTTTGCAAGCACAGTAACTATTGCTGGTACAAATATTCAGGCATCAAATGCAAGAGTATGTGCAAGTGCATATTATGGTGATGGTTCTAATCTTACTGGAATTACTGCATCAATAGAAGGCAACATTTCTGTAAATAATGCTACGATAGGTGGTAACTTATTTGTAGGTGGTACTGTAACGGTAGCAGGGGCTGCAATATTTGAAGACAGTGTATCAGTATCAGGCAATGTGGATATAGCAGGTAACACCTCAGTAGGTGGAACTCTGATGACCACAGGAGCCGCCACATTTGATGATGACGTATCAGTAAGTGGTAATACAAATCTTGGTGGTACAGTAACTGTAGGTGGGGCAGTCAGCCTTGCATCAACCCTTAGTGTGGGAGGTGCAGCAAACTTTGCCTCTACAGTGACCATAGCAGGAGCTGTGAGCCTTAACTCTACTCTCTCGGTAGGTGGGGCTACCCATCTTGCCAGTACCGTCACAGTGGCCGGGAAAGCCATTTTTGAAGACAGCGTGTCTGTAAGCGGTAATCTGGATGTCGGTGGCAATGTTTCAGTTGGTGGAACACTCTTTGCTGCTGGAGGAATTACTTATGATGGAGATGTATCTGTCAGTGGTAACTTAGCCGTTGGCGGTAATACTTCTATTGGTGGTACACTCAGTGTTACAGGTGCAGTATCTCTTGCATCTACTCTTAGTGTAGGAGGAGCAACAAATCTAGCAAGCACAGTTACTGTAGTAGGTGCCGGTACGTTTAAAGATAGTGTATCGGTATCAGGTAATGTTAATATAGGCGGAACTGTAACGATAGGTGGTGCAGTATCTCTTGCATCTACTCTTAGTGTAGGAGGTGCAGCAAACTTTGGAAGTACTGTAACAGTAGCTGGTGCGGTATCACTAGCATCAACTCTTTCAGTAGGAGGAGCAGCACACTTTGCATCCACAGTTACAGTAGCTGGTGCAGCAATCTTTGAAGATGCAGTATCAGTATCAGGTGCGGTAAATATAGCTGGTAATACTTCTATTGGTGGTACACTTATAACCACAGGCAAGGCAGAGTTTGAAGATGATGTTTCGGTAAGTGGTAATACTGTTCTTGGAGGTACACTTAGAGTTGCAGGAGCAACATCACTGGAGGGTGCAGTTGATCTTAACAGTACGCTTACTGTGGCAGGAGCAGTATCACTTGCTTCTACATTATCAGTAGGAGGAGCAGCACACTTTGCAAGTACAGTTGATGTTGAAGCCGGTACTGTGAACATGAATCTTAATTCAACAGGCACTAATGCGGGAAGCGTTGTACGTTTCAGAAATTCCGGCACCAACATGGGAGTTATTCAGCTTGGTGCGACGGGTGGAAAATCCATGTTTTTTGATGTTGTAGATACCGATGGGATTATGTATTTCCGCACGCAAGGCGACACCAGCCGCATGACAATTGCCGCCGCCGGGACAGTCAACGTGGCTGGCACTTTCACTGCTGGCACGAAGACTTTTAGAATTGACCACCCGCTGCCAGCGAAGACAGATACGCACTATCTGCTGCACAGCAGTATCGAAGGTCCGCAAGCTGACCTGATTTACCGGGGCCGTGTCGATCTAGTGGCCGGGACAGTGGACGTAAACATTGATACTGCGGCGGGCATGACTGACGGCACTTTCGAGGTTCTTTGCGGTGACGTGCAGTGCTTCACTTCGAACGAAGACGGCTGGACCGCTCTGAAAGGTTCTGTTTCCGGCAACGTGCTCACCATCACGGCGCAGGATAATGCTTGCACTGATACGGTTAGCTGGATGGTTATTGGCGAACGGAAAGACGCTAAAATGATCGAATCTGAATGGGCGGATAATAATGGCAAATTAATCGTTGAGACTTTGAAAAGCACCCATGAATAAAAACTTATAGGAAAATATAGATAATATGTTTTATTACTTATCTGTAATAGGAATCTTAGTGTTGTCTTCTAATCAGGGTGTCATAGAAAGATCTATTACAGGTAGTTTTAATAACTTAGAAGCATGTCAAGTATATAAAGAACATGTTGAAAATATAATTAAACAAGTACCATCTGCAACAATATTTAAGTCTGAGTGTAGAGAGAAAAATAAAGAAAAAGGAAAGGCAAGTTAATGGCAAGCACATATACAACTAATCTCCGTCTGACAAAGCAAGCAGATGGAGAGAACCCAAACAGTTGGGGAGCTATTCTTAATGATGGAGTTATCAGTCTTGTTGATGATGCTATTGCTGGGTACACTACTGTATCACTTGGTAGTGCTGCAACTGTAACTTTAACTAATGTTCAGGGTGCTGGCGATCAATCTCGTTCTGCTATTCTTGAATTTAAAGGCACAGTTGGCGGCACTCACGATGATATTGTTGTCCTTGTTCCTAACAACTCTAAATCTTATATAGTTAGAAATTCTGTATCATATAATGATAGTACAGATTCTGTAGTATTGAAAGTTGCTGGTAATTCTGGTTCTACGCTTGAGCAGGGAAGTACTGCTCTTTATGTTACTAATGGTACAACTGTCCTACCAGTTACAAGTAATATTTTTAACAGTATTATTACAAGTGTTTTAACAGTATCTACTTCTGCTATGTTTGTTGATAATGCCAAAGCTAATTTTGGCACAGGCAGCGATCTTCAAGTTTATCATACTGGATCACATAGTTATGTTCAGGAAACTGGTACTGGTAGTTTGTATGTGGCTGGTTCTAATGTTATTATTTCTAATGCAGCCGCAACCGAAACCATGATTAACGCTACTGAAGACGGTGCTGTTGGTATTTATTATGATAATGCAGTAAAACTTGCAACAACAAACACAGGTGCTCAAGTTACAGGTACTTTTCTTGCCACCACAGATACTGATACATCTAATACAGGAAGCGTGACACTTGATTTTGCTGCTAATCAAAATTTTATACTGACACTTACCGGAAATCTAACGCTTGCCAACCCCACAACAGAACAAGTTGGTCAGGCAGGTGTAATTACATTTATTCAAGACGGTACTGGTTCCAGAACACTAACACTTGGATCACAATATAAAACAGCGTCAGGTGCTGGTATTACTTTGAGTACGGCTGCTGATGCTGTCGATGTAGTCCCATACTTTGTACAGAGTGCTGATAACATACTTCTTGGAGCAGTTCAGAAAGCTTTTTCTTAATGACGATGTTTTCTTCATTCTGGTTTCTTCAAGAAGCTACACTAACATATTCAGCAGACGCTACTAATGTTAATCTCCTGTCGGATGCTGTGGCTGTTGGCTTTGATGCTAGTGCCGGTGGTATATTAAATATTATTATTAATAGCGGAATAACATTATCTGGAACAACAACTAATGCAATTAGTTCAGGTAATTTTCCTGCTAATTCAATTGTTACGATAACAAATAATGGAACTGTTTCTGGATATACAGGAGATGTTGGTTCTGCGGGAGCGGATGGTGCGGTAGGTGGTGATGCGTTTTATGCTGAATTTACCGCCAGCGGTTCAACGTGGTCTATTATAAATAATGGAACATGGGGTGGAGGCGGCGGTGGAGGCGGCGGTGGTGCAAGCCGTTCGACTTTTTATGGTGGCGGCGGCAAAGGTCCGGGGTCTTGTTCCACTCCAACATACATAGGAAGCGCAGGAGCGGCAGGTGGTTTGGGAGAAGCGGGCGCTGACGGTAGTAATCCCGGCTCTGGGTCTGCGGATTGTATAAATTTTCCTGCTGGTGCTGGCGGTGCTGCCGGGTATGCTGTCAGAAAGAATGGGCTAACTATCTCAACCACAGGAACATTTTTAGGAACGGTCGGTTAAATGAAAATTCTTATTCCTTTTTCAGCCGGTGTTAATTCAACATATGCATTATGGCGTTGGTTATCTGATACTGATCATGAGATAACTGCAATCTGTGCTGAAGAACAGTGGTCTGATACTCCTAATAATGAAGAATCTGTTGTTGTCTGGCTAAAAGATAATATCCGAAACTTTGAGTTTGAAAAGATTCAATGGCCGGTTAATTATATTCCAAAACAAGAAAGTATAAGAGTTGGTTTTAGTAATACATTAGATATAGGTATGATAAAACCCCGATATCATGGATACAAAAAATTGATTGATGACAAAAAACCAGATGGTATTGTTATAGGTATAAGCTTGGAAAACACAGCAACTGATAACCATGAAAGACTAAGATATCTTTTTGAAACTGCTGGTGTAGATAACTATTTTTCAGGTAGTCGTGAGTTAATACCTATTGCTCAAGGCAAAGATTTTAATTATAATATGATTGCTGCTGATCTGATGGGTCGTTTTGAGCAGTGGGAGAAAATGCCTTCTGAATTAGTAAAACTTATTCCCAGTAAGTGTAACCCTCGTCACGATCCAAATGACATATCATATCGTTGTATGTCTTGTCTTTATGAAAGCGTCATAGAGAAACGTACTGATTTAAGCGGTGCCGAACTTGACTCAATTTTTGCTAAGTATGGTAGTTATGGAAAATGGCGTTCAAAAGCAAATCCTAAAACTTATATCTACAGAGGACGGCCTCATAATAAAGCACTTGAATTACTAGATATTAATTCAGGTTACGAAGATAGCAACGTCTAGATTAGTTTAAGTAGGAATATATTCAGATGACAAAACTAGCAAAGTTTGAATTTCAGCAAGGCTTCCATAGAGAAACTACGCAATATGCGGAAGGACAGCGTTGGTTTAGTGGTAACTATGTACGCTTCCGTGCAGGGCGTCCAGAGAATATGCGTGGTTACGAAACAAGAGCTTTAAATGCAACTTTTGATGGTTCAGCCAGAGCTTTAATTGCATGGGCAGATACAGACAATATAAAAAGAGCAATCTTTGGTACACCAGATAAACTATATGAACATAATGGAGATCAGCTATATGATATTACTCCAATAACGACAGCAGTTACTCTTGCTAATGTTTTTGGTACATCATCTGGAAGTACAAGAGTTTGTTGTTCTGCTGCTGGACATGGCAGGGCTGTAGGTGATTATGTATTGTTTACATCTTCAGCAGCTTTTAATGCTGTAAGTTTGCAGGGAAATACATATCCTGTTATCTCTGTGGAAAGTGCTAATGTATTTACTATATCAGTTACCGATGCTGCTAACGCTACGGGCAGTGATGCAGGATCAGCAACATTTAAATATTATATTCCAACCGGCTATTCTGTTGCAGCGGCTGGTCTAGGCTATGGTGCTGCTAAGTATCAAGCAACTGTATGTGCCTCCCAAACAAGAGCATGGAATCAACCAGCATCTGCGGGATCATCTGGCATTGTATTTGATATTACTCAGTGGAGTCTGGACAACTGGGGTGAGGATATTGTGGCTAATCGCCGGGGTGGTAATATATTTTACTATGATAGTGATGCTTCCACAATACCAACAAGAGCTACATCTATTACGACTTCTCCTATTAGTGTTAATTCTATTGTCGTATCTCCAAATGATAGACATCTTATAGCTTTAGGCGTGAACTCCTATTCAGCTACAGCTACTGTAAGCGGAGTTTTTGATCCTATGCTCGTTAGATGGTCTGATCAAGATAATCGTAGTAATTGGGTTCCTTCTTTAAATACCACGGCTGGTGAAGTTGTTCTCACAGATGGTACAAAAATTGTAGGGGGTCTGCGTGCTAAGAATGCAATTAATATTTGGACTGATAATGCTCTTTGGTTAATGGAATATGCGGGACCACCTTTTACATTTAGATTTAATCAGGCGGGTACAAACTGTGGCATGGTTGGTCCTCATGCTGGTATTGATTTTAATGGTGTTTCTTACTGGATGGGATTTGGTAATTTTTATAGATTTACAGGTCAAGTTGAAACTTTAGGTGCTACTGTTCGTAGATATATTTTTGATGATATTAATCGTGACTACTACGATAAAGTATATACAGGTATTAATTCTGAGTTTAATGAAATTATCTGGTTATATCCTTCGGAAGCTAATACAGAATGTAATAAGTATGTCATTTATAATCCTGTGGATGATTACTGGGTCTATGGTGAAATGATCTTTACAACTTTCACAGATAAGGAAGTATTTGGAAATACTATTACTACAGGTGTCACAGCAGCCGGTAATAATATTTATAACAACGAACCTAAAGATGTCTTTACAGGAAGTGGCGAAACATTAATATCTTTTATTGAGTCTGGTGATTTTGATATTGCAGATGGTAATGATATTATGTTTATGGATAAGGTAATTCCAGACTATGCTTTATCTGGCGGTGAAATTAAAATGAAATTTACTACGAAACAATATCCAGAAAGTTCGGAAGCTATAACAAAAGAATTTAAGATTACAGAAGCTACTCAAAAAGTTGACTTTAGAATCAGAGGCCGCCAAGCAAAGGTGAGGGTGTCTTGTGGATCTAATAATGCTAGTTGGCGATGGGGATCACTTCGAATAGGATATCAGGGGGATGGTCAAAGATAATGGCAAGATATCCCACACTCCCTTATAATATGTCTCAGAAAGACATGCAAAAGATGTATAATGATATTCAAAGATGGGGAGCTATTTTAATTAATGAGTTGACTAGCAGAGATATACAAGTAGATACAACACCATCTACAAATATATATACAGTTGTGACTATTACAGATATAGGAAGACCGCAAAAAGGTGATATTGCATACTCAGCAAGTACAGGTAAATTTAAAGGCTATGTCAGTCTTGGATCGGAAACATCATGGCAAAATCTCAACTAGATAAACTTAATGATCAAATTAAACTTATTAATGATCCGGGGATTACTTTCATAAGTGCAATTAATCAAGGATTAGTTATTCCACCTAATATGTATACTGCCCAGCAAAAACTAGAGCCAATAAAAAAAATACAACAAGCTTATGATAGTTATGTAAATACCTATAAAGTTCCATCTAATTATCTAACACCGGGGAAAAAGAATGATCAGACCTAAACCTTTAGAATCATCTAATAAAGTACAAGACTTATTAGATTTTCAAGATACTTTTCAAAGGGGTGATACTTTAGAAGCTATGCAAATGCAAGAAGCACCTGCACAGCCTATGGCTATGCAGCCTATGGCTATGCAGCCTCCTCCAACAACAATGTATATGAATCAAGGAGGACTTGTTTCTCTTCCTGTTTCTAATCGAAGTTTTGGAGGTATCGCAAGTGTGTTAGGAAATGTTATACCGTCGTTTGCAGCTAATGTGGCTATAGATGCTGGTGCTGGACTAGGGATCGGTGCTGGTGCTGGCTTCCTTACATCAATTCTTATGGATAAGATAACAGGTAAAAAAACAAACATAGCAAAAAATGTTGCACAAGGAGTAATTCCGGCAGGAATGAGCTATTTAAGAAACGAGGGGCCTCGTAACTTTTTCCCACAAAAGAGCGATCCAGATTTTGGACGTACACCGGGTGATGACTTTGGTTCCCGTTTGATAACCGCAGCAGAAAATCAATTTACATTAGACAACTTAAAAAAACGAGGAGCAGATGCTCTACTAGTTGAAGGTTTGACATCTGAAACAGGTACTGAAACAGATGATAAACCAGAAACTAAAAAGGCTATTGATCCCTATTCAGGCTTTAACAGTCAGAAATTGGCTTCCGTAGCCCGTGATCCTGACGATCCTTTAGACTATGACCCAAGGCAGCCGCAACGAACTCAAGAAGCAATATTTAATGTGAGTAGAGGAAGACAACCTAGAAGAAGACAACTTCCTAAGTTTACATATACTAAAAGGAGTAAAAGTGGTGGTTTAGCTGGTCTAGATTTTGAAGGTCGTGTCCCCGGAAGAAGTGATGGTATGGAAGATGATCAATATTATGCAATAAGAGAAGCTGGTGGTCCTGTTGAAGGTTTGCTTGCTGTAAGTCCAAAAGAATATGTAGTTCCTGCTGATGTAATGGCTATTCTTGGTAATGGTAATCCTGATGCAGGGGCTGATGATATGGATCGTTTTAGTAAACAAGTGAGAATGGAAGCCTATGGTACTCCTAATCAACAAAAAGAATTAGATGGCTTTCGAACAATTAATAGTAATTTGAGAGGTTAATGATATGGCTAGTATTTTTTCATCTGTTCTGGGCATAGGCGAGTCTGCTCCAAGAGTTGCTCCTACTGGTACTGTTATTACTGAAGAAGGTCTTTCAGCAGAGATAGCTCCTTTTTATAAAGATCTTTTAGAAAAAAGTCAAGCTCTTCATGATTCAAGAATAGAAGCAGGATATCAACCTTATCAAGGACAAACAGTAGCTGATCTTACGCAAGACGAGCTTACCGCAAGAGAAGGTATACGAGGTTTAGTAGGAAGTCAACAAGCTGACTATGATGAAGCTAGGCGTCTGTATGGTTTGCAGACTGAAAAGTTTACTGCCGATACTGCCCAAGAATATCTGAATCCTTATCAACAGGCAGTGACTGATGTAGCTTTACGAAAAGCAGAAGAAGATTTTTCAAGAAGGGTTATGCCCAAGTTTGAAAAATTTGCTTCAGACGCTGGAGGAATGTCTGGACTTGGTACTAGAGCAGGTGTACAAGTAGGGAGCTTGGGAGAAGCTTTTATGCAGAATCTTTCGGACATCCAGACAAAAGGAAGTGCCGCAGCTTTTGATGCTGGTCGGGCAGCTTTTGAAGCTCAAAAAAGAAGAGAGGGTATGACAGCAGAGCGTTTTCCTGCACTAGCTGCACAAGAGTATGGTACTCAAGCTAAAGAGTTAGCTGGTTTAACAGCTATTGGAGAAGATGAACGTGCAAGAGTACAGACAAGTTTAGATGAAAATTATAAAGACTTTCTTGAAGAAAGAAGATTTCCTGAAGAGCAGCTACAAAGATATCAAAGTACTATTCAAGGTTTTCCAAATCTTAAAAATGAGATTGTAACTACAAGTACTAGACAGCCAACGGGAATGCAACAGTTTTTAAGTACTGCTTCAGGACTTGGTTCTTTATATGGTTCCTTTGGTGGATTTAGTCCCGGTGGTTTTGGTAGTGCCTATACTCCTACTGGTACTAGCCCAAAATCAAAGGCTGCTGGCGGTCAAGTAAGGCGTCTTGCTGGCGGTGGTCTTGCAGGACTGCCTGTAACTAGAGCTTTTTCAGGCGGTGTTTCAGGGCAAAGAATGCCTAGTGGACTTCCTACTAGAGAACAAATATCAGAAAGAGTAGGTGGAAAAATTACGTTATCAGATGCAATTCGAGCAATAGGTCTTGGAGCTAATCCTGCACAAGCTTCTGTATCTCTTCCTTTAGAGAAACAGTTTTCAAATGAAATAGAGCCGGGATCTCCTGATAGTGGTATAAATATCGAAGATATTCCAGCATTAGAAGCAATAAGAACAGCAGAAGTTCTTAATCCCGGTTTAAGGCGTGATCCTAACTCACCCACAGGCTTTAACTTAAAAGATGATAGGATTCAAGCAGGTTCTGCTGGTATGGGCGAAGCGGATATGTATGGAACTTTACCTAAAGGCTCAAGTGTAAGGCCACCAGAGCCTACTGTATCAGATGCCCAGAAGTTATATGATTTAATTATTAAACAGGCAGCGGATAGAAAATCTGCTTTAGAAGGTGCAAAAAAGAGTAAATCAGAAAGAAATGCAGAAAGAAAAGAACAAGCTCGCATCAGTGATCTAGTTCAAACATTAGGTCGTTTTTCTCAAAATATTTTAGATCCTGAATCAAACATTGGATCTGCTTTTGGTAAGACAACTACCCAAATGGCTGCAAGTAGACAGGCAGAAGCAGACCGTCAGGCAGCGGTTGGAGATACTATAGATGATCTTAATGCTAAGATTGCAATAGCGGCTGCCGATGGGGATGTAGCAGCCTTAACTGCTCTTATTAAGGCAAAGAGCGATGCAGAAGAGCTAAGACTAAAAGGTCTAACTGCAAAGGCGGCTATATCTAAAGCTTTGAGTGCTAGTAACAAAGCTCGCTTTGATATGTATATAGAGAGAAACAAATTAAATAACGAGCAAGCAAAGATATTAGAAAAAGCTGCAATTCTTCAAGCTGAAGGAAAATCCAACAAAGAAGCAATCACTGATATGTTAGAGACAGCCTTTGAAGAGGATCCTGAACAATTAAGACTTGTTCCTAACCATGTTAAAGAGATAATGAGAATAACTCAAAGTGCTGGACAGGCGATGAACCCAGAGCCTAGAAGACGAACATAACAGAACTAAAGAAGCAAAGGAGATAGGATAAATAAATGGCTGAACAAGTTACATATGAGGGTTTGCAGCAAGATGATGATTTTATAGCTGATGCTTACTGGTTTCTTAAAGACGTTGGAGAATCTGTTTCTACAAAGCCGAAAGATATTCTTGATACTTTTATAGAAAAACGTAGAGCCTTTGATGTTAATGTTTTTTCTACTTACAGCCAAGGGTCTGATATTAAAAAAGCACAAGATGAAACTAAAAAGTATTATAGAAGAGCAGTAGATAAACTAGATCAAATGCCAGACTTTTATGAAAGTGGTGGCGCTCCTGCTGGTAAAGCTATACTTGATTATGGTTACTATGGCCTCTTAGATCCTACTAATTTACTATCTGTTCTTGCTGGAGCAGCTACACTTCCTGCTGGGGGTGCTGGTGCCTATGGTGTCTTGGGTGCTAAAGAAGTTGCTAAACAAGGCGTTAAGCAAATGTTAAAAGCTAAGTTAAAAGCTTCTGTTAGTAAGCCTGTTTTAAAAGCATTAGCTTTGGAAGGTACTATTGCTGGTTCAGGTGGTGTTACTCAAGCTGCTTTAAGCCAAGAAACTGATATGGATATAGGTCGTCGCAAAGAAGGAGACTATGATTATTCAGCAATAGCTTTACAAGGTCTTCTTGAAGGTACTCTAAGTCCTGTTGCAGGTGTTGCTTTAAATATGGCAGGTGCTACTATTGGAAAAGGTGTCAATGCTGCTGTCTCCTCTACAGAATCTGGAAGATGGGGAAAAGAATGGCTTAAAAGAAATTTCCTGCCACCGGCTTCTCAAGATAGACAAGCCCAACGTCTTATGGAACTTAATGATGAAAGATATACTAATGTATATGATAGAACACAACAGAATTCTCAAGTAATTTTAGCAGCGGAAGCAAACTTTGCTAAAGAAGTTGATGAACTTACAGCAAGAAATATAACAAACGATATTATAGAAGGAAAGTCTGAAGATGCTCTTAGGGCAATAGCTGATGCAGAAGATGCTTTAAGACTTGCTAGAATAGAAGAAGCTAGGTCTGGTACAAATTCTCAAGCTATCCCTGTACTTGAAAAAGGTTTAAAAGAACTTAAAGCTAAAAATTCTTTATACTTAAAATTTAAAGAAATAAATCCTGACGTTGAGCATACTATGGAAACTTTTAGAAATGATGTAAAGTTTTTACAAAAAGATGTTGGAGAGACTCCTTATCTAAGTAATAAATTTAAAGAAATTTTTGAAGGTAATGATAGCTACCTGCGAGATGTACATGAAAAATTCTATACTCTTCGGGAAGACTTTGATAAGTTTATGGCTCGTCCTGAAAATTCTAATATCTTTGGGGATTATAAAAAGTTAGCCTTTGATTCTTACAGGACTAACGAAGGAGCAGTAGTACCAGACGATTCTATGCTAATTAAATTACGTATACTTAATTCCCAAACTCCTAGAGATATTAATAATAAAAGAAATTATAATAAAGAGGTTCTAACAAATGGTAAGTTAGACGAGGCGAAAGTAGATAAAATATTACTTTCAGAAATAAAAAAAGAATATGATCCTAAACTAAACCAGCAAGCTAAGTTTGGTATAACGTATAGGAAAAAAAATATAGATCCTGTTTTAGACCAAATATGGGGACGTAACTTTAGTCCTGCTTTACGTATGGCTGAAACAGTAGGAGATATGATTAATACTATTAAAGATGTCAGAATGGCTGGAACATTAAAGGAAAACTTACAAGCCAGAAGCACTGCTGAAAATCCTTTAATTGTCTCAGCAAACAGTGCTGAAGGTGCACGTTTACTAGCTAATGGCGAAGAGATGGTTCCTTTAAATGGAGAAGTTAAAAAAATAGTTGATCCTAGAGAGCCATCTCCTGAACCTGTTTTTGATAATTATGGTAATCGTCTGGATGTAGATGTAATAGAAGATCCTGACGCTCTTTTTAATATTCCGGGGCGTTATGTTACAGAAGAACTTGGTGGAGATATACAACTACCACAAAGAAGTGAGTTTGTTCCTGAACAAATAGCTAGAGATCTTGGCTTAGATTCAGGTGTAGTAGAACCTGCTAATTTAGGAGTTAATCTTGAAGGATCTAGAGGAATAAAAAGATACGTTTATGAAACAGATGCTAATAAAAGGTTTATCTTAGATGAGAATAATCAGAAAATAATTAAGAGAGATAACGAAGGTAATCCTGTAAGTTACTTAGTAGATAATATTACTGGTAAAATTTTACCTACAGATATCAACACACAACGGTATTACATTAGAAAAGACTTTGCTAAACGCTATAAAGAAATGCTTAGTAATGAAGATATATTAGGTAATTCTGTTGATGGTGGTCAAAAGTTTTTAAGATATGGATTAAATTTCTTTTCTCAAATGCAGGGATATTTGAAAAAAGGTAAGACTGTTTATAACCCTGTTGCTGAAGTACGTAATGCTTTAGGTGCTGGTGGTTATATGATTAACTCTGGTAACATTTCTGGTTTTTATCACCTAGCTAAATTCTATACAACAGCTTCCAAAGAAGAACAAAAAATGTTAGTTGAGATGGCTCAACGTCTTGGTTTAAAAGGAAGTCAGATTGAATTAAATCAAATATTAAATCGAGTTGGAAAAAAACAAGTAGGTTTAAAAGTTACTGGCAAGGAACTTGCCCACCGTATTGCCAGTGGTCAGGTGCTTGGTGCTCTTGATAATACTAAACTAGATAATTTTTTAGTTAAACTTTATAGCATGACTGATGATATTGGAAAACTGGGTACGTGGTTTGGAGAAACCATGACACAGAAAAGAATTTGGAACGAAATGGGTGAAGTTGATAAGATGGCTTTACGTAATGAGTATGTTAATAATTCCTTTGCAAAAGAATTTTTTAATTCTAAACAGATGGAAAACATTAGAATACTATTAGATAACAAAGCAAGGAATATAGAATTATCACCTAGTCAAAACAAGTTACTTAAAGAGTTTGATGATAATTTAAATTATGAAATAGCAGCAGGTAAAACCTTAGATCTTGTTCCTATTTATAGCAGGATTCCTAAAATTATTGAAAAAATGCGTGGCGTTCCTATCGCTGGTAACTTTGCAGCTTTTCCAGCAGAGAACTTACGTAATAAATTTTATCTCTTTAAGACAGCCGGTGCAGAAATAAGAGAAGGTTTTGAAAAAGGCAACATGGCTATGGTAAAGGCTGGAGCAAAAAGAATATTAGCACAGAGTGGTTATGCCGCTGCACCTGCTGCCATGGCTTATACTTATAATCAAATAGAAGGTACTTCCGAAGCAGCAGATGCTATCCGTGAAGGTTTGATGCCTTGGCAAAAAGACCATGCTCTTGCAGTACGTAAAGGAAAGAATGGAAAGTATTTCTATAGTGATCTTAGTTATTCTAATACAGATGCTGCGGTACTTGATATCATTACACCTTATCTTGCCTCTGCTGCAAGAGGAGAAGATCCTACAGAAGCTATAACTGAAATATTTCCAAGAGCAGTATGGAATTATCTTAGTAGTTTTATGGAACCTTCTCTTGCTTCAGATGTTGCGGGTTACTTTTATGACTATGCAAAAGCTCCCACAGATGAAGAACAAGCTAAAATCTTAACTAAAATTGCAAAGACAATGGTTCCGGGAGCCTTAAAATCTACCGCAGAAGTAGCAGCGGATGTCGGAGCATTCTCTCATTCTACATTTACAGCAGATATGGAAAGATCTTTCAGACCTTTATATTATGGTGAACAAAGAAAAAGATTTAAAGATTCCGCAGATCTTAGTTCTTTTTTAGCACGTCATAATGTTAATACAAAGTATGGTCCGGTCCTTGCTACTTTTGGAATTGCTTCAGGAGAAAAAGAATGGGACCCAATAAAAACATTTGCATATGTCTCTCGTAATCTACAAAAAAATGTCTTGAAAGATATAACAGATACTAAAAGAGAGGTGCTTGCTAAAGTTGGTGATCCATCTTTGCCTTATGATTCAAAAGATATGCTTAAAGAATATAACGAATTGTTTGAAGAACAGTTTGTAGCTCAACAGGGCATTGCAAAGTTAATTAGACTTTATTCTAGGGTATTACCTCAGAAGCAACTTCAAGCTATTATAAGAAGTAAACCAATTCGGGGTAGTTTATCCTTAAAACAAATCTCAAACATAAATAAAGATAAGTTTATGCCTGAAGAATTGTCCGAAGAGTTTATTAAAAAATTAAGAATTGCTTATGCTGATGGGCATTACTTTGGGAGCGAGTTTCAACGTCCCTTTCAAGATGTCGTTAAAGATTTAAGAAGCCTTCATAATATGTGGAAGTATGCTGATTTAAACAAAGAAGATCTAAAAGAATAAGTACAGGAGTAACAATGACTAACTGGGAACATTTTACTGAAGATGAGATGCGTTGCAAGGGTACTGGAGAGTGCTACATGGACGAAGAGTTTATGGAAAAGCTTATTCGTTTAAGAAGAGACTATGACAATCCAATGATCATATCTTCAGGCTACAGGGACATAGCATATAATACTACAATAGGTGGTTCACCTAACTCTGCACATATCTATGGCAGGGCTGCTGATATTGTAATTGGTGGTCACGAAGCTTTCAAACTACTACGTCTTGCTATCATACATGAGTTCAAGGGTATAGGTGTGTCTCAACGTGGCATGTATGAACGCCGCTTCCTGCACCTTGATACAATGGAAGATGGGGATCACCATCCTCGTCCGTGGCTTTGGAGCTATAAGTAAAACTTAACATTATTGAGGAGGCTAAACTATGGAATGGGCAATAATGACATTCGGTGGAAAGCTATGCTGTATCTTCGCTTCGGGATGTGGCGGTGTAGCAAATATATTAACACAAAAGAAATGGAACTTAGGTGCTATTAAAGATATTTTAGTTGCAGTTCTTGTGGGTTGGATCGCAGCAGAATTTCTAATTCCAGCAGCTATGGGATACTTTAAGTTTAATCATCAGGTTGCAATTGGTTTAGCATTCATTGTTGGGTATTGTGGTATACGTCTTCTTCCTAAACTTGAAGAAGCACTAATGAATAGAATTAAATAATGACATATCATCCATTTATTATATTTTTTATAGCAGTAATACTAACAGCTATAATTGTTGGCCCCGCTAACGTATAATACGGAGGTTAGTATGGAAGGTGGAATCGACATACGTCTGGTCGTAACTATTGCTGGTATCTTATTCAGTGTAGCAGGAGCCAGTGCTGTAGCCAAGATGCAGATTAGACAGCTAGTGGAAAAGCTGGATGATGTTGAACAACGTCTTCGTAAGATGGATGCTCGTAGTGATAAGTTAATCACTTCTAATGAAACTCAGGAACAAAGGATTAACATCCTAGCTAAAATGGCAAGTCCTGAAAATCTTAGAAGAGATCATATGCAACTGGCAGAGATTGTTACGCATGTTGAAAGACTACAAAAAGATTGTGACAGACTATATGCTATGCATAATGGATCACATCCGCCTGTTCCCAACGAAAGAAGAGGTAAATAAGTTAAATCCTCTGTAACGAGCTACAAGGGGGGCTACATTCGTAGCTCCCTTTTTTATATAGTACCCTACCAGAAGGTATCTAGTTGGCTACTGTAGCCTCTTCTAAGTCAGTATTTTTTTCGTATTCTTCCTCTTCTTCTTGGATAACGTCTTTAAATAGAGTAGTTTGATTTAAAATTTGTAAAAATTCTTCTTCACCAAGAATATCTATATTTTTTGCAATCTCTGTCTTTAATCCTTCCTGATCAATTTTAATATGATCATCATCAGAACCGCCTCGAATACGAGACAGAAGTTCTAAAGCTTTAATAGCACTGTTGGTATGTCCGTTTGCTTTTGCAAAGGTATATTGATTTTCTATTTCTTCAACAACATTAATATTAGTTTCAAGTTCTTTCTCAAGATCTTCAATGCGCTCTAATACTTCTTGATTTTGTAGTAAACGATAACCTTGATTAGCTGCTGACTTGTCTGAATATCCTGCGGCTTTGGCAGCTTCTGTTGCATTACGATGTAAGACGTAAGCCTTGGCAAAGTTTTCTTGTTTTTCGTTTAACATTATTTCATATTACTTCTGGCAACACCCTTCCACTTCTCTGCTGTACGCATACCGCCAAGCCCAAGAAGTGCCATGATCAGACTGATCAATTCATTAGTCTCTAACACAGGGAGTGTTATCATAGGATACCAAGTGACAATAACCCAAGACAGAACAGGTGCAAAAATAAACTGCCATGCCAGAGCAAAGCAGCACACCCACATAATAGCTGGTCTTGCTCCGCTGACAAAGATAGAGGGATGTTTTGCTTGTTCTATATTCGCCTGTGCTTGAGCAAGGTCCAAGGATACTAACTGCTGATTAAGTTCAGCCGTCAACTTAGTCTTCAAGTCTTTGTCTTCTACAAACTTATCAAGTACTTTACCGGCGACACCGATAACTGATTCTGCAATACCTAACATTATTGTTCCTCCTCTTTTTTAAGTTTAACAACACGGGGATACTGATCTATCCTGTAGCCTTCAGTATAAAAAGTTTTAGTATCTTGATTCTCCATTGTATCAGCAAAGAGATAAATTTTTAGATGTTTAAACTTTCTACTTTTTTCTGCTAACATCTGTATCCAATCATTAGGAGAGAACACAGAGATGTGAGCATTCCTTCCATCAGGCAGAACCTTTAGAGCTTCAAAGCAAGCTACATTTAGAAACACAATCTTCTTTGCATAGGAAAATATTTCTTCTACTACCCAGCCCAAGTCTTCTTCTGCAACATGTTCAAGAACATCTGTACAGATAACAGCATCCTTTTTGTGTATGGGAAGCTTACTGTGTTTTTTATAGCCGGGATCAAAGAGTTCATACTCATCCAACTCCCAATACTCAGGAAGAGGACAGTCAATCTCATCAGTAATCTCTGAGAACTTATCAGTGTACAGCACTCCCTTACCACAACCATAGTCAAGCACAGACTTACAGTCGTTGTTTTTCAAATATAGTTTAATAAGGTCTACAAATTTAAGAAGGCTTCGTCCATTGAACATACCCTCTCCCTGATCGTGCTTCTCCACGTACATCTTAACAAGATTGATATAATCATCTGATGGATTATGTCTACTGTTAATATTATCTATACTAATATCAGACATCGTAGTATCCTTTAAATTTAATTCTAGCATCTTGTTCTTCTTTGATCTTCCAGAGATCAGCTACCATAGTATTTTCACCGTGAAAGCAGAGAACACCGTCAAGACCGGCATCGCTAAATACTTTTTCACAATCCTGTGCCATAGCTAGTAGTTCACCTGTTGTCCAATAAGTTTGATCTTTAACATTAACTTGTATATATTTAGGTTTAGGAGTCTCGCCACCCTCAAGATCACCAGTGGTTTCGGTCTTCTCTTCGTCAGAAGGCTCATCACGGCAGCAGTCAAATCCAAACAAGTGTAAGTCTCTGAAGCCCATCGTATGTAACAGACCGATAGCTCTCATCGCAGCACATGTACCACCAGTAATAAGCGTTGCTCCCTGCGGGATACCAAGCTCTTCGTTCAGCTTAACTTGCTGGTTCTTTATCTGATCTCCCTGCTCTTCTTCTATTCTTAGTGAATCAGTGAAGGCGTGCCATCCCCACAGTCTAACATCACGTTCTTTAAGATGTTCAGTCACTGATGGATCAGTCATGGAAGCTACAAAGAAATTAGTATCTTTATGTAAATCTTTGAACAAGTCTTTACGTACAATATTGTGAGTGCTTTTCTTAGTGATTGGTCGAGGATCAAGAACAATACATGCCCACGGTATAATATTGTTTTTCATCAAACCGGGAAGGGCATGTTTAACTGTAAGTACTTTACATCCGGGGTTGTCCTTGATAAACTTTTTCAATTCTTTATAATCAAGGTAAGGACCACCTGAAACAACCACGCCAACTTCTTTATGAGGTGGATGCTTCTTTACCCACCTATCACTGTCTATTTCTTTTAGATTAGACTTAATGTTGTTGGCAATATATTCTTTTGATACTGAATCTCTTGGATGTACCACTATTGGCACACGCTTCAAGTCTTCCGGCACCTCTTCCAAAGTCTCGTCATGTAGCAAAATAGCAAGGTGTGTATGCCCTGCTGGCAGAACTTTATCAGTAGAGGGCAGGACATACTTACGAGTAGGAACATTCTCATCAAACTCTGTCCAGCCATCATCTGTAGTTTTCTCTGCATGTACCTTTTTTGTAGGTACGGAGTCAAAGACTTTCTTAATTCCTTGATGCCTTTCATCAGGTATAAGAATAGCATCTGGATCAGGGCTGTCCTCGTCCCCACGTTCTTTTGTAAAGAAGTGATCCATGATTACAATGGGAACATTCTTTAGACGATCATATTCATGTCGTACTGTTTGTTCACTGTTACCACTACCGATAAATGCAAGATCAACTTCATCTACATAATTAGATTTCAGAGTATCTCGGACATTACCTTTATGTAATTCATAGGTAAACTTTTTATTTTTAGTTACCTCCATGTGATTTGCAAACTCTTCAAATCTTTTTTCAACAGCCATCTTAGTATTGTGAGGCTTCACATTATTTTCTTCAGCATCTGTCTCTGCTGTAGCATCTTCAAATAAGTCATAGCCAATGTAATGAATGGCATCGTTCTTTTCAAATGCAGCAAGTGCTATCTCCAAAGCACGGCCACCATTCCAAGTTCCAGTTTCAAGAACAGTCTTAGGTTTATAGAAGCGAACTAAGTCTGCAAGTTGTTTATACCTGCTTGGTAAGATGTCAGGGGTTGTGTCTGTTTCTGAAAGAGCTACAACTCTATTGCCAGAACTATCTCTAAAGTTTTGAGAAGACTTGTCTGCTAAATTAATAAACAACTCTCTTAGAGAATCAGAAGTCCGTAAGTTGCAACCATGTGCGTTATAGATTGTAAGCAGTCGGCTCAGAATAAAGGTTGTTGACCACTCTCTATAGTTAAGGTATTCACCAGAAACATAGGCACCTCTAAGATCACCAAGAAGATCAACAGGCGTTTGCTTTGAAAGATTAAATGCAGCAAAGTAATCTGCATCTTCCATGCAGATAAAATCTGCTTGCTTGTTCAGATATCTTTCTACTGTGGATGTTCTGATATCTTTTGTTGGTAGGCTAAGAGGTTCCAGCCAGAGAAGCCATGCATCAGCATTATCAAAAGCACACTCGCTTATCGCAAAGGCTTTAGGTGCAGCAGCAAGGCTATCAAGAGCTTCACTATAGTTTATAGTACCACCTTCTGTACCATCGTGTTCTTTATTATCCGCTACAAACTGACTATACTCTTCAACATCTTCCAGATTGTGATAGAAAATATTACTCTCTTTAGGCACGGAATAGTTATTGATGTCCATGTTATAGTAATAACAGTGGAACTCAAAATCAGGTTGCCATTTACTTTTAAAAGATTCTAGAAGTTTGTGTCCATTTTGTTTAAAAAGCTTTTCATCAAAAGTTGTAACTACCTTAAATTTCATAGGGTTTAATAATTCCTTTTCCTGCAAGATAGGTATAGTCTCCGTTCCACTCGGAAGCATACATACCATCGATTGCTCTGCCACATTTCCAATCCTTGAACCAAGGCCCACCTGTGGTGAAGTGTACGTTCTTAGCTTTCATGTCTTCCGGTGAATGACCATCAAGCCAGTTCCACTCCTGATGAATTGTTCCAATATCAGAATCTTTGTCCGGCAACCACTCAAAGCCATGTAGCCATGAGCCTGACTGTGTATTAACAACTTTAGGAGTTAGCTTTTTATTTAGATCATGCTCACAGTTCCATAGAATAAGGCTTGACCAGTTCTTTCTACGATAATGTTCCTGTTTCTTACCGTCCATCTTATATTCATCAGCGGGTTCATACTTGTGTTTAACACAGTAAGCCGGATAATAATCCATGTTGTACTCTTCAAAGAGTTCATTGATATCAGTACGCAGATACATATCACAGTCCATATACAAAGCCCAACCCTGATACATATTCAGAGCAGGTACAAGAAAACGTGAGAAACTAAACTCAGTAGAGAATGGCTTACCATCTATGTCATCAATCATCTGTCCGTCTTGAACTGTGTGCATGCGGTTGTACATGCCCATACGTTCCAAAATATCTTTGCGAATAGGTTTGATGTCAACATTGTCAACAGCAATACGCTCAATGGTAAACTTTAAAACTTCGTAGGCCACATCTTCTCTTGGATCATAGCCTATGTAAACTGTGTTGGGTGATTTTCTCATTTTGATTTAACCTTTGAGGCTACTTGTTTAGCTGCGGAAGAAACTGACATTCCATCATTAACTAATTTAACTATTTTATTTAAAGTTCGATTATCTGTTGGAAGATTATTTCTTACTGCTGCGTTGTAAAACTTAGTTCCATCTATTTTTGATGCTGGTTTTTTCATGTTATCTCCTATGTAAAATGGGGGAGCAAACGCTACGCACTCCCCCAAGTTTTGTTACAGGTTGTAAATCTTTTCTTTCTTATCTTCGGGTACTATCTTTTGAAGCTTAATGGTGAGTAGCCCATCTTTAAAAGAAACATCATCTACAAC
>Ga0208669_1000048_pt1 | contig 54614 bp, 50 predicted proteins | sample 21_taG_FD_184095 | JGI IMG/M metagenome (GOLD analysis project Ga0208669, IMG submission 184095) | Marine viral communities from the Subarctic Pacific Ocean - 21_ETSP_OMZ_AT15319 metaG (SPAdes) (version 2) | ecosystem: Environmental > Aquatic > Marine > Oceanic | place: Pacific Ocean | collected...
AGAAACTTCGTTAAATTTAAAAAATAATTCGAATAATGTCGCACTTTCTAATTTATAATTTAAATTAGGGTGTAAAGTTATATTTTCTTTAGGGGTATCTAATAATTCTTGTGGTGTTAAGTTGTGATGTATAGTCATTTCAGGTAATTGTGGTACCATACCTTTAATTTCTTTAAAAATATCTAACCCTGTAAAATCGGTAAAATGGACTTGGTGACCTGAAAAGTGGGATAATTGCAAAACATTATTAAGTAATAGTAATCTATTACCGAAACCAGCACCTGCCCATCCTCCAGTATCCGCAACTATCACAATAAAGAAGTTTTTACATATAGAGCATCACCCCAATGACCAGGTATCCTACCAGCACCAATCGGTGTGATGGTTTCATTGGCCCCATCCATCTGGTATTCGTGTGTTAAAGTACGAGTGAATCCTTTGTTCTTTAAATACTCATCCATTTCACCGATTAAATGACAACCTTCGTAGACATTAACCGTGTTAAATTCACTATATATAAAATCCATATGACTAATATGGTCATTAAATGACATAATAGCATTTAAATCCGCACCTTGGATATCTACATTTAAAAAATTGTAGTCACCGACATTAATATTTTCTTCAGAAATTAAGGTATCAAATCTCTTAGAAACTAATTTAAATTTATCTATGTAATGGACAGTTGGGAAAAATCTCTTATGTTCACCCAGTTCTAATAACGATGAAGATTGTCCATTGTTACTAATCTTAAATTCCATTTCATTTTCACTATCATAAATAGCTTCGTTAAAAACTCTTATGTTGTTATCCTCACTAAACCTACTTGTTATTCCTTCAGCTAGAACTGGATTAGCCTCAACCCAAATCTGTTTATCCATACCAGCTTCTTTATACGCTTCATATTCCTCCGCTTCATGAGCTCCAATATGTATAACCCCCTTCATAGGTATATTTGGGTAGGTCTCGACTATTTTTTTTACTTTTATAAACATTTTTTAAATTTTTTCTATTAATATTGATTTACCGAAAACATTGTTTTCTTCTTTTATTATTATGTGGTTGGTTAGTAGACTATTAAACTCTTGTAACCCTATATGTGAACGAACAGTGTCTAAATTCCCGTAGGTCTTATAGGTGTCTAAACGTGTAGACTCGTCAAAATACTGTCTATGTATTATAAGGTATCTACCCATATTTGTTAGTAACTTCTCTACAACCTCTAATGGGTTAGGTAATTCCGAAATAAAACTATTACAAATAATTAAATCGAACTTTTGTAATATACTATAGTCTGATTTATTAGCGTCAAATTCTATGTAGTTAAGATTGGGATTTACCACTTTAGCTACATTTTCTATGATATGAGGTAGGTCTAGTCCTGTGTAGTCACTTCCCGCGTACAATCTACCTACCTCTGCTGCTCCGCAACCAAGGTCCGCTATAGAGTTAACCGAAATTAACTGAACTAAACTATCTAACACACTAAAGTGTTCAGCTTCTTCTAATCTACCCCACCCAGGTAAGTTACCTAAAGCACCATCAATCATTTGTTGAGGTAGAACAGTATTGTCATACCACGCAACCTCACTAGTTAAATTTTTTTCCATTTTTGTAAAACAATTAAATTCCATTTTATTTATATTCTATTATTTTTAAATCACCACCTATGTAAAAACATTCAGTAAGTTTTAATAATTTCTTCGTACCCCAAGGAGCATTATGTTCACACACACTCCTATCAAAGTCATCCTCCAAAATCTTTATGGTAGTTTTTTCACCAACCCTAAACTTCATATTTACCATTCTTCTTTCATAATAACACCACCTATCCCAATTATTAACGATTTCTCCATCTATAGATAATAAACCGGTATATGGGCCTATAAACTGGGAAACTCCAATTATTTCACATGGGCCACCCAATACTAATCTATCATATACTCTCATATTTAAATCCATTCTTTTCACACCACAATATTTATTTCGTGGTGGATACTCTAAAGGCATTTCTACTTTATTATATAGATTTTTAAATTCTTCATTAATAAGTTTAGCATATTCTTCCGCACCAAAAGGTGTTGTGTGTATACCATCTCTTAATATTATATTTAAATCAGAAAAAGATTCTGATATATCCAGGGTTGGGATATTTAATCCGTTTATGTATTCATTGATTTTTTTATAAATCTCCTCCTTCTCAACAGGACTACCAGTTCTACCATCAATACTCTTATCGGGGAAAGTCAGAAAAACCAACTTTATTCCCTTACTTAAAAAACTATATATAATAGTATTGATATATTGTTTTATATCCTCAAAATCTTCCTCGATAGTCGTAACCTCATTTTTATCCTTACCATAAACAATATATCCCGTACTAAACCAATCTATAAAACACCACTCAGGGTCAAATTTTATTACATCTTCTATATAACATATTCCCGCATCGTTTAAGTGCATTGAACCGTTACCAAAAGGTTTAACATCGAATTGCGGGTTTGAATTTGCAAAGTACTGCCAATATCCATTTTGTTGTTGAGTGACACTCGCACCAAAAAAAGCTATCTTATTTTTCATATTTTTAATTTAATTACCAATAACACCCACCTTCTACAATATTATGATTGTGTGGGGTTTCATTTTTTAGGGGCCTAACCCAGTTTTCGTTGTACATTTTTGACACATCTTCATGTGAATCCCACCTAGCACCTTTAATACCAAATAATAATTGTAGTCCACCCCCAACGTAAATTGCGGACCTATTTAAATTTTCTTTTATGTGAGCAACTAAAGGTAATCCATAGTGACCACAACTCAATAGAGCAATATCAAAGTCTAATTTAGAAATTTCATCTTTCATAACTTGTAGTGATTCAGCCCATGAACTATGAGGCCCACCATTGCCACCTATAGATTGTACACATTGATATGGGATAAGAGTAAATTCTGGTAATTCCTCACCACCCCATAATAACTCACGTTTTTTATATTGTGACATAATACTTTCCATGAAAGAACTCACAATTAAAACTTTTTTACCTTTTAATTTAGAACTCCACGGGACATCAAAATAAAAAGGTTCTATTGACCTATTACCAACTTTTATTGAGTCAGGGGAAAAAGAGTTAAGTAAGTTTTGTTGTGCTTCTTCTATAATATGAGAACCCACCCAAGACACATGTATATCTGCACACTTAATACCTTTTAAATAATTTTCATAAAAATTTTCGTATGAGTGACCATAATCCCCACCCTTCCTTAACAGATGCATATCATAATCACTAAATGAACCAGTTTTAAATCTATTATATACAATTCCACACTCACCGATACCTAATCTACTAACAGCGAAAACTCTATTCTCCTCTATATATCTACTAATTAATTTATTTCCCTCTTCGTTACTTAACATAGTATTAGTCCTGGTTTTTTTTATAAAAACGTTTATCCCCCGCCTGGTACCATTCATTTAGGTTGGATGGTACACGAGAGTGGTAACCTAGTATTTGCTGTAGTGGTTCACTAAACTCACCCATTCTTTCATAACCTAAAGCACGAGGATAATCCATTAATTGTTTGTAGAAAGATTTGGTAAAAGTAATTGGGAGTGCCATTCTCCCTTTTTTTGATTTATTAAGTCCTGAAGCGTGAAATAAATTACCATTAAATAATAAAACGTCTCCTTTTTTCCCTAAAGTTTTTACAGCATTTGCGTGAAAAAATTCATCAGAAGGTGTAGACGAATCAAGATGTGAACCAGGTAATACTAAAGTAGACCCATTAGTTTCAGTAAAATCATCTAACATTACTAAAATATTTAAATATAATGGTATTTCACCACTATACGCTCTAACATCCCTATGAACAAGTTTAGAAAAATTTTGTTGTGTAGGTATGTTATTTAAAGCACTAAAAGAGTTTAATATAAAATTACTTTTAAAGAAATTTTTCTTTATCTCGTCTAATAATCCTGACTCCATTAAGTACTCTAAAAATTCTATGAACATATGGTTATCTAATAATACATTTAATGCAACACCAGGTACCGTATTTTCATTGCCCAAATTAAGTTGTGTTTGATGGTGAGACTCGAATACTTCCGGTAAAACTTTTTTAATCTTAGCAACCCAAGACTCACTAATTTTATTTTCTAACACACAAAAACCATTATCCTTTAATTCTTTTATTTTTTCTTTATTCATATTATTTTTTCGTTTTTTTGTCTTTCCCTAATTATTTTAGTTGGGTTCCCATACGCGAGTACGTTAGATGGTAGTGATTTGGTGACCAGTGAAGCAGACCCCACCACAGTATTATCACCGATAGATAACCTATCAAATATTGTTACATTCATAGTAATAGCTGAATACCTACCAACACTAACAAAACCACCTAAAACAGACCCAGCAGACACACTAGCAAAATCACCGATATTACAATCGTGTTCAATCTGACACCCTGTGGCGTAAAAAGTAAAATTACCTATAAAAGCTCCAGGATTAAATATGACACCAGCCATAGCTATAACACCAACACCAAGGGTAACATTACTTCCTATAATTACTGATGGATGTATAGCGTTAACCCATTTAAACGAAGGTACTAGGTCAGACACATAATCAAAAATATTTTTTCTAATCCAATTGTCCCCAATAGTTATTATGCCATTATTTACATTATATTTTTTAGTTATAACTTGTAAATCTTCTTTGCCCCCTAATATTGGAAATCCAAAAAGTTCATCACCCACTTTTATATTATCATCCACGATACCTAATATTTGATACTTGTTCTCTTTTTGAATGATATCTATAGAGTACTGAACATGGGTCCCCCCACCTATTAGGATTATCTTTTCCATCTATAATATTTTATCTTTATAAACTAAATTATTAATTTTTTTATGCCAACCAAGTAATGTTTGGTACCATTTTAATGTATGTGTTGTCGGGTCATCAGACTTTAGTGAACCATCTGTTAAAGCAGATTCTATTTCTTCTACACCCTTTTTTATTGTCCATTTTGTCTCAAATCCTAAGATTGATTTAATCTTATCAAAGTTTACGTTATAAGTTCTCATATCTGGATTATCTGGAACATAAATAATTTTAGGTTTATTGGTTAATGAAGATGCCACTTGAGTCGCGATACTTTTAATTTTAAAATTTTGTTCATTACTACCTACATTAAAAATTTGTCCAGAAGACAGTTTAGGTTTTTCTAAACACAGTATAAAAGCACTAACTACATCTCTAACATGTATAAAAGGTCTCCACTGTTCACCATCACCCATAATATAAACCACTTCATCTCTCCACCCACACAAAGACATTATGTTGATGGCCAAATCAAATCTCATACGTGGGGATAAACCATATATTGTAGAGTTTCTTAATAAGGTAACACTAAACTCACTAGAATCATGTAACCCCAACAAAGCCATCTCAACAGCAACCTTACTCTTCGCGTAATCAGTTATGGGGTTTAATTCTTCTACTTCTGTTAATGAAGTTTTTAAACCCGCACCGTAAACGCTAGCAGAACTAGAATAAACATATTGTTTAATACCTAATTTTTTAGATAATTTAGCTAATCTAATTGACCCATCACAATTAATTTCTTGGGTAAACCTAGGGTTTATCTCTGCTGTTGCGTCATTACTAAGTCCCGCTAAATCAATTACTATATCAATACCCTTAAGGATGGAATCATCAAAATAACGTATATCTTCCTGTATAATTGTAAAGTTATCGTCATCTATATGAGAAAGTTTATCCAAACCAAAAAAGAATCTGTCTAAAGCGTAAACTTTATAGTTTCTTTTTAAAAGTTCTTCACACATGATGGAGCCGACATAACCACCCGCCCCACTAACTAATACTTTTTTCATTTTTAAAAAAATTATTTACAGTCTCAAATAGATAATCCATTTCTTCATCTTTCATAATAGTATGGATAGGTATGGAGACTACTTTATCTTTTATTTCGTTAGTATTGGTTAAATCTAACGACATGTACTTGTTTTTATATAAATCTAATTCGTGTACGGCTGTATAATATCGTCTAACCATAATATTATTTTCTTGCATATAATTAACAAATGGTGTAGCCTCCTCCTTGAGTACTATAGGATAATATAGGTAAGTACAATTTACGTCCGATGAAACATCCATAACATTGAAAAATTTAGAATTTTCTTTGGAACCAAAAAACTTCCTATAACGTTTTATATTATTTTTTCTATTTTTTAAAATAAAATCTACCTTTTCTAAATTCTTAATCCCAACCAAGGCCGAGATTTCCTGCATTTTAGAATTTAATCCAGGGACATCAACATTACCTCTAACTTTTTCATATTGACCAAAATCTCTTAATTTTATTAAGGTATTATGAATTTCTGGGTCGTTAGTTATCGCACCTCCACCTTCCATCGTAGAAAATATTTTAGAAGCGTGAAAACTATATATTTCACTAAACCCATGATTACAAGTAAATTTATTTTTGTAGGTAGAACCAAAAGCAGGTGCATTATCAAAAATTACTTCTATATTATTTTCATCACTAAATTCACGAATTAATTCTATGTTGGGTAAGTTACCGTAAGCCCCTACACAAACCATCATTTTTATATTAGGTACGTAAGGGTCTAATCCATCCACTAAAGAAGAGTAATTTAACTTTAATTTTTTAATGTCTAAAATAAATCCTCCGTCTACATCACAAAATATAGGTCTTAAATTATTCATTAGTATTGCATTAATGGTCCCTGCAAAAGTAAAAGAAGGCACTAAAACATCGAAAGAATCTAAAGGACCGTAACCCAACTTTAATTTATAAGCTTGAATTAAACTAAATAAAGCCATCTCCCCATTAGAAAATGTTAATGGTTTAAGTTTAGATTTATAAAACTTGCCTAGGTCTGTTTCTAATTGCCTCACGTACTGTGAGTTATTAGTAACCATACCACTACTCAAACACTCAGTGAATTCAGATTCTATTTCAGATAAGGAAGGTAAAAAAGGCTTTACTATATTAATTTTCATATTGAAAATATATGAATAAAAAACCTATTAATCAACGATAGTTATTAAGTTGTTTTTGAAATTTGGTTTTTAATTGTCCCATATCTCTTTGTATCGATTCTGGGTGTGAACCCGTAAATTTTTCAGTATAACATTCACCCCTCATATGTGGTTTAAATTCGTGAACACCAATAAACTCTTTTTCCACAATATCCTTTTTACCACCAACCCAAGGAAGGTAGACTCTAGTAAAATAATTATCAATACAATTTTGTCTACTTACACTGTCTTTGTAATAATTTACTTTTTTATAAACCTGGTCTGGAAAAGTGTAGGAGTAATGATACATTTGTACACCCAACGAATTAAATAAAGTGTCACTATCTATATGTTTTTTAGTTATATTAGAATCTATAGGGTATTGGATGGTAGGTGGTCTATGAGTCAACCAAGTAGAACCTTTGGTATACCTAAAAATACGTAAAAAATTATCTCTATTTAATTCAAAACCAGTTAGGTAGTCATCAAAACCACCATAAAAAGAACAACTACGTACACCAACACTAGTAGGTTTTTCAGATTCTAAAAAAGATATAATTTTTTCTAAATCAGTAGTACTATAAATTTCATCAGAATCTAAATTCCAAATATAATCTATATCATCATTTATGTGTTGCATATATGCTCTACATTGGTCATCTTTTTCATTAAATTGGCCGTGCACTATTTTAATTTTATTTTCTGGGTCCGGAAACTCATCTAAAATTTTATTAGTTTCGTCTAAGGATGTGGTTCTCCCCTGTCTTTGCCAATAAGATACAGGACCTTCAGCGATTAATATTTGAGACGCGAAAGGATATACCTGCTCCAAACACTGTCGGAGGACATAATCACCTTCAAAAACAATCATTCCAAAAGCTATTTTCATAAGTTTTTTATTTTAAATTTTGCCATAGTCATAGTATTCTCGATATATTCTAGATATTCTAAACTTTTACCATAATAATCTCTAGCTGGGTTATAGTAAGGGTTATCAGGTGTAGTAAAATCGTGAATAAAAACTATAGTATTTTTATGCCCTAATAAATGACATTTAGAAGCACATGCAACTCTTGCACGACCATCTATTAAAATTATATCAAAAGGGCCATATTCAATAGGAGTATCTACATATTCTTTAAAATCTATATATTTATTCTCCTCATCATATTTTTCCCCAACACCATCCACGCTAGGTGGTCGGAATAATAATTTACAATTATCATATGATTTTTTAGATACCTCCATATTCTTTCTTATTTTTTCATACCATTCAGCATTATGTTCTATAGACACTAAAAAAGCTACTTGGTCAGCTATTTGAGGTGTAGAGAGACCACTACCCCATTCTAAAACTTTATGTGTTTTGTCAAGGTGGTCATTAAAATATTTATTTTCTGCGTCGTAAGCGAACATTTTTATAATTTATATAAAGATTGGGTAAGTTTAAGATTTGTAAAGTACTCGTCATAAATTACCTTAAGATTTATATTATTTTTATATTCGTCTAAAGGGGTATATATGTGATGCATTAGTGAGGGTACATAACTATCACCATTAAATTGAAATTGGGAAAAATGAGTAAAAACTAAATTTTGTTCTTGATTTTCCCATATAATTTTAGTTGGGGAAATAAATTCATAGAGTTGCCATAACCACGGAGCACCATGACCTATATTTTCATCTAAATAAATAGAATCTTTAGGGCATAGATTAGGGAAATTATCTAAGTATTTTTGGTCACCACAAGTCGCTAACTGTGGGTACTTTTTGTTAAGGACAGCATCGGTCCACCAGTTAGAAACACTAATCCCTAGTTGAGTATTCTTAAAATGGACCACACCTACATTATACAAACCTTCAGGTCTGTAGGTTGAAAGTGGAAATTGTCTATGTCTGAATATACCTACGTCACGACCCCCTATCTCCTTAAGTATCACTTCTATATTATCGTGAAAATATATATCACTATCTATATAAGTTATAGAATTACCTTTTAGTAAGAGATAATTAGAAAAATAAGAAGCCAAAGACCAACAAAAATATTTATATTCGGAATTTTTAAGATTTAATAACAAAGGGTCTTCCTGAACTAAAGAATCTACATTATAAACTTTAAGAGATTCACACTCTAAAGACTTTAGTACCTCATAAGATTCACTATCAATACATAAATAATGCAATTTAAAATTATCATTATGTTTTTTAAGTGACTCATAAAGGGTTAGACCTTTAAGTAAATAACTATTATCTGATACGGTACATAAATTTATCATAAACCAAAGTTAATTTTCTTTCTTCTTTCGTAGGTAAGTCTGTCGGTACTTTCATTTTTAATGTTATTCATATGAATTGAGTCATTGGCACCAAAACCAAAATCTGGATGTTCGTGTCTAATAATTACCACATCAAAATAAGTGACCTTATTCAATGACTTAGAAACATCCATAAATTCATTGTCACACCACACAGAAGTATATTCCGGATTGTAAATGTAACCAAACCTATCATAATATTTTTTTCCTAAAATACATAAAGTATTTAGTGTCTCACCCTTATACCCATCATTAAACCATAAAACCCCATCAGTATCTGGGTAGTGTGAGGACATTTTTTCTTTTATAATTGTGTCAAACCCCTTAATACGAGGAATCATATCATCAGAAGCTAATAAAACAATGTCAAACTCTAAGTTATTCATGTTGTGGTTGATAGCTCCAATTTTACTTTTATTGTCGTTAAACTGGACTTCCACATTATCGTATTGACTAATTACTTGAGTAACAAATTCTTCTTTCATGGACATGTCATCATCATCACACGAAACAATTATAGGTGTTGTTTTATCATCTAATAACCTAACGTAGGTATTTAAAACTTTTAAAAACTTACGAGCTCTTACTCTTGTTGGGAATTTGATTAGTAACTTCATTATATAATTTTTATGTATTCTTTTATTGTCTCCTCTATTACTTTATCAGACTTAAATTTATTTACATCTTTAGGTACCTGATGCAATTCAAAAGAAGAAATATTTCCACTACTATCAACATCATATATCCACCCTGGTCTATCACATAACCAACCTTCTATAGTGGTTCTACCCAACAATATCCCTGCTGTTTCATCACACTGTTTTATGTATTTTTCTACATCCCAAGTAGGTTCTATATAAGTTACGTGAGATTCGTTAAGGTCATCTAAATAATCAGATTTCTTTTTACCTAAAATCCACAATTCTTTTCCTTCTTTTTTAGTAGACTCTATTAAGTGAAGTATAGTTTCTTGTCGGATATAATCTATTGTCCCTACGAATAGTACTCTTTTCTTTTTATTATTTGGTTTAGGGTGTGGTTTAAATCTTTGTGTGTCAAAAGGATTATAGATGATTGAGGTCTTGGACTCCTCCACTTCAAATACGTCGGTTATATAATCTTTTATTTCTGGTCTAATACAAATATATTTAGAAATTCTATCATCCATCACTGGGTGTTCTAACTCTATTACTTCCGAATGGATTGTTGTAATTACGGGGCTCTGAGGATACATTCTTAATAAATGTTCTGTTACAGGTTTATGGTGTAAATGGATTATATCAAATTTAACATCTTTTACTTGGTATAACTGACCTTCTTTAGCTACTTTAGGTCCTTGAGGTGTCATCACTTGAGATTTCCCATCACCCACTCTAAATCCGGGAGGTTCATTTAACTGGTAAGTTGGGATACCTAGTCCCTTAGCTCTGTTTTGCATAACACCACTAACATTAGAACAGATACTCACATTATGACCAGCTTTTTTTAAACCCTTAGCTAATTCATATATATGTAATTCTGAACCTGTATAATCATTAAAATTTAAACAACCTATGAGGATATCCAAACTTTCTTTTTTTCTTAATTCTCTATTTATTTTTACAGGTAGATGTTCTTTATATTTTTGAGCAAATATTTCTCTATTTTTTTCCCACTCATTATTGGTCATACCTATAGATAAGTGAGTTATTTTTATATTACTACAGACACTAACCTTAACACCCTCTAGGTAATTTGAAAATGAAAAATCTACATCATAGAAATGAAAACCAGACACGTCCTCGTTAAATTGTAGTTTAAGATTGTTTTTATTTACACCAAAAAATAAACCATCCACTAATACAACATCATCCAAATAATTCCCTATATCTTTAGAATAACGGGATAACCATCTCCTTCCTTCATGTTCATGATAAACAGCACCATGCATTTTAGAAAAATCTTCCCACCATTTTCCACTACTAGGCATATATCTACTACCAGCAACACCTAAAATACCTAAGTCCTTATTCTTTTTAAAATGGTTTAATACCTTTCTTCCCCAGTTCTTAGTGTCAAATTTAATATCATCATGACAAAATATGACCAAGTCGTTACTACTCTCAGATAAACCTTTATTGTAGAGTTCTGTAAGTGAGTACTTTCCTGGATTTTCATAAGGAATTACTTCTATGTTATGTACTCCAGATGTGGCTTTTATAATTTCTACAAAATTAGAATCTATTTTTTTTGTACTGAATATTACTGTTAATGACATATGATTTATTATTTTACACCAGTAGAACCAAACCCACCAGTACTTCTTTGAGTTTGTGTAAGAGAATCTACACGAATTAGTTTAGACCACCTACCAGAAATTACGGGAGAAATGACAGCCTGAGCTATTCTATCCCCATGAGTTATAGTAAATGTTTCCTCCCCTAGATTTATTAATATTACTTTTATTTCTCCACTATACCCCCTATCTACAGTTCCTGGGGTGTTTAGTACAGTAATACCGTTTTTAGCAGCTAAACCACTTCTAGGTCTTACCTGAATTTCATAACTTTCCGGTAACTCAAAATGTATTCCAGTGGGTACTAACACCCTACCCATAGGTGGTAAATCTAATGTAGAGTCTAGGTTAGCCCTTAAATCAATCCCACTATCATCTATATACTTATAACTTAATGGTGGGTTATTAGAGTTATTTTGGTACCTTACCACCACTTTTACATCCTCTCTTGCGGCTTCATAACTTTGTTTCTCTAATTCCTCTAATAAATTCCTATCTAACCCTAGTTGGTCATAAATTAAAGAATGTTCTTCTGAAGAATTAGGTTCCTCTTGGGATTTTGTGATTTCCTTAATTCGTTTAAAAGCACTACTCTTACTGTCCATAGTATTTTGGTGTTAATTCTGGATGTAAAAAGTCTTCGAAAGGAGCTTTGGCAATTGACACTATTTCTGAATCTCTAGTGTCTTCAGACAAGTATGATGCCAACCTTTTATTAACCTCAAAAAGAGATTCTGCTTCTACAACATATTTAAATTTTTTAACTTTTGCATTACCTTCGTTATCCATAACTCCGGTTTCGAATGCGACGATTGCTTGATAGTACATATTTTTATCCTTTAAAATTACATGATTTATGTGTTCCATCACACATTGGTTGATTCTTGGATTGACCACATCTACACAACGCGTAATTTTCACTTACTTTTACTTCTTCACCACCTTTTGTTACTGTGGTTTCTCCTTTGACCAAAATCGGCCCATTTTCCATAATGTTAATTTCTACTTTTTCCATTTTAATATATTTAAGATTTTCTAATTATTTCCCTATACCATTCTGCTCTTTTTCTAGTAACGGTTTCTAGGGTATATTGTGGGAATACCGTTTCGTGTAATTTTTCCCCTAAGTCTTGTACCATGTTTGGATTATCTAATAATCTTTTAATGTGTTGATACCACATTTTATGGTTCTTACTTTTAGGTACCATCAAAGCATTACCAGCATTATTTAGTGAACCTCCCTTATTAATTGCATTTATACAGTCTATCGTATATGGACCATAATCCTGAACTATTAAAGCTTTTTTGTGAAAACCAGCTTCTATAACTTTTAATTGTGATTTAACCTTATTAAAAATGTGTTCCTTAATAGGGGCTAAAGAAATATCAAAATGGTTATAGTTAGAAGCGTAAGTCGTAATAGGCTTGGTCCAAACTCTTCTATAATCAGAGTTCTCGTCACCAGTGATTCCTTTTTTCTTAAATGATAACAGTTCTGCCTTATACTCCTCATCCGCAATAATACCGTAGTTATCAGTCATTATTTGTTCGTATTTATACCATACTGATTCTTTAGGTGTAATAGGACGTTGAGTTTGTTTACCAGTCTTTTCATCAATCATAGTCATACTACCTCTTAAGTCATAACCACACAAGACTGTTTGGAATTGGCCTTTACGTTCCCTATGTAACCTACCGAATACACCATTAAGAATTTCTAAATCTTTAATGTGTGAAGAACCACCTAACCAACCTACACGTAAACGAGGTGAGGGTACTGGTTTTGGTATATATTGTTTTTCTTCGTGATTTATAGCGTTAGGATATATAAAAACGTTTTTATTTAGTTTTGCTATTTCCGAGGCAAATTCAGTTGTCGTGGTAGTTACATACTGACTAACCATTAACATATCTTTGATTTTTTGGTCAACCTTTGCGTTTTTAATCATCATATGAGCTGGATGGTCCGGGGTAGGCAACCAATAGTCATCTAAATCCATAACTTGTGGTATGCCCCATTTTTTGAGTTTTTTGGCGACTGCTTTAGAAGCGTCATAATCTGGACCAATACTTCTGTGGTAGTGGATTAAATCATACTGCTTCCACCAGTTATCGTCGGTATAAGGTGGGTCATACTTTATATCAACCCAGAACTCATCTGGGTACATCTTTTGTAGATAGGTGTGTGGGTCTACAGACCTAAATTTTGAAACCCCAGTTCTATCACTAGGTAATACGAGAATTTTAAATTTTTTACTTTTCATGTTTTAATAATAAAGTAAAAATATCAATATGTCAAAGGGGTTTGGGGGTCTATTTTATAACTTTACTTGAAGTTATTTTACCGTAGAATATTCTATCACCCACACGGAACTGAAAATTTTCATCACTATCAGTTTTTAACCCTATAGTCTCATCTAGTAACTCTTTCACAGATTCTTTAATTATAGATTTAAGATTTTTAGAAGTTATTTTTTTGGTGCTACTACGCCCAATTGGTGGTGGTGTAGAAATTTGATTATTTTCTTGAATTGGTGATGTTGGTATACCCTGTTTATCCATCTTATCTTTAACTTCTGTTAAAAAATCTGCTGGAAGTGAAGTACCATTATTAAATGGGATATCTGGTATGGGATTATCAATCATTGCTTGTTTAATAGCGTCTGGTAAGTTAGATTTTTTAATTCTTTCTTCACTCATATTCGCTTTAGGACTTAGGTTAGGGGTACTACTAGTAGTAGGTGTGGGTATTTGGGCTGGCATATTTTGAGGGATGCCTTCCGTCATTGGGACATTAACATTTGTTAATGTAGACTCACTAGGGAGGCTTACGTTTCCTTTACTAAAACTACCAGTGTCTACTTTAGACATAACTTTTTTAGCGTTTATTAAAGATTGTTGTAATGTACTGATATCTGCCATTTTTAAAATTTTGAGTTATAAACCATACGGTTCATTGAATTATCATTCATAGGATTATATAGGGGTGGTTCTTCAAAAGTCAAGAATAAAGTACCATCACCTTTCATTGGTTTAATACTTTTCATCCTATCTACCCTAAATAATCTCCAGTCTGGTAAAGGTACACCTTTTTCATTAACTTTTAAAGAGGGCCCTGAAGTTTGGTAAGCTCTAATTACTGGGTTATTTTTTTTGGAATAACCGTATGCCACTGGTTGGATGACTCTAGCACTACCACCATCGGGTAATTTTTCATCATCTAAGTACCTTAATTCACAAGTGTGCTTATTAGTGATAGCGTCTTTAATGACACTATTAGATACCTGTTCAGTAACTAACTGTATTAGGGACTCAAATAATTCCATTTATGCCGCAGGACTGTTAGTAGTAGCTTCAAATCCAGGTCCAGAATCTAAATTTCCAGCACTATATTCGTTATCTCTACTATATGTGTTAGTTTTAAGGTTGTTTACTCTTCCTGTGTTAGCTTCACCATTACCATGAATATCAGTACGAGTACCTATATCAGTACCATAAACATCTAAATGAATAGCATTTCCTCTTCCTTTATCATCACCATTAGCTAATGCGTTTGGGTGGTTAGGACTGTATCCATCACTATCGGAAACTGGATATACGTTTTTAACTAAGTTTTGATTTCTATATTGTTCACTTAGTTTGGTTAATTGTTCACCGGGTTTGTTGTTACTTTCTGCCATAATATTTTATTTTAAAAGTTGTTTTATTCTATCTATCTCTTCATAAATAGCTCTGTTATTATTAATATCGTCTACTTTAGTAGCAATTTTTACCATTCTTACTTTAGTAGGGTTCTTACTTCTATCTTTTGTGTGTGTTTTTTTAAAAACATTTTCTTCCCCTGCATTCTGTCGGATTTTTTTAGACCTATATGTACCATCTCTTCTACCCTCCAGTGTATTGTTTATAAAATCTAACATGTCGTCACCACCCACAACCTCGTACTCATTACCTTCTAGTTCGTTTTCCAACTCATGTTTTAACTTTTTAGCTTGGGTATGTGATAGAGAACCATCATTAACTAATGTATTACAACGACTATATCCCTTATCACTTGGTTCTAAATTAGATACTGAGGTTTGCAGCAACTCCACCAAATCTTTAGGTAGTGTGTATATATCGTCCTTTAAATCTCTATTCATCCCAATCAGACTTTATCATATCAGTTAATTCACTCAAATCACCAACACCTTGAGCTTTAGCAAATTTTACTAAATTACTTATTTTTCTATTTAGTATCGATGTTTCTTTTTCGGTTAGTTCACCACTTTCGGTATTTCCCGCCAAAATAACTTCAATCATGTTCTTAACCTTATCTTCGGCAATTTTTTGTAATTTTTCTTTTTCAGTTAATCTATGTCTAGTAAAAGAACCATCAACCTTATCCTTTTCTAACTTTTCTGGTCCCCGTTCTTTTTCTACTCTTTCTATAGCCTCATCTTTAGGTACCTCTAATTCATTTTCGTAATACTCTACAGCATCATCAAAATTTAATTGGTCAGTCTCATCCATTCCTAAAATACTGGACTTATCAACCTCTTTAATTTCCTCAACCGATTCACCATAATACCTTGCAAATCCACGGCCCCTCATACCATTCCATGAAACCCCTTGTCGTGTTCCCTTCACTACATCGTCTGTAGTTTTTCTAGAACTTAAAGATTTTACATTTTCTACACCAGGTGGTAGTTTACTACTTTGTATAGAACCGTCAAAATCCAACAATTCAGTAACTTCACCAGTACCCTCTTCTTCATCATCATCTTCGGTATTTAATTCACCTAAAATATCATTTATAATAGCTAAATGTTTTTCTTTATCATTTGTCTTAGAAGCCTCATCCAAACAAACAGCAGTAAATCTATCTGATTTTGGTTCGATATCAAACTTAAACACTTCAGATAAGGTCATAAAACTTAAGGGTGACACCTCTAAACCTTCATTTAATGTGTCCCTTAACTTAATAAGTTGGTCCGTAACTTGTGCTATTGCTTCTATTCTTTTCATAATCCTTTTATTTATAAATATCTAAACCAATCAAATAGTATTTATTATTATATGGGAACCCAGAATTTAAATAATTATTATTTTAATCGATTGGATACTAAATTAAATTATAGTTCTTACTATGATATATTTTTAGCGTCTGATGAAAGAGACTTTAACCAACAAGTGGTTTATTCTAATGCCATAATAAATGCAACTTCAGGTGATAGTTTACCGGTATGGATTGACTTAAATGATTTAGCTTGTTCTGAACAACCACTAGAAAATTGTACATCACAGACTGGTGCAAGTCTGGCAAATACCCTAGTAGTTGTAAGTAAGAATTATTGGCCAAAAGCAAAATATCAATGTGAGTGTCCCTATAGTGGCAGTTCTTTTAATTTTACTGTATGTGATGCTAGTTGGACAGGGATGGATAATGGTAGTTTACCACCCCCGACACCATTTGCACCATATTGTTATTATTTAAGAAAGAATTATATAAATACCGCACAAAGATTCTCAACGAATTTAATTTCTAAAGAATTAAAACTAAGACAAGTTCGTCCTTTAACAAACGGGGGAGCACCAAATACTACTATCGACACATCTATTGTAAGTGCAACTGACTCGTCAGGGTATTATGAAGAACTTAGAGGTGGGTTTTACCAAGGATTTTATAAATTATATGGGTACCCATATGAAGTATTACCAACCAGACCAAATAGAGGTTGGTCTTTTGAGACTTATTTAAAAATTAATACTGTGGGAAGTACTATATACGGACCGGATGATACACCACCATATGATGGGTCACAAGGTGTGTATGGTAATTGTTACAATAGTAGTGGTTATAATAGGTTTATTAATTTTTTAAGTGGCGTGGCGGTGTCCGTCACCTTTAGTGCGGCGACTATATGTAGGCCACCCACAGAAACACCATCAGGAGCCAATATACCACAAGCCCTTTTAAATTATAGTCCACCCTCCCTACCATCTAATAATGGTGGATTCTTCTTTTATAAAGGTGTACGAGCAGAAGATAAATGGGGGTTTAGTGGGAGTAACATAGACACTTATTACGAAAATTTATCAGCTTGTACCAGTATTTCAGGTATTACCGGATGCTGTAATACCGAAGAAGAAACAGTTAAATTATTATATCAAAACCAATCAGAAAATGCTCAGTATGACGTATACAATAATGCTTTAGGTTTTAGGTTAACCGATGATATGAGAATAGGTTATAGAACTTTAAGGTATACAGGGGAGTGTATAACTACCGGAGGTACACAATTAGATATGGTAAATGATTGTGATACTGGTAAAACTTTTTTCTGTGATTATGAAATAGAAGAAAGTTATTCTGACCCTATTTGTGCTTTTATAACTAAGAGTGGTAATTGTCAAGACACGTGGGTACAAATAGATGTTGTGTTTAGAAGGAACTTAGAGTTGGAGGACTGTGACATATTCAACTACGGAGGGATAAACGACCTTGTAAAAGTAAGAACCGATAAATTCCAAAGATATGGACGACATGAAGGTGGGACAGCGGGACCTTTCGGGTGTAATCCACAAACTTCACCTTCACAAACTAAACCATGTTGTGATGAATACCCACCATTTATAGGTGATGCTTATTTTGATTTTAGATGTGATGGGCCACAAATGAAAAAATGGTTCGATGATAGGGTGTACAGATTAGGGACATTAACATTTTATGTTAATGGTAGAATAGTTCACGAAGTTAAAAACTTCGAAGAAATAATACCTAGACAATTAAACACCAATAAACAAACACAGGTTGGGGTTAGTTACAATATGTCTTGGGGTGGTGGGGCACTAGGACTTTCATCCGCTCTTATACCTAGTGTAGATTGTAACCAAAGTTGGGTACAATTTAATCCTAATGCAGAACAAACTTTAATAAGAGATAATTTTGGGGGTACTTTTGTTGGGGGTATTTCACAAATGATGTACTATGTAGAACCTTTAACACCTGACGAAATTTATCATAATTTTACAATCAACAGAGAACGATATAATTTAATTGACTGTGAAGAGTGTAAAAACTGTAATAATGGGTGTATAGATTGTGACCTACCCAGTGATGGAGAAGGGACATTTATTCCAGAATCTACAGGTACTACTCAGGCTACTACTGGTGGTACATTAGTAGTTTTAGTGACGTGTGATGATATTGACGGAAACGGAGAGGCTTCTCCCCTTCTTGGTTTAGGGACCTACCAATGTGTTGACTTTAATGCGTCGGTTGGTGATACCTTTAAAGGTAACCCATTCCCACTTTCCTTCTTGGGTGGTAATGTATCTGCATGGAATGGTTATGATAGAACTTGGATGGTAGCAGTAACTGGAGGACCGTGCGTTATAGATTATGTTAACCCAACGTTAAATACGGGAGGTGTATGGCAAAACCTTTCTTCATACACCTATGGTGTGCAGGCAAACGAGATAAATCAAAATGATTGTCCTAGATGCTGTAATGAAATTCCAAATGGATGGCAAGAAAATACTTTTGGTGGTCTTTGGGGTGGATTAGTACCAAACCCTGAAACAGGAGCTTGTTGGGCTGCGTGTCCATAAAAAATACCTAAAGGAATAACACATATAGATGATATTTATATAAAAACAAAATAATGGAATTTTTTATTAGAAAAGACTCAATAGAACCAATACTTAAAATGCAGTTGGTACAAGATGGAAGAAATGACTTCAGAGATTTCCACAAAAAACTAGCAAACTCTAGTATTTATTTTTCTATGAAAGACACTGTAACCGGAATACCTAAAGTAGTAAATCAAACAGCGGGTATTGTAAGTAAAACCCCCACATCCTTAAATTCAGATATAGAATATTACATATATTATAAGTGGAGGAAACGTGATGTTAAAAAAACGGGTAGATTTGAAGGTCAATTTATTGTATATTTTCATGATGACAATACCGAACTAATAGCTCCTATTAGAGAAGATTTATTTATTAATATTTCAGAATCCTTTGTTAAATCTCCTTGTAATTAATATTTGATTACTAGACTTTCTTTACCTATCTTTGTATGTAATCACATGCAAGAATTAAACAAAGAACATATGACAGAAAAAGCTACTCCAGAGGAGATAGAAGCGTTTTTACTTGGTAATGACCCAGAAAAATATATTGTAGCCTTGGAATATGGGTGGAGAAGTAGTAAAATATATAAAATAAAAGAGTACCCTGATAGGGGTAAAGTTATTGAGACTGATACTTTTATTCCTTTTTGCTGGGTTGGTGATTTAAGTAAGAAAAATTTTTATAACGGGAGTAAGCACGCTCAAAAACAAGCCATATCTAAACACGGTATTTTAATAGAAAAATTACATAGTGGTAATGATGATAGATTATCTACCGGATTAACCTATCTAATAAAAACCACAAAAACATATAGAGATTTAGTAAGTTTTTTTAGACAGGGTGGATTGAATCCGTGGGATAGTGACAATAGAGACGCTATTATGATTCTACCCCCAATAGAACAGTATTTAGTACAAAAAGAAAAGAGGTTATTTAAAGGTTTTGAAGAATACGATGACATACATAGATTTGTTTTTGATTTGGAGACCACATCCTTAAACCCCGAAGATGGTAGGATTTTTATGGTGGGTATGAAGGATAATAGAGGGTTCGAAAAAGTCATAGAGATTGGTGAAAGTGAGACGGAAGAATCAGAAGCAATATACGAATTCTTTAATACTATAGAGAAATTAAAGCCAACAATTATAGGTGGGTACAACTCATCCAACTTCGACTGGAACTGGTTATTCAAAAGAGCGGAAATATTACAGATGGACACAACCAGATTTAAAACCTTAAACCCAAATGAAGGTTATAAGATTAATGATGGTGTTTTAAAGTTAGGGGCGGAAATTGAGGATTATAAACAAATAAAAATATGGGGGTATAATTCATTAGATATCGCTCATGCTGTCAGACGTGCACAAACTATAAATTCTGAGATAAAGAGTTGGGGGTTAAAATATATAACACAATTTTCTAATTCTGAAAAACCTAATCGAGTTTATGTTGATGGGGATAAAATCGCTTCCACTTACAGAGAAAATAAAGAGTTTTACTTAAATGTTGAAAATGGAAAATATAAACCTGTTGGTGGTGAAGGGTTGTTTAACATAGATAAAAAATTTCCAAAAGTCTATAAAAGGGTTGGTGGGGCAGAAATAGTAGAACAATACCTAATGGATGATTTATGGGAAACCATGGAAGTAGACGGACAATTCAATCAAGCTTCGTTTCTTCTCGCTAGTATGGTACCAACATCATATGAAAGAGTATCTACTATGGGTACCGCTACTTTATGGAAAATGTTAATGTTAGCTTGGTCCTACCACAAAGGTTTAGCTGTTCCAGCAAAAGATTCTAAAAGACCTTTTGTCGGAGGATTATCCAGACTTGTAAAAACAGGATACTCAACCAACGTATTGAAGTTGGATTTTAGTTCACTCTATCCATCCATACAGTTAGTACATAATGTTTTTCCAGAGTGTGATATTACAGATGCTATGAAAGGTATGTTAAAATATTTTAGAGATACCAGAATTATGTATAAAAATTTGGCTTCTGAATACTACTCTAAAGACAAAAAGAAATCTGAGTCTTACGGTAGAAAACAACTACCTATTAAGATTTTTATAAACTCTATGTTTGGTTCTTTGTCTGCTCCACAGGTTTTTCCTTGGGGTGATATGAATATGGGTGAAAAAGTAACTTGTACTGCTAGACAATATCTAAGACAAATGGTTAGGTTTTTTATGGCTAAAGGTTATGACCCATTAGTTATGGATACGGATGGGGTAAATTTTTCTTGTCCTTTAGATGTGGAGGATAGGAGCTATACTGGTTTAGGTAATAATGAATTGGTTAAAGAGGGTAAAGAATATAAAGGTAGTGAAGCCGATGTAGCAGAATATAATGACTTATTCATGAGAGGAGAGATGGGGTTAGACACTGATGGACAATGGCCTTCCTGTATTAATGTAGCTAGAAAAAATTATGCTTTATTAATGGCTAATGGAAAAGTTAAATTAACAGGAAACTCAATCAAATCTAAAAAAATACAAGGTTATTTAGAAACTTTTATTGATAAGGGGTTAAGGATGTTATTAGAAGGTAAAGGTGGTGATTTTGTGGAGTACTATTACGAGTATTTACAAAAAATATACGACAGAGATATACTACTTGCAAAAATAGCCAATAAATCTAGAGTAAAACAAACGATAGAATCTTATAAAAAAAGATGTACCCAAAGAACTAAAGCAGGTAATTTAATGGCTAGACAAGCACATATGGAATTAGTTATTGCTAATAATGTACAAGTATCTTTAGGTGATACAATTTATTATGTTAATAATGGTACTGCTATGTCACATGGGGACGTGCAAAGAAAAAAGAAAAAAGATGGGACCGAAGAAATTGTTTTAAACTCGTATTTAATTTCTGAAAATGATTTAGAGAATGGGATGAAGGGTGAATATAACGTTCCTAGATATATAAACACATTCAATAAAAGAGTTGAGCCGTTATTGGTTTGTTTTAAACCAGAAGTCAGAGACTCCTTATTAAAGAAAAAACCTGAGGATAGAGAGTATTATACTAAAACACAATGTGAATTAATTAATGGTATACCTAGAAAAGAAGCCGACCAAGACGCGTTAGAGGATATCTTAACATTATCGAATGAAGAAAAGGAGTATTGGGAAAAAACCAAAGTAAGTGAAAATTACTTTATGGAAGAATTAGGAATCCTTGAGTCCATCTGAAGAAGTAATCACCCAGTAGGATAATTCGGAAACAAAAACCAACTCCACACAACTATCACCATCTAAAGTTATAGAATCCCATCTATTATCTATTTTACCCATGTCCGGTACTATCTCTACTTCAGATAATGATTTTATTTTTACTTTTGTATCTTTTTTAGAATTTAATGTTAACTTACATGCTTTATTAGTAACAATTAAATATTCTCCATTAGTCACATAATCCTCATTAATAACTTTTACCACTGAATCAGGTTCTTTAGTGGTGGACTCGGAGGATATAGACCCACCGTTTATATTTAAATTTTTTATCACACCTAGTAAAGCAACGGAAAGTAATTTGTAGTCTATATTATCCGGTCGCCCTAAACTATCATATATTACTAATTCTCTATAACCTAGGTCGTGTAAGTCTTCAGCCATCATTCCGAATCCTGAAGCACCTGTTTCTTTGTAATTAAAAAAGTAAGAATTAAGACCTAATAACTTATGGTACCTATTTGGTGGTACGGATTGTAAGTTGGTTTTGTACCTTCGAGATGATGAAGGTCCCCTAACTACATTTCCATCATTATCTAAACCTAAGTCCATTGGTACCGCAGCTACAGGTAACAAACCTAATTTGTGTATTTGTAGACTACTTGCTTTGATACCAGGGGTTGTACTACCACCACTTAGTGGGTATGTTGGGGCCTTACCTATAGCTAGTACCGGTGACATACCAGTCACCCCAGAAAAACTAGTCACAGTAACCGTACAAGTAGCCGATGTAGACGAAAAAGAACCAACCACAAAAGTATTAGCTGTAGAACACCCACTACACGCAACACATGTAGTTAAAGCTGACCAGGTATAGTCGGCATAACTAAAAAATTCCCCAGCACCACTTATGGATTGACCAACAGTTAAGCCAGAACCCACATTCAAACTTTGACCCATTTCTGTGGCACCAGAAAATAATACTGTATTGCCAGAATGTTGTTTTAATTGTCTACCGTAATCTACTTTTGTAAAAAATCCCATAATTAAACCACAAATATTGACCCTGGATTCATAGGTCTATAACCCAAAGATTTATTTAAATTTTCAGCTTCTAAAGCTTTTCTCTCTAACATTTTATCATTTCTTAATCTTTCTAACCTATTCATCAACTCTTCTATAAGTTTTGCTACCTCATCTTTAGATTCACTAAGTAAGTCGGCATATTCCATTGTAACTTCTGAGTCAGGTGTTTTGAGGTTCCCTTGAAATTTACCTCTCACTCTTCCTAATATTTCTTTAGCTTTAGCAAAAAAGTATCGTCTAACCCAAGACTGAGCCGGTGGGTTAAGTGCTGTGTAGGTCAATTCTTCCAAATCCACATCACTAGGTAGGAGAATAATATCTTTATTTGCGTCCAAACAATCGTTTCTGCATTCAGGACCTGAATCGTAGTACCAATACCATACCCTTTGCTCATTATTCATTATATTACCAAAATCAAATCTACCACCAGGAACATTATATAGGTGTAAATACTTAACCCCATGCACTCCACCTGCACCCGCAGTTATTCTATAGGTTAAGTCCCCACCAATCATACGATTTTTTAAGTTTCTGTCTTGCATTCTAAGAAGTACATCAAAAGCAGGCATTAAGAAATAAGACCCTTGTATACCTACTTGTGCACCACCACCCATACCCATTCCACCACCCATTCCACCAAAGGCACCTAAAAATGGGTCGATAAATGATTCATTAAGTTCTGCACGTGAAAACCATAAAATTTCGTTAATTTCTCTTCCCGCTGGAATTTCATAAATTTGTGTGTTAGCTGAAAGAGTAACGTAGTCTTGTTTAAGTTGGTAAGGGCCCCCGGCTTGTAAGCCCACTATTTTAGAATACGCATAAGTAAAAGATGTTTCAAAATCTAAATCCCTTGTTAAAAATGCATTTGTAAGAGAAATAACATCCATATCCTGACCATACAATGAAGACCATTGATTCTCAATTAACCAATCTTGTACATATTGACCATAATCAAGTATAGCAATTTCTAAAGCTGTATCTAACATTTCGTCTTCCAGTTCAACACCCCTTAATGGGGCACCTAACATGTGACGAATTTGTGTGAATAATTTTGTTCTTTTTATTGGGTCTATTGTTGTTGGCATAATATATCCTTTATATATAAATACTTGGAAGTTGGCATTAAAAAAGGCCCTAAGGCCTTAATCAATATAATACGTATATATTATAGTTATAATTTATCTAGATTCACAAAATGCTTTTGCTAGGCCAGCTCGTTTAATCCAAACTCCACCTGCTTCAATAGCAGCATCCCAACACTTTTTATCACATCCACCATCAAACCCTTGTTTGTCACACCACTCGTGAAACACTCCTTTGGTCCCTCTTTTTTCTATATCTTCTTCAGCAGATTGCATCCAATCATCATTTTCTGTTATTACTCTTTCTATAATTCTTTTTAATGTAGATTCATTTATTTTGATTACTTTTTCTTCTCTCATCCCTTGTAAAGCGTTATACATTTTTCCGTGACCTTCAGACTGTTCGTTCTTTTTCTCCACGTCTTTTTCCTGGTCCTTTTCTTTTTTAGTTAGTTCCTCATCAACCATATCCTCATAGATATCCTCAATATTACGAGCAGCGGTTTTAATTTTCTTTAAATCACTAAAACTTAAAGTATCGTCACCAGACTTATGACCAACTAACATAGATTTAAGTGTTTTTAAAGCTTTAAAAGCTTTTCTTAGTTCTGATTTAATATCAGGATTAACTGTTTCTTCCGTTAAGACAGTTAACTGTTTTTTAAGTTGTTTTTTAGTAAATTCTTTTTTATTCATGACAATTGTTTCTATATAAATATAAGGAAAAGTCTGTTTTTACAACCCGGATAAAATTTCTCCTAGTATGTCCTCTTCATTAATATTGTCTCCCATAACAGTATCTATAACTGATTTCTTTTTATTTACTAATTCATATATGGTTCTTTCTATTGTATTGTCATATATAGGGTACATACAAGATACTTTTTTATCTTGACCTATTCTAAATGCACGGTCTTCACATTGGGACATGTCAGATGGTACAAATGATAGGTCATTAAAAATTACAACCTCAGCCGCAGTTAAGGTTATGCCTACCCCCGCTGCTTTGACATTCCCTATAAAAACTTTTACTTTATCGTCGTTTTGAAATCTATCCACACTTTCTTGTCTATCTTCTTTTTTCATTGTACCATTAAGTATTACAGATTCTTTTTTATATTTTTCATGGATGGTCATTAATGGTTCCGTAAAATTAGTAAACACAATAACTTTTTTATCTTGTTGTAAACATTGTTCTATTAGTTGGGTGGTTTCTTTAACCTTTTCTATAGCTATTATTTGTCTAACTTTCATTAATTTAGATAGTTGGATGGAAAGACCTCTATTTCTATTTTGTCTCCTCCAATCAAGATAATCACCCATTTCTTCTTCATATCTTTTAGATTTTAGTTCCATGTGAATCGGGGTAATAATCTTATCAGGTAAATCTAAAACATCTTCTTTTAATCTACGTAAAACCTTATCGTTAGTTTTGTCACGTAATTCCTCCAAATTAGTAGCCCCAAAAGTTAACCATATTTTTCTATAACCTCTAAATATTTGTTTACCATCACAATACCTCCTCACGTAATTAATCCAGTTACTCGCAACTCTAGAACCAACTAACTTTAATAAATTATAGTAATTCATAGGTCTAGAGGTCATTGGGGTACCAGATAATAACCATAACCTATCTATTTTAGAAGTTAAGTTATTGACTAGTTTGGTTCTTTGAGCTTTGCCATTAGAAACATAGTGTGCCTCATCTATTATGACCAAATCAAATTCAGAGTCCAGAATTTGTTTTTTCTTTTCCTTGTCTTTAGGTAATGAGTGAAAGTTTTTAAGAATGTCGTAGTTTATAATCACATATTTACCATCTACCCATTTTTTACCTTCTACAATACCTACAGTAGCATCAGTATAATTTTCTATTTCCCTCTTCCAGTTAACCTTTAAAGAAGCGGGACAAATAATTAATACTTTTTTTGATTTACAACTTATACTTGCCATAATAGCAGAACTAGTTTTACCTAAACCCATATCATCAGCTAAAATATATTTTTTATTCGAGACTAATTTGGTTATTGCAATTTCTTGGTGCTCAAAGGGTGGTCGATGAGAAAACTCTTTGAAGTCGACAACTAAGTCGGGACTTTCTCTAGGGATTATCTGGTTTTTAGGTACCCAAAAAGAGTTTAAGGGGTGAGAATCCAATACTTTGCCCCAAATATGGTAAGCCTTATCTGTCTCAGATAGTAATTTTTCAATCCAAATAGACTTAGGGGGAGACTGTAAAAATTTTGTAGACATATATTCTTTAGATAAATAATCATCTATCTCCATCCATAATCTTACTACCTTAGGTTTCTTATCATAATTTTTATTAATATAGTCTGATTGTGAACGAGTTAATGTAAAGGTTTTACTATTGCGCATATTATTCTGTAGGCCTATTATATAGTTGTTGGCCCCATCATAATTCACTAAAGAATTCTTAGCTTTAATTTCTGGTGGGAAATTTTCCATATTAAAAATATAATAAAAAGAGAAAAGAAAGACAAATTGTATTTATAATAAAAGGATAAACTAATATGGCGAAAAAAATACCTATTACAAGAATATCTAAATTCTTTGGTTCCGAAGACTTCCAACTAGAACAAGACATTGGGATGGAGTGGTTACATGGTGATATGCATTTTACTTTAGTATTATTTAGGGTGGACCAAAAACTTTCAGATGTTGATGATGTATATGGTGAGTCTGGTCCTGAAGAAATTAGGTTTAAGGCTCCAGTAGAATTTAAAGCTTATGTTAAAATAGACCAACCCAAACTTGATAGTTATGCTAATGGTTTAGTTAAAGATTTAGAACCTGGAAATATGACTTTAGGGGTTTACATTAAACATTTAAATGAACTAGACATAGATGTTAATTATGGTGACTACATTGGTTATCCAGAAACTGAAGATAAGATGAGGTATTATACTGTCACTAATGATGGTAGGGTAACCTCAGATAATGCACACACTATAGGTGGGTATAAGGCTTTTTACAGAACAATAACATGTTCTTATGTTAGTCCTAATGAATTTAATGGAGTATAATGGCATTACCTAAAAAAGTTAAAAAGACATTAAATATTAATCCTGGACCTATTCAGGAACATTATCCTACTGGTTATAATGGTATAACAGTACCTAATCGTAGAAGGGAGTTAGCGAATCTCATCAACGATGACGGAACGTTCCTACCAAAATCTATCCTCCATGCCGACCTAGACAAAGGTATGTTAGAGTTTGTATCTAAAGAATTAAAAACAAGTGTTAATGGTGAGAAAATAAATTTAATAGATAAAATACTAACCCTACAAAGATGGGCAGAAGTGGGTCAGACTTGGAAATTTTCTACAAAAGATAAAAATGTACAACTACCATTTATAGTTGTAGTTAGAAATCCAGAGGTCCAATACGGTAGTAACCCAGCACTACAATACACTATTCCCGATAGAAAACAATTCCACTATGCAAAAGTTCCTACTTGGGACGGTAATAGGAAAGGTTACGATATATATACGATACCACAACCCGTACCAGTAGACATTACATATGATGTTAAAATAATATGTAATAGAATGAGAGAGTTAAATCAATTTAATAGGGTGGTCCTACAGAAGTTCACCTCTAGACAGGCTTACACTTTTGTAAAAGGTCATTACATCCCTATAGTAATGAATTCCATAGGGGACGAAAGTAAAATAGATACCGAAGAAAGAAGATACTACCAACAGAGTTACCAATTCCAACTACAGGGCTTTTTATTGGACGAAGAAGAGTTTGAAGTTAAACCGGCAATTAGTAGGAGTTTAGTTATGTTTGGTTTTGATGAAAATAATAGAGAAAGGGAACCTAAAACATTGGGTGAGAAGGTGGTTGATAAAGTGACTAACAGAATTCAATTTAAAGAGAATCAAACTTCTACTAATATATTGTATGAATATAAAAATAACATTACTATATCTAGAACAAAAAATATTAACACCACCACATTTTCTATAAATGGTAAAACACTTACCCCACCAGTGTTGGTTAATCCGGGAGATAACGTGTCCATAACCATAACCAAATCTTCAGTAGGAAAAGCATCTACATTAACTCTACTGGAAACCTTGGTACGTTAACCCTTACGATTCACCGTAAATATCTTTTTTTATTTTACACTTTTCGGCTATTAGCTTTTCTACAAAAGAGAACATTTTTAACCCCCTATCTTTACAATAAGTTTTTAGTAAAGTATGTGCTTCGATACTTATTTTTAAGTTTTTAATTTTTTCCTTTTTACGTTCTGAAGACATTATAACGGGTATTTTTCCTATAACTATCTTATAGTATGAAAAAAGTATGAAAAAATACCTACTTTACTTAAAATATACTCTTTTATACTATAACTTTTGTGATTACGGATTGTATTTATAATAAAAGTAAATAAAATATTTTAAAAATTATAAAACATGGCAGACGGTAATAGAGTTTTTGTTTCTCCTGGTGTATACACATCTGAGAAAGATTTAACATTTGTAGCACAAAGTGTTGGTGTTACTACATTAGGTTTGGTTGGGGAGGCCTTAAAGGGACCAGCTTTTGAACCTATATTTATACAAAATTATGACGATTTTACAACAAGATTTGGGGGTACATCACCCACTACTTACGTAGATTCACAAATACCTAAATACGAATTAGGGTATATTGCGAAATCATACCTAAGTCAATCAAATCAACTATTTGTAACAAGAGTATTAGGATTGAGTGGTTATGATGCAGGTCCATCGTGGTCAGTACAAACTATAGGTAGTTTAGACCCATCTACATTTACGGGTGCTACAACAGCTTATACTTCAGGTACGACTAGATTACCATTCTATATACCTTTAACGGGGTCAAATGTGACAGTGGGTTCTGAGATGTTCTCGAACGCAGGTCTAAGTACCGATTTTATTAGTACACTACCAAACTCTATAAAACCTCACTTTGGTAATGCTAATGCAACAAACCCATTATTGGATTGGGAGGAGACAATTTATTTAACTAACGGTACTTCCACAACATTAAAAGCTGACCTACTTTCTTGGGCTACGGCAATTTATGGTATAGCTAGTGATTTAGGTTCTGCGGATGTAGGTACTGGTAAGTATCTGGCTACAGGAGCAACATATAGTTCATGTACGGGGTCAAACCCTAGTAATTTAGTGTCCGCTACGACACCATTCTACGGTGGAGCGATATACCAATACGGTGTTCTTCCGATTGAATATACAAATTTAGCTACAGCAACAACAACAAATTCACTATCAGCAACAAGTTCAACAACACTATATAATAGATTAGGTGTGGATAGTGATACAGCATTAAAAGGACCTCTTGATTATGAAAACGACGCGTGGTACTACGGGTTATTTGATTATACAGGTAGTAGTCAGTGTTGTAGTGGTACCACTTATAGTGGGGTATCCTATCAATTATACGCAACAACAGCAACCACAGGTTCCTGTCAACAAATTTCAACCGGTACTACAAGTATTGGTGGTACAGCATTTACAGTATTCTCTGGATATTGTGCTGTGGATTATGTAGACTGGGGTAATGTAAAACCATATGAAGATTATGATGGTATGGTAGTCTTAACTTTGAGGTCACGTGGACTAAGTACTAAAAAGAGTGGTGGTCCTCTTTATGAGGTAACCGCAAATACGGTAAGTTTTGATTGTTCTGGTGGTACATATGAGAGAGTATTAGAAGACCCATTCGCTTCATTTGGTATTAATGCACAAACTACAGCGGGAAGAAATTACTCATTTAAAACATCTATGAATGTAACCTCTAAAGATTACGCTTCAAGTGTATTTGGTGTAACACCATTTGATAAACAAGCAGTAGATGTACCTTTATTTGTTGAAGAATCGTACCCAACACTACTAAAAGATAGTTGGAGAAAAGGTAAGGTTAGAGGATTACAATGTTGTTTAACTTACTTACCATCAGCAAGAGCGGTAACAAATACAAATACAATAGCGTGGTACATGCATGAGTGGTTAACACCAGAAACACCATATGTAGTTTCAGAATTACAAGGTTCGGACGTATTTAGATTATTTAAGTTCGTTTCTATTTCTGATGGTACGACAGCTAATAGAGAATATAAAGTATCATTAATTAACCTGTCTTTTGAGAGAGGTGAATTTGATGTGGTAATTAGAGATTTTTACGATACAGACGCTAATCCAGTAGTTTTAGAAAAATACACTAGATGTAGCCTAGACCCAACCAAAGTATCTTTTATAGGTAGAAAAATAGGAACGTCAACAGGTGAGTTTGAATTAAAGTCTAGATACACAATGTTATTCTTAGGTGAAGGTGTTTTAGACGGAATTTACGCAGGTTCATTACCTTGTGGGTTTGAAGGGTATAGGTTTAGAAGTTATGGAAATTGTCCTATAAATCCTAGATTAGTATATAAAACTAAGTACTATACACCTGGTGAAGTTGTATACGACCCACCATTTGGTACGGGTACAGTAAACAACGCTACTATTAGTGGTGGTGATAAAGTAAGTAAAGTGTATCTAGGTATTTCTGATAGTATGGGTGCTGGATATGACCCAGATTTCTTTGACCATAAAGGATATGTAGTACCATCTAATGTGTGTACAGCAACTGCAGGTGGTGAATGGAGTGTAATCACACAAGGATTCCATATGGATTCTGGAGCTACAGTTGTAGTGGGTGGTTCAGGTACATATGTTAATTGGTCAGGAACATCATTAAATGGTAAGCCAGTATTTGAGTGTGGAGTAACTTCATTTAGTAAAGAACCAACATTAAGTACTGACCCATATAAAAAATTAAGAGCTCGTAAATTTACAGTAGCACCTCATGGTGGATTCGATGGGTGGGATATCTATAGAAAAACTAGAACTAATACAGATGATTATAGATTAGGATTAACTGGTTACCTAAATGGAGCTTGTGTAAGTACCGAATTCCCAACAGCAAAAGGAGACGGGTCATTTAAGAAATTAAATACAACTGAAGCTAATACAGATTATTTTGCATACCTTAGAGGTATAAATGAATACTCAAACCCAGAATCAGTAGATATTAATGTTTTCGCTACACCTGGTATTGACTATGTAGATAATTTAGGGTTGGTGAATGAAGCTATCGATATGGTAGAAACAGATAGAGCCGATTCTTTATATGTGGTAACAACACCAGATTATAATATGTTTGTACCAAACACAACTGTTAGTACTAACGCTGTTTCACCAGATGAAGCTGTAGATAATTTAGAAGATTCATTAATAGATTCTAATTACACCGCTACATACTATCCTTGGATACAAATAAGAGACGCAGCAAATAATAAACAAATATACATACCACCAACTTCAGAAGTTATGAGAAATATAGCTTTAACTGATAATATATCTTTCCCTTGGTTTGCATCGGCAGGTTACACTAGAGGGTTAGTGAACGCTACTAAAGCAAGAAAGAAACTAACTTTAGATGAAAGAGATACGTTATATGTTGGTAGATTAAATCCAATAGCAACATTTAGTGATACGGGACCAATTATTTGGGGTAATAAAACATTACAGGTAAGAGAGTCTGCTTTAGATAGAATTAATGTTAGAAGATTATTGTTACAGACTAGAAAATTAATTTCAGCAGTAGCAGTAAGATTAATATTCGAACAAAACGATGAAATAGTTAGACAACAATTCTTAGATTTAGTAAACCCAATCCTAGATTCTATTAGAAGAGATAGAGGTTTAACAGACTTTAGAGTGGTACTTTCTAACGACCCACAAGAGATTGATAGGAATGAAATGAATGGTAAAATTTACATTAAACCAACCAGAGCTTTAGAGTATATATTTGTTGAATTCTTAATTACTCCTACAGGAGCATCGTTTGAGGATATATAAAATTTATAATAACTAAATTGATATGAAATTTAATAAAAAAATAGTAGTAGAGAGTCTTAATCATAAACAGGCTGGTAAAAAAGTTTTTACTGAAGGTAAGAAACAGCATGTTGTTTTATCCGAAGACCAGTTTGAAAGGTTAATGACTTCTCTTAATGAAGAAAACAATGATGAAATAAATGTTTTAATAAGAGAATCATATAAATTAATTAGAGAGTCTATAACTAATGAAGGTATAAAGTTAAATGTTGATGAATATTCTGATGATTTAATTGGTGAAGGTTTTAATACAGGGGGTTACAATCCTGGAGTTGCGGCTGGTGAAGGTATAGAAAATGTTATTAACGGTATAAAGAAAGCCTATGACATGATTAAAGATAGTGATACTAGAAAAAAATTAGCTAACTCTATTACTAAATTAGGTAACTTTATGACTATTACAGCTGACGCAATTGCTTCAGGTAGAGACCAAAGAAGTATGGCAGACCCTGATTCATTAAGAGACCCACTTCCTTATCCAGAGTTGGATGAGATGCATCATGAAGAGATGGAGGAGGGTACTGGAGCGTCATCAGCAGGAGCTTATTCAGCACCTTTAGAGTTTACAGAAGACGCAAAACCTGATTTCTTAGACCTTGATAAGGATGGTGATAAGGAAGAATCTATGAAGAAAGCTGCAAAAGATATGAAGGAAGATTCAGGTCATGACGAAGCTATGAATTATGGTAGGGATGAAGGTCATGACGATAAAGAACTTTATGATTTAAAACATGACGGTGCTAGTGAAGACCATATCGAGGATTTAGAAGACGATATGCATTATGACCATATCCATGACTCTAAAAATATCGAAGAGTCAAAAGAGGAAAAAGAAAAACTGATTCAAGAAGACATCAAAAAGATGAAACAAATAATAAAACCAATCTCAAAAATTTAAAAATGAAAAAAATACAGTTAAAAGAATCTGATTTAATAGATTTAATAGAAAAATTAGTAAAAGAAAATTTAAGTAACGGTAACGCACAAAATTTAGGAATGATGAACACTCCTACAGCCAAATATAAAGATTTACTAGAAAAGGAAGATGTTGAAGAGGGTGATATCGAAGAGGAAGATGTTACACATGAGGAAGAAGATAATGTAATGGAATCTAAAAAAGGTAAAAAGACTCTATCATTGACAGAATCTCAATTGGTAAAACTTATAGAAAAAGTTGTTAAGGGAAAAAAATAATAAAATTAGATTATTATGAAAACATAAAAGGTCCGAAAGGACCTTTTTTAGTTAACTAATTTCCCACCATTTAATAATATTAAAATTAATATCATTGGGGCTAGTATCGGAGCTTTAATAATGTGTGTGATAATGTAGAATGTGTACCATTTATTGGTCGGTTCATCACCTCGTTTAGACTCAAACGACACATAACTACTATAAATGTCTTTTTCATTAATTAACAAAAACACAAACATTAGTATTTGTGAAACAATTAGATAAGATATGATGTATTCTAACATAATTTTTTATTTTTTTAAATTAAACTTCTATTAATATATACGACTTGTCGTTGTCAAAGTTACAAACTAACTTACTTTTCTAAAGGTTAACACACTGTAATAACGGTAATTATAACCATCTATAGTGTCATAAGACTCTTGTACCAAAACATCAATAATACCATTAACTACATCCATTCTTTCTATAACTAAAGGTCTAGATGAACCGCCCATTAATTGTTGACCTCCAACCAAAGGTTCTAAGACAGTAATATAATTATCTGTTACATTTAGACCATAAGGGGATAAAGTGTCGTTATTCAATACAAATGACCCAAAACCAGGTACCTGAAGAGGGAATATAAAACTCCAAATAGTCTGATACCTTGTAATAACCTCAAAGTCATAATAGGGGTTTGGGTATCTAAGACTACTGGTCATACCTGAACCAAAGTGAAAAATTTCTTCCTCAATATCTAGGTCTAAATTTACCATAAACATATCCCCGTCTATTAGTAACCAGTCACCTTCTAGATAACTAACCTCAACGTATGTGGTTGGTTCTTGTGTAGTTGGTTGGGTATTTTCACATTCTATAAGTGGGTATTCTTTTTCACAAGAACACAAAAGTATAAGTAGTAATAGTTTGTATATATTTTTCATACTACAAAGATAAATAAAATAAATGAATAAACAAAATTAATTTGTATTTATATTATATGAGTACTAATATTATTATAACGGAAAAACAACTTAAAAAAATATCTACTTTATTAAATGAAGATGGACCTAATAACTCTATAAGGGCTTATTCTTTTGATTGGGATGATAATATTATGAGAATGCCAACTAAAATTAAAATGTTAAAGAAAGGTGATTCTGGTTGGGAAAAAATTGAGGTTAGTACTGAGGAGTTCGCTAATTTAAGGAATGATGAAAATTATAAATTAGATGATGGGGCATTTGATAATTTTATAGAAGAGGATGCTTTTTTGGGTGACTTAAAAAAAGCCTTAGAGACTAAGTCTTTCGCTCCCTCATTTGAAAAATTTAAAGAAGCTCTTATTTACGCAAATCCAATATCGATTATAACAGCTAGAGGGCACGACCCCCAAACCATAAGAAAAGGTATGGACATTGTCATATCTGAAACGTTTAGTGAAGAAGAACTAGGAAGAATGATAGACAATATACAACAGATATACCCTGAATTAGATGGTGAAGATTTAGATGTTGTAATAAAAACTTATTTAGATTCACATGACTATCACCCAGTAACATCAGAAAGATTTACCGATAAATTTGGTTTAGAGAGTGGGTCTGCGGTTAATCCCGAAGAAAATAAAAAAATAGCTTTACGAGATTATGTAACAAAAATAGTTACAAAAGTGGGAGAAATGGTGAATACTGATTATAATAAACTATCTGTGGGATTTAGTGACGATGATTTGGGTAATATAAATGCGATAGTAGATTTTATACAGGAGGTATTACAAGTAGAATTTCCAGAGGTAGACTTTATTGTTTACGATACTTCAGAAGGTGGTATGAATAAAATAGTATTAAAACAAGTGTAATGTAACATTTTTTTCATTACCGTTATATTTATAGATATATAAAAAAATAAATAAATTAAAAAAATAAAAACATGGCCGATTTATTAATGAAAATGCCTATACCTTATGAACCTAAAAGAAAAAATAGGTTTATATTAAGATTTGATTCTTCTTTAGGCATAAATGAATGGTATGTGGAGAGTACGTCGAGACCACAAATAACCATAAATTCAGTAGAGGTACCATTTTTAAACACATCTACTTACGTAGCAGGTAGATTTACGTGGAACACGATAAATGTAACCTTCAGGGACCCAATAGGTCCATCAGCAGCACAAGCTCTAATGGAGTGGGTAAGATTACATTCTGAATCGGTAACTGGTAGAATGGGGTACGCAGCTGGTTATAAAAAGAATATAGACTTAGAAATGTTAGACCCGACAGGTGTTGTGGTAGAAAAGTGGATAATGCAGGGTACGTTCTTAACAGACGTTAATTTCGATAGTTTAGGTTATAGTGATGATGGGTTAGCTACAATTTCAGCAACACTAAGACCGGATAGATGTATATTAGTTTACTAAACTAAAACAAATATATTTTAAAAAGCCCTAACCAAGGGCTTTTTTATTGCAAATTACTTGACTTTATCAATACATTATACCAAGCTTATAGCGCAACCTATTTAAAATAATAAAAACTAAAAATATATTTACAAATATAATATATATATTAAATTATAAGCTATGCAAGAACAAATACCAAATCCGGAAGAAACGATTTTACCTTATGACGTGGTAACTTTACCATCACAGGGGCTATTCTACACCAATAAAAAGAAAACACTTAAAGTTACCTACTTAAACGCATCAGATGAAAATTTACTAGCTTCCCCCGCAGTACAACAAGCGGGAACTCTAGTAGAGTCCTTACTAACTAAAAAAATATTAGACAAAGATATTGTAGTTAGTGATATGCCGGATTGTGATAAAGAAGCGGTCCTTATATTTTTAAGAAACACAGCTTTTGGTTCAGACTATACTGTGACCTTGACCGACCCTAAAACTAAAAAAGAGTTTGAAACAACACTTGATTTGTCCGTTTTAAAACTAAAAGAGAGCAATGTGGTGGTTGATGAAAAAAACGAGTTTGAGTATTTGTTAGAACAATCAAAGAAAAAAATAAAATTAAAATTTTTATCACCAGCGGACGAACTATATCTACAAGAAATAGATAAAAGATATAAGAACGACCCAATCAATCCTTACATGACTAAACAATTAGAGAGAATGGTTACAGAAATAGACGGAGTAAGGGACCCTATGACTATATCTCAAATGATACAAACTATGCCTATAAAAGATTCTCAAAGTATTAGAAAAGTTATTAGAGAGAATACACCAGGACTAGACCTTAACATACCAACAACAACACCATCAGGAGAAGAAATGAAAGTAAGAATTTCATTGGGTGTTGAGTTTTTTCGTCCTTTCTACGGGCTATAGGAATGCCCTATTGCAAGAGTTTTATTATTTGATGAGACACCTCCATATACCATGGAGAGACCTTCTATACATGCCTACATTTGAAAGAAGATTCTACATAAATACACTAGTAGAAGAATTCAATAAAAAGAAAGAGTCTTACGAACAAGCAAAAAACAAATCGAAATCATCATATTAACTATTTATAGTTAAATAAAAACTATGTTGAACTTTCTTAAACAATTATTTATTGAGGGGATTTTATCTGGAGCTAAACCTTATTTAGCTTTTCACCCCGAATTAGGTGTGCCTATAGGGGTTTTTAACTATAAAGACGAACCTAATCGACAATCCCGTATAAAATCCATTAAAAAAATGGGTAAGAAAGGTAACCCAACATCACTAAAGTTAGCTAAATTGTTGGGTATAGATAATCCCATACCATCATTTGTAGACAAAGCAACACAGGATGCAATTGATAAAGCGGTTAAAGAAGCTTATGAAAAGGGTGTAAAAGATGGGGGTAAAAGTTCTTATAAGGGTGGTAATTATGGGTCTGGTACTTTAGGTTTATTTGAAGAAGCACAAAAACAAAGGGTCTCTAGAGAAGGTTTGTCTGTTGGGGAAGTTAATAAGTTAGGTGAACTTTTAAAGGGTGGTGCACTAAGCACTGCTGACATAAAAGAAAATATGGGGTTCATATTAGATATGTTAGCTTTAGAAGATACCCTTAGAATAGGTATTTCTCAGTCTTTAGGGATGACTAATGAACAGTTATTCGATACCATAGACGAATTAAATGAGGCTGGAAAATCATCATATCAGTGGGGACTCACAGTAGACCAGTTATTCGAAACATTTAAAGCCATATCCCTAGAGATTGGTAGGAATTTACGTATACCACCTGAAGTAACAACAAGGGTTGCTCTTTTAACTAAAACTTTAGAAGGTTTTGACGGAGCTGCATTCGCAGACGCATTTGATAGAATTGGCTTTAGTTTGGAAAGTGCTATAGGTGGTGTTGACGACACTAATAACGCTATGTCTGACGTACTAAAAACAGGTAGGGCTATGGGTGTAGTGATGGAAACATTCTTAAAAAATGTTTCAGGTGAGATTAAACTCATAAACACATACCAATTCGAAAACGGAGTACAAGGACTATCAAGAATGGTAGCTAGAGCTCAAAGATTAGGTGTTGAAATGGGGGATGTTACAGGTCTGGCGGAAAATTTACTAGACCCAGAAGGGGCTATAGAATTTGCGGCACAAATGCAAGTGATTGGTGGAGCGGCCAGTGACCTTACCGACCCATTTAAATTAATGTATATGGCTAGTAATGACCTAGAAGGTCTACAAACAGCCATTATTGATACTGCGGCCGCAGCTGCAACATTTGATGAAACAAAAAATAAATTTGTAATAGCACCCGCAACCCAAAGACAGTTAAGAGACCAAGCAAAAGCGATGGGTATGAATTACCAAGACCTAGCCGACTCCGCTACTAAAGCTGCAAGAGAATCAGCAGTTTTATCACAAATGGAGTTTACAGAAGGTATTAGTCCTGAAGATAAAGAACTAATAGCTTCAATGGCTCAAATAGGGAAAGGTGGGGCAGCGGAGGTTAAAATACCAGGTGTTGATGAATTAGTCAATGTCGCAGATGTTACTGATGAACAACTAGAGTTGTTAAGAAAAGAAGGTATGAGTGATACTGACATCTATAAACAACAATTGACAGTGGCAGAAAAAGCAAATCAGTATTTAGCTTTAATTGATACAGGGGTAAGGATGATGGTTGACTCAATGGGTGGTGACATGAGAGATGCTTTGGAAGAAGCCTTCTCACAAACCGCAGCAGGAAAAATGAATCTATTAACGGAAGAACAAATGGAGACCATGATGGGTGGTGATACAAAAGAGATAGCGAAGTTAATCGGTAATCTAGGTGGTACATTAAGTAAAGAGGCCCTAGGTTTAGTAAAGGATGCTTCTGTTGGTTTAGGGGCTACCACATCAAAGGACTGGGAAAGTGTTTTGCCACCCGCAAATGATTTTATATTAAGACCTGGGATGAGTGAACCTCTAAGATTTAACAAGGGGGACTTAATAATAGGTGGTACAGAGTTAGACGCTATACTACAAGGTGGTATGGGAGGTAATACTGAATTACTAAATGAGGTTAGTAATATGACAACAAATATGACCCAAACAGTGAATTCTGGTGTAAAAGAACACAAAATAACAGGTGAACTAACAATAAGAGATTCCCAAGGTGGGAGAGGTACAGTTTCCGCTGAAGATGTAGTAAGAGCATTCAATAGGAATAGTGCGGCCAGCAAAGATTTTTACATGATGTTACAATCATAAAAATATTTTTATAATCTATTTATAATAAAAACCAATAATAAATGCCTCAAAAGACAAATAGTAACATACAAAACCCATACGGACAAGGTGACTATAATATTAGTATTAAAAGTACTGAGATTTTGAGGAAACATTTGTTAGGGAAAAATTTAAGAAGTTCTTATTTAGCGGATGGAAACCCATTACCGCCACCCTACGGTGTTCAAATGCCTGGTGAATTCAGTTATGAAACACAATCTGACTATCATATAATAGACCAAAAAACCGTAAGTGAAATAGGTGAAGGCCCCCAAACAAATCTTTTTTTAGATAATAGTTATGGTCCACAAGGTGGGTATAAAGACGTTTTGTTGGTAGACGTTAAAAAAGTTTTACCCAGAAAACAAACAGATTATATATCACCAAGTACACTACAACCTCAAGCATTTGTGTCATCTCAATACACACCAGCTGAAATATTAGAAACAGTTAATATTACGGATAACATGATAAACACTATGAATTCTAATATATTAGATGATAGTGAATTAATGAGAACATCTAGTGGGTATTTGAGGAGAAATTTAGCACATCTACAGGCACAATACCTAACTCAAAAAAGTGATGGTCCACAAGGTGGGTGGGAATATGATATTAGTAGTAGTCCAGGAAAAAAAGAATTAGAAGGTACAGACTTTATGTCCAGAATCACTAATTTATATTTTGGTTACTCTACCATTCCAGGTGATTACTTCGACTCGACGTTCGTACCAAACATAAACGAGTTAGCGAATAACGGAATATTAAAAGGTAGTGAAACTGACCCGTTCGATAGTTTCCAAGCTACCGCAAGTGCTATAGTAAGTTCTCTAACAGGTGGTGACGCGATACCGAAAAGTCCAATGGCTTACCCAAACCCAAGTGACGCTTTTATCGAATATATGGGTAAGGAACAACAGTCAGCGTTATTCAACAACCTTCAATATAACATATTTCGTCCAGATTATACTAGAGTTCGTTTAGCAAATGAGGTAGAAGCTGTTAGGGCTTATTACTATGTTGGGTCAAAAAATTCCGAACCCAGTAGAATACAAAGTCCAATGGGAGCGGTACCACAGGATGAATTTGGTAGAAATGTAGCAGCTTTAGTTTATGGGCCATCTACCGTAGCAAAAGAATTGGAAACAGTAGATGGTAGTCCTTTATGGCAGTTTTATAAATTTGGTTTAGCAGGAGAAGCATATACGGATGGTGGTACGTTAGATGGTGGTTGGACATGGTTCGGTTCCACATCTGTAGCATCATTAAATGCACCACCAGGACTGTTATTAAGTAGGTCACACCGAAAACCGAAAAGAAAAGGGGGAATACTAGCTCAAACACAAAAATTAATAGACTCTGCACCATTAATGGGTGGAGCTAGACGAAAACACGCGGGACACGCCATAGACCAGACATCAAAAGTATTTAATGACGGGTATAAAGAAATACCAAAAGGTTCTGGGGTAAGACGTGTTGGTGAAGGATTTCTAGGTGGGACAACCGTGGATGGTTACTGTAGGAGTTGGACCAAAGACAACCCCTACTATAAGTTTAAGAATATGGTGAGACATAAGGGTAATCACCTAGGAAAAACGAATTCAGTTTTAACTAACACATTTAATCTTAATATTGCACCAGTAATGGGGGAAAATGTAGATACTAATGTAAAACAAAAAAATGTAAAAAAATATATGTTTTCTTTAGAAAACTTAGCGTGGAGAGGAACGTCAGAATTACAAAAACTACCCTTATCTGAAAGAGGACCTAATGGTGGGAGGATTATGTGGTTTCCACCATATGATTTAACTTTTGGTGATACTAATTCAGCTCAGTGGAATTCTGTTAATTTTTTAGGTAGACCTGAACCAGTGTATACGTACAATTACACAGAAAGGATTGGTACTCTAGGTTGGAAAATGGTTGTAGACCATTCTTCCATATTAAATGAAATCGCACAAAACACGTTAAAAAATGTTACAGATTGGAAAGCGGATGAAACTTTACACGCATTTTTTGCGGGATGTAAGGAATATGACATTTACGAATTAGCTTCTAAATTTCCTAATGTTTCACTAGATGATTTAATTACAGCACAAAATGAAGTAACAGAACAATTTAACGCAAATCCAGAAGGTACATTATCTGAAGAAACCACACCAACACCACCAATGACCGGTGTACCCCCAGAAGGTGGTACGGCTTCGTTTGGTGGTGGAGGAAGTACAGGAACTTTTAATTTAAACGATATAGATGTTACTTCTAGTGGGGGAACAGCAACAAATGACCTACCAGGTAATAATAACTCGGATTTTGGGTTTTTTGACGAGAATCCCCAAACTACGATAACATCGGACCAACAAGCCATACAAAACTCTCAAAGTAGTGAAGAACCTAGTAGAAATTTGGATACCACTAAAATTCTAGCAAGATTACTGGGTGAAGAAAATTATTTCCAAACCCTACAAGAAGAAGACGAGTTTATATATAACTCATTAAAAAGAGAACTACAACATTTCCACCCCAGTTTCCACTCGACTACACCAGAAGGACTTAATAGTAGATTAACTTTTTTACTACAATGTACAAGACCAGGAAATACAATACCTACAGTTACCAGTGATGGTAAAAAAATTGTAGATGCTGATAATACCGCTTTTGGTGCACCACCGATATGTGTATTAAGGATTGGTGATTTTTATCACACTAAAATAGCTATAGATTCTGTGAGTTTTAGTTATGACCCATTAGTGTTAGATATGAATCCAGAAGGTATTGGTTTACAACCAATGATAGCAAATGTATCAATGAACTTTAAATTTATCGGAGGTCAAGGACTTAAAGAACCAGTATCTAGATTACAAAACGCATTATCATTTAACTTTTTTGGTAATACTGAAATGTATGATAATAAAGCCTTCCAAACTGAAGGTACACCACTATTACCTAATGAACAAGATATTATAACCAGTTTAGAGGCACAACAAGCAAATCAGTCATCTAATAATGAAGGTGGTACTTCAGAAGATGGTGAAGAGGGTGGCCAAGTGAGTGGTGAACAAGAAGGTGGTAGTTTTTGGAACTTCTGGAATAACTCAACACCTTAAAAAATAAAATATGCCAGCAGAATTAAATTATAAAAATTTATTAAATCTATTTGTAGATAGAACTAAAAGTTATTCACTAGACACCAAAACTAGGATAGAAGACCTATACTACCAAAATAGTATGGGGTTAGTGGAAGAATTTATGGTTAGTAGAAATTTTTCTTTTGGTACATTAGGTAGTGGTAATAGACATTTAGTGGGGATACCAAAAGATATAATAGACAGATTAAATACCTATTACATTACTTTAAAAAGTAATATAAGTGCTGAAACCACCACCATACAAAGTAAATTAAATGAGTGCAATCCAATAAAAGAAGAAAGAGAATATATTAAGAATTTATTAGATAGTACACTAGAAGACCAATTAGGTAAAACAATGTCTAGTGTGATGAATATTGTGAATAGTTGTAGAGAACAACAAAAATCTTTAACCGATACCATAGATAAATTAAATCTTATAACAGTTGATAGTTATGACGGTCAATATATAAATCCAGGTGGTGGTAGGGTAGTTGCTTTACAACTGACAGCGGTTACAGCCCTAAATAATCTTACTACAAGTTATAATACTAGTGGTGGTTACCTGGATGCATTCGTAACTAACTATATTAATAATAATTTTAGTAAAGGTTATGTGGGTGGTAATGAATACATATTTTTTAGTAATAGAATGTGTACAAATAAGAGTAAAACCTTTACTTTTACTCAAAACTACACCAGAGAATTAGAAATATTAACCACAAATAGAAAAAGTGATTTATACGATAATTTATTTAAAAGAGATAGTGAAGGTATAAAAGGTTTGAAATATAGTACAATACTAATGTTTCAACCTAGAATTGACACTATGTTAAAAGGTTGGTTAAATTATGATTGTAACTTATTTGGTGGTAGAATAGAAAGGGGTTTAAATAGGGGATATAGTATTCTAGAGGATAATCTAAATAATTATTATACTGATTATAAAATAGGTTATGTGATAAACAGTGGAAATACAGCACAGACTTTAGTTAGAAATAGTTTGATTAGTAGAAATTCAGGAGTTCAGGATGGTAAATTTAACTATAAGTTAATGCAACAACTATACATTAGTTAACTAATATGACATATTATAATAGATATAACGAATTTGTGGTAAATGGTGACTATATAATGGTTCCCGGAATTAAACTAACCCCTAAACTTAGTGATAGAAAAATAGTTTATAAGGTGGGTAAAACCAGACTGGACAAATTATCCCAACAATTTTATGATTCACCATATTATAGTTGGTTAATTATGTTAGCAAATCCAGCTTATGGTGGCCAAGAATGGAATATTCCGGATGGGACACTAATAGTGGTACCATTTCCATTAATGCAATCATTAGAGGAATATAAAAGTAAATTAGATACACACTTCCTCTATTATGGCAAATAAACTAAATTCAGGAGATATACTATCTTACCAAGTGGGTAATAATGTTATGGTTGTAGACCCTAATTTTATTGTTGACCCTGCTACTGGTAAAGCAAAAGAACGTTTAGTAGAACCAGAAGATTTAGTTATGTATGCTAATCTTACGGCAAAAATTTCACCACGTAGTAAAGTAATAGTTGGGGAAGGAAATGAAAGTGAGGTTAATGTAGAAATATTTAAAGGTACATTAAATTTTCTTAAACCAGAAGGGAAATCTTCTATGGATTCAGATTGGACTGAGGCATTCACAGACCCAGAAGTCAACCAACAAGTAGTATCTGAAGATAAAAATACTGGTAATATAAGCAGAAGGATTGAAAACCAAACGGATTTCCAAGGGTTTGGTATCACCTCTATAGATGTTAAAATTAACGCTTCATACAGACCAACAGTAACCATAAATTTTACTGATGTTAGAGGGCAGACACTATTCCAACAAGCCAAAACTAACACCCCATACACAGCATTTTTTCACTTACCATACCCATTATTTTTTCTAACACTAAAAGGATATTACGGTAAAGCAGTAAAGTTTCAATTAATGTTGGAAAGTTTTGTGTCAAGATTTGACCCTAGTACGGGTGATTACCTAATTACCTGTCAGTTTATAGGTAATCACGTAGCCTTACTCAGGGACATAAATATGCATCAGGCAATGACTTCTCCATATATGTATCCTAATAGAGTTGATGCTACCACTGGAGAAGTAACATCAACTAAAGGTAGGCAAACCACAGAAGAAGTTTTTGATATCTATCGTAAAAAAAAGTTAATAGCTCAAGATTTCCCCACATATACTATATTAGAATTAGTAAATGTAATAAAAGAGATAGATGATGACATGTCTCTGGTTTTTGGTGAAGCAAATATGGCTTCCACCACCGACAAGTTAGAATATAAAGAAACACTAAAAGGGTTTAAGAACGCAATCTTTGGGACAAATGGATGGCAAGAGACCTACTTAGACATAGGAGAAAAGAAAAATATAAGAATACAGATAGACGACCCAAACTCTACTTCAGGTAAAACCGTGGATACTCTAGTATATCCGTTGAAAGGTGTAACAACAGCTAATAAAGCAGTAAAGGATGGAACCAACCCCAATGCCGCAAAAGAATTAGCAGAAAAGGCAAGAACAGCACTAGATATCATAGTTAACAAATACGTAAAGCTATTAAATAAAAACTCAACCTTTAACCCAAAGGCTCAATTACCGGAAGATAATCCAGGTAAATACGCGGTTAAAACCTTGTTTTTAAAATCAGGATATAATCTTTACAGTGCACTCCAAATAGCGGGTACCGTAAAAACAAAAACCCTAACTGTTAAACTAAAAGAAGAATTTGCACCTTGGTTTTGTTTTGAGGGGTCTTATGAATCAGGTAGATTTTCTCCTGTGTGGAGAGAAACCGATAGACGGTTTGAGTTGAACGCGGAAACTATGGCAAAAGATATGAGTGCCATTCTTAACACAGCGTTAGAAGATAAATTAGGTTTTAAACCAACTATCAGAAATGTATTTTCTATTATCCTAGGGGGTGCAGACACCTTTTTAAGGTTAATGAATAATGTACATATAGATGCTATGGCGGTTAGTAATAATGAAAAACGTATTAATGCAGCTAAATCATCTAATGACGTAAGCCCGAATACGGGTATAAAAGTAGAACAACCAAAAACACTAGGTGAAGTGTTTCCTTGGCCTCAATACTATATAAGTAAACAAACTGAAAATGGGGAAACTAAATACGAACTTACTTATCCGGGAGCAAAAGAAGTTGAAGAAATAACCGGAGCAAAAGATAAAAATGTTTGGCCTGAGGTAGATTTTGTGGAAGAATACGCTAAAACAGCAAATTACAAATACACTAAATTTCAAGCACCGATAGGTGATAGAGGTATAACTAAAAATATAACACCTATAGATGTTAAAGATTGGCCACCAACCACTACACCATATTCTTCTTTAGATGATACAGATTTATGGTTTGAGATATTAGATAGAGCACAAGAATTTATAAACTTGGGTAGTGTTAAAACTAGATATACACCACCATCTAGTAATATTAATAGTACTAATGTACAACCCGCTTTAGATGAGATAGCTAAATTAGACGCTAATAATCTTTATGAAAGTATTAAAAGTTCTACATCAGCAAAAAATGTTTTTAAAGATTTAGGTACTGGTGTCACGGGCGTTACCACTGATAATGGATTCGACGCTATAATAGATATATTACGAGAGGCTGACCCGGACAGATTTAATATTTATAGTAATTACGGGGTTGTGACCCCCGATACTGGAAAACCATCCAATATAATATTAACACCCCAACCATACACCGTTAAAGCAGGAGACTTTGAAGAAAGTTATAAAATATTAACATACACTAAATCTGACTCATTTTTTGATTTAATCCCTAATATACTAGGAAACTGGACTCAATCTAATTATGCGGGTATAGTAAATGTGACGGATTATTATAGTATAACTAAAAATCTAGAATATGACGTACAATATACTGGGTTATTAACAGAAAAAGAAGACACTAAGTACTACACACAATTTGTCTATGCGAACGAAGATGACGCAAGGAAATATACTTTTGACGCTTTAATGGATAGGATGATAGATAAAGATAAATTAAGTAACCAAATTCTAGTTAATGAATTCTATGAAGACGCGGCACATAAACCAGTAGTAACTGAAGGAGTTATTATTCCAGCAGCAGACACCGCTTCTGCACAAGGTCTAATTTATGTGAGTGATACATTAAATCTTAGATTAACCTCACTTTTAAACACACCATATTTTATAAATTCTATATTACAAGGAGTTGATTATGAAAGAAACACACCAACCAACACAAGTCCATACGCTGCTTCAGCATATATTTTTCTAAACTCATTACCACTACCTACATTTAGAGAAAAAGCACTAAGTACTAGTGATACTAGTTTTGGGGATTATATATCACAATTATTTAATCAGATGCCAGCTTTACATAAAGTACCTATTGCACTCTTATTACGTATAGGTTCTGTTTGGTGGAGGTATAAAACAAATATCACGACCTCCATAGACCCACTAACTAGTGTTTGGAATGATTTGGGTAATGTAACTACAATTGCGGGAGCAGGAGGACCAAACTATGTTTATGATGAGGTAACACTTCTTCTAACTACACAATATAACTTTAATATGGGTGGGAACCCATATCTATATCAATCCCAACAATCAGTAGGTGTGGACAATTTTATACAAGTTGGTGTATACCCTAAAGTTATAGACGCTATTAATTATATTACTACAGATTCTAATAACTACACCAATATTGGTGGGGGTCAAGTATTAAATAATATATTACCATCAGTACCTTTAGATATAGAAGAAAATATTATATTATCATTTACTTCTGACGACAGTACTAAAGTAAAATTTTATGATGTCTATGCTAATTCTGCGAATATAGGAGCAAATTTAGGAGTTACTTTTGAAGATGATGCACCACCATCTAGGTATTATATTTTATACCCATCTTCTGGTGGATTAAGGAGAACAGACGCAAGTACATACAATCCAACTAACGTATTCAATAATGTTACCCCACTTCATAATGGTGGGTGTAGATTTATTTGGCGTATATCTAATTACGGATATTTTGAAAATAAAGCTCCTTATCTTCCACAACCGCATGAATATTTGAAAGAAGTGTTACCTGGACAAGACCAACAACAGGCTTGGAATTTAAGTGAGACCAGTACCTACTCAACAATACAAGAACTAAGAGGGGTCTTTAATAAAAAAGAATTAGACTTATTTGAAGATATGTTTTTACAGTTTTCTGGGTTAGAACCAGAAATTGTATTTAATAGTGGTACAATGAAAAACATAATTAAAGAATTGTGTATTGTTGAAGATAGTTGGTTAAAAGAAACTAATTTTGATACAGCAACATTAAGAACACCTAATAAATTAGCAAATGCACAATTCTTAAAATTCTTTAAATTAGTACAAAATTTCTTATCACAAGAAGTTAGATACGAACACACTAGTACCACTAACCTAAATGAAATTAATAATGGGAGCACCGCCACACAGTTACTAATGGCACTATATTACCAAAATAAAAACACAGATTCACCAATCGCTAATAGTTATGATTTTGGGACTTATGCTGATAGTATTACTCCTGTGCCGATATCCCCAGCAAGTTTTGTGGTACCATTACCTTTAGAAGCACAAGATATGTTATTAGAAGTGGGACAATACTATAATGAAACTAATAGTGTCCAGTTTAATACGTTAACATCACTAAATGACCTTAACCCAATCTATAACTTCTTTAAAACGGCTAGAGGACCCCAGGGTGAAGGTATAGAATTTAACAGAGAAAATATTAGGGGGTTCGCACCGATTCTTAGATTATATGCCGCACAGTGTGTTAAAGCGGTTACCCCACCATCAGCTACAGACTTTATAGATACTTTAGTCTCGAAACTAGAAATGTTAGAAGGTAACCAGGTTACCTATGTTAACACACTAGTTAAAAAAGTACAAAAAAATATACAAAAAAATAAAAAACAAGATAGTGAGACACAAGAACCTATTACCGATGAAAGAACTAAGGTTAAAGCAGAACCACTAAAATTAGAACTATATCGTAGTTTTAAAACAATGAACGACAGATGGATAGCTGCTCTAACCATAGAAAATGATATGACATTATTTGAAAAGTTTCTATTCTTTGATACCGCTAATAGAGATATTGGAGATGAAGCTATAATTAATATTTGGAATATATTAAAACTAGATTCACCATTTGACACCGGCAACTCCAAAACCCTAACACAAAGTATTGATGGGTATATAAGTGGTATTCTTAAAGACAATTTCTTTAACTATATTGCTCTACCGTCATATATTAATTTCTTTAATATTGAAAATGATGTTACACAACGTCAAGGAAATGCACTATTTGGGACTTTCAAAGAAGTAGACACCCTTAAATCAGGACCTGCGTTCCTATGTCAGTATGTTGGAAACTCTTCACAACAACTAGACAGTAAGACAGAAAATAATGGATTTTTTGATGACGCACTAAACATACGAAGTGAAACTAATAACCCTTTAATTGCCAGTGAAATACCAAACAAAGAAAGAGCTAATAAAGTAGTTGCTTTTAATGTAGACTTCGGTTTAAAAAATCAAAATATTTTTGAATCGGTAACCCTAGACCAATCACAATACCAAAACACCTCAGAGAGTTATAGAATTTTACAAGAAATGGCGGATTCTGGGGGAGGGGCAGGTACATCAATGGCCTCACTCTCACTATTCAACGTTTACGCAAGTAGGAGTTATACAGCTACAATAACCTGTATGGGGAATGTATCAATACAACCAACTCAGTACTTCCAACTTAATTATCTACCAATGTTCAATGGACCTTACTTTATTGTAAATGTTTCCCATTCGATAAGACCTAACAATATAGAAACAACATTTGAAGGTGTAAGACAACCATTAGCGGAATTACCAAACATAGAAAATCTGGTACAAAGGGTAGAAAGTAATTTATATAAAGCAGCAGAAACTAGACTAAAACAATTACCACAAGACCTCTACGCTGATAATCTAAGTGCTACACCGGCCCAAATGAAAAAGACATCAACAAGTAACAAATATGTGGATTTAGTTTCTACTATAGATAGTCCTTTTATTAATGAAGATGGTGTGACATTTCATAATATTATTGGTAGTGGTGTTGATGTAGATTTTTATTTAATGGACTATGACCCAGAAAAAACACATTTAGGTATAGATATACTACCTAAAGAAACATCATACGAAAGAAGCATAAGTAAGAAAGGAATCTCAATTTTCCCTATATTACATGGTACAGTAACTAAGGCTGTGGATGGGTGTAATAATTTACAGACTTCTGATGGTTGTGGTGAGTACGGTAATATGGTAGAAACCAAGTTAATAATAACTAATAATCCAGATGAAGATAAGACCTCTTATTACATTGTAAGATATGGTTTTTTACGTAATACTAATTATAGTATTGATGACCCAGTACAAAAATCTGATTGTGGTCCTAATGGTAAAAAGATAGGAATTATGGGTAATAGTGGGTTATCTAAAGAATTACATTTACATATAGAACTACTTAGAGGTGTTATGAAAAATGGAAAAGTGGTACAACACTATTTAAATCCCGCAGCTTTTATACCAGCGATAAATACGGAAATAAACAATTAAGAAACAATATATAGTCTAAACTAGATTAAAGATTGACTATTATTGATTTAACGTATATTTATATATAAACTAATAAATCATGATTACAGAGCAATTAAAACAAAAATTAGGTAATTTTTTAGGTAAAAATACGGATAACATTGTAGACAATGGTCAAACTTCAGAAGGACAACAAGTATGTGATTTAGATACTGGAATTTGTTATACTATTAAAAGTAGAGACGGATTAATAGAAAGAGTTGAAAATAGTATTAGAGTAAATAGAAAAGTACAAGTGGAGTCACCTTCAGGACAATTAAAACAATTATTAAATGGCTAAGGAGTTAGAAAAAAAATTATTAGAAGAACTATCTAGATTTAAACAAATCAAACACAACACTGAAAATTTGGACGAACAAATGATTGGTGGGGTTGGTAGTGGTGGTTTAGGTATGGGTAGTCATGTCGAGAGATTAGCTAAAAGAGTTGGTATGGAAATGGCAGAACAAGAAGTACCTGATGCAGAAGAGATACCATTAGACCCGGAAGGTGAAAGTGATGACTTGGAAGCTGAGTTGGATACTGATATGGAAGGTGATGACTTAGATGTAGACATTGATAGTGAAGATACTGAAGATGTTATGACTGACACCACAACAGATACAACAGAAGTTGATGTTACTTCGTTAGTTGACAAACAAGATGAAGTTAGTGATGAGTTAGAAGGACAAAAAGACATCTTAGAAAAAAACACCCAGAGTTTAGACGATTTAATGAACAAACTTTCAGATTTAGAAACTCACCTAAGTTCGATGGATAACATGGTGGCAAAAATTAGTAACCTAGAAGATAAATTAGAAAAATACAGACCTAGGACCCAACAAGAAAAGATTGAACTAAGGAAACATGATAGTGGACCTTACCATAAAACACTAAGTGATTTTTTTACCGATAAAGAAGATGTGTTTGATAAAACAGGTAAAAAACAATATATTTTAACAAAAGACGACCTAGAAAACTACAGTGAAGCAGACATTAAAAAAAGCTTTAACGAAAAAGAGGAAGGACAGTAAAATTACCCACCAATACATTTGACATACTAATATTATATTCCTATCTTTAGACATATATTTATCAATTAATAATGTTTAAAAAATAAAATTTATGAGTAATAGTCTAGACGCAGTTTTAGCTCAATACGAGAAAAACAAACAAAGTGGTGGTTCCACAAAACCACAAATGACATCAGAAGAAAGAATGAAACAATATCTTTCTATTATGTTACCAAAAGGAACAAAACAAGGAGAAAAAAGAATCAGAATAGTACCTACTACAGATGGTTCATCACCATTTAAAGAAGTATTTTTCCACAATGTACAAGTACAGGGAAGGTGGCAAAAACTTTATGACCCAGGAAAAGATGAAACTGGAAAACCATCCGGTGAAAGAAGTCCATTAAATGAAGTTGAAGAAGCTTTAAGGTTAGCTGGTGACGCACAATCAAAAGAATTAGCACGTTCTTATCGTTCACAAAAATTCTACATTGTAAAAGTTGTGGATAGAGATAATGAAGAAGACGGTGTTAAGTTTTGGAGATTCAAACATAATTGGAAAGGTGACGGACCAATTGACAAAATCATCCCAATCTGGAGAAATAAAGGTGATGTAACAGATATTAATGAAGGAAGAGACCTTATCTTAATTCTACAGGCAGTACCATTACCAGGTGGTAGAGGTGAATATACAACAGTATCTTCTGTTATGTACGAAGACCCTGGAAAATTATCAGAAGATGCTGATAAAGTAAAAGAATGGTCAGGAGATGAAAGAACATGGAAAGATGTTTATTCACAAAAACCAGTGGAATACTTAGAAGCGATTTCAAAAGGACTAGACCCAGTTTGGGACTCAGAACTAAAGAAATATGTTTATGATGACCCTAACGCGGTACAAAATACAACCCAAACAACAACTTTAGGTAGTAGTGACCCACAAGCAAACGACCCACAAGACGAAGATTTACCATTTTAATTAGGAGATATGGCATTGAAAAAAAGAACATTTTCCGATTTAAAAAACAAGTTCTCAAAGAAAGCTAACTTTAAACCAGAAAGATTTTTTGATTTAGGGAAAGCTTTCCTTGATGCTACAGGTTTACCAGGGCCAGCCATGGGACATTTACAAATGTTTTTAGGACATTCGGATACTGGTAAGACAACCGCTTTAATAAAAGCTGCTGTAGATGCACAAAAAAAGGGAATTCTTCCTGTTTTAATTATTACAGAACAAAAATGGGGGTTTGAACACGCAAAACTTTTAGGTTTTGATTGTGAAGAAGTTGTAGATAAAACTACTGGAGAAATAGATTGGGATGGATTTTTTCTATTTAATAATGACTTTCAGTATATAGAAGAAATTACGGACTACATTAATACATTACTTGATGCACAAGATAAAGGTGAATTAGAATATGATTTGTTATTTTTGTGGGATTCTGTTGGTTCAGTGCCCTGTAAGATGACCTTTGATGGTAAGGGTGGTAAAATGCATAACGCTGCCACACTAGCTGATAAAATAGGTATGGGACTAAACCAAAGAATAGGTAAATCTAGAAGACAAGACTCCAAATACACCAATACACTTGTGGTAGTCAACCAACCATGGGTAGAATTACCAGACAACCCATTTGGTCAACCAAAAATTAAAGCAAAAGGAGGGGAATCATTATGGTTAAACTCTACTTTGGTATTTAGATTTGGAAATCAAAAAAATGGTGGAACAACAAATATTACCGCAGTTAAAGAAAAAAGAAAAGTAAAATTTGCTACTAGAACAAAAATAACCATTATGAAGAATCATGTTAATGGTTTAGGTTATGAGGATGGTAAAATACTAATAACCCCTCATGGCTTTATTGCTGGGAGAGAAGCCAGTGAAGAAAAAAAATCAATAGAAAAGTATAAACAAGAAAACGCTACCTTTTGGTCTGAACAATTAGGTATTGGTGGTGATTTCGACTTAAAAATAGAAAAAGAAAATGACTAAATTAAAAACAGGAGATAAAGTAAAGGTACACTACATCGGTACATTAAAAGATGGTTCACAATTTGATAACTCAAGAGACCGTGGAGAAGGTTTAGAATTTGCCATTGATGATGGTAACTTACTAAAAGGATTTAATGATGCGGTTAAAGATTTAGGGGTTGGGGAAAAAGCTACAATCAACATCAAAGCACCAGAAGCTTATGGTGAGTATGTAACAGAAGCTGTGATAACAGTTAAAAAAGAAGAATTTCCACCAGAGATGCAATTTGAAATGAATGGGTTTGTTCAAGGACAAGACAACCAAGGTAGACCTGTACAAGGACAAATTGTTAAGATTGAGGAGGAAGCAATCAATTTAGACTTAAACCACCCTTTAGCTGGAGAAGATTTAAATTTTGAAATTGAATTGTTAGAAGTAGTACAGTAAAAATTGTTTAACCCTTTAAATTAATAATGTGACCCGTACTTTGTTAGTGGATGGAAATTCCTTATTAAACACAGGCTTTCATGGTATCAAAAATTTATATAATGGTGATGAACATATAGGTGGTTTATATCATTTTTTAAACACCCTGAGAAAACATATAGACGCATATTTTATAAGTAAAATAGTTGTTTTTTGGGATGGAAAAGATAATATTAAACCACGTATAGAATTTTATCCAGAATATAAACTTAATAGAAGATTGAAAACTAAATCTACAGATGAACTCGATTCATATAGTAGACAGAAAATCCGTACACAAGAATATTTAGAAGAACTATACGTTAGACATGCTACTTTTGATAATTGTGAAGCTGATGACTGTATAGCTTATTACTGTAACCAATCCCCAGACGAAGAAATTATAATACTTACTTCCGATAGGGACTTACTACAGTTAATAGGTACTAAGGTATCTACACATATAATTTCATTAAATAAACTTTTTAAGTCTGGTGAAAAAGTACCATTAAATGGTGTGTATATACCACACACTAATGTAAGACTTGCAAAAACTATATGTGGTGACTCCTCCGACAATATCTATGGTATAAAAATGGTAGGGATTAAATCACTAATTAAAATATACCCACCAATACTGGAAGAAGAAGTTACCCTTAAAGAACTAATTACCAGTATCACAGAAAAAGATAAAAAAACCAAAAAAGAGGAAAACATCCTCAAAGGAGTTAGTCAAAAAACAAATCAAACAATAAATAATGAAAATTTATTACACACAAATTACAAAATAGTTGGTGTGGGAAAACAATTCTTAACACCTCAAGCAATTAAAGGTAT